>Ga0160433_100059_pt1 | contig 121476 bp, 113 predicted proteins | sample HID1972K_E0MG_FD_108235 | JGI IMG/M metagenome (GOLD analysis project Ga0160433, IMG submission 108235) | Enriched pill bug-associated microbial communities from UW Madison campus, WI, USA - HID1972K_E0 MG | ecosystem: Host-associated > Arthropoda: Insects > Digestive system > Unclassified ...
GATGATGGCACAGGGACTGAAGCCTTTGTTGTTTAACATGACGTATTCAAGGGTATGACCTACCTGGTCATACATCAGCAGCGACATGCTCAGCATCACGATGCAGCTCGGATCCGCCTGTGCATTCAGACTGATGGTTTGGGCCTCCATAATCTGTGATCCCTGCAAATCCAGGTCCTTTATATCCAGATACTCGAGGTACTCCTGCCGGAAATCGAAGGCTACCGCCATTAGCCGTATGCGGTAACGGGATGCCCTTTTGGGATACCCTGCAGCTTTTTTTACGTCTTCCCTTGGGTTGAACCTGCCCAGCGTTACTTCCAGATTCCCTTCCGTATCCCTGCGTACGCTATGGCTGATCTGCAGCACTTCCGAAAGCGGGCTCGAACCGTTGAAATCCATACCTACAATATCCTGCAGATTAGCATCATGCAGATCACGCTGACCTACGCTGCCGGTAAGGCTGTTGCGCAGGCTCCGGTACACATCTGTAGTAGTGCGGCTCGCAGCTTCCCCATCCCGGTGGATATAAGCCGGCTCAAAAGCCCGGCGAATCACCGCGGCAGCGGAACTGCTTAAACCGAATTCGGTAGATGCCCGGATGCTTCCTTTTGTCTGTTTGATTTTACCAGGTTTCCCCTGAACGATGTTCTTGTCACGGTACATGCGATACACTACAGGACCTGCGGTTCCGCGTATCTTTCCTTTGTTGTCTATGGTTGCCATATTTGATAAAGTTTAGGGGAGCAATGTAGAAAAAGGGGTAGATAAAAAACTGGAAATCTGAAATTTAGAAGAAAAATAAATTATAAAAAAACGTCACCTTGAATAAACAATTTAAGTGTTTCCTGCACAACCTGATCTATATGATGCCCATAAGGAACAGGGATAATGCCGAGATGAGTCCGACTTAGAAGCCGCTAAGTCGGATTCATCCCGCCTGCAAGGCGCTTTTTATACGCCAGCATATAAACTCTGACCCTTCGCATTTAAAGCTGTCTTTCTAATTTAATCATTGGTCCGGTTATGTAAAGCGTGTTAGAAATACACAGAACTGGCGTTGACCCTCGGCACTTTTGGCAATAGAGTTACAACCTGGAAAAGACTGCGTTCAATTAAAAGAAGGATAATCTGTGAGATTTGTCTGTAAAGTGTTTAATTTGTAAACTTACGTTTTGTAGGGGAAAGTACTTGAATTTTGATATGAGTGAAAAAATTAAAATAGGAATTTCAATAGGTGATGTAAATGGAATAGGGCTGGAAATCATTTTGAAAACGTTGATAGATCCGTCTATTTACGACTATTTCACTCCCATCGTTTACGGAACTACAAAAGTGGCGTCGTTCTATCGCAAAACACTTTCCCTGGGTGATTTTAATTTTAATGTTATCTCCGGTGCGGAACAGGCAAATCCTAAAAGGGCGAATATGATCAACTGCTGGGATGATGATGTAAAGATAGAACCAGGTGTTGCAAACGAAACAGGAGGCAAGTATGCGTTTATTTCCCTGGACCGGGCTGTATCAGATCTGATAGCCGGTAATATTGACGCGCTGGTTACAGCTCCCATCAACAAGCACAATATACAGAACGAAGAGTTTAAATTTCCAGGGCATACGGAGTACATCCAGGCAAAAGCGAATGCAAGTGATTCGCTGATGTTTCTGGTAGGTGAAGATTTGAAGGTTGGCGTGGTGACCGGACATGTGCCGGTATCGGAGGTTGCGAATAAGATAACAAAAGAGGGCATCCTGTCTAAACTGCAGCTGATGAAAGAAAGTCTCAAGAAAGACTTTTGGATTCAAAAACCGAAAATTGCAGTGTTAGGACTTAATCCGCATGCAGGCGATAACGGCCTGATCGGAAAAGAAGAACTGGAGATTATCATGCCGGCAATAGAAGAGGCTAAAGAAAAAGGCGTATTTGCGTTTGGCCCCTATCCAGCTGATGGATTTTTTGCTAGTGGCGCCCACCTGAAGTTTGACGGTGTGCTGGCTATGTACCATGATCAGGGTTTGATCCCTTTCAAATATATAGCGTTCCACAATGGAATTAACTTTACTGCGGGGCTATCGGTTGTGCGAACATCTCCGGATCATGGAACGGGATATGATATTGCGGGTAAGAACCAGGCTTCGGAGAGCTCTTTCAGGGAGGCGATGTTCTCGGCATTGAATATAGTGAAGCGACGGAAGGAGATGGCTGAGTTGACTGCTAATCCTTTAAAGATTAGTAAACTTTCTAAAGATCGCGACTAAAGGGGCGTGGAAAGCGGTATGATACCGGTATAATGAAAAAAAACTTTTTCCGAGTCATTAATTTCAGTAGCTTTGCAGGCTCAATTGCCGTGCTTTGAATTTGTTACAGGAATATCGGATACCGTTTGTGGGATTGAAGTTAGGGACGCATCATTTTAGTTATAAAATAGATTCGCGGTTCTTTGACGAATTTGAGTATTCGCTTGTTAAAAATGGAGAAGTTTCATTAGAGATGGAGCTTACCAAGCAAGAGACGATGCTTATACTGCAATTCACGGGTAAGGGGTCTATTTACCTTACGTGTGACAGGTGTGTGTCTGAGTTTCCATCGGTAATAAATATCGACGAAAGGCAGATTGTGAAGTTTACAGACGACGAAAATCTGGAGGATAATACCGATGAGGTGATCGTACTAAGTAAGAATGAGCATGAGATTAATATTGCGCCGCTCATTTATGAATATATCAATCTGGCTGTTCCTTATTTTAACCGATGCGATGAGCCGGGTATAACAGAGTGGTGTGATAAAGAAATGCTGGATAAGCTTGAGAAGCTCTCAGGCCCTTCAGCTGAAGAAACAGAACAAAACAGTGAGGCTGACCCACGGTGGGAAGCTTTAAAGAAGATTAAATAACATATAAAATAAAAAACCAGGACGATGGCACATCCAAAACGGAAAATTTCTAAGTCAAGAAGAGATAAAAGAAGAACTCACTACAAAGCTGAGGCGCCTACCTTGTTTACCTGCAAAACTACAGGAGCGGTTCATTTGCCTCACCATGCATACAATGTTGATGGTAACCTGTATTATAATGGTAAATTAGTTATCGAGAATACCTCTATTGCTTAAGGTAATTTTCTGAAAATGAAAATTGGCTTAGATATAATGGGCGGAGATTTTGCCCCTGACGCTACTGTGTTAGGAGCAATTGCAGCTTATAAAGCCTTAGAACCACAGCAGCAGAAACTCGTACTTATCGGGAATAAGGATCTCGCTCAGCCTATTTTTGCTGAGCAGGGATTTAACCCTGATCTTATAGAGTTCATCCACACTACCGAGGTGATCGGTATGGGTGAACATCCAACCAAAGCGATTACACAAAAGCCCAATTCCAGTATTGGGATTGGCTTTAGTATGCTTAAAGAAGGGACCTTAGATTCTTTCTCTTCTGCGGGCAATACGGGTGCTATGCTGGTTGGAGCGATGTTTAGCGTTAAAACAATACCAGGCGTTATTCGTCCTGCCATTTCTACTATAGTTCCTAAATTGAAAAAGGGCTATGGTATTATGCTGGATGTAGGTGCCAATGCCGATTGTAAACCTGATACACTATTGCAATTTGGTGTAATAGGAAGTCTTTTCGCGGAAAATATCCATGGAGTTCATAACCCTAAAGTGGGGCTGATCAACATTGGGGAAGAAGAGGAAAAAGGCAATATGTTATCTCTTGCAACTCATACGCTGATGAAGGATACGAACATGTTCAACTTCGTCGGTAACGTTGAGGGGAGAGACCTATTTAACGATAAGGCAGATGTTATTGTTTGCGATGGGTTCACAGGTAATGTGATGTTAAAATTAGCAGAAACGTTTTATGTTCTGACCAAGCAAAAAGGGTTTGAGGATGAATTTTTCGCGCGTTTTAACTACGAACAATATGGTGGAAGTCCGATCCTCGGAGTCAATGCGCCGGTTATTATAGGTCACGGGATTTCTACTCCTGAAGCTATAAAGAACATGGTTTTGCTCTCCAGAAGTATGATCACGACCAAGCTCATTGATAAGATCAAAGCTGCTTTTAAATAATTCATAGAGGATTATGCAAAAAATACACGCTGCAATTACAGCGGTTCATGGATACGTACCTGATTATGTACTGACAAACCATGAATTGGAAACCATGGTTGATACCAATGACGAGTGGATAACCACCCGTACAGGGATCAAAGAAAGAAGGATATTGAAAGGTGAAGGCCTTGCAACATCCGATTTAGCCGTTCCGGCAGTTCTCGGTCTTTTAGAGAAACGCGGAATCGGCGCAGAGGAGATCGATCTGATCATCTTCTGTACATCCACTCCTGATATGCCTATTCCGGCAACAGCAAATATTCTGGCTCATAAAGTTGGTGCGGTTAACGCCTGGGGATATGACCTGCAGGCTGCCTGCTCGGGTTTTGTATTCGGCTTAACCACGGGTGCTCAGTTTATCGAGTCGGGCAAACACAAAAAGGTGTTGGTTGTTGGCGGAGATAAAATGTCGTCTATCGTAAACTATGCTGACAGGACTACCTGTATTTTGTTTGGTGACGGCTGTGGCGCTGCTCTTCTGGAACCTAATTATGAAGGTTACGGTATTTTGGACTCCGTACTGAAAAGCGATGGGGCTGGAAGTCACTCACTTCACCTCCAGGGCGGTGGGTCCTTATATCCGGCTTCGAATGAAACAATTGCTGATTCAAGGCATTATGTTTATCAGGAAGGTCAGACTGTTTTCAAATCAGCAGTACGCAGTATGGCTGATGTAGCAGGGGAGATTGTAGAACGCAATAATTTGAAACCTGAGGATATAGCCTGGCTTGTTCCGCATCAGGCAAACAAGCGAATAATTGACGCTACTGCTAACCGTGCCGGTGTACCTCCGGAAAAAGTGATGATTAACATCGACAGGTATGGCAATACAACGAACGGAACCATTCCGCTATGTTTGTGGGATTGGGAAAGTAAGCTTAAGAAAGGCGATAACTTGGTAGTGGCTGCGTTTGGTGGCGGATTCACTTGGGGTGCGTTGTACATTAAATGGGCTTATTAAAGGTATAGCTTCGTAGATATCAAACGCGAACAATTTAAAATTTAACCGGTAAAAATGGATATTAAACAGGTTCAGGAACTCATCAGATTTGTTGCAAAGTCAGGTGTTAACGAAGTTTCGATCGAAGAGAAAGAATTTAAGATCACTATAAAAACAAATCAGCAGCCAACGTATGTGACTGCTGCGCTGCCGCCGGTAGCTGCTCCTGCAGCGCCAGCGCCTGCTGCTCCCGTTGCGAGTGCGCCAGTGGTATCGGCTGCTGACGCGAAAGCTGCTGCAACAGCTCAGGAACTGGCAAACTATATTACTATCAAGTCGCCAATGATCGGTACGTTCTATCGTTCTGCGGGTCCTGATAAACCATCTTTCGCGAATGTTGGAGACGAGATAAAAGCGGGTCAGGTGGTGTGTATCATTGAAGCGATGAAGCTATTTAACGAAATCGAGTCAGAGGTATCCGGAAGGATTGTGAAAGTACTTGTGGACAATTCAAGTCCGGTAGAGTACGATCAGCCTTTGTTCCTGGTTGAGCCAGCTTAATATATATCATACGATGTGCACACATACAGATGTTTGATACCTCTGTGGGTGTGCACATTGTCATATTTGCACATTTAAGTAGATTATGTTTAAAAAGATTTTAATTGCCAATCGCGGTGAAATAGCTTTACGTATCATTCGTACGTGTAAAGAGATGGGTATTAAGACTGTTGCTGTATATTCTACGGCTGACAGGGAGAGTTTGCATGTGCGTTTTGCAGATGAGGCTGTGTGTATAGGCCCCCCGGCGAGTAAGGATTCTTATCTGAATATTCCCAATATTATATCGGCAGCGGAGTTAACGAATGCTGATGCTATCCATCCCGGTTATGGATTCCTTTCTGAAAATGCAAAATTTTCGGCTATCTGCCGGGATTACCATATAAAGTTTATCGGTGCTACCCCTGAGCAGATTAATGCGATGGGTGATAAGGCTTCTGCCAAAGAAACGATGAAGCAGGCAGGTGTGCCTACTATTCCAGGTTCTGAAGGCTTATTGAGTGATGTCAAGGAAGGCATTCGGATTGCTGGTGAAATTGGCTATCCTGTGATACTGAAAGCTACGGCAGGCGGCGGCGGTCGCGGTATGCGCATCGTTTGGAAAGACGAAGAGTTTGAAGCGGCATGGGATTCGGCACGTATGGAATCAGGTGCTGCGTTCGGAAACGACGGTTTGTACCTGGAAAAGTTTGTGGAAGATCCAAGACATATTGAGATTCAGATCATCGGAGACCAGTACGGCACGGTATCTCACTTGTCTGAACGCGATTGTTCTATTCAGCGTCGTCACCAGAAGCTGGTTGAGGAGTCGCCTTCTCCGTTTATGACGGATTCTTTGCGTGAAAGGATGGGTGAGGCTGCAGTTAAAGGAGCGAAGGCTGTGAAATATGAAGGGGCCGGAACGATTGAATTCCTGGTGGACAAGCACCGCAACTTCTATTTCATGGAAATGAATACGCGTATTCAGGTTGAACACCCGGTTACGGAAGAAGTGGTTAACTACGATCTCATTAAAGAGCAGATCCGCGTTGCGGCGGGCGTGCCGATCTCAGGAAGAAACTACTTCCCTGCGATGCATGCTATTGAATGTCGTATCAATGCGGAGGATCCGGCTAATAACTTCAGACCATCTCCGGGAAAAATTACCATTTTCCATTCACCGGGCGGCCATGGCGTACGTGTAGATACTCACGTGTATGCAGGTTACCAGATACCTCCGAACTATGATTCGATGATTGCCAAGCTGATTTGCACCGGGCAAACAAGGGAAGAGGCGCTCTCGACGATGGAGCGTGCGCTGAGCGAATTTGTGATAGAGGGAATCAAAACAACGATTCCGTTCCACTGCCAGTTGATGCGTGATCCGAACTTCAGGGCCGGTAACTTTACCACCAAGTTCATGGAAACTTTCGAATATATAGAAGAAGCCATTTAATACAATTTAAATACCATTCGTTGTAAGATGAATGGTATTCTTGTTTACAAGATAATGAGCGAAAACAGAGGTAAAAGCTTAATAGAGTCTATAAAGGATAAAGGGAAATCGATGGAGGCAGAGATGTCTTTCTTCGACCACCTGGAAGTGCTGAGATGGCACCTGATCCGATCTGCGGTAGCTATAGTTGTATTTACGGGTTTTGCTTTTTCGTATTATGACTTCATCTTCGACCAGATTATCATGGGTCCGAAGAATCCGCAATTCTGGACTTACAGAATGATGTGTTCGCTGTCTGAGAGATTTGATCTCGGTCCGGATTTCTGTATTACGGATATTCCTTTTAATATCATTAACACAGACATGGCGGGGCAATTTACGCTTCAGCTGAATTCGTCTTTATTGATTGGTCTGATCCTTGGCTTTCCTTATCTCCTTTTTGAAATATGGCGGTTTGTTAAACCGGGACTGAATCCGAATGAGAAGAATTCGGCCAGCGGCTTTGTTTTCTGGGCGAGCTTGTTGTTTATTATAGGTATTCTTTTTGGCTACTATATTATAGCGCCCCTGTCTATTAATTTCCTGGCAAATTATACGGTCAGCACCATTATACAAAATCAGATTACGATCGACTCCTATCTGTCTTCTGTTGCAACGCTGACGCTGGGAGCGGGGATAACTTTCGAATTGCCAATGGTTATCTTTGTATTGTCTAAGCTTGGAATCATGACGCCTGCGTTTATGCGTTCTACGAGACGTTATGCTGTAGTCATCATCCTGATCATAGCGGCGGTTGTTACGCCTACACCAGATATTCTGACGATGATCACGGTTAGCTTACCGCTGTTCCTGCTGTATGAGATCAGTATTATTATCTCAGCGCGTGTGGATAAGAAGAGAACAAAAGAGATTGGTTTACGATATTAATTATACATCATGAGTGATAAGATAAGTATAGCAATAGGCTCTGACCATGCAGGTTTTGAGTACAAGGAACTTCTGAGAGAGTTTTTGTCGGCCTATGAAGTTAAAGACTTTGGTACCTATAGCGCAGAATCTGCTGACTACCCTGATTTCGCACATCCTGTGGCCTCGGCCGTAGAAGAGGGTGGGTATACTTTGGGTATCCTGGTATGTGGTAGTGCAAACGGTGTTGCCATTACGGCAAATAAGCATCGGGGAATCCGCGCGGCGATATGCTGGACTGAGGAGATAGCTGAACTTGCGCGTTTGCACAATAATGCGAATGTGCTTTGTATTCCTGCAAGGTTTGTTTCAACTGATGCAGCGAAGGCAATCACGGAGAAATTTATTGCTACAGATTTTGAAGGTGGCAGGCATGCTGTTCGTGTAGGAAAGATGTCTTGTTGATATACCTAAGGACCGAGCTTAACGTAAAAAGCGGCATCATTTATTAAATGTGCCGCTTTTTACGTTAAGTAAGATTTTGTCTTAGAATGTTATTCTTACGGATAGTCCGAATCCTTCGGGGTCAAATTCTGTATCAGGGGTGAACTCGATTGCAGGTTTCCAGTCCAGAGAGATGTTGATTGGAGCATCGGTAAATTTAAAGTCGAGACCAAGCACTCCATCAGCGCTGAACACCAGGTCAGTGTCGTCTGTCGGCTTGAATTTCTGACTACCTAATGTAGCACCACCACCATAGTACCACTGCAATCCTGGCAGATCATTGATGGGATTGTGAACCTCATATAAACCTGTAAGACGGAATGACGAGTAGTCGTTTCTATCCTTGAAGTTCAGGATGAAGTCTAAAGCTCTGTCTTGCTGTATAAATGTTTTATACGTTATCCCGTAGGCATTCCCTACACGTACACCCAGCGCATGTTTATATTGTGCCTGTGCTGTGTTTCCGGCGATTAATAAGAATCCACCAACTAAAAATAATAATAGAAACTTTTTCATAAACTCATTAAAATGATTTGATAAACTACAAGTCTGCCGCTTTATTGTTTTAAGGCGACAGCTTAATTATTTTAGGGCAAAAGTATCAGTTTTTAATTAACTGACGTATTAGTGTTGTCAGTTACAGACGACGTAAGGCCCCAAGTAGTTACACCACAGGGCAGAAAAAGTGAATATAAATTCCTATTTCAGTAGAAATAATGGAATTTGAACTTTAAAAAGATAAATTTGTGACCGCAAGGCCGCGCGGAGCGGCCGATTTTGAATATGAGAAAACTAGTACTTGTTGCGTTGTTCTTTGCTGTGATTGGTTCTTCGTGTAGTAAGGTAGAGAATTATGATTGGGAGAAGCAGATGGCAATTGATGAGCAAGTAATTAAAGACTTTATCGCGGAAAAAAACCTTACTGCGAAGAGAAGTACGAATGGTGTATATTACATCATTGAAGAGCCCGGATCGGGAAATGTAAAGTATACCCGTTATACCAATATTAAAGCGAAATATGAGGGCCGCTTGCTAAACGGTACGGTATTCGATTCTAGCACAGAGGGAATTGACTTTTCTCTTGGAGGTGTAATACCTGGTTGGCAGGAAGGAATTCAGCTGATACAGAAAGGTGGAAAGATCCGTTTGCTGATACCTTCACCGCTTGCCTACCAGAACGGAGGGCAAGGTAGTATTCCTGCAAATGCTGTGTTGGACTTCGATGTTGAACTTTTAGATGTGAGTAACCCTCAATAAATTATAATTGATGAATTTAATTAACAAATATTCTTTTTTAATAGCCCTTGCTTTTGTTGCTGTAATTAGCGCTTGTACAAAAGAATATGCTTCTATCTCGGAAGAGGACGAAACGAACATACAAGCATATATCAGTGCGAATAATCTGTCTATGCAGAAGTTTGACACCACGGGTGCATACTATTCTGTTGTAAGTGAGGGTAAGGGTCCTGATCTTGATTATACTCAGCAGATTCCACTGATTTTTACGGTGAAGTCTTTGGATGGAAAATATACATCTCAGGATACTTTCATTAACCATTATGCGGGCCGCTTCGGTTATTATACTCCAAATGTATTGAGAGAAACTATAATGGCCAACCTGAAGAAAGAAGGAGGAACGATTCGTGTGCTCGTACCATCACGCAAAGCTTATGGTAGAAATGGAAGTGGTCCGATTCCTGGAAATGCAAGCTTGGATTATACTGTAAAGGTTTTGGAGAGAGGAAAGCTGGCGGAGTATGAAGATGCGGTAATACAGAATTATTTGAGTAAGAACTCGCTCTCTGGATTTACTAAATCTGCGGATAATATATGGTATAAAATTACGGAGCCTGGAACGGGGACTAAAATAATAGGACTGGACTCTACACTCACATTTAATTACACCGGAAGATTACTGAACGGTACAGTATTCGAAACGAATGAGGGCGTGTCTACAATACTTTCGGGTTACATCCCTTCCTGGCAGAAGGCCATCCCTCTTATCAAAGAAGGTGGATCGATTCGTTTTATAGCACCTTCATCGTTCTCTTATGGATTAGCAGGATCACAGGCCAGTTCAGTCGGACAGATATCAATTCCTGCCTTTGCACCCCTTGATTTTGATGTGAAGGTTACCAAGATTGGACCTTAAAATAAACTCTATAAATAATAAAAAGGGCAGCAAATCTAAATTCGCTGCCCTTTTTGGTGTCCTATGAGTTATTATAACGACTCCTCTGTCAGTTTATTTTATAGAACGGAAATCATGTTCCGGATCGATGTTCAATAGGGTGTTATATATCAGGCTGATTACATTGTCTACATCTTCCTTGTGAACCATTTCAACCGTGGTGTGCATGTAGCGTAGGGGCAGGGAAATCAGTGCTGATACTACACCATTGTTTGAATAAGCGAAAGCATCTGTGTCTGTACCGGTCCAGCGGGATGACGCTTGTCTCTGGAAGGGAATCTTGTTCTCTTCTGCAGTCTTCACCAAAAGCTTATTGAAGTTGATCTGAACGGAAGGAGCGTAAGACAAGACCGGACCTTTTCCGCATGAAAGGTCGCCCTGGGTAACCTTGTTGATCATCGGTGTCTGGGTGTCGTGTGTTACGTCTGTAACGATAGCAAGGTTGGGTTTGATACGGTTGGCGATCATTTCGGCGCCGCGGAGTCCAACTTCTTCCTGTACCGCATTTACTATATAAAGTCCGAAAGGTAATTTCTTGTTGTTTTCTTTCAGCAATCGTGCGACTTCGGCGATCATGAACCCACCGACACGGTTGTCTAAAGCTCTGCCGAGGTAATAGCGGTTATTCAGCACCATGAATTCATCTTCGTAGGTGATCACACAGCCAACATGAATGCCGAGTGCCTCTACTTCTTCCTGTGAGGTACAGCCGCAATCAAGGAAAATATTCTTTAATGTTGGCGCTTCTTCTTTTTCTCCACTGCGGGTATGAATGGCAGGCCATCCAAATACTGCTTTTACAGTTCCTTTGTCGGTATGAATATTCACGCGCTTGGAAGGTGCGATCTGGTGGTCAGAACCGCCGTTCCGGATCACGTAGATCAAACCGTCTTTGCTGATGTAGTTGACAAACCATGAAATTTCGTCTGAGTGTGCTTCGATCACCACCTTGAATTCAGCTTCGGGGTTGATCACTGCTACAGCTGTTCCGTAATTATCCACAAAGTGGGAGTCAGTATAAGGCTTGATGTAATCTAACCAGAGACGCTGTCCTTCCCACTCAAAGCCGGTAGGTGAGGGGTTGTTGATATATGTTTCTAAAAATTGAAGTGACTTGTCGGTCACGACCTGAACATGTTCTTTATTATTGTCGTTAGCCATAAATCTTATTATATGAAGGTCAAAATTAGCTAATTGAAATTTGCCCGCGAAGGTTTGCTATAAAAACAACTCTGCGATTACAAAGTCTATACCATTGCGGCTGAAGCATTGATCGTCAAAGGGGAGATTCTCGACTTTGTCATCAAAGGCAATGTAGATGACAAGAACCTCTTAAGAATGAGCGGTTTATTTAATCTATAAAAGGCAAATTATACGTAGATAAAGGATATTTATCTACGAAATGCTATTGTTCTATACTGAAAGCAGTACTATATCGAGCTTCAAATTCCTCATATTTAAGTACAGCAACCGGAGGGAACTCATTATTTTTTGTCTGATGTATATGACGGTCATTGCTAATGATAAAATCTGCCTGACTAGCTATGTAGCAATCTACAAACTTGTTATCATCTTTATCATTTTCGACAAGTTGCCATAAATATGCAGGATTTTTAAGTACTACATTAGGGAGTAGTAAAAGATAATCGAGGGAAGCATCTGTACGTTCAATACCGTATCTTATTGCTATTTGTTCCTGATATTCCGTTAATATTTCATTAGATACTACTAATTCATATTTTTCGTCAATCAGTGCATTGTAAATCCAGGCATATTTAGAATGCGAGGCAAGAGAAACCAGGAAAATATTGGTATCAAGTAATATACGAAGCTTATTCATTGACCCAGCTGTCGAGATCAGCGTCAGTGATATTCTTATCTTCTATAGCCTTTTGAACGTTAGCTTGAAGTTTTCCTGAAAAATATTGAGCAAGCATCTTTTTTATAGCCAATAAATCCTCTTCTTTAGGTTCAAAGGAATAGATATTTAGCAATTCCAATTGTAAAGCATTTAATTTTTGACTCTGCATAACAATCTTTTTTTCAAATTTAGCTAAAAAGCATTAGCAATTCAATCAATGCCCATCGGAATTTCCCTGATGATCATGAAATGTAAGGGTATTTTACTTCGGTAAGATAGAGTCCGCACGCTGGGACAGAACTTCCGGCATTGGAACGGTTTTTACTTTGTATGATATCGTGGATGCTTTCTGGGGGGCTGATTCCTTTGCCTATCAGGACAAGGGTGCCGACAATGGCTCTGACCATATTCCGAAGGAAACGATCAGCCGAAATGTGGAAAACCAGATTGTCAGCCTCTTCGATCCAAAGAGCTCTGGTGATTTTACAGTTATTGGTGAAGACCTGCGTGTTGGATTTGCTGAAGGCGCTGAAGTCTGTGTAGGACATCATGTACTGAGCCGCCTGATTCATCTTTTCGATATCAAGCTTGTCTTGCAGCAGCCATGAACGGTTGTATTTGAACGGGTCTTTGCGTCTGTGTATGTGGTATTCGTATGACCGGAGGGTGGCATCAAAGCGGGCATGGGCTTCGGGATCGGTTTCGATTATTCGTTTGACCGCAACCTGATAGGGAAGCAGTGAGTTGAGACTGTTTAAAAACTTCCTGCTGAGGAGATCATGCTGGTGATGCTCTGGCTCGGCATTGAAGTGGGCGAAGAATTCACTGGCATGGACGCCCGTGTCGGTTCTGCCGCATCCGAGTGTTTCGATCTTTTGCCGAAGGATGGTTGATAGTGCCTTGTCCAGAGCTTCCTGAACCGTATAAGCATTGGGCTGGATCTGCCATCCGTGAAAAGAAGTGCCGTCATAGGCGAGTTCAGCAAAATACCGCATATTGCCTCAAAAATAATCATAGAAAACCAATTGGAGTATGTATTTTAGCTGACACGATTAAATTATGCTACAACGTATCCAAACTCTGTGGTTGTTCTTGTCAACCACGATGATTCTCCTTCTTTTTTTATTCCCTTACCTGCAGATCTTTAATGCTATGGGTACTCCTAAAGTGATTAAGGTGACCGGGATCTATGAAAATATTGGCGGACAGATTGTGAAAACCGAAGATTTTACGTTGATTACAATTGTGACGGTATTACTGGCTTTGGTGCCATTGGTTATGGTATTTATGTATAAGGACAGGAAGCGACAGATAGTGGCCGGATATGTCGCCATTCTGTTGATTCTTGCATATAGTTTCTGGCTCGCGGCTACAGCTACAGCCGCTTTGGGTGATGTACAGCTTCAGTTTCAGAACTATGGCCTGGGAATCATCTTTATTCCCCTTGCAATCCTATTTATAATATTGGCTTTAAGAGGAATACGAAGTGATATCAAATTATTGAAATCTGCCGATCGTCTGCGTTGACAGGTAATTTAGGTGTTGAAAGCCTGTTTTTTTAACTTTTTTTATTATCTTTGTAGAATACCGGCAATACAGTCGGTTTTTTATTGTTATCATGAACCCATTTAGTACACTGGGTATCCGTCATGATATTGTTAATGCCATAACTGATCTGGGATTTGAAAATCCCACGCCAATCCAGGAACAATCGATCCCGGTTTTACTTTCAGGCAGCAACGATTTTGTCGGATTAGCCCAAACCGGCACAGGGAAAACTGCGGCCTTCGGCCTTCCCTTGTTAGAATTAGTAGACTTTGAACAGAATTACCCACAGGCGCTTATTTTGTGTCCGACCCGTGAGTTATGTCTACAGATTACCAATGACATAAAGAATTACTCTAAAAATTTAAGTAATGTAAATGCTGTTGCCGTTTACGGTGGCGCGAGTATTACTGATCAGCTTCGGCAGATTAAACGCGGCGTACAGATCGTTGTCGCTACCCCGGGTCGTATGCTTGATATCATCAACCGTAAGGCAATTGACTTTTCTCAGGTTCGCTACGTTGTTTTAGATGAAGCAGATGAGATGCTCAATATGGGATTTCAGGAAGATATCGACGTGATTCTTTCTACTACTCCTAACGACAAAAAAACCTGGTTGTTCTCTGCAACTATGCCTGCAGAGGTTCGTCGGATCGCTAAGAAATACATGACTGATCCGCATGAATTGACTATGGGTAAACAAAATACAGGTAACGCAAATATTGATCATGAGTACTTCATTGTACGTGCCCGTGATAAATATGCTGCCTTCAAAAGGATTGTAGATTTCAACCCTGAGATCTTCGGTATCGTATTTTGCCGTACCAAGATTGAGACTCAGGAGATTGCTGAGGCGCTTATCAAAGATGGTTATAATGCCGATTCTTTGCATGGCGACCTTTCACAGCAACAACGTGATAAGGTGATGAAGCGTTACCGTGAGAGAAGCCTTCAGCTGCTTATTGCAACTGACGTAGCTGCCCGTGGTATTGACGTAAATGACGTTACTCACGTAATCAACTACTCTCTTCCTGATGAGATAGAGAATTATACCCACAGAAGCGGTCGTACAGCACGTGCCGGTAAATCGGGTGTTTCTATCGCTATCATCAACGCGAAAGAGGTTGGAAAGATCAGACAGATTGAGCGTGTTATTGGCAAGAAATTCACAAAGATTGAGGTTCCAAGCGGATTTGATGTTTGTGAGAAACAACTTTTTGCTCTGATACACCGTGTGCATAATGTTGAGGTAAACGAAGCGCAGATTGAATCTTATATCCCAAGGATTATGGATGACTTCGCTGAGCTGAGCAAAGAGGAAGTGATCAAGCGTTTTGCTTCTCTGGAATTCAACCGTTTCCTTGATTATTATAAGAATGCTCCGGATCTGAATGCGCCTTTACAGGATGATCGCTTTAGCGAGCGTTCAGGTGAGCGTTCTCCCAGGGCCGGACGTGCTGCGAACGGTGACTATACCAGGTTGTTTATCAACCTTGGATCTGTAGATGATTTCACACGTGGTGACATGCTGGGCTTCATTTGTAATAATGCAAAGATCAGTGGTAAATCTATTGGTAAGATCGATCTTAAAGGTGTTTATACTTTCTTTGAAGTAGAAAATGCGGTTGCTGAAACTGTTCAGCAGAACTTTAAGTCTGTTGATTTCAAGGGTCGCGATGTTCGTATTGAGCTTGCAGGTGATCGTGACGGTGGTGGCCGCGAAGGCGGTGGCGGCAGTCGTGAGCGTCGTAGCAGTGGCAGTCGTGAGCGTAGCGGTGGTTACCGTGATTTCTCAGGAAAACGCAGAGATGATCGTGGAGGAAGCAGCAGATCTTCAGGTGGAGATCGGGAGCGTCGGAAACGTTTCTAAGCATACATAAGAAAGCGGCCATTGAGTAATCAGTGGCCGCTTTTTTATGTTTTGATTTTAAAGATTTTAGTGGCTTGGGTCAGTCTGCAAGATAAACCCTTCTTCCTTCTGGGTTTTCGTAGAATTGTCTATCGTACATGTCTATATAGACATCTTCTCCGTTGGGTCCTTTGACATGATGGAGAAATCGGTCTTTTAACTTGTTGCCGTATTGTACGAGACGATTGCCCAGTCCCCTTGCTGAATGGAGAAGTTCGTCGGCCTCGTCCCTTTTGTACATAAGGGCAATTATCGCCGCGGAGGCGGCCCCTGCTATTACACTCCAGATGATCACGTTTTTCATGGTATATAGGTTTATAGGTTTAAACAGTATAACCATAGGGAAAGTTTGACCAAAATCAGGAAAGTTGATCTGCGAGAAGTTTCATCTCGATAGAAGGAGAGTGCTTCTCATAGAGAATGGCGTAGACTGCCCTGCAGATCGGCATATTCACCTTGTATTGCTTGTTGATGTGGTGTAATGACTTTGAAGCGTAATAGCCTTCGGCTACCATGTTCATTTCCAATTGTGCAGAGCGCACATTGTATCCCTTACCGATCATATTTCCGAACGTTCTGTTTCGGCTGAACTGCGAGTAGGCGGTTACAAGAAGGTCTCCGAGGTAGGCCGATTCCTTGATGTCGCGATCGATAGGATGAACCGCGTTTACAAAGCGGCTGATCTCTTGAATGGCATTGGATATCAGTACGGACTGGAAATTGTCGCCGTATCCTACGCCATGGCAGATGCCGCTCGCCACTGCATAGATATTCTTAAGTACCGCAGCATATTCGGTGCCGTAGATGTCATCTGATACATTGGTTTTGATATAGCGGGTATTGACAAGGTTAGCGAATTCTGTAGCAAGTTTCTGATCAGGAGAAGCGATCGTGAGATAGGAGAGCTTCTCTAAAGCAACTTCTTCTGCATGACAAGGGCCGCTAAGTACAACGATGTCCTGAAAAGGAACCTCAAAGGTTTTATTCATGAATTCGCCAATGATCATGTTGTCTTCCGGGATAAACCCCTTAATAGCAGAGATTACTTTTTTTCCTTTGAAGCTGTCGGGACTTAGAGTCGATAGCACTTCCTTTAAGAAGGCGGCCGGGATATTGAGGAGGATCATATCGCACTTCTCAACGACCTCCGCCAGGTTACTCGTGATGTTTTTTGCAGGTACTTTGATCTCAATGGAGCTGAGATAGCTCCCGTTGTGCTTGTATTTCTTTATATGCTCAATATTTTCTTCGTCGCGCATCCACCAGAAGATCTCCTTTGGATTTCTGTTATCAGTCAACATCTTGATGTTAGCTGTAGCCCAGCTTCCTCCTCCAATAACTGCTATTTTTGTGCTCGTATCCATAACTGAAAACCGCAAGTTTACGAATTAAAAAGCAAATCTTCCCCCCATTCGGTTTTAACAAAAGGATGTTATACCAGAATAGGGGTGTAAGCAGCAGTAAGTGGTTTGCAGGAGAATGTTTACTTCTTAGGTTCGCCCTCAAATAGTTTATCCCGGCTTACTTTTTCAACGGCGATGCTGTCTTTAAGTGTTTTGGAAATTGCGCTGAATGGCGCGGCAACGATCTCCTCATTGCCTTTAAGTCCGCTCTTGATTTCGATATAAGTGTCATTTTGGATACCGGTTGTGACTGGAATCTGTCTGGCCAAACCGTTCGCATAGGTAAAGACATATTCTTTCACCTTGGGCTTGTCTTTGTCGTCTTTCTTCTGTGGAGCCGCGTTCATATCTTCCCGCGTGGTTACAGATTGGATAGGCACAGAGATGCCGCTGGCTTTTTCAGTTTGAATGTCGACTGTTGCCGACAGGCCGGGAAGGAAGGGAGACTTCGCCTGCTCTCTGTCTTTCATGTAAGCTGCATAGGATTCAGGAAGAATTCTGATCTTGACGCTGAAGTTGGTTACCTGATCGGTGCTTTCGCCAACAATGTTGGCTGAGCTTGCGATTTCAGTGACCTTGCCCTGAAATTTCTTCTCCTGAAAAGCGTCCACTTCGATATCAGCAAGGTCGCCGACCGAAACGCGGTTAATGTCATTTTCGTTTACATTTACATTCACCTCCATGGAGTTGAGGTTAGAGATACGCATAATTTCCGTTCCGGCCATCTGAGCTGTACCAACAACTCTTTCGCCGAGTTCTACGGAAAGTTTGGATACTACACCATCGACAGGTGCGTAGATGGTTGTACGGTCGAGGTTATCCGCGGCTTCCTTTACAAGAGCCTGTGATTGTTGTACTCCATAACCTGAACCTATAATATTTTGGCGCAGTGCCTCCAGGTTGGCCCTTGCGCTTTGATATTCGGCCTGAGCTGCGTCGTATTCGGCTGCGGAAAGTACTTTTTGTTTGAACAATTCCGTGCTGCGCTTGTAACTGGCTTGAGTATTTTTGAAAGTTGCTTCTGCTTGTTTTAACTGCTGACGTGCTGAGGCCAGGGTTGCTCTTTGGGTATTGAGAGATGCGACTGCACGGTCGTATCCGGATTGGAGGATATCCGGTCTGATTTTGCATAGCAGCTGACCTTTCTTTACGACGTCACCTTCCTTCACGTCCAGCTTCACTATTTCGCCGGAAACTTCAGAGCTGAGCTTAACTTCTACTTCTGCCTGTATTTTTCCGCTTGCAGATACAGTTTCAATGATACTTCTTTTTTCGGCCTTTTCAGTGGCAACCAATACTTTATCACCTGAGCCTATCCAACCCATTTTGGATGCAATAGCAAGTAAGACAACTATACATACAACTCCGATAATGACGTATCTGACGGTGCGTTTTTTTCTTTTTTTGGGTTCCATTTGGTGGCTTTCTATATTAAAATGTTAACGGATTACCGAGATAAAAGTCGATAATTTTATTTCTGAAAATAAGGTCATACCTGGCCTGGATAACATCAAATTGCTTTTGATTCAAGTCAGTTTGAGCCTGGTTGAAGTCCAGTGAATTAACAAGGCCTACGTCGTATCGTTTGCTGATAGCGTCAAATGCCGTTTTTGAAGACTCAAAGGCACTGGAAGCAGACAAGAAACGGCTCTGTGCAGCTCTGAGGTCGGTTACGGCCTGATAGATGACTTTATTGAAATTGTTGCGTGCGAGTTGTTCTGTGACCTTCGCATTCTGATAGGTGATCTTTGCCCGTCTTACCCCGATGCGAGCAGAGTAGCTGTTGAATATTGGAATGTTCAGGGTAAAACCGACAGCTTGATTAAAGTTCTCGTCGAGCTGGTCTTTGAAATTTGTTTTTTCAAAGGTACTGGCATATTCAGGGGTTAGCACACGTTGGTTTGTACCTTCCAGAAAGCCTATTACGGTGTTCTGGCCGGTTAGTTCGCGACTGAGCAGGCGTTGTCTGTTATTAGAATAACCCGATCCGATACTTCCGCTGAACGACAGGCGTGGATATAAGGATGATTTTGCGACGTCTACTGCCTTTAATGCTGCGAGCGTTCTGTTCTGTGCGAGCCTGACATCCGGATAATTTTCCGCTGCTTTAGAGTATATATCTGCTGCGGCATATTTAGAGTTGATCTCCCCGATTTCATTGATTACCGGCTTCACAACGCTGAATTCTGCTGCAGGATCACGTTCCATGAGTTGGGCGAGATTCAGTTTACTGATCTCGAGCTGATTTAATGAGTTGGTAACATTCAGTTCTGCAGTTGCATATTGGGCTTTTGCCTGGGAAAGATCAGCAAGTGTTTTGCTGCCCACGTCAAACTGCTTTTGTTCCCTGTCCAGCTGAAGTTTCGCAAGCTGCAGTTGCTGCTGTGACGCGAGCAGCAAGTCTTCATTACTGAGAACCTGCAGATATGTAGTTACCACGGTAAGCGACAGATCGTTTTGGATCTTCCGGGTATTGCTTTTATCGGCTTCCAGCTGATACTTGTATTGCGACACCTGATGCCATAGTCTAAATCCCTGGAAGATGGGGACAGAGGTGTTGATACTTCCATTGGACGACGTGGTTTGCTGATTTACAAATTCATACGTTAAGGGGTCTACATTTCGTCCGAAATTAAAGTTCAGGTTCCCTCCCGCGTTGAGGGTAGGGTAGAAGAATAGTTTCGATTCTTTCAGGTTCTCTTCTGAAAGTGCTTCGCTCAGCTGCGCCTGCTTAATTTGCAGGTTGTTCTGCAAGGTTAAAGCGACTGCCTGTTCCAGCGTAATGCTTTCCTGCGCAAGAGCGGTGCCTGATGAAAGCGTACAAAAGGCTATTGCAAATGCCGCTATGCCGGTTTTATAGGGGGATCTTCTGAGGGTCATTTCAGGCTATTATTTTGTAGTATTGCACATTCTCTATAATATGTATCTCGTAAAAACTCCTTTCTGGCTGCGATTTATCTACCCTTCTCTCGTATGGAGGAAATTAAACGATTCAAATAAGATTTACATCACCTTTGACGATGGTCCTATTCCGATTGTTACAGACTTCGTTATTAATACATTGAAAATGTATCAGGCTTCCGCTACTTTCTTTTGTATCGGGGATAATATAAGAAAACATCCTGAGGTTTTTCAGCGGCTAAAGGATGAGGGGCATAGTATCGGTAATCATACCTATAATCATTTAAGGGGCTGGGCTACGAATGATGATATCTATCTGGATAATATAAGAAAGTGCAATTCGTTGGTTCAATCGGATTTGCTGCGTCCACCTTACGGCCGGATCAGGAAATCACAGATCAGCCGGGTAAGAGAGGCGTTTCCAGATATGCAGATTATTATGTGGGATGTGCTTTCTGGTGACTTTGATCAGAAACTTAGTCCGGAAAAGTGTCTTCAGAATGTTATCAAGCATACACGCCCGGGGGCAATAATTGTTTTTCATGATAGCCTGAAGGCTTTTGATCGCCTGGAATATGTGCTGCCCAGAGCTTTGAAATTCTGGAAAGAAAAAGGATACGTTTTTGAGAAGTTGTAAACACTTGTGGAAGGCGGGTTATAAATACCTGTTGTAACCTTAATTAGAACTTTTCCAAATAATAATTGTGATATGATACAGGTCAGGCTCTCATTCATTTTTTGTAAATTCGCATGAATTTAACCTAAGTAGGTTAAGTTCTTTATATGTAAACCCCTTAATACAAAAATCATAATGGCATTTGATATAGAAATGATCCAGAAGGTTTACAGCAATTTGGAAAGCCGTATTGAAGCTGCCAAAAAAGTTGTTGGAAAACCCCTTACCCTAACTGAAAAAATCCTTTATTCTCATTTGTGGAACGGTAATCCGGAGGAAGTATATACCCGCGGGACGTCTTATGTTGACTTTGCACCTGACCGCGTAGCGATGCAGGATGCGACTGCTCAGATGGCTCTTTTACAATTCATGCAGGCAGGCAGACCTCAGGTTGCTGTACCTTCAACTGTGCATTGTGATCACCTGATCCAGGCAAAGATTGGTGCTACCGAGGATTTAGCGATCGCTAATAACACGAACAAGGAAGTTTATGATTTCCTTTCTTCTGTTTGTAATAAATATGGACTTGGTTTCTGGAAGCCGGGAGCCGGTATTATTCACCAGGTAGTTCTGGAGAATTATGCTTTCCCGGGCGGAATGATGATCGGTACAGACTCACATACACCTAATGCAGGTGGCCTGGGTATGATCGCTATTGGTGTTGGTGGTGCTGACGCTTGCGACGTAATGGCTGGCTTTGCATGGGAGTTGAAGTTTCCTAAGCTGATTGGTGTTAAGTTAACCGGAAAGATGTCTGGTTGGACTGCAGCTAAAGACGTTATCCTGAAAGTTGCGGGTGTTCTTACCGTTAAAGGTGGAACCGGATGTATCGTTGAATACTTTGGAGAAGGTGCTCGCTCATTATCTGCAACAGGTAAGGCTACTATCTGTAACATGGGTGCTGAAATCGGTGCTACTACGTCTATTTTCGGATATGATGAGAAAGCTGAAGATTACCTGCGTGGTACTTCAAGAGGTGATATCGCTGATCTTGCAAACCAGGTGAAGGCTCACTTAACCGGTGATGATGAGGTTTATGCTAACCCTGAGCAGTATTTCGATCAGGTAATTGAAATAAATCTTTCTGAGCTTGAGCCACATATCAACGGTCCGTTTACTCCAGATCTGGCATGGCCGATCTCTAAGTTTGCTGCCGCTGTTAAAGAACATAACTGGCCTGCAAAACTGGAAGTTGGCTTAATAGGTTCTTGTACAAACTCCTCATACGAGGATATTACAAGAGCTGCGTCTCTTGCTCAACAGGCTGTTGATAAAGATCTTTTGACTAAAGCTGAATATACTGTTACTCCAGGGTCTGAACTGGTAAGATATACTGTTGAACGCGACGGCTACCTGGATACTTTCGAGAAGATCGGTGGTGTGGTATTAGCGAATGCTTGTGGACCATGTATTGGCCAGTGGGCTCGTCATACAGATGATCCTGCCCGCAGAAACTCGATCATTACCTCCTTCAACAGAAACTTCGCGAAGCGTAATGACGGTAACCCGAATACACACGCTTTCGTAGCTTCTCCTGAAATTGTAACGGCATTGGCTATTGCCGGTGACCTGACTTTCAATCCGCTTACTGATACTCTTGTTAACCAAAAAGGAGAGTCTGTTCGTTTGGATGAGCCACAGGGACTGGAAATGCCTATAAAGGGTTATGCAGTTGAGGATGCTGGTTACCAGGCTCCGGCAGAAGATGGCAGTGAGGTTAGTGTTATTGTTGACGAAGCATCAAGCAGACTTCAGTTACTGGCTCCATTCCCGGCTTGGGAAGGAACAGACCTTAAAGGTCTTCGTCTTCTGATCAAAGCAAAAGGTAAATGTACTACTGACCATATCTCTATGGCTGGTCCATGGTTGAAGTTCAGAGGTCACATTGACAATATTTCTAACAACATGCTTATTGGTGCTGTAAACTACTTTACAGAGCAAACTGATTCTGTTAAGAACCAGTTGACCGGCGAATATGGTCCGGTTCCTGCTACGCAGAGAGCTTACAAAGCAGCAAACATTGGTACTATCGTTGTTGGAGATGAGAACTATGGTGAAGGATCTTCACGTGAGCATGCTGCTATGGAACCTCGTCATCTTGGTGTTCGTGTAATTCTTGTTAAATCTTTTGCTCGTATCCATGAAACGAACTTAAAGAAACAGGGTATGCTTGGTATAACGTTTGCTGATCCTGCAGATTATAATAAAATTCATGAGAACGACGTGATCGATATTGAAGGTTTAACATCTTTCGCTCCTGGAAAGCAACTTAAAGTTGTTCTTCATCACGAAGATGGTAAAACTGAGTCATTTGCTGTAAATCACACTTACAATGAGCAGCAGATAGAGTGGTTCAAGGCTGGTGCAGCTTTAAACCTGATTCGCATGAACAAGATTTAATTTAAAAAATCGATATTATAAAACCTGCCGACCATGTCGGGCAGGTTTTTTTATGCCTATGGAATACTCGCGGATAAAAATCACGAGTAAAAAAGAAAGTCCCGCATTGATGATTCAAGCGGGACTTTTCTTTTTATAAGGGGAGCTTTACGTTCGGGATAGGTAATTACCCTAACTTAGCAAGTTCTTCTGCCATCGCAGCGCCGATTTCAGCAGGTGATTCAACCACACGAATACCACACTCTGTCATGATACGCATTTTTGCAGCCGCTGTATCATCGTCACCACCAACGATCGCACCGGCATGACCCATACGACGTCCTGCAGGAGCAGTTTGTCCGGCGATGAATCCAACAACAGGCTTAGTTCCGTTTTCCTTAATCCATCTTGCTGCTTCTGCTTCCATTCCACCGCCAATCTCACCAATCATGATGATACCTTTAGTCTCAGGATCTTCCATAAGAAGCTTTACAGCCTCAACTGTAGGAGTTCCAATGATAGGGTCACCGCCTATACCGATCGCTGTTGTAATACCAAGGCCAGCCTTAACAACCTGGTCAACTGCTTCGTATGTCAAAGTTCCGGATTTAGAAACAACACCGATAGAGCCTTTTTTGAATATAAAGCCTGGCATGATACCAATTTTAGCCTCGTCAGCAGTAATGATACCCGGACAGTTCGGGCCTATAAGACGGCAATCTTTACCTTCAATATATTCCTTTACAAGGATCATATCTTTAGTAGGGATACCCTCTGTGATACAAACGATAACTTTTATTCCAGCTTCTGCTGCCTCAAGGATTGCATCAGCAGCGAATGCGGGAGGTACGAAAATAATCGATACGTCTGCTCCAGCTTGGTCAACAGCCTCTTTTACAGTGTTGAATACCGGTCGGTCAAGGTGTGTTTGCCCTCCTTTTCCGGGAGTAACACCACCTACAACCTGGGTTCCGTACTCAATCATTTGACTTGCATGATACGTACCTTCGTTGCCGGTAAAGCCCTGAACGATAACTTTTGAATTCTTATTAACTAATACACTCATTGGTCGGATTTTAAGATATGCAAAACTAAGAGAATAGGCCTAAAAGCCAAACCTTTTTGTCAGGATACAGTAGTTTTTTCGATTCCCAGAGAATTAAACTGCAGATCAAACAACCTTTTGTAAAGTCCATTTAGCTGCAGCAGTTCCTGATGAGATCCGATCTCCCGGATTTCGCCCTGGTCGAGCACGATGATCTTATCGGCTTTTTGAACCGTCGACAATCTATGGGCGATTACGATGGACGTTCTTCCCTTCATGAGCTTCTCGAGTGTAGACTGAATCAGTAACTCGGTCTCCGTATCAACGGAGGATGTTGCTTCATCAAGGACCAGGATTTTTGGGTTGTATATTAATGCCCTTATAAATGAAATCAACTGTGCCTGTCCCGCAGATAGTGTAGCTCCCCGTTCCATTACATTGTAATCATATCCGCCCGGCAATCGCTCTATAAAGTCGTGAGCTCCTGCTTCTTTAGCTGCTTCAATGACGAGCGATTTTGGAATGCCGGGATTGCCCAGTGTGATATTTTTTTCAATGGTATCAGAGAAGAGAAATACGTCCTGGATCACCGTTGCAATTTGAGAACGAAGGTAAGGGATGGTGTATTCCCTTATGTCCTGATTGTCTATTTTAATAGAGCCTTTACCGATCGAGTAAAAACGGTTAAGGATGTTGATGATAGATGATTTTCCTGCGCCTGTAGCGCCTACGATCGCAAGTGTTTGTCCCGGCTTGATCTCAAAGTTGATGTTTCTTAAAACCCACTTTTCTTCCGTATAAGAGAACCAGACATCTTTGAATACAACGGCGCCTTTTGTTATTCCCTGTTTAAGTGTCCCTGTGTCCTCCTCGTACTCCTTACTGTCAAGCAATGAAAATACCCTGTCCGCTCCTACCATTCCCATCTGAAGGGTGTTGAACTTGTCGGCCAGCTCCCTGATAGGACGGTACATAAGGTTGATGAACATGATGAAAGAAACGATAACTCCTGGCGAGAGATTATGCTCGAGAATGGACTTAGAGCCATACCATACCAATAGTCCCAGGGAAAGTGATGATATAATTTCTACAACCGGAAAAAATATGGAATAGTACCAGTTTGACCGGATATGTGCATCGCGATGCTTCGCATTGATTTTTTTAAACTTATGGATTTCCTGCCGTTCCCGCGCGAAATACTGTATAATACTCATGCCGGATATGTGTTCCTGAAGGAAAGTATTCAGATGACTTACCTGGGTTCTGACCTCCTGAAAGGCTGACTTTATAGCTTCTTTAAAAATATATGTTGCAAGCATCAGCAATGGCATCGGGATCAGCACCACCAGCGTTAGCCTCCAGTCGATATAAAGCATCACTCCGAGGATCGCCACAAGCTGAAGAATATCACCGATAATGACAATCAGCCCTTCTGAAAAGATATCGGCTATTGTTTCAAGATCTGATACGGTTCTTGTTATGAGCTGCCCGATAGGAGTACGGTCAAAAAATCGAAGCTTCAGTTTTGTGATGTGATTAAAGACGTTAGTTCGCAGATCCCTGATTGTTGATTGCCCCAGGGCGTTAGTCAGAAACGTATGGTAATATTGAACAATCGTCTGCAAGACCAGCAAGATAACCAGCACGATTGCCATGAAGCCCAATCCAGGAGCATCATTTTTAAACACATACTCGTCAAGAGCGTACTGAATAAGAAAGGGTCTGAGAGGAGCAAGGATTGCAAGTAATACTGTCAGAACTACGCACCAGATGAACTGCTTTTTGTAGGGCTTTATATAAGTATAAATCCGCTTCAACAAATTGATATCATATGCTTTTCCTGCGTTCTTAGCCATCAATTATTTATTGGAATGCGAAATTACACAATTTTCCTGCCCCTTCTGTCACATAAGTCTGATTTGCGTCTGATGCACAACTTGAGTAAAAAAAGCATTGGGAAGCTTAATAATAAATTAATCTTGATATTTTCGCACCACAACAATCATCAGCCATGTCAGATTTAAAATATCCTTTCGTTTTAATAATATCCCTCCTCTCTTGCAGCTTTGCTTTTGCTCAGGGAGAGATTGATGAACGTGCAATGATCTTCAAAATGAAAGGGCTTGAGGTTGCAACTCAAGATTCTTCCTTTTATGCGAATTTTCGCTTCAGAATGCAAAACCGGATAGGGGCATATACTAACGGAGGAACTGACTTCGGGATATCAGAATTTGATGCTCGGGTAAGACGGTTGCGCCTGAGAGCCGACGGTTATGTGCTAAGCCCAAAGCTAGGTTATAGCATCCAACTTGCCTTCACACGCAGCGATCAGGATTTTGACAATACAGGAATCGCTAACATTGTGAGGGATGCTGTTGTTTTCTACCATTTTACAGATAATTTTTATATCGCTTTTGGTCAGAATAAGCTTCCGGGAAACCGTCAGAGGGTTAATTCGTCGGGACAGCTGCAGTTTGCCGAACGTTCCATTGTAAATGGCACTTTCACGGTCGACCGCGACTTTGGATTGAAAGCGTATTATGATAACAAGATAGGTTCAATCCCTTATCGGTTAAAAGGTGCAATATCCACCGGAGAAGGGCGAAGCGTCAACGATTCAGACAATGGACTTGCATATACCGGCAGGGCTGAGATACTGCCGTTGGGGCTGTTTAAAAATGATGGCGACTATTCTGAAGGAGATCTCGAGAGAGAGGAGACTCCAAAGTTGGCAATAGGAGCCGGCTATAGCTATAACGTGCGGACGAATCGTACAGGCGGACAGCTCGGGAAGGACCTCTACGCAGCCAGAGACATGGGAACTGCAATGCTTGACCTTATTTTTAAATACAACGGCTGGGCCTTTCAATCTGAATACATGAGCCGCGATTCGGATGACCCACTCACTTTTAATGAAGATGGCGATGTGAGATATATTTATAACGGTTGGGGAGTAAATAATCAGGTTTCTTACCTTTTTAAAAGTAACTTCGAAACAGCCTTTCGTTACTCTCTTTTACAGCCAGAGGATGAAACTGTTAGGTACGAACGTAAGACCGAAGTCCTTGAGCTTGGGTTGTCTAAATATCTAAGAAGTCATCGAATAAAAGCACAGTTCAATCTGAACTATAATACACAGGATGGGAAGATGGATATTCAGGATAAGAATAACTACTGGGGAGCTTTATTTCAGGTGGAGCTGGGAATTTAATTCTGTTTTTTTGTAATATTTTTATTAAAAGCTTCGTTTTTATAACAACCGCATATCTATTTTATTAGATTTGTTTGAGAACGCAAAACAAAATGAGGAAATTCCTTGCTAAAAAAGTATTCAGCATTATTTTCTTAGCCATCTTCATGAGCAAGATGGTCATTTCTGTTGCGCCCTTAGTAATAGCTCATATCGACTCCAAAAGCATGAACGCAGTCATCATGCAGCTGGAGATAGAGCATCCAAAGTCCTCAGATGTCAAAGATTCCGCAATTAAGGAATTTTTGAACCTTAACACGCTCAAGATAGGATCTGTAAGTCCTGTTCTTGTACTTATGCGTGTGTTTATAGACGATCATACCAAACACATTCGCGTGTTTTATCCTTCCGTACCTACGCCGCCTCCGAACGTTTAATCCTCTTCTTAATTTCGTATCAGTTCGCTGATATTCTTTACTAGTTAATTAATAGGATTGTTCTACTTAATAGCAGATTATTTATGCCTGCATCTAAAGGCGTTGGGAAATATTTCTCAGCTCAAAATCTAAAGAAGGACCTCCCTTCAAGTCTTGTTGTCTTCCTGGTTGCATTACCATTATGCCTTGGAATCGCTCTTGCTTCGGGAGCTCCATTATTCTCCGGTTTATTAACCGGAATCATCGGAGGTATAGTGGTTGCCGCAATAAGTGGCTCTCAATTAAGCGTCAGTGGTCCTGCCGCCGGCCTTACCGTTATAGTTTTCACTTCCATCGCCCAGCTTGGGGGATATGAAGTATTCTTGCTTGCATTGGTAATAGCAGGGGTTCTTCAAGTCGCGTTAGGTTTCCTGAAAGCCGGTACTATCGCCAACTTCTTTCCTTCATCGGTAATTGAGGGGATGCTTGCTGCAATAGGTATCATCTTAATCATGAAACAGATACCTTATGCACTAGGATATAATGCGGATTTCGAAGGAAGTGAAAGTTTCCAGTCAGGCGAATCAAACACCTTCTCAGGTATCGCAGATGCCCTGAGTATGATCAGCCCCGGAGCCGTAGTAATCAGTGTTCTTTCACTGCTTGTCTTGATATATTGGAACAAAATCAAGAAGGTTAATGTAGTTCCCGCGCCACTTGTTGTGGTGATTATCGGAATTGTTCTGAATATAGTATTCAAAGGAACTTCGTTTGAAATTGCTGGTGTCCATCTGGTCCAGGTGCCTGTCGTCAACTCGTTTAGTGAATTTACCGGCCTGTTCATGACGCCTGATTTTAGCCAGATAGCCAACCCAACGGTATGGACTGTTGCTTTTACAATTGCTATTGTAGCCAGTCTTGAGTCTCTGCTTAGTTTAGAAGCGGTCGACAAGATCGACCCTTATAAACGGGTTTCTCCAACAAACCGCGAACTTGTAGCCCAGGGAACGGGTAACCTGATTTGCGGACTAATCGGTGGATTACCGCTAACAGCAGTAATTGTACGTTCATCAGCCAACGTTAACTCGGGAGGCAAAACCAAAGTAAGTAGTATGCTCCACGGTATATGGCTTTTAGCTTCGCTATTGCTTATCCCCGGCTTGATCAACAGCATTCCTCTGTCTTGTCTTGCAGCAGTGCTAATCTTCACTGGAGCTAAGCTTGCGAAACTTGCTCTGTTCAAGAAAATGTGGCGTGAAGGTAAAGGCCAGTTTATTCCATTTATCGTAACAATTTTAGCGGTCGTGTTTACAGATCTGCTTAAAGGCGTTGCTATCGGAATGGTAATTGGTGTATTCTACATTCTTCGCAATAACATGCGCAATCCTTACTTCTATACCATAAGTAACAAGGGTGATAAGGAAGTGATTAGAATTACATTGTCTGAAGAGGTTTCATTCCTCAACAAAGCAGCAATCTCTTACACCCTTAATAATCTTCCGTCCGAGTCAGATGTAGTGATTGATGGGACAAACTCAAAATACATCGACCCTGATGTGCTCGAAGTAATACATAATTTCAAGCACAATGCCTACTCGAGGGCGATCATCGTGAAGCTCGAAAATATTAAGCACCGATACGATGTTCCTCAGTTAAAAGAAATGATTTACAAACCTGAAAAAGTACAAGAAAATGTCTAAAGAAAATATATCAATACCTACGGTCAAAGAGCTACAAGATACTCAGATCCGCACATATGAGCAGTTATTAGAAGGAAACAGACTCTTTGTGGAAAAAGAACTGGAACAGGATCCTGAGTATTTCAAAAAGCTTGCATCAGGGCAGAGGCCCGATGTCCTATGGATCGGTTGTTCAGATAGCCGTGTTCCAGCAAACCAGGTTACCAATACCAGACCTGGCGAGGTATTCGTTCACCGTAATATCGCAAACGTATGCGTGCATTCTGATATGAATATGCTAAGCGTGCTCGATTATGCTGTTAACGTATTGAAAGTTAAACATGTTATCGTAGCCGGACACTACGGATGCGGTGGGGTAGAGGCAGCCATGAGCAACAGGCAGTTTGGTTTAATCGATAACTGGTTAAGACATATTAAAGACGTCTACCGGATTCACTCACACGAGCTGGATCTGATTACCGATGATAAAGCACGCGCAAAGCGCCTCGTTGAACTAAATGTTATCGAGCAGGTATTTAACTTGTGTAAGACCACCATAGTACAGAATGCATGGGGCGAGCGGACTGACCTTCAAATCCATGGATGGGTTGTTGATATCAGCACCGGAAGGGTGAAAGATATGAATGTAAGTTGCAGTAATTCTGGGAATTTGGGCAGAGTCTTCGATCTTGCTAAAAATCAAGTACTACAGTCACATTAGAAAATCTATATAAAGCACAAAAGGCCGGTTGCTATTGCGACCGGCCTTTTGTGCTTTAAGGGTCTTTGACGCTTTATACTTCGAGCTCTGAGTAAGCCTCAATAGGAGGGCAGGAGCAGATCAGTGTACGGTCTCCATAAGTTTCATTAACACGACCAATTGAAGGCCAGAACTTACGCTCTGCAACGTACGGCAGGGGAAATGCGGCCTTCTGACGGCTATATTCCTTATCCCAACTGTTGGCTGTTACAATAGCCGATGTATGAGGAGCATTCTTCAGGACATTGTTCTGCTTGTCGGCGGATCCTGTCAAAACTTCCTCTATTTCCGCACGAATCGCGATCATAGCATCACAGAAGCGATCCAGTTCATGCTTAGGTTCTGATTCAGTAGGCTCAACCATCAGCGTGCCCGCCACGGGGAAAGATACCGTTGGAGCATGGAAACCATAATCCATCAGCCTCTTCGCAATGTCAGTTACCTCAACACCTGCACTCTTAAATGAGCGGCAGTCCAGGATCATTTCATGTGCGCACCGACCCATGCTTCCGGAATAAAGTACCGGATAGTGGTCTTCCAATCTTGATTTTATATAGTTTGCATTCAGAATAGCATATTTAGTAGCATTCGTCAATCCTTCAGCGCCCATCATGGCGATATAGGCATGAGATATCAGCAATATAGAAGCCGACCCCCATGGTGCCGCAGAAACAGCATGAATAGAATGATCGTTGTTGATGTCTACTACCGCATGACCTGGTAAGAAAGGCACCAGGTGTTTAGCTACTCCGATGGGACCCATGCCCGGTCCACCTCCCCCGTGTGGAATACAGAAGGTCTTGTGCAGGTTCAGGTGACAAACGTCAGCACCGATAGATGCCGGACTGGTTAATCCTACCTGAGCATTCATATTCGCACCATCCATATACACCTGTCCACCATTCTCGTGAATAATCTCGCATACCTCAATGATCGACTCTTCGAAAACACCGTGAGTTGAAGGATAAGTCACCATCAGACAGGAAAGATCATCCTTATGTTGAACTGCCTTGGTCCTCAAATCTTCCACATCAATATTACCGTTCTCATCACATTTTACTACCACCACCTTCATGCCTGCCATGGCCGCAGAAGCAGGATTAGTTCCATGTGCCGAAGAAGGGATAAGCACGATATTTCTATGGTGGTCATTTCTGTCAGCATGATAAGCTCTGATCACCATCAGGCCGGCATATTCACCCTGAGCACCAGAGTTTGGCTGAAGACTCATTGCCGCGAAGCCTGTAATCTCACATAGCCAGTCATTCAGCTCAGATAAGATTTGCATATATCCACCAACCTGGTCGGTAGGTGCGAAAGGATGAATTTTGCTAAACTCCGCCCATGTTACCGGAATCATCTCCGTTGTCGCGTTCAGCTTCATCGTGCAAGATCCCAACGGAATCATTGAATGGCACAATGAAAGATCCTTGGCCTCAAGAGATTTGATATAACGGAGCATTTCATGCTCAGAATGATGTACATTAAATACAGGATGTGTCAGGAACGTGCTACTTCTTTCCAGTTCCTCAGGAACCCTGGAAGAAACTCCCTGAACCAGCTCCTCGAAATTCAGCTCATTCAGGTTTTTTCCCTTTACTTTGGCGAAGAAACGAATGATGGTCCTAATATCCTCGACAGAAGTCGTTTCATCGAGAGAAATGCAAACTTCAGAGCCATTAAAATCAAAGTTGCAAAGATTGTTTATCGCTTCCGCGTGAATAGGGCCGGTCAGGTTACCCAGATCAAAGCGTACCGTATCGAAGAAAGTAACATTCAATTGTCTGTATTCCAACTGCTCCAGAGAAGAAGCAAGCAGAGATGCCAGGCCATGAACCCGGGTTGCAATATTAACAAGCCCTTTCGGCCCATGATAAGCCGCATACATTCCAGCCATAATGGCCAGCAACGCCTGCGCAGTGCATATATTCGATGTCGCCTTGTCTCTGCGGATATGCTGCTCCCTGGTTTGCAAAGCCATACGCAGCGCGTAGTTACCCGAAGAGTCTACTGTAACGCCGATAATCCTTCCAGGCATGCTGCGTTTATATTCTTCCTTGGTAGCGAAGAATGCCGCATGCGGTCCGCCAAAGCCCATAGGAATACCAAAACGCTGAGTGGAACCCACAACAATGTCTGCTCCCCATTCTCCCGGAGGAGTCAGTACTGTCAGGCTTAGAATATCGGCAACAACCGTCAGTTTAATATTTAAAGCATGTGCTTTTAAAGCAAAGTCGCTGTAATTGTAGACAATGCCTTTTCCTGAAGGGTACTGTACGATCGCACCGAACATACGATCATCAAGCTCTACCGTTTCATGGTTTCCAACAAGCAGCTCAATTCCGTAAGGAGCTGAGCGTGTTCTCAGGATATCAATAGTTTGAGGAAAAAGATCTTCCGAAACGAAGAAAATGTTCGCCTTCTGATTTTTGCGGAGACTGTACTGCATGAACATGGCCTCGGCAGCAGCAGTGCCCTCGTCAAGCAATGAAGCGTTTGCAATTTCCATTCCGGTCAGGTCAATAACCATTGTCTGGAAATTCAGCAATGCCTGTAAACGGCCCTGTGAAATCTCAGCCTGGTAAGGCGTATATTGCGTATACCATCCTGGGTTTTCGAAGATATTTCTCAGTATAACGGGAGGAGTGATATTATCATAGTATCCCTTTCCAATAAAAGACTTGAAGACTTTATTCTTTGAGGCAGCCTGTCTCAAATCGTTTAAGTAGTCAAATTCGCTTTTTGCAGCAGGAAGATTCAACGGTTCTTTCAATCTGATCTGTGCAGGCACCGTTTGTTGAATGAGGTCATCAAGTGAGCTGACTCCTATTTGTGAAAGCATCTGTGTAGTCGCCTCGTTGTCAGGAGCAATGTGACGTGATTCAAATTTTTCTTTGAAATCAATATTTAAATTCATGAAACTGAATGATAATGGGATACCACAAAGGTACGAAAATGCTCCAAAATAAGCCAGAACGGCCAGTTTTTTTAATCCGGATAATCCTTTTTAGGACAATTACTTAGGGTGTAAAATGCTGTAGTTTCCTCAAACAGTAAAATTCCCTATATAATTATCCCAAAATTCGTAAGAGAAAAACAATTAACTGCGAAAAAAGGTAAAAAGATTTAATTCTTTGGAGGGTATATTTTTGTTAAAAACACTTAAATCGTCGTTTTTTGCGCCTGCAATTCCTTAAGCATGACAGTAAACGATAAATTGTTCGTAAATATTGAAGCTTTGAACCGGGATTATCCCTTTAGTTGATCAAGATAACGCCCTATAGTCGCTTCGAGGCCAAGGTATAGTGAGTCGCAAACTAAGGCATGTCCGATACTCACTTCAAGTAATCCCGGAATATTTTGAGCAAAGTAACGCAGGTTATGCAGATCAAGATCATGTCCGGCATTAAGACCCAAAGACACCTGTTGAGCAGTCCGCGCAGCCTGTATATAAGGCGCTATAGCAAGCTCCTTGTTCACAAAGTAATGCTTCGCGTAAGCCTCCGTATAAAGCTCGATCCGGTCAGTCCCTGTAAGGGCCGCAGCTTCAACCATTCGGGGATCTGGATCAACAAATATGGAGACTCTGATACCGGCGGCCTTGAATACCGCAATAATGTCTTTCAAATATTCACCATGCTTTATGGTATCCCAGCCATGGTTAGATGTGATCTGTCCCAGGACATCCGGAACAAGCGTCACCTGAGCCGGCTTGTTCGCCAGGACCAGCTGCACAAAAGACTCCTCCTGACAGTTTCCCTCAATATTAAACTCTGTAGAGATCGCCTCTTTAAGGTCAAACACATCCTGATAGCGGATATGCCGCTCGTCTGGGCGGGGATGAACCGTAATTCCCTGCGCACCGAAAGATTCACAATCGAGTGCTGTCTTAACCAGATCCGGATTATTGCCGCCACGAGAGTTGCGCAAAGTAGCAATCTTATTGATGTTAACGGAAAGCTTAGTCTGAGAATGTTGATCCATGGATAAAAAAAAGATGCCACCAAAGGTAAGCATCTTTCTATAAATTAAATATGTTAACAGATGATTAGTATCTGTACGCTTCCGGCTTGTAAGGACCCTCAACTGCAACACCGATATAATCAGCCTGCTCCTGATCCAGCACATCCAGCTCAACGCCGATCTTTGCCAGGTGAAGGCGTGCTACCTTCTCATCAAGGTGCTTAGGTAGGGTGTAAACACGGTTCTCGTACTGGTCCGTATTCATCCACAGCTCTAACTGCGCCAGTGTCTGGTTCGTAAATGAATTAGACATAACGAAAGAAGGGTGACCGGTTGCGCATCCCAGGTTAACCAGGCGGCCTTCTGCAAGAACGATCACGTCTTTACCGTCAATCGTGTACTTATCCACCTGAGGTTTGATCTCTACCTTCGTGTCGCCATAATTGCCGTTCAACCATGCCATGTCGATCTCATTGTCGAAGTGACCGATATTGCAAACGATCGCTTTATCTCTCAGCAATTTGAAATGCTCGCCGCGAACGATATTGCAATTCCCGGTACAAGTAACAACGATGTCAGCCTCAGCGATAGCAGTACTTAACTTTTTCACCTCAAAACCTTCCATTGCAGCCTGAAGCGCACAAATAGGGTCGATCTCTGTTACAATAACACGAACACCAGAACTGCGCAACGATTCTGCAGAGCCTTTGCCCACATCACCATAACCGGCAACAACAGCCACTTTTCCAGCCATCATTACGTCAGTAGCACGACGAATCGCGTCAACTAATGATTCACGGCAACCATACTTGTTATCAAACTTCGATTTAGTAACGGAGTCATTAACATTAATAGCAGGTAAATGAAGTGTTCCATTCTTCATGCGGTCATAAAGTCTGTGAACTCCTGTAGTGGTCTCTTCAGAAAGACCTTTAATGCCGGGGATAAGCTCAGGGAACTGATCAAACACCATATTGGTTAAATCACCACCATCGTCCAGGATCATATTCAAAGGTTTGCGATCCTCTCCAAAATAAAGAGTTTGCTCAATACACCAGTTAAACTCTTCTTCACTAAGACCCTTCCAGGCGTAAACAGAAATCCCCGCAGCAGCGATTGCCGCGGCAGCATGATCCTGAGTGGAGAAGATATTACAAGAAGACCAGGAAACTTCAGCGCCTAGTTCAACTAAGGTTTCAATTAATACGGCAGTCTGAATAGTCATGTGAAGACATCCCGCAATACGGGCGCCTTTCAATGGCTTAGACGGGCCAAACTCAGCGCGAAGAGCCATTAGTCCAGGCATTTCAGCCTCTGCTAAACCAATTTCTTTGCGTCCCCAGTCTGCCAGGGTAATGTCCTTAACTTTGTAAGGAATGTAAGTTGTCTCTACTGATGACATAGATTATATTATTATTGTTCGGTGCAAAATTACGCAATAGTTTAGGCAATATCAAAAGCGTCAAAGACTCTGGTAATTAAGGATTTTGATTTGACATTTCCGGCTGGTAGCCAACTACTGTCGACGGAATCCTGTTACTATATCTTGGTTTTTCTTATCTTTCGCATAAACAATTTGATCGTGAAAAAATATCTCAACCGGTACATCCTCCTTATTCTTCTGCTCACTTTCTGCAGCCTTGGTGCCGAGGCCAGGAACGTAATCAAGATATTAACCATCGGAAACAGCTTTTCTGAAGATGCCGTAGAGAATTATCTCTATGACCTCGCTAAAGCTGCAGGCGACAGTCTTGTCATCGGCAACCTCTACATAGGTGGCTGCTCGCTGGAGACACACAGCAAAAATTCTGCTTCCGACGCCCCGAATTATTCTTACAGGAAGATTGTGGGAGGAACAAAGACGGTGACTCCAAAACAAACCATGGCTTTCGCTATCAAGGATGAGCCCTGGGATTATATCAGCTTTCAGCAGGCAAGCCCTTACTCTGGTCTCTATGAATCATATTTTCCATACCTGCCTAACCTGATGGACTATGTAGCAGCACACGCCTCAAACCCCAAAGTGAAGTATATACTTCATCGCACCTGGGCTTATGCTAAGAACTCTCCCCATAAAGGTTTTGCAAACTACCAGAACGATCAGGATCAGATGTTCAAGGCAATAGTAAAAGCGACGAATGAAGTATCTGAAAAAGTTCAAAGGTTCAAGATCCTTATTCCGGCAGGTACCGCAATTCAAAATGTGCGGACCAGTGCCATTGGCGACAGTCTTACAAGAGACGGCTACCATCTTCAGTTAACTTATGGGCGGTATACAGCGGCATGCACCTGGTTAGAGGCGCTGACCGGTAAGAACCCTGTCGGCAACAGCTACATTCCTGAAACGATTACAAAGGAACAGGCCAGGATTGCCCAGAATGCGGCCCACTATGCTATTCGCAGGCCCGGGAAAGTGACTTCAATGGCAAAATTCCAGTTGTAATATACTTTGCAAACCTGTAGAATCGCCCAAATCAGATCTTTATCCCTAAATGTGACAAAGATTTGATTTGCTTTCCTCAGGAACCCTTATTTTTGTATTCTTAAATTGTAAATTAAAATTATGTATCCAGAATATTTAACTGCCCCAATGAGGGAAGATCTTGTAGGAGCCGGATTTCAGGATTTGAAGTCTGCTGAAGATGTAAGTGCGGCAATCGAGTCTGAAGGTACTGTCTTTGTGGTAGTAAACTCCGTATGCGGATGTGCTGCTGCTAATGCACGCCCTGCAGCAAAAATGGCTGCCAGTAATGAGAAGCACCCCGGTAAACTAATAACTGTTTTTGCAGGAGTAGAGAAGGATGCGGTAGATAAAGCCAGATCATATATGTTACCTTATCCTCCGTCATCACCATCAATGGCACTTTTCAAAGACGGAAAGTTAGTACACATGATTGAGCGTCATCAGATCGAGGGCCGTCCGGCTCAAATGATCGCTGACAATCTTGTTAGCGCATTCGAACAGTACTGCTAAGAAAAGCACTGCTGTATAAATTACTGCTAAACACATAATCAGGATCCGGGATTGCCGGATCCTGTACTTTAAAATTAAATATCCCTTGTCAGCAGCACTTCCAGGTCGCTGTAGCTAACATCCATACGCACCCGGCCTTGCTTTGCATATGCCAGTTGCCCCGTTTCTTCCGAAACAATTATCGCCACCGCATCGCTCATTTCCGTTATTCCGATTCCGGCCCTATGCCGTAATCCAAACTGAGCAGGAAGCTTGATATTATCGCTCACCGGCAGGATACAGCTTGCGCACTTGATCTTTCCTTCGGAAATCACCATGGCACCGTCGTGAAGCGGACTATTCTTCTTAAAGATCGTTTCAATAAGGCGTTTAGAAATATACGCATCTATCGGCTCGCCCGTATTCTGGTAATACTGGTCATCAAAAAACTTCGCAAAAACAATCAGCGCGCCTGTGCGGCTATGCTGCATGGTTTTGCAGGCATCAATGATATGTTTAATGGCCGGCTCATTAACATTCTCCTGCTCCTTATTCCCCGGCAGGAAAGTCTTCCAAAGGTTGTTTCTGTGGAGTGCAGCATTCTTCCCGATCAGTAATAAAAAGCGCCTGATCTCCAGCTGAAAGACAATGATCAGCGCGAGAAAACCGACGCTGACGAAGCCCCCGAGTATATGACTCAGCAGTTGCATCTTCAACTGCTCTGTGACAATATAAACCAGATAAATAATAATCAGTCCGAGTACAATGTTCACTGCGATAGTGCCGCGGATGAGGTTATATACATAATAAATGATAACAGCTACCAGAATGATATCAATGATATCAAGAAAGCGCAATTGCAGAAAACTGAGGTCGAAACGGTCCATCTATGTAAACTTTAGGCGCCCGGAAACAGGGTGTTTATGGTGTGTTGTGTATAAGCCGAAGATAAGAAAATAGCTTCAGATAAAATCAAAATTTCTCCTGTTGCAGGCATTGGATGAGCTTCACAGCCTCTACGGCTTCCTTTACGTCATGCACCCGGAGGATGGCCGCTCCCTTCAGCAACGCAATAGTATTCAGCACCGTCGTGCCGTTCAAAGCTTCCTCACTGGTTATATCGAGGGTCTTCCAGATAGTCCTTTTTCGTGATAATCCGGCCAGTACAGGGAGTCCGCATATCGAAAACTTCTCCATCTGGCTCAATAATAAAAAATTCTCCTCCGCATTCTTCGCAAATCCAAAACCAGGGTCCAGAATGATATCATGGACATGTAGCTCCTTCAAACGTGCTATCCGCTCAGCAAAGTATGATAGAACCTCCCCGAAGATATCCTGATAACCGGTAAGTCCGGTCATCGTTTGCGGTGTACCCCGCATATGCATCAAAATATATGGAACCTTCAACCGCGCTACCGTCTCAAACATCAGCGGGTCCAGATCCCCTCCCGAAATATCATTAATGATATGAGCTCCCGCTTCAATGGAATTCTGCGCTACCGAGGCCCTGAAAGTATCCACAGACAGGATAGCTTCAGGAAACTCCCTGGTTAAGGCATGTATGACGGGCACTATACGCTCCGCCTCTTCCCCTTCCGAAACTTCTGCCGCTCCGGGTCGGGTAGAGTAAGCGCCGATGTCCAGCATCGCAGCACCCTCCGCCAAAAGCTTTTCAGCCCGCCTCAGTGCGTCGTCTGTTCCGGGTGTTCTGCTTCCCTGATAGAAAGAATCGGGCGTGATATTGAGAATCCCCATAACACGCGGTATTGTAAAATCTATGAGACTCCCACCGGCATTAATGGTTTTCTTTTGCTGAAAAGACGTACTTTTATCGTTCATTATTAAAAATTACAAAATACAGGTTAATTCACCTTTTAATCAAATAAACAAATATTTTGGCACACAATACCTCCCTCGAGTACGATTCAGTCATCCAATATTGCAGTGACCTTTTTCTAAAAAAAACAAAAGATTACGGTACCGCATGGCGAATACTGCGCGCAAGCTCTATAACAGATCAGATCTTTATTAAAGCACAACGTATCCGCACACTCGAGGAAAAGAAAATATCCAAAGTAGGGGAGAGCATTCATTCCGAGTACGTCGGTATCATCAACTACTGTGTGATCGCTATGATGCAGCTGGAGATGAGTAATGTTACAGCCATGGAGCTTGAAGTAACCGAGGTACAAGAGAAATACGACCGTCTTGTAAATGAGACGAAAGATCTGATGTTTGCCAAGAACCATGATTATGGTGAAGCCTGGAGAGACATGCGCATCAGCTCACTTACCGATCTTATCCTCATGAAAATCCTGCGCGTAAAGCAGATTGAGGACAACGAAGGACAAACGCTTGCCTCCGAAGGAGTGAAAGCCAATTACCAGGATATGCTTAACTACGCTGTTTTTGCTCTGATCAGAATGGGTGCTGTGAGTGGTAGTGATGAATAATAACTGAAAGTATGATGAACGCCTCAACGAAACTAAATGCCCGTCCGCAATATCTGCTGTGGTTTTGCCGCCTTTTTGTAGGCTTGCTATTTATTTTCTCGGGTTTGGTTAAGGCCAATGACCCCTTAGGTTTCGGTTACAAGCTGCAGGAATACTTCGAAGTGTTTCATACCACCTTTTTAAACGACTATGCCGCGGCTATCTCCATAGCGATCTGTGCCCTGGAGATTATTCTGGGTATAGCCCTCTTGCTTGGTTACAGGGCACTGCAGGTGAGTTGGGGACTGCTGTTGCTGATCCTGTTTTTTACGTTCCTTACGTTCTGGTCCGCTGCATTTGACGTAGTTAAATCCTGCGGATGTTTCGGAGACGCCATCCCCCTGACACCATGGCAATCCTTCCTGAAGGATCTCGTCCTATTGGCACTCATCGCATTCATCTTCATAAAACGAAAATACATACAGCCACTCTTCTCCTCAACAGGAGTAATGAACGCGCTCATGGTTATAGCCGTCGTGTTTTCCTTCGGAATAGGGATCTATACCTATAACTATCTTCCTTTCGTTGACTTTCTGCCATATCAGGTAGGCGCCAATCTTCCTGAAAACATGCGCATCCCGCCCGGTGCTCCCAAAGACGAGTACGTCATCACCTATTCGCTGAAGCATAAAAAAAGCGGCGAAACACAGAAGATGACCGACAAGGAATACCTAAAAACGGAGATCTGGAAAGATGCGAACTGGGAAATTGTAGGCGAACCTCAGAACCAGCTCCTGAAAAAAGGCTATGAACCTAAGATTCGTGATTTGATCATTGCTGACAGTCAGGGTACCGACTATACCTCCGAAATCATCGAGAACCCCTACTATAACCTGATCGTTGTTGCTTATAATCTCGACAAGGCCAACGATAACGGAATGGGCGACATCAACGCAATAGCCGTTAATGCTGCCGAAAATTATAACGTCCGCACCGTGCTGCTAACCTCCAATACTTCCGAGTCTGCGGAGGCATACCGCAAGAAACATAAGCTGATGATGGAGATTTTCAATGCAGATGCTGTGCCGCTTAAAAGTATGGTGCGTTCCAACCCTGGACTGCTTCTTCTCAAAAATGGCGTCGTCATTAATAAGTGGCACTTCCATACCCTGCCTACTTATGATGAACTCGAATCTCAATATTTAAGGCAGCCCAAGTAATAGCAAAATGAGAGTATTTCTAATAGGATTCATGGGTTGCGGCAAAACAACCCTCGGCAAAAAACTGGCATCCAAAACCGGGTTTACGTTCATCGATCTCGACAAAGTCATTGAGCAAACAGCCGGAAAAACTATTCCCCAGTACTTTACGGAGCATGGCGAAGCGGCATTTCGTGAGCTGGAACGCGATGTGTTGCAAACTACAGAGTTTTCCGAAAACTCCATCATTGCCACAGGTGGAGGTGCTCCCTGCTATTTCGATAATATGGACTGGATGAACAAAGAAGGCTTGACCGTTTATATTTCATTGCCCCCCGCAGCCCTCGCCAGTCGCCTTGAAAAGGCTGAAGAAGTGAGGCCGGTATTGAAAGACCATAAGGGTGAAGCGCTGGTCCAATTTATTGCCGGGAAGCTTAATGAGCGCGAACCATTTTACAGCAAGGCACAGGTCATAGCTTCCGGCTTAGGTCTAACCGCCGACAAGTTATGGGCGACCATCAGCGATCAACGCAAATAAACCACGTCCTCTGTATCCGGTTGATTAGAAATCACAACATCAACATGTTCCTTAATAACTGTGGATAGCTCCATACCGGTATAGTCCGGCGAGACCGGAAATACCCTGTGACTTCTGTCAACCAGAGCAACAGTACGCAGCTTCTTGACTGGAATATCCAGGAAGATCCCGATGCCGTAGGCCATCGTCCTGCCGCGATTAACAACGTCGTCTACAAGGATCACCACTTTGTCTGCACATTCTTCTACAGGAATATCCGTATTCGCCTTCAGAAAAGTGGTCGTCTTATCCATGATGATCTTCATCAATGTAATCCTGATACCGCTGATCTCCTCAAGCTTATTCTTAATACGTTCTGCAAGAATATAGCCATAATCGACGATTCCGGCAATAACCAGTTCCTTTTCGTCCAGATTGTCTTCCCACAGCTGGTAAGCAATTCGGGTTATCTTCTGTTCGATTTGTTTTTGATTCAGAATGATTACTTCGTTCGTCATGATATATACAGATTAGTGATAAGGGTAGAACACAAAATTAGCTCCTTCCGGAACAACTACGAACAGGCAGATAAAATCTTCAGGATTTTTGTAGGTCTTGATAAAACGGTCCTTCTTTTCCCGGTGAATAATTCCTTTCTGAATAAATTCTTCGAGGGTAGAGGCCTGAATGGACCAGCTGGTGCCAAGATCAGTTCTGTCCAGGATCAGTTCGCCCAACGTCAGCTCGTGCTGATGAGCTGCAAAAATGGGATATTCAGAAAGTCCCTCATTAATGATCTCCATCGAAACCTCTCTGACAGACTCGCTGTAAAACTTCAGGTCTTTCTCCAGGCTCTTAAGGGGACTCTCCTTTTCCGGATTGTTATTCCCTTCAGAGTCAGACTGGTTGATCAAATCTTTTAATTCCATATTTATCCGATCTTAATTTGCGGCATCAACAGCCGGACGTAATTCAAGTAATACCACGTTTTCCACATGCTGCGTATGCGGAAACATATCCACCGGCCTGATTCGTGTGGTCTCATATTTCTCCTTCAACAGGGCGATGTCCCTTGCCTGAGTAGCAGCGTTGCAGCTTACGTATACAATCTTCGGTGCTTCCATTTCCAGTAAACGTTGCACCACATCAGGATGCATTCCCGCCCTTGGCGGATCGGTAATAATAACGTCAGGCTTACCATGTTGTTCGGCAAATTCGGGAGTTAATACATCTTTCATATCCCCGGCGTAGAATGTTGTATTGGTGATGCCGTTCAGAGATGAGTTTACTTTCGCATCCTCAATCGCCGTCGGCACATATTCGATACCGATGACTTCTTTAACATGTCTTGCCACAAAGTTAGCAATAGTGCCCGCACCGGTATAAAGGTCATAAACCAGTTCATCACCTTTAAATCCGGCAAACTGCCGGGTTAACGCGTATAGCTCATATGCCTGAAGAGAGTTGGTCTGATAAAAGCTCTTGGGCCCGATCTTAAAGGTTAATTCTTCCATCTCTTCAAAGATGTAATCCCGACCTGCAAACACATGGATGTCCTGGTCGAAGATAGTGTCATTCTTCTTATGATTGATGATATAAAGAAGAGACGTAAGTTGCGGAAATGTTGCCTGCACATGCTCCATCATCTTTTGTATCTCGTCTTGTTCTGCATAAGCAAACACCACAATCACCATGATCTCCCCGGTAGTGGAAGTACGGATGATCAGGTTCCTCAAAGCACCCTCATGGTTGCGGAGATTATAGAAAGATATGGCATTGTCGAGCGCAAACTTGCGGATGCTGTTCCTGATCTCATTAGACGGACTGCCCTGAAGATAACAGGTCTCAATGTTTAGGATCTTATCGAACCTAAGTGGCACGTGGAACCCCAGCGCATTCATATTATGCTCTTCATCGCTGGCAACATCCTCATCGGTCAGCCAGCGCTTGTCAGAGAACGTGTATTCCAGCTTGTTACGGTAATAGCGCGTTTCAAACGAAGGTAATATAGGTTCCGTTGGTGTTGTATCAATCTTAGCCAAACGTTCAAGTGCATCATTTACTGATTTCTGTTTGAACTTCAGCTGAGCATCATAGGTCATGTGCTGCCACTTGCAGCCCCCGCATACGCCAAAATGTTCGCAGAATGGCTGCGTACGGTATTCAGAAGGACTTACTATCCGTGTCACCTTTGCTTCTCCAAAGTTCTTCTTCTTCCGGAAGAGCTCAATGTCAACCACGTCGCCGGGTATAGCTTTTTCAATAAAGATGACCAGTTCTTCGGATTTTCCGAGACCTTTTCCTTCTTCTGCTATATCCGTAACCAGGACATTTTCTATTCGCTTCTTCTCAGCAGGCTTTCTTCTCATGTAAAAAATTATATCAAATAAACACCGTAGATTGTCAGGCCGACGATCCCGTGAAGCGCAAAATTAAAGTAATTTTTGAAGTGGGGAATTTTTAAAAGATAAATAGAAGAACAAGGACATAATAATCCCTATGAGACCATAGGGTCCTGATGCCTGATGTCAGATAAACACTCTCAGCAATAGCCCGAAAAAGCTCTTAAACGGCTCTCTGAAATCGAACTGCTCGTCAATACTATCTGAAAAATCTGTAATCTCTTTACTCATGACAATCCTTCTTCTACCTGTAACAACAAAACGCAAACGAATACCGATCTGGTATTTAGTATAACGCAATTTGATGCTCAGATGTTTATTTGATGGCTGCTTTTACCAAATAGGGAAGGATCTCTTTTTGAAAATTAACAAAGTTCTTACGTACATCAGCATCACTTACCGATGTAAACGCATAGGAAAATACAATGCTCTTGCTGGCTTTGATCAGGAAACGGATTCCTGCAGCATGACTTTCGTTCTTTTTAACCGGCATAGTCTCCTGAAATGATCTGATCAGAAGCTTTTCCAGATCATCAGATAATAGCTTCAGGAATCCCTGTGAGTTGGCCGACTCTCTGATGAAGTCCCAGCCAATAAATTCATTGCAAATGGTATAGGTAAGCCGGCAGGTTTTGAAGATAAGTTTGGAAAGGTAGGCCTCAATATCATTAACGTTATATTCAGAGTCGATCATCTCGTCAACGCTTTGCTTAAGTTCATCCATAAGGATGTAATGAAGCAGAACCTCCTTGCTGTCGAAATATTTGTAGATAGTAGCCTTTGCAATCTTCGCCTTCTTCGCGATTTCGTTTACGCTCGTCTTGTGGTAGCCGTATCTGCGGAACAACTCCTGTGATGCCTCAATTATATTCTCCTTTACTTTGTCAACTTCCATTTCCATTTAATTGCTTACGGAGATTATTCCATTGTTTTCACTAACATAATACGTCTTCAGCGGTTTTTTTGCTGGTTCCTTTTGTGGGTTGCCATCTTCCAACGAGAATATGGCACCGCTGCAAGGATCGGTAGCCGTTATCCCGGTATCGTCTACCTTAATTGCGCATTTCCTTTCCGGGTTCACCGTGCTGCAACGGTCGTAAGCCATCAGTCCGCCGAATGCCGAGTGGTAGATGATCAATCCTGCCACTCCATACCCCGAAACTTCTACATGATTGCCAGGATAGTTCAATCCTGAATACGCCGGGTTGCCCAAAGATGTCCGGAAATTAACCGGAACATCCGGTACTCCTGAAGGGTCCTTGCCACAAGAAGCAAGAAATAAAAATATCCCTAACAAAAGTACATTCCTCATCATTACACGATTTCGCTTTGGAACTGCTTCAAAAAGCGAACATCATTTTCAGAGAACAGGCGCAAGTCCTTTATTTGATATTTCAGGTTTGTGATTCTTTCTATACCCATACCAAAGGCGTATCCTGTATATTTTTTACTATCAATTCCGCAGTTTTCCAATACGTTCGGATCCACCATACCGCAGCCCAGGATCTCTACCCAGCCGCTGTTCTTGCAAAGAGGACATCCTTTACCTCCACAGATCGTGCATGAAATATCCATTTCTGCAGAGGGCTCCGTGAACGGGAAATATGAGGGACGAAAACGAACCTTCGTTCCTTCCCCAAACATCTCCTGAACAAAATAAAACAAGGTCTGTTTCAAGTCGGCGAAAGAAACATTCTCATCAATGTACAATCCCTCTACCTGATGGAAGAAACAATGCGCACGCGCAGAGATCGCCTCGTTACGGTAAACACGGCCCGGCATAATGGAGCGGAAGGGCGGTTGACCGTTTTCCATCATACGAACCTGAACCGATGAAGTATGCGTACGAAGGGCAATATCACCGTTTACCGCGTCCTTGTTGATAAAGAACGTATCCTGCATGTCTCGCGCAGGGTGCTCCTGAGGGAAGTTAAGTGCAGAAAAGTTATGCCAGTCATCTTCAATTTCCGGACCTTCTGCAACCGTGAAGCCAAGTTTCTTGAAGATCTCAATGATCTCAGACCGTACCAGGTTCAGCGGATGACGGGAGCCATTTTCATAGCCTTCTCCCGGAAGAGTAAGGTCTACATTGGCATCATCTGCACCCGCACCGGATTCAAACTCATCCTTAAACTGCTGGTGTTTCTCTTCAGCGAGTTTCTTGAATTCATTCAAAACCTTGCCAAGCAAACGCTTTTCTTCAGAAGAAACAGCTTTGAACTGGTCAAAAAGGTCTTTGATGATTCCTTTCGTGCCCAGAAATTTAATTCTAAATGCTTCAAGTTCTTCAGCCGACTTTGGTTCGAAAGCGAGTATTTCGGAAGTATATTGAGTGATCTGTTCCTGCATTATTGAAATATAGTAATATTTATGTCTGAATTTAGGGCTTTCATGCTCAATTAGCGTTTTCAAACCTTAATGAAATGCAAAATTATAAAAATATACGTATATAAGTACGACACACCCCGGGCTTCGCTGAGTATTTACGATTTTCCTTTCACTTCTAAACCCGGAAAACCGGACTCTTTTAAACGTAACATAAACGCCATGATGCAGTTCTTTGTAGTATTAATTTGGTAATTTGGCCGCCATATACTTCTTGCAATTATGGATGACTTTATGGCCGCCCGGTCTCAGATGGCCTTATCTCTCGGATTTCATATCATCTTCGCCTGCATCGGCATGGTCATGCCTTTCTTTATGGCGGTATCTCATTTTTATTGGTTGCGCACAAAGGACGAGATCTATAAAAATCTCACGAAAGCCTGGAGCAAGGGAGTGGCGATATTTTTCGCCACCGGAGCCGTGTCGGGCACGGTACTGTCGTTTGAGCTGGGCCTCCTCTGGCCGGAGTTTATGAAGCATGCAGGGCCAATTTTCGGTATGCCCTTTTCCCTTGAAGGAACCGCCTTCTTTATTGAAGCCATCGCCCTCGGGTTCTTCTTATACGGATGGGACCGCTTTAATCCCTGGTTTCATTGGTTCACAGGAGTGATTGTTGGGGTAAGCGGATTAGCATCGGGCATCCTTGTCGTTGCAGCCAACGCCTGGATGAACAGTCCCGCCGGCTTCGACTTCGTGAATGGCGAATACATTAACATCGATCCTATTGCAGCCATGTTCAACGACGCCTGGTTTTCGCAGGCACTTCACATGTGTGTCGCCGCATTCGTCGCTACCGGTTTCGCCGTAGCAGGGGTGCACGCACTGATGATCCTGAAAGGCAAGAACGTGCGCTTCCACAGTAAAGCCTTCAAAATAGCGGCGATCTTCGCCACGATAGCAGCCGTTTTGCAGCCTCTAAGCGGCGACATATCCGCCAAAGATGTGGCGCAGCGACAACCGGCAAAGCTGGCCGCCATGGAAGCGCACTTCCACACCGAAGAAGCTGCACCGTTGATATTGGGTGGAATAGTTGATGAAGAAAAGAAAGAAGTGAAATATGCGATCAAGCTTCCCGGTATGCTTAGCTTCCTGGCCCATGGCGATTTCAAGACGCCCGTAACAGGTCTCGATCAAATACCCGAAGATGAGCAGCCACCTATAGCCGTTACCCATTATGCGTTTCAGATCATGGTAGGCCTGGGAATGATCATGGTATTGATCTCCATTCTCTACTTCATCGCCTTGTGGAAGAAACCCGAATGGCTCGATAGTAGATGGCTCTTGAAGCTATTTGTCGCTGCAACTCCCATGGGGTACATCGCGGTAGAAGCCGGATGGACGGTCACAGAAGTAGGCCGTCAACCCTGGATCATTCACGGTATTATGAGAACAGCCGACGCTGTAACGCCCATGCCCGGAATCATTTACTCTTTTTATATGTACACTGCGATATACGTGTCCCTTTCTATAATTGTAATCTTTATGCTGTATCGCCAGATTAAGATGGTCGACAAACTTTATGATAATCAGCCATGATATACGTCGTAATAGCCTTTCTTTGGGCAGCAATTTGGTTATACCTTTTATTAGGTGGTGCGGACTACGGTGCCGGCATTATTGAACTATTTACGTCAAAAACCAATAAAGAACGCACTCGCATAACACTCTACAGCGCAATAGGTCCCGTCTGGGAAGCCAATCATATGTGGCTGATTATTGCCATTGTAATCCTCTTTGTCGGCTTTCCTGAGATTTATGCCACCATGTCCGTCAATATGCATATTCCCCTGACTGTCATGCTGCTGGGCATCATAGCCCGCGGAACGGCGTTTACTTTCCGACACTATGATGCCGTGGTCGACGATATGCAGCATGTTTATAACCGCATCTTTGCTTACTCGAGTTTTATTACACCACTCTTCCTGGGCATCATTGCAGGAAGCGCCGTATCCGGGAGGATAGATCCTGAGGCGACCGACTTTCTTTCGGCTTACATTTATAGCTGGCTGGATTGGTTCTCTGTTTCCGTAGGCTTGTTCACCGTCGCCATCTGTGGTTTCCTTGCAGCGATATACCTGATCGGCGAGACCGACAGTAAGGAGGAGAAAAGAATGTTCGTCAGCAAAGCCCTCAGACTCAATATAGCTGCCGTCGTCTGCGGCGCATTGGTATTCCTGGCCGCTGCTTACGAGCAGATACCCCTGTTGGATTGGGTCTTCGGAAATATCTATGGCACCCTGGCTATCGTTGCGGCGACGCTATCGCTTATTCTGCTATGGTATATGCTTTACAGAGGAGAAAGTAAGGGTATCCGAATCCTCGCTGGATTTCAGGTAACCATGATACTCTTCACCACTACATACAGGCACTTCCCGAACATCGTTATCCTTAAGAACGGCGGCTACCTTTCGCTGTTGGAACATAGAGGCCATGATAAGACCATCGAGACCCTGGGGTGGGCACTGTTAATCGGAAGTGTCTTCATCCTTCCGGCACTCTTTTATCTGATCTATAGCTTTCAAAAAAGGAAGGCTAACGTGCACTAAAAGGTTTGGACAAACCTTAACTGAACTCCAGATAACCTCTGAAAGACCGGATAAAGGACCCTGAAGGAGCAACTAAAGCGCATTAAAAGAATTGCTTTTTGCCGATAACAACCGGTAAGGGTTCTTGCTTGTGCAGGATCCTGGTGCTTGTCGTCTTCTGTTCAGGAAGTTTCTTAACTTGCTTGCGCTGGTTTCTTAACAACCGGTTACCGTCATAACCCATCTCCTGCATCTTCGTGTAGCGCTCAGGAAAGGCTTCTATGCTGAGGCTGATGGGCTCCGCTGTTAATTCTGCCGGTTCAGGAGATGGATAAGCAGCGATGATAGCGCAGGGACTGAAGCCTTTGTTGTTGAGCAGGATATATTCCCCGGTGTGGCCTACCTGATCGTACATCAGCAGCGACATGCTCAGCATCACGATGCAGCTCGGATCTGCCTGCGCGTTTAAGCTGATGGTTTGCGCCTCCATGATCTGGGTTTGGCGAAAATCCAGGTCCTTTATATCCAGGTATTCCAGATACTGCTGACGGAAGTCAAAGGCTACCGCCATGAGCCGTATCCGGTAACGGGATGCCCTTTTGGGATACCCTGCAGCTTTTTTTACATCTTCCCTTGGGTTGAACCTGCCCAGTGTTACTTGCAAATTCCCTTCCGTATCCCTGCTTACGCTGTGGCTGATCTGCAGGACTTCTGAAAGCGGGCTCGAACCGTTAAAATCCATGCCTACAATATCCTGCAGATTAGCATCATGCAGATCACGCTGACCTATGCTGCCAGTCAGGCTGTTGCGCAGACTGCGATACACCTGCTGAGTACTGCGGCTAACCGCTTTTCCATCCCGGTGAATATAAGCCGGCTCAAAAGCCCTGCGAATCACCGCGGCAGCGGAACTGCTTAAACCGAATTCGGTAGATGCCCGGATGCTTCCCCCGCTTTGTTTGATCTTACCAGGTTTTCCCTGAACAATGTTCTTGTCACGGTACATGCGATAAACTACAGGACCTGCGGTTCCGCGTATCTTTCCTTTGTTGTCTATTGTTGCCATTTTCTTATTGGATTTAAAAAGGCAAGGTAAATCAGATTGAGAATGATGACGATTTTTTCGTGAAAAACGTCAAAATCCTATGGAATTTAGCAAAAAAGGTATGATATCTGACTTCCAGCATCCGGCAAATCGGGAAATACCAGCCTTGGTATAAAGGCCTGTTCCAACAGTGTTCGACCAGTGATGAGTCCGACTTTTCATAACGTAAGTCGGACTCATCACTGGTTTATCTCCGCAGGATGACGCCAACATTCTAAATGAGATCAATACCTGAACAGATCAGTATTGGCAGTTGGGGGAATAGTAGATCTTAAAATAGGAAACCGAAGCCCTTGCCTTTGGAAGGCTTGATCATCTCCTTATAGCGGTCAATTTCGGACTGAAGCTGAAAGGAATATTCAGTACGCATAAAATCACGAAATATCTCCGGGTCGCCCGTTTCCCTGGTTCTGACGAGTGCTTCAATATAGTTGGCCTTATTTTCGCTATGGACGATAGCCAGGGGCAGACCGTATTTAGCCTGGAGAAAGTTCATGAGCAGACGGGAGGTCCTACCATTTCCGTCATAAAAAGGGTGAATAGAAACCAGGTTATAGAGAGCATCGAAGGACAGATTCAACTGATCTTCCATGGGAAGCGGTGCCTTTATTTTTTCAGAGATCAAGTGAATGAGTTCTTCTGTAAGTCGCTCAACCTTATCATAATTGGGGAAATAGGTGCTGCCGGCAGAGACATTGCCTTTCCGGAACGCTCCGGTCGTTGAGTCGACAGCGCCCAGCATAGTATGGTAAGTCTTGCCCGTACCCTTCATCACGAAAGCGTTAATTCGCTGAATAAATACTGTTGTTAATTCCTTACCCTGCATTGCGGCTTCGAGAGTGAAAAGCAAGGCAGTATGGTGGTCTTTCATCATCAGGCTATCTTCGAGAGGTTTTCCCTTTGGGGTACGCCCTTCGTTGATCAGGACCTGCGCTTCCACCTCTGTAAGCGTGGAGCCTTCTATCCGGGTTGAATGATGGTCAATCGCGATGAGGTTAAATTTCTCATGATCGATGACCTCCTCCAGGTGAAGATCCTTATACTGCGCGATCAGAGAGATAATATCCATCGGTTCTATACTGTAAAAATAGGAATTAAGCTGATAAGGCAAAAGCAATGGTGTTTGCATTTGCCTTGAAGCAGTATTTTACTCCTTAGATTCAGACAAAGCAACCAATACAGCTCCTGCGACCATAATGGCTGCACCGGTTATCAGCTGCCAGGTGATCTTCTCCTTAAGAAAGATGATCGAAAGGATGATTGCAAAAACGAGAGACAGGCGTTCAATTGTTACCACGTACGATGCGGGGCCCATAGATAGCGCCTTAAAGGAAAAAAGTGTAGAAAGCGTAGTTGCGATGCCAGCCGAAATAAGCATGATCCAGGCTTTATTATCAATCTGTTTCAGCTCGCTGAAATTTCCTTGAACTAAAATAACTCCCCAGCATATCAAAAAGATAAATACCGATTGTATAGCAAAAGCCAGACTTGAATCAACGTTCTTTAATCCTGCTTTTGTCAAGACGATTACAAGAGCTGCGGCGATGGCAGCTCCTAGTGCCCAGAATATCCACATAGTGCGATGATGTTTTTAAGGTATATATCGTACAGGATTATTCAACAGACACGTCGTGTTTTTGATTGCTGAGATGTGATATAAAAACAGCGGGGGATGAAATCAGCCGCATGTTAAGACAATGTTTCGGCAATATTATATTCTATTTCAAAATTCGTAAACTGTTTCATCCTGCCCAATCTTTAATAGTTTTGGACGACAGCGGCTTTTTTCAGGTACTTTCTGAAGCGGATCGTTATATAATTTCAAATCAACAAACATCAAAATGAAGCATTTAATATTGTTGTTCTCAGGACTGCTTCTTGGTTTCGCAAGCTTTGCCCAACAGGATACCGTTATCTATGCACATCGTGGATTTCGGGGACTCATGCCAGAGAATACCATTCCGGCGATGATCAATGCATTACATCAGGGAGCAGATATACTCGAGATGGATATTGCGTTTAGTTCAGACAAGCAGGCGATTGTTTCGCATGATCCATGGATGGACTATTTGATCTCCCTGGATCCTGAGGGGAAGGAAGTTGCGCCGGGTAAAGGACTTCCTTTTTATAAAATGACTTATGAGGAGATACGGAAATATGATGCAGGCTCAAAGCAGCATAAAGATTTTCCGCGACAACGAAGCTTCAAGACGTACATACCGCGACTGTTAGATTTGATAGACTCGGTTGAAAGCCATGTGAAGCTGCACAATCTGAAGAAGCCCTGGTACAGTATCGAAACCAAGACAAGCAAGAGCAGGGACAATGTTGCCCAGCCAGCGCCTGAAGAGTTTGTGAAGCTTTTGATGGCGGTGATTGTTTCGAAGGGAATCGAGGATCGTGTGATCATTCAATCGTTTGACGAGAGAACGCTTGAAATTGTGAACCGTGATTTTCCTGAGGTTCAGACAATGATCAACGTCAGCAAGGGAACGCTTGAAGAAAATATGGCTCGCTTTACTTTCCAACCGGACTATTACGCACCTGTACCCGTATTGATTGATGCCGAGCTGGTAGCGAAGTGCAGGAAATTAGGTCTTAAGCTGATATGTGGAAATAATAATGACAAAACGGACATAGATCGGGTCCTGTCCCTGGGTGTGAACGCTTATTGCACTGATTATCCCTATTCAGCTTTGAAATAGAATTAGAAGGCATGGTTCACGGACGCAGCTGCAGATTTAGTACAGGTATTAGTCCAGCCATGTCTATTATGGATACTGGTTCGAATAGAGTTTTCCATAGGAAGTGAGTTCGTGTATCTCTTTAGCAATTTCAAGGCGCATCTTAATTCTAAGTAAAATCTTCTTCAGATAATTTCCTTCTTTACTAATGATTTGTTCGTATTTGGAACCGATATCAGCTTTAATGTGCCAAACGCGTTCGTGATAGGCTTTAGTCTTTTTAATTCGTTTGCGACTAGTTGAGATAATTCCGCTGGCTTTAGCATCTGCGATTTTCATGACGTTTTTAGTTGTAAGTAGCATAATAAAAATAACAAATTTTGAGTTAGAGACCTAATCTATCAATCTCAGGATAGGAACAAGATTATTCCTTCCAGATCACTACTTCAGCAGGATTTAAAGATTTCTTTCCGATCAGTATCGTGGCAGATGCCGGGATGCTGATCTCTTGTTTCTGAGAGGAGTAGTTGAGTCCGTACCAGAAGCCGTCGTTATACTGTACAATTACGCCCTCAGAAAGGTTGAGAGTTTGCACTCCGGCTTGCTGATATACTTTTTGCAGTACATCCTTTTCCAGCTTGCCATCGTCAGTATCAGTACCCACGTAGGAAACTGTACCTTTTCCAAGCTTACGATGTATGACGGAAGCCTTGCCTGCATAGAACTGATCGTTGTATCTGGCCCAGACTTCAGCTCCATTAACAGGTTCAATGATATCACCCCAGTTATTAGAGTTGTAAGTTGCGCCCGACATGCTGACTTTGCCTGTTAGCGTGGCTGGCAGGTGATCGTAGAAGATTTCTTTTGCGCCGATCAGATCCAGAATAGGTTTTTGAAATGTAGCTTCCCAGATTCTGCCATCGCGGTCTTTTTGCCCGGTGCGACAAGTAAGTATCAGGTGTCCGCCGTTTTCAACATAGGTCTTCCAGCGTGCTGCCAGCTTGTCGTCCATGAGCTGGACGGCGGGAGCGACAAGAAATGGATAGTGCGAAAAGTCTTTGCTCTCATCTATTACATCAACAGCGGCACCCAGAGATTTTAAGCCGTTATAATAGCGGTTCATGTGATTCATGTAATCCCATTGGTTCGTTTGAGGTTGATTGTCCATCTCCCAACGGCTGTCCATGTTATACAGCATTGCTGCTTTACGTTGTTCGACAATAGCGGGAGCTGGCGCGGCTTTATATGCTTTGCGGAGTACTTTAAGTTCGTTTATAACGCGGATATATTCATCTCCGGAACTGCTAACGGTGATGCCGTCGGGCTTCATGATGCCGTAGTGGTATTGCTCGCCGCCGGTTAAGGGTTGCCTGAAGCGGTAGTTGCATACGAACTTATTACCACCGGCCATGACGTGGTACATCCACATCCTGACTGCGCCGGGCATAGTCTGAGGGTTGAATAAACCCCAGTTCACTTGTCCGGGTTGTAGCTCCATTACGCCCGTGAGACCATTGATAGAGCGGAATAGGTCATTGGAAAAGCCAATGCTGCTTGCTGATCCCATGCGGAAGCCCTGCTCTCCATGTCCGGCATCATAGCCAGCTACGAGATACTTAGTATAGCTATGCACATCGAGGGTCTTCATTCGGAATGGGTCTACCGGTGCGTAAGTAGGCATCAGATTGGTCGTTATCCACTGCTCCGGCCTGACGTATTTTTTCAAAATATCCCGCTGTATAAGTACAAAGTCAGCAGCCTCATCCGCAGTGAATCGCTTAAAATCCAGTACTGCATGCGGGTTGGGCTGTGCTACGAGTTCCTTGGCATTAGGAATGCGGATCTGCTCAAAGTTGTTATATGCAACGCTCCAAAAGGCGTTTCCCCAGACCACGTTCAATTGTTCAATGCTCTGGTATTTCTTTTTCAGCCAAGCTTGAAAGTTCTTTTGCGCACTTTCATTGAAATCGTATTCGTTGCCGTAATGAGATGGCTCATTGTCGATTTGCCAACCCCAGATATTTTTGTTTTGCCCGTAGCGTTTACCCAAAGCCGTTACGATCTTGTCGATATATTCGCGGTAAACTTTGGACGACCAGGAGCCCTGTTGCCGGGCACCATGCTGGATGGTACGACCGTCTGCATTTACCATCAATATTTCCGGATGTTTTTGCGTAAGCCATACAGGAGGAGTTGGGGTGGGGGTACAGAGAATTACCTTGACATTATACTTTTCTGCAAGAGCAATAGCTTTGTCTAACCATTCAAAGTTGTACTTACCTTCTTCGGGCTCCAGAATTGCCCAGGAGAACTCCGCCAGGTGGGTGAATTCAAAACCCAACTCTGACATTTTTTTGATGTCACGTTCCCAGTTGGCTTCAGGCCATTGTTCGGGGTAGTAATAGGTGCCTACCTGCATCAGGTCTTTATCGTTAAAGAACTTGTTTGTGGTCTGTGCAAATGAGGTGCTTGCGCAAGTGGCCAGTATAAACAATGCAAGTGAACTTTTCAATGTATAACGAAAGATGGAACTTCTGAAACCGGAGTTTAGGGATAATGGCATTTTTTTCGAGGTTAGTGATCGAACGGACTAAAAATAGGGATAATTTTTGATCGCTAAAGCAAGAAGAGAATCATCGGTCTGTGATGCCATGTAAAGACTTCTTTAAAATTTCTACAGCAGTTTCCATTTCTGTCTTGTCCAGGTGTCCGAATCCTAAACGTGTAGCAGTAAGGTTTTTGGTTTGATATAGGATCGTCTTAGGAAGAAATAAACCGTTTGCGGCACATTCCTCTTGTAATCTGACTAAATTGAATTTATCAAGCCATTCTACCCAAATAGCCAAGCCACGGGAAGGAACCTTAAATTTGATTCGGTATCTAAGCTTTTCATTTAATAGCGAGACGAAATAATCTCTGCGTTCTTTATATAATTTTCTGTTCTTCTTCGAAAGACGGTGAACTTCACCCTCCTGAATCCAATCTGTAAGGACTTGTTCTTTGATGATATCTATTCCTGGCTCAAGGATATTTTGATGCTTTTCGAGCTCTCTGATGAAGTCAGTGGGTGCAGTGACGAAACCATAACCAAAACCTGAAGGTAGAGACCTTGCGAACGATCCAAGGTAAACTACTCTTTTATAGGTGTCAAAAGCAGCTAAAGGCAAAACCGGATTGTTATCGTAGTGAAAATCGAAATCATAGTCGTCTTCCACAATAACAAATTCATAAAGTTCGGCTAACTCAAGAATTTCCATTCTCCTTTTAGCGCTGAGGGAGGCTGTAGTGGGATAATGATAATTGGATGTCAGATACAGTACCCTGATCTTTTGTTCTTCGCAAATTCGCCTCAGATGGTCGGTATTTATCCCATCATCGTCAATCTGGATAGTGATAATTTGTGCACCACTGTCAGACAATGTCATATTAGAAAGATAGTATCCGGGCGATGCTACAACGACTTTATCGCCTGGTGTGATAAGTAGTTTTATGACCAGATACAAGCTGATCTCATGGCTGCTCGTGGTGAGAAGGTTTGATTTAGATATGCGTATACCACGGGTCAGATTTAAGAAATTGGAAAAATGTCTCTTGAAATCTTCGTGAGATTGTGTTTGAATACGCTCCCAGGCCCTGGTGTTTTTTTGTCTTTTTAGTTTTGATACGTAGAGTCTTGCCAGCACATCGGTGTGTACAAGTCTCAGATCTGGTAAGCCATCATTGAATTGATGAGGCAAACTGCTTACCTCTGCCGGGTTTTCCAGAACTGAGGAATGTTTGAAAGTAAAGCCTGTTCTGGTCTTTGAAGGGTGTTCGGTCGGCAAAGTTTTCCTGTCCTTTTTTTTCTGTTTTTGATCCGATAATATAAACGTTCCTTTATTGGGCAGTGTTTCAATGAAACCCTGTGATTCTAGATCAATGAAGGCTTTTATGAGTGTATTTCTGTTGACAGACAGTATATTGCATAATATACGGGTGCCGGGAAGCTTCGTGCCTTCGGGAAGTAAACCGGTTTGTATGGCTTTAATAAATTCAAAGACTATTTGGAGGTAGATCGGACTTGTATCGTCTGGCTTAAGTTGAATGTAACTTTGAAAAGGAATTTGAACCGGACTACTCATTTTCTTAAAACTGGTATACTTTAATGGTACGGCAAGATACTACTTTTGCCAAAAATCGAAGGATATGAGAAAAATTTACCTGGCTTTGTTCGTAGTTATTTGCGGTGATGTTTACGCCCAGACTAAAAGGGATACCGTTATTGCGATTGACGAAGTGGTGATCAATGAAAACAGGTTCAGCACGCCCGTCTCGAAACAAAATAGAAACGTTTATGTGATCGATCAGACAACTATCGCTAAACTGCCCGGCAGAAGCATTCAGGAAATACTACAATACGCCAATGGAGTCGATCTGAGACAAAGAGGACCCTTTGGAAGTCAGGCTGACATAAGCATTGATGGTGGAAGTTTTGAGCAGACAGTCGTTCTTTTAAATGGAACAAAGGTTATTGATATGCAAACTGCTCATAATATGTTCAACCTGCCCATTCCAGTGGAGGCGATTGAAAGGATTGAAGTGATCCGGGGACCTGCTGCCCGAATCTATGGGGTCAATAGTTTAACGGGGGCAATTAACATTGTTACTAAAAAACCTAATGCGTCGGGAATTCTGATTGATTCTTATGCAGGTTCGAACCTGGAAAAAGATTCAGAAGGAACAGGTGATACCTTCTATGGACGGGGAATTCAGGTTGGGGGTGTTTTGAGCAAAGAGAAGCAGCAACATTCGCTCTTTGGATCGCATGATAAAAGCAATGGATACCGGTATAATACAGGATTTGAGAATAACAAGCTGCTTTACCTGGGGGACTTTCAGTTAGGTGAATCAAATGAAATCGCGACATCATTCGGATGTATCAACAATGGGTTCGGAGCGAATGGATTTTATGCCGCTCCGGGAGACAAAAATTCTTCTGAAATTGTGCAAACGACCCTTGCATCAGTGCAGTCAAAGCACTACTTATCAGAGAGGTGGACATTAATGCCTCGTCTGAGTTACAGATATAATTATGATGATTATCGCTACTTCGGGTCTGCTAATCTAAACGCAGGCAGAAGTCAGCATTACACCAATTCATTTGCGGCTGAGGTGAATACGTCTTATAAAACGGGCGCAGGGGAGATCGGCTTTGGAGCGGAAGTTAGAAGTGATGATATCAAGTCGTCTAATATCGGTGAACATCGCCGGGAAAACTTTGGCGTGTTTGCCCAATACAGGACCTATCTTTTAGAGCGCCTGAACGTGAACATCGGAACGTATCTCAATTATAACTCGGATTACAAGTGGCAGTTGTATCCGGGATTGGACGCTAGTTATGAGGTAACGCCCGCGTTTAAAGTCGTCGGCAATATCGGGACAAGTCAGCGGATTCCATCATTTACGGATTTGTTCCTGAATCAGCGGCCGGGAAACATCGGGAATCCTGACCTGGATCCGGAACGTGCTTTTCAAGGAGAACTTGGATTTAAAGTTACCAAAGGAAATCTAACGGTCAACTCATACTATTTTCACAGGAAGATCAGCAACTTTATAGATTGGACAAGGATGGTCGACACCGATCCGTGGCAAAGTAATAACCTGGGGGAGCTGGTAACGAAAGGTATTAATATCCGCTCGGCTTATACCAGGGATCTTTCGGGGAAGTCGAGACTGAGCTTTAATCTGGGATATTCGTTTTTGGAATCTGATTTCAGAAATGCTGATGCGGATTTGGATTCTAAATATTTGATATCGTCATTGAAGCACCAGATAACAAATACTATCGATATGAAATACGCGAACTTCTCTATGTTATTCGCGACGCGTTTCAATGAAAGAATGTCTGGTCCTTCCTATTGGATAAATGATCTGAGAGTAAGTCAATCGATTAATAAACTTACGGTCTATTTAGATGCTCAGAATATTTTCAATACCACATATTTTGAGGTAGGTGCTATTCCACTTCCTTCAAGATGGTATAGTCTAGGAGTGAAATTTTCGAGTTTTTAATTTTTGTCTAGGATAAATACTGAAAGTCTTGCTGGTTTGAGCAGCAAAGGCTTTCATTATATTAAGTGTCTCAGCGCTTATTCTTTGCGCTTAGAGGGATCGGAGCCAGCCTTTTTGGTCATGTCCCTGATCGTTTTTTCCTTAAACTCGCTAAGAGCATCAGCCATTGCCTGCATGTCGGGGTCTAACCCTGGAGCGAACTCTTCAGGACGCTCAGGATCGATGGGGTTAGGGTAGGACTCTCTTGGTTCTTTCAAAGTTACGAGTTCGGTACCATCATCAATAGGAGTTTGTTTTGTCATAACGCTAATTTCCCGGGTCCTTAAGTTGATTACTTTGCAGAGTGGTTTTGAACAGGTTTTTATATCTATTGCCTAAAGAGCAGTATCTTAGCAATTGTAGCGCTGTTACTGGTTGCAGATCGTATTCTGAACACAATTAAGAGATGGTACTAAATCCTGTAATTAAGGAAGCGAACGTTGATTATTATTCGGGTTCGGTAAAATGTTGGAAAGGTAGTATGTATATTGACAATATCATTGAAACACTGTATGTGCTGCCTGACTCTTCAAAGGCGGCTTTGAAGAATAGGATCCGAGAGATAGCTCATCCGAAGGGACACATATTGTTGAATGCAGACTGTGTTGAAAAAAGTATATATTTTATTAAGACAGGTGTCGTTCGTGCGTATGCGGAAATAGGAGGAGAAGAAATAACTTTCTGGTTTGGCATGGAAGGTGATCCGGTTCTTTCAATGAGAAGCTATATCAACGGGGAAAAAAGCTATGAAAGCATCGAATTGCTTGAGGACTGCGAATTGTATGAGCTCAATATTGTTCAATTGAGGCTGCTTTATAAGGAGGATATACATCTGGCTAATTGGGGTAGGAAACTAGCCGAGCTAGAACTGATAAGAACTGAGGAAAGATTGATTGGCATGCAATTCAAGACTGCTCAGGAGCGCTATGCTGACTTGATTCGGAATCAACCGAAGCTACTTTTAAGAGTCCAACTGGGTTACATAGCCTCTTACCTTGGAATGTCGCAAGTCAGTTTGAGTAGAATAAGGGCGAATATGCGTTAGTCATTGCTTTTTTAACATTTGTAAAATGCTGACAAAGTTGATTTCCTGATCTTTGTTCGAAATAAATTTATGAACTGGATTATCTTAATTATTGCAGGATTGTTTGAAGTGGCTTTTGCTTTCTGTTTATCAAAAGCGAAAGAAACAACCGGGAACGAGATGTATATGTGGTATGCAGGCTTCCTTATTACTTTGTGTGTGAGTATGGGGCTATTGGTTAGAGCGACTCAATTTTTACCGATAGGAACTGCTTACGCTGTTTGGACGGGAATAGGTGCGGTGGGGACTGTTTTACTTGGCATTCTTGTATTCAGGGAGCCGGCAAGCTTTTTAAGGCTATTCTTCCTTACCACATTAATTGGATCTATTATAGGGCTGAAGGCGGTTTCGCATTAATAAAAGAAAAGCCTTTAATAAATGTAAACTAGTCGTGTCTTACGGACTTTTAAAACTTCGGCTTTTCCCATTGGCCAATTATTCGATGCCTTCAGTACTCTGTCTTTGGAACTTCGCAGTAGTGGGAAAAGGAGCATCCGCCGGATAGGATGTATAATTTAATGTAAGGACGTTTTTGGAAATCTCGAAAGTTGCATTTTCATATAGTTGATTTTGATAAGACTGCCGTATTGGGGATTGGTTGGGCTGGTGTAGCTCCATTTCCTGAGCGAGTACTTCTAAACTGTTTCCTTCTGTTCGGTAGGTGCCGGAAATCACAGTGCGGTCGCCACTTTTGTCATCGATAGAAAAGTGAAACGTCTGGTCATCTTTAAATTTGAGTGAGCGGTTAATGCCGTCTAGCCCCATTTCTTGCCATTCGCCAATAAGTTGGCTATCAGATGGAGATGATTTGTCTTTTTTACAGGAAGCTAAGCTCAACGATAATAATAACAAAAAGGAGCAGGCTGTGATAAGTGTCTTCATAGGGCTTTGGGGCTGTTTATTGTTATTACGAGGCAGATCTTTAAAATGATACAGGTTTAAAACGTTTCCAAAGAAAAGTAAGAAAATTATATTTCTTTGCAATGAAAGAATTCGCTCTGATGATCCAGATAATCGGTGATAGATAGATAATGTTACAATCCCCGCTCGACTTCCTTTCTTATTGAAATTTCTTTAGTATTTTGCCTGGATGAACTCTCCAATAAACCTTGTCGAATCTAAACCTCATTATCAGATACTGGACGGGCTGCGTGGCGTGGCCGCGGTGATTGTTGTGCTGTTCCATATACTCGAAGCACATGCCATGGGAAACCGTACGGAACAGATCATTAATCACGGGTATCTTGCGGTTGATTTTTTCTTTTTGCTGTCAGGATTCGTTATCAGCTACGCCTATGATGACCGGTGGGGCAAAATGTCTTTAAATGATTTCTTCCTCAGACGGATTATCCGTCTTCATCCGATGATCATAGTAGGTTCGTTGATAGGAGCCCTCATGTTTTATTTTCAAGACTCAGAGGTTCTTGGGATGAACATTAGTGAGGTTCCGGTTGGTAGGATGTTGATCGTGATGCTTATTGGCTGTACTTTGATTCCGGTGGGTAAAGGTTTAGATGTTAGAGGTTGGAATGAGATGCACCCTTTGAATGGACCAGCCTGGTCTCTATTCTTTGAATATATAGCAAATATAGCGTATGCGTTGGTGCTGAGGCGTCTTTCGAATGTTATTCTATTCGTTTTAGCTGTCCTGGCTGCGTGCTTTACCTTACATCACTTGCTGACGCATTCCAATGGTGACATGATTGGCGGCTGGACAATAGACAATCCCTTGCAGCTAAAGATCGGCTTTACCCGGCTTGCATATCCGTTTCTGGCGGGTTTGCTTCTGGCTCGTGTTGTGAAGTTGAGATTCATCAATAATGCATTTCCGATCACCGCTATTTTCTTAACGATATTGCTGGCGATGCCACGCGTGGGAGTAAAGGATGAGGTTTGGCAAAACGGGTTGTATGATGCTTTGTGTATTTTGATTTTGTTTCCTCTAATTATATGGCTTGGAGCGGGAGGCAATGTTAAAGGGGAGAGGCCGAAGAGATTTTGTAAATTCCTGGGTGACATATCCTATCCGATTTACATCACGCATTATCCTTTGATATATACCTATACAGCCTGGGTTGCAAATGGAGATCGTACTCTGGAGCAATGCTGGTTATACGCCTCTCTGACCTTTGTTGGATCTGTCGCCGTGGCTTATGGAACAATGAAGATATATGATATCCCGGTGAGGGAATGGTTACGTAAGCGATTTTTGGTTAAGAAATGAAAATAGAAATACACGAACAAGACGGGATTAAAATCGCTGAGGTTATAGCTGATAAGGTTTTGATCTCTGATGCTGAAGAAGGTATGCAAATACTTGTGGATTTATATTACCAGGACTTCGATAGGATCATTCTTCATGAGAAAAACATTAGCGCTGACTTCTTTGACCTTAAAAGCAAATTAGCTGGTGAGATCCTGCAAAAATTTTCCAACTATAGGGTGCGGCTGGCTATTGTTGGAGACTTTAGTAAATATCCCGGACAAAGCATTAAAGACTTTATTTTTGAAAGCAATAAAGGGCGGCATATAAATTTCCTGACAAGTTTAGCGGATGCGAAGGATAAGCTTTTTGCTCAATAAGAATTCCTGAAATTACAAAAGCCCCATTCATGGGGCTTTTGTAGTAGCGGGGAGCAGGATCGAACTGCCGACCTCAGGGTTATGAATCCTGCGCTCTAACCATCTGAGCTACCCCGCCGTTTTCCTCTTTCTGATAAACTATGGTTTGCTTATCGCTATGGGCATTGCTGCCTCCCGAAATTGGAGTTGCAAATATAGTTTAAAATACTTTTCTTTAGAAAATAAATCTAAAAATTGCTTGCAATTGATTTTTGAATTGAGAAAATGTCTGAAAAAAAGAAGTTTACGTTAGAGTACGAAGTTCATTCCTCTCCCAAAATACTGTTTTCTTTCCTAAATGAACCTAATGGATTGGCCCAATGGTTCGCCGATGAAGTCAAATATAAAGAGCAAGTTTACTCTTTTCAGTGGGATGGCGAGGAGCATAAAGCGAAGCTGACTAACTTAAAGGAAAACAAATTGGTGCGTTTCAAGTGGCTGGATGATGAACCTCAGTGCTATTTCGAAATGGAAATTTTACAAGACGAGCTAACTAATGATGTAGCCCTGGCCATTACGGATTTCGCTCCTCCCGAGGCGTTGGAAGAACGCAGGCTGATCTGGGATAACCAGATTCAGTATTTGATCAGTGTATTAGGAGCATAAGCAAACTAATCACTAATTTTGCATAGTGAAGAAAGTCTATCTGCTGATAATTAAGGCGTTTATCAAGCCTTTCATTGTTACCTTTTTCATTGTGATGTTTGTGTTGCTGATGCTATTTTTATTTAAATACATCGACGACCTCATTGGCAAGGGATTTGAGTGGCATGTCATCGTGCGTTTGCTGTGGTATGCTTCGGCTACCAACGTAGCCATGGCCCTGCCTCTCGCCATGTTACTTTCTTCAATCATGACTTTCGGAAACCTGGGAGAAAGTTACGAGCTGGTGGCTATCAAGTCTATTGGTGTATCTCTTCAGAAGGCTATGCGACCGCTTTTTGTACTCGTAACGGCCCTTAGTATATCTGCCTTTTTGTTTTCAGACTATATGCTTCCGGTTGCGAACCTTAAGATGGGGTCGCTCTTGTATGACGTCAGGAATCAGAAAGCGTCATTTCTTATTGAAGAGGGGATATTTAATAATACCATAGAAGGGTATGCCATTCGTGTTCAGGAAAAGGGAAAGGACGGACGTACGCTAAAGAACGTGATGATCTATGACCAGACAGGGCCCAACGGAAATCCCTCTACTACTTTGGCGAAAGAGGGTATCATGTACAAAACCAACAAGGACAGGACGCTTGTTCTGGAGCTGAAGGACGGGGTGCGTTATGAGGAGACTTCGGGAGACAAAGGTTATAATCCGAGGGAGCGCTTTACGCGTTATCGCTTCAAGGCGACGGAACAGAAATTTCCGCTTGACGACTTCGAAATGAAGCGTACTGACGAAAATCTTTTTAAGTCAAATTACGCCATGCTGAACCTTCGTCAGTTAAAGTTATATAGAGATTCGACAACCAGGCAGGCTGATAGCGTATCGAAGGCAATAATGCCATTCATCGCACCTTCGTACCGCCTGTTTAGTTATGTTCAGCCGCCAACGGAACCTTTAAAATCTGTACCCAACTATAAAGAGAATGTTTCGGAACTCTTCAATGATGTTGAGAAATCAACCGCTCTTAATGCGGCCCTAAATGAAGCGCGTTCTGTAACAGAGACGCTGACGGGTAGAAGTGAGGAATACCTGTCTATTCAAAAAACCATTCGCCGTTATATCATTGAGTATAATCGCAAGTTTACCTTGTCGGTGTCTTGTTTGCTTCTTTTCTCTATAGGTGCACCGCTGGGTGCCATCATCCGTAAAGGGGGGCTTGGTCTGCCTGTGGTGATGTCGATCATTTTCTTTTTGATTTATCACATTATATCCACTATTGGTGAGAAGTCAGCGAGAGAAGGAACTATGTCACCCGTTGTAGGTATGTGGATCGCGATAGCGGTTTTAACACCTCTTGGTATATTTTTAACCTACAAATCGACAAGTGATTCAGCATTGTTTGATGTCGAGTCGTATAAGCAGGCATTTATAAGGTTCTTCAAGCGCTTCAAGAAGAACAAGGGTTAAGCAGCTTGTGTTGTCTCTAAATCTTACACGTCCATTATAGTATTGTTAAGTGATTAGCTTAATTTTGTAATCAAATGGATATTAAACTTAATACAATTGAAGAAGCCATTGACGACCTGAAGGCCGGCAAGGTGATCATTGTAGTTGACGATGAAGACAGGGAGAACGAGGGTGATTTTATTACTACTGCTCGTAATATAACTCCTGAGATTATAAATTTCATGGCTTCGCAGGGCCGGGGACTTATCTGTGCTCCCCTGACGGAAAGCCGCTGTGATGAACTGGGGCTTAACCTGATGGTAGGCACCAACACAGCACTCCATGAAACTAATTTTACGGTGTCTGTTGACTTGATCGGAAATGGTTGTACAACCGGTATTTCCGCCTCTGACCGCTCCAAAACTATTCAGGCATTGATCGATCCGGCTACTCGTCCGGAAGATCTGGGCCGTCCGGGACATGTGTTTCCCCTTCGTGCTAAAGACGGTGGTGTACTTCGTCGGGCCGGTCACACGGAAGCGGTGATTGACTTTGCGAGTCTCGCTGGTATGGAGCCGGCAGGTGTTCTGGTTGAGATTATGAAGGAGGATGGCGAAATGGCCCGCCTGCCTGATCTGATGCTCATAGCAGAAAAGTTTGATCTGAAGATCGTTTCCATAAAAGATTTAATTAACTATCGGTTGCAGACCGAATCATTGATCGCCAAAGAGGTTTCGGTAACGTTGCCTACGCAATGGGGAACTTTCCAGATGGTTGCTTATACGCAAACAGACACGCAGGAGCATCACCTGGCTCTGGTTAAGGGCGAATGGAAAGAGGACGAACCTGTGTTGGTGAGAGTTCACAGTTCCTGTGTTACCGGGGATATTTTCGGATCATGTCGTTGTGATTGCGGCCCTCAGCTGCATAAGGCCATGGAGATGATTGAGGCTGAAGGAAAGGGTGCGATCATCTATATGAATCAGGAAGGCCGCGGTATTGGTCTCATCAACAAGCTTCATGCTTATAATCTTCAAGAGAATGGATTCGATACTGTTGACGCGAATTTACAACTCGGCTTCAAAATGGACCAGAGGGATTATGGTGTTGGAGCGCAGATATTAAGAAGCCTGGGTATTACAAAGATGAGGTTATTGTCTAATAACCCGAGCAAGCGTGCGGGTTTAATAGGTTATGGAATTGAGATTGTAGAGAATATTCCGATCGAAATTGCTTCCAACCAACATAACGAACAATATCTTATAACGAAAAGGGATAGAATGGGACATTCTATTTTGAATAATTCGGTACAGTAAAATTACCTGGATTTCCGCTGTGAGTCGTTGCCGCCTGGTAAAATAGCGGCAGATGGTCCGGTGGGTTTCTGCTGACTTGGTGAAGGGGTGGGGGTAGGCAATTGCCTTCTTTCATCCCTTCTTTTTTTTCCGATCAGGGCTCTTAAAAATTCCCTTAAATTTTCAAAATCCTGACGGTAAACCAGACCAAGAGCACTGATGTATTCCTGATCAGGGTTCAGGAAGTTCCGGTTGTTAAGTCGGTTTGATGCTCTTGCATTGAGACTTCCGTCTTTTCTCAGCAGATAGAGAAGCTCGACGTCTCTGGCGACTGAGTTTCCTATAATGTTCAGATCGTTTAATTCTGTTCTTCTATCGGTAACACCCCCCGTAATCACCAGGCGATCTTCGAGAAGGCGTAGTGATGCACTGGCTTCGTTAAGAGATCGTATGTTTAAATCGACGAAATTCAGGTTCAGTGATTGCGCTAGAATATTGTTCAACTGGTTGAAGAACAGTTCGGTGCCTGCGCTAAAGATAGTTGAGTTTACTGCCTGGACGTTCACGGAACCGGTGTTTGGTGAAAAGGACCTCCTGACAATCAAGCTTAACGCCTGAGTATTCTTATTATTTACGTCGTTGAAGTAACTCTGCAGTTCATCCTTGACCTTGGTATCTGTAGGGAAGTTGATGTCGAAGGATATATCTGGCTGAGTCAGGTTGCCATTCAGATTCATGATGGCCTCTGCCAGTACGCGCCCTTCTTCGGCAGCTCTTCCGGCTGCCAGGTATAACGGACGTACGTCTGTGCGGACGCTATAAGCAGCCTTAAGATTGATCAGAGCGTCGGCAGGGTCGCCTGTCCATCTGATTGAGCCTCCCTGGCTTAAGTCGAATATCTTATTGATGAAATCCTGGGCTGTGAACTGGAACTTACCGCTCGAAATAAGGTAGTCTCCGTACATTTCGAAGTCGCCCTGACTGGTGATTTTCAAGTTCAAAGTGGCATTTCCTCGTCCATTTAACCTACCCAGATTGGTAATGATGTTTACTTCGCTGTTTTCGTCTACAACCAGGTCAAAGTTCATGGCGATCCCCCTGAACAGTGAGGGAGCAAGAGGCGTAAAGGATGAGTCTTTAGCGACGAAGGTTATGTAATCGTTGTTGGTAATGGTCTCTGACCCGTTGAGGGGAATGTTGAAGACGGTGCCTTCTTCGGTTTTGGCATTGATGTCAATGCTCATATTGTTCGTTGGACCCTTAAACTTGAAAGTTCCGGTGGCGAAGGCGGTTCCGTAATAGATGGGATTGTCTTTCGCTGTCGTATTTAAGGCCATGAATTTATTCGCCCGAATGGAGATGTCCAAAAGGGGATTTCTCAAATCCGTAAGGTCTACAGTTCCGGTAGCAACTGCAACGTTATTGTTGATATCTCTTAATTCGAGGTTATCCAGATTGATCACACTGTTCTGGATAGACACATTGTCTGTCACCCGGTAAGGAGTTCTCAGATAATTGACGGTTAGATGCGCATCTTTTAGGCCCAGGGTTCCATTAATTCTGGGATCCAGGATGTTGCCGCTGACATTGACTTTGGCTGATACCTGGCCTTGAACGTTAGATACCAGGCTTTTGATAGCAGGTGTGAAGATGACCAGTTCGTTATCTTCCATAGTAAGGTCAAGGTCAAGCGTATTGACTTCTGCGCTGGCGTTATAAGTACCTACAACGTTCATGGTTTCCTTACCATCTTTGAGGATATCCATATTAACGTTCACCAGTTTGGTGACATTGTCGAGGTCGGCGACGAGATTCAGATCGCCCACCCGGGTATTGTTCATCACCAGGGTATCTATCTTCAGCTGCGCTTCTATTTTAGGCTGTTTTAGTACAGAATTGAGGGATACATTTCCGTTAAGCTGCCCACCCAGGATCACTCCGGCAGCTCTTGTCAGCGCATTAAATGTTACAAGAGTGAAATTTTTGAAGTCTACGTTCAGCTTGTCTTCGGGTTGATCGGATATTATACCGTCGATAGTAAGAAGCTGCTCATTTCGCAAAAGCTCGAAGCCCTGAATGAAAATCTTATTGTTGTCGAACTGCAGTTTTACCTGTTCGGGGACACGCCAGACTTCCCGGTTGATGATGAAATCTGATGGGAGCAGGCTCAGTTTGGCCAGCGTGTCTGTTCCAAACTCAATCAGTCCGTTGAGATCGAGCTGGTTGGTCGCATCTTTATCTGATAGCTTGATGTTAAGCGAAAGGCTGTCATTGTACAGGATGTTTGCAAAGTTGACGTTCTTAATGTACAGACTGTCAGTGATGTCGATGCGGTCTGCCGTCATGAAAAGGTTCAGCGCCCGCCGGGCTGCGGATTCGTCAATAATGAAGTTGTTAACCTTTATCTTTTTGTATTCTATTAGCTCGCTCGAGCCGTTAAGGGCCGCAATACTGTCCACACTGTTAAAACGACCGTAAAATACTGCTCCTCTGGGTATTCGTAAATCAGGAAGTATCAGCATCGCAACGGGAGCGAAATCTTTAATATTAAGATAGAAGTTGAAATCCTGTTCGCCTACTTCTCGTATATCGGTCTTCAGTGAGGGGATATAGCGTTTAACTACCGATTTAAAGTAGGAAGGTAGCGTGTTAAGATCATATCTTCCGCGAATGTTTGCTTCAAGGATGTCTGAATTGATAGCCAATAATCTTGAACTGCCCAGGCCTTCTGCCTGCAGACTTATCTCGTCTACCAGAAGAGAACTGTCTTTACTGGTAAGCCGGAGTTCAGTCAACCTAAGATCACCCTCTATGTTATTCAGGTTGTTGCCAGCAAAGGCAGTATTGACCTTTACATTAAGCTGAAGTGTATCTTTTGTTAAATGAAGTTTGTGAAGGTTAGCATTGGCTACCGATGCGTTGAACTTGAAGGCCGGGAGACGGGTATTCAGATTGATGTCTCCGTCGAAGTTCAGGCTGATGTTTTTATCGTTTATACGGATGTTTCCACGGAAGAGTTTATTGATAATGTCGCCGCGCATATCAATGTTGCTGTAGCGATATCCGTTAAAATCAAAATAGCGTGCGTCGACGTCTATTTTGTCGCGCAGCTGATGTAGGTCGAATCCGCGGCCGTCGATTCTGGCGGTGAGGCTTGTCCGTCCAAGTTTATTTTGACCGAGCAGATCACCTAAGTTAAAGTCTACCGCCTGGATTGTTCCGGAATAAGTTGGCGTTCCACTCAGGTTCATCCGGACGTCGGGCTGAAGCCGGCCAAGGCTTGTCTTGAATTCACCTTTTGCCTTAAAGTTCTTGACGAGTCCATTAAAACTACCCTGGAAGCTGACATTGCCAAACTTTGCTGCGATTTCGGGAATCTTCCCGGTTAACCCAGTAGTTTGTTTGATGAGCTTGTCTGCATCTTTCTTATTGGTGAAAAGACGTTCGACCTGCAGGTTAAGCACAGTGCGGTTGATGTTAGGAAGTCCCTTTATCCCGAAATTGCCTTTGATATAGGTAGCCTGTCCAGCCGTCAGGGTAACGTTTTTTGCAGTGATATTGTTAACCCGGCCGCTGACGTCACCGTTCAGGCGGACGTCGAGATTCATGTTTTTGAGTGCCGATGTGAAATAGGAGATGTCTCTTGAGTGCAGGGTACTGTTATGAAGTGAAGCCTTGACGTACACCTTATTGATGAAGTCAGAGAAGTCGCCGAAATTACGGTATTTGAACAGGAGATATTTGCCCAGGGAGCTTCTGTTGGTTTCCAGCTTCAGATTAGCAAACTCCATGCTGACGGTGTCAATTGTAGCATCGGTATCCAGGTTCCTGACGAAGAAGCCGCTTTTTTCCTTAAAGCTCAGCTCGCGAACTTTTGCCTTAAATAGAAAATTTTTGGTGTCGAGATCCGTTATGACGGCATTCAGTCTGCTTAATCCGATATCATTGAAGTTGACCTGACTAGTCAGCGTGCTGTCATTGAAGTTCCTGTACCTGAAGGATGTGTTGTGGATAGCAATCTTCTCGAAAGTAACGGTATAAGGTTTGGAAGAAGGTTTCTTTTTTTGTTTCGGTTCGCCTGAATCAAAATAATTAATGATGAACTGCAGGTTAGTAGTATTGTCTTTGTATTTTTTAAGATAGAAGGATCCGCCGTTAAGTTCTACAGTTTGGACGTCTACTATTCTTTTTCTGAGGGAAAGGAGATTGAGGTCGACTGAAAACCTTGGGGCATGAAGCAGAGTGTCTTTTTCCTTGTCCTGGATGTACAGACCTTCCAGTACAACGAGCTTAAACGGTTTAATGTACAGGCTCCTGATTTCGATTGTTGTATTAAGTTCTCCGGACAAGTAGGCTGCTGCCCGTTTCGCTGCATAAGTCTGGACCGATTTAAACTGTAAAGCAAAAATCAGGGACGCAGCCAGTAGAATGACTGCAGATAAAATCCATAACGTTATTTTAAGTAGTTTTTTAATAATTTTGTACTTTAAATCACAACAACAATAAAATCTTTATCCAGTTTGGCTACTATACTCGCTATCGAATCGTCCTGCGATGAAACCTCTGCATCTATATGTAAAGATGGTGAAATCCTATCTAACATAATTGCGACTCAGGCAGTTCATCACAAATATGGAGGTGTCGTTCCCGAGCTGGCCTCCAGAGCTCATCAGCAAAATGTTATTCCAGTGGTAGAAGATGCAATATCGACCGCTAAAATAAACAAAAAAGACATTCAAGCCGTCGCTTTTACCAGAGGACCGGGTTTATTAGGCTCATTACTTGTGGGAACATCATTTGCCAAGGGCTTTGCACTGGCACGCGACCTGCCGCTGATAGAAGTGAATCATATGCATGCGCATATTCTGGCGCATTTTATCGATGACCCCAGGCCTGAGTTTCCCTTTCTTTGTTTGACAGTATCAGGTGGGCATACACAGATCGTTCTGGTGAGAGACTACTTCGATATGGAGATCGTTGGAGAGACAAACGATGATGCCGCAGGAGAGGCTTTTGATAAGACAGCTAAGATCCTGGGGCTGCCTTATCCCGGCGGGCCACTTGTTGACAAATTGGCCAGGGAAGGAAACGCATCTGCTTTCAGCTTTCCGGAGCCGCAGATTCCGGGTCTTAACTTTAGCTTCAGTGGTTTAAAGACTTCTATTCTTTATTTCGTCAGGGATAAGAAGAAAGCTGATCCGGATTTTCTTACAAACAATATGGCAGATATCTGCGCATCCGTTCAGCATCGTATCGTGACTATTCTGTTAAAGAAGTTAAAGGCAGCTGCGAAACAGTATAATGTTTCGCATATCGCTATAGCAGGTGGGGTATCTGCTAACTCAGGGTTGCGTCAACACTTGCAGGATGTGGCGGTACAGGAGAACTGGAAGGTGTATATACCCGCTTTTCAGTATTGTACTGACAATGCGGCTATGATCGCCATTGCCGGATATTATAAATACCTTCGCGGTGACTTCGCCGGACAGGATATCTCTCCTTTAGCCCGTATGAACTTTTAAATAACAATCAAATGATAACCACTTCGTTGATCTTTGCCCTTCTATTTGCAGTTCCTTTAATCGGGTTTATATTCTATCTGATCTGGAAAGATAAACAAAAACGTAAGCTAGGAATTGCAGTGTTGATCGCCTTATGTGTCTTCGCCATTTTAGTAGCCTATCAGGTTAATAAAGATAAAGGGATTTAACGCAATTTCTTTACATTAGAGGTCTGCTTATGGCCGCTACTCATCATGATAAACCGACGATAGTTATTGGCGCTGGTATAGCGGGGATCGCGGCGGCTATACGGCTTGCTGTGAAGGGCTATAAAGTTTCCGTATTTGAGGCTAATTCTTACCCAGGGGGGAAGCTTACTGAGTTTACGAGCTCTGGTTTTCGATTTGATGCCGGGCCGAGCTTGTTTACGATGCCTCAATATGTGGACGAGCTGTTTATTTTAGCAGGGAAAAGGCCTGCTGATTACTTTCGTTACCATAAACTGGATTCCGTATGCCGTTATTTCTACGAAGATGGCACACGGCTGACTGCCTGGGCTGATTCCGACAAGCTTGCTGACGAGATCGCTATGAAGACCAGGGATACCAGGGAATCGGTTATGCGTTTCCTGAAGAAGAGCCGGGAGATTTACGACATTACCCATCATGTATTTCTGGAAAAATCGCTGCACAGGCTGGATTCTTATTTGAATAAGCAAACGCTGAAGTCTGTATTACGCTTTGGAGAGATTGATGCGTTCAGGACTATGAACGAGGCGAATGAAAGGCACTTTCATGATGATAAGACTCATCGCTTCTTCAACAGGTATGCAACTTATAATGGATCAAACCCCTACAAGGCACCCGCTACATTAAATATTATACCACATCTTGAGCAGCACTTCGGAGCGTATTTTCCGGAAGGAGGAATGCACGCTATTACTGACTCGCTTGTCAGGCTTGCTGAGGATCAGGGGGTGCACTTCTATTACAATTCGAAAGTTGAGGAGATTCTCTATGAGAGAGGACAGGTAACAGGCGTAAGTGCGGCAGGTGACATCGTTCCGGCATCTCATGTTATCTCCAATATGGACGTATGGTTTACCTACAGGAAGCTGCTAAAAGGGATTAAGTTGCCGGAGAGGGTTTTGAAACAGGAGCGGAGCAGCTCAGCACTGATATTTTATTGGGGAATAAAAGGCGTTTTCAAGGAGCTGGATCTGCATAATATTTTTTTTAGTGAGGATTATGAGAAAGAGTTCAATGCTATCTGGAAGAGTAAAACTATAGACAGCGATCCTACTGTCTATTTGAATATCAGTTCCAAACGCTGCCGTGACGATGCGCCGGAAGGCGCGGAGAATTGGTTTGTGATGATCAATGTACCTGCCAATATCGGACAGGACTGGGACAGGCTGATAACCGAAGCCCGCTCAAATATTATTAAAAAACTTAGCCGGATTTTGAATCAGGATATCAGCCCTTTAATTGTGGTGGAAAAGGTGCTGGATCCGAGGGGAATAGAGTCGAAAACCTCTTCCTATCAGGGTTCGCTTTATGGTACCAGTTCGAACGGTCGCTTTGCTGCATTTCTAAGGCATCCCAATTTTATAGGTTCGGTTAAGGGATTGTATTTCGTTGGCGGAAGTGTTCATCCCGGAGGAGGGATCCCATTGGCTTTGCTCTCGGCGAAGATTATCGACGATAATTTTTAAGGTTCTATGTGATTCCGGGCTTGAAATTTTTAGTAATTTCGGATTTCTCAAATAGAACGATCAGCGATGCCGGAATTTTCTCATTTACACGTACATACACAGTTTTCATTGCTCGACGGAGCTGCGGATATTTCTAAATTATATAAGAAAGCTGCTGCCGATGGTATGAAGGCCCTGGCCATAACAGACCATGGGAATATGTTCGGTGTGTTTAAGTTCGTAGCAGAGGCAGGTAAGCATAATGTTAAGCCTATCGTTGGCTGTGAGTTTTATGTAGTAGATGACCGGCATAAGAAACAATTTACAAAAGAGAACCGCGACGTTCGGTTTCATCAGCTTTTTCTGGCAAAAAATGCACAGGGCTATAAAAACCTGACGAAGCTCTGTTCATTGGGATATATGGAGGGCCTGTACAGTAAATGGCCACGAATAGACAAAGAGCTGATCCTTAAATATCATGAAGGATTAATTGCCACTAGCTGCTGCATTGGTGCATCCATTCCTCAAGCCATTTTGAAAAAGGGTGAGGAAGAGGCGGAGAAGGAGCTTAAATGGTGGCTCGACCTTTTTGGGGAGGATTTCTATATCGAGCTGCAGCGTCATGACATTCCTGAGCAGATCATTATCAATGAGACCTTGCTGAAGTTCGCCAAAAAGCATAACGTTAAAGTTATTTGTTCGAATGATTCACACTATGTAGATCAACAGGACGCTAATGCCCACGACATCTTGCTTTGCGTGAATACCGGAGATATGCAAAAGACTCCGATTGCGACAGACGACGAAGGGGGTAAGGGATACAGATTTGGATTTCCGAACGATCAGTTTTATTTTAAAACTCAGGCGGAGATGGCCAAGCTGTTTCACGATGTTCCTGAATCACTTGATAATACCAATGAGATCGTCGACAAGATCGATCATCTTAAGTTGAAGCGTGATATCATGCTTCCCAACTTTCCTATTCCGCAGGAGTTCAAGATTCATGCTGATGATGTGATGAACCAGTGGGAGTTTCTAAGAGATATGACCATGCGGGGAGCACAGGAAAGATACCGTGACATTACGCCGGAAGTACAGGAACGTTTGGATTTTGAATTGAACACCATCCGGATTATGGGCTTCGCGGGGTACTTCCTGATCGTATCTGACTTTATCAAAGCTGGGAGGGATTTGGGGGTCTTTATAGGGCCTGGCCGTGGTTCTGCTGCTGGATCTGTTGTAGCATATTGTACCGGAATTACAAATATAGATCCTATTAAGTACAATCTCCTGTTTGAGCGTTTCTTAAACCCTGACCGTAAGTCAATGCCCGATATTGATACAGACTTTGACGACGAGGGCAGACAGAAGGTTATTGACTATGTTGTTGATAAATACGGTAAGAATCAGGTAGCGCAGATTATAACTTATGGCTCTATGGCGGCGCGTACTAGTATTCAGGACGTCGCAAGGGTGCTTGATGTTCCTCTATCGGACGTTGCGGCTATGAAGAAGCTAGTGCCGGATACTCTTGGAGTTACTTTGAAAGAGGCGTTTGCACAGGTGCCTGAACTTGATGCCATCCTTAAAGGCAACGATCTGCGGGCGCAGGTATTGCGGGAGGCTGAAAAGCTGGAGGGCTCTATCCGGAATACAGGTATACATGCTGCCGGTATCATCATCGCGCCTGAAGATCTCACCAATATTATCCCGGTAGCGATCATGAAAGATTCACCTTTGCTGGTGACTCAGTTTGATGGTCGTGTGATCGAAGATGCAGGGGTTATTAAAATGGACTTTTTAGGTCTAAAGACCCTTACGATTATAAAGGACGCTCTGCGGCTGATCAAGCAGAATTATGGAATCTCAATCGATATTGATTACATACCTCTCAATGATCAATTGACATTTGAACTTTATCAAAGGGGGGATACAAACGGAACGTTCCAGTTTGAAAGTGATGGGATGCAGATGTATCTGAGGGAACTTAAACCGGATAAGTTTGAAGATCTTATTGCGATGAATGCCCTTTATCGTCCGGGTCCTATCGAATACATTCCGTCCTTCATTGCCCGTAAGCACGGCAGAGAGCAGGTAAGCTATGACCTTCCGGATATGGAAGAGTATCTTGCTGATACTTACGGCATCACGGTGTACCAGGAGCAGGTGATGCTTCTTTCGCAGAAGTTGGCTGATTTTACCAAAGGTGACGCTGACGTATTGCGAAAGGCGATGGGTAAGAAGGACAGGAAAATGTTGGATAAGCTGAAGCCTCAGTTTGTTGAGAATGCACAGAAAAAGGGTCATGATAAGAAGCAACTGGAAAAGATCTGGACTGACTGGGAAGCTTTTGCGTCTTATGCGTTTAACAAATCGCACTCTACCTGCTATGCGTTTGTGGCTTATCAGACGGCCTATCTGAAAGCACATTATCCTTCAGAGTATATGGCGGCGGTTTTGAATAACCAGAACAACATCGAGAAGATCTCCCTTTTCATGGAAGAATGTCGGCGTATGGGTCTGGCGGTGCTTGGTCCGGATATCAATGAGTCAAACCTGAGCTTCGGGGTAAATAAGAAGAAGGAGATCCGCTTTGGTATGTCAGGTATAAAGGGCGTGGGGGACAAGGCTGTTGAAAGTATTATTGAAGAACGTGACAAGAACGGTCCGTATGTAAGTATTTACGATTTTGCAAAGCGGATAAATTCACGGACCGTAAATAAGCGGGTATATGAAAATCTTGTATATAGCGGGGCCTTCGACTGCTTCGGCTTTAGCAGGGCACAGTTTTTCTTCAAGCCGGAAGGGAGTTCTTACAATGGAATTGAGCGGCTGATCAAATACAATAGCGATTATCAGAACAGTTTAAATACATCGCAGGCTTCTTTGTTCGGTGGTACATCTGATGCGAACATTGCCGTTCCTGTGATGGCTGAGTGTCAAGAATGGGGACTTATAGAGCGCTTGAAGTATGAAAAAGATATGATTGGTATCTATCTTACCGGTCATCCTCTGGACAACTATAAACTGGAAATGGATCATTTCTGCAGTCATCAGGTCAAACACCTGAACCTCATCGTTAAGGCGAGAAGTGGTGAGATGAACGAGATTGATACTGAGGAGTTCAATAAGATAAAGAACCGGGAGATTTGCATAGGAGGACTGGTTTCCAATGCACAACATCGTTATACAAAGAACGGCAAGCCTTTCGGCTCGATGATGCTGGAAGACTACAGCGAATCTGCCGAAATCGTGCTTTTCGGTGAAGAGTATGTTAAGCAGAAGATGTTTTTTAGTGATGGTTATTTTCTTCAGGTTAAGGGGACGGTTTCTGAGCGCTTCAGGCAGAAGGATAATTGGGAATTTAAGATTACCCAAATTTCACTGTTGTCTGATCTGAGGGATAAAATGTCGAAGTGCCTTACGATTCAACTGCCTCTGCATGAACTTTCTTCAGGCTTTATAGAGCAAATGGATGAGTTGCTGCACCTGAATATTGAAAACAATCCGAGCCGGAACTGTCTATTGAAATTCGCGATTTATGATGCGGAAGAGCAGGCGATATCCGTCGAGATGCCCTCTAAGAATTTCAGAATATTTCCGAGCAATGAGTTTTTAAATGCCCTTACAGACCGGAAGATATCGTACCGCTTAAATTGATAAACATCTTCATGTCACAATATCTTTTTAATTTGTGGTAAGATTATTGTATAAGTAAATTTGATAATAGAACCTGTAAATAATTAAACAATGGCTATAGAAATAACAGACGCAAACTTTGATGAAGTAGTTCTGAAATCTGATAAACCGGTATTGGTTGACTTTTGGGCAGAGTGGTGTGGCCCATGCCGCATGGTGGGTCCGGTAGTGGAAGAATTGGCGAAAGAATACGAAGGTCAGGCAGTAATTGGTAAAGTAAACGTTGACAATAATCCTGCGATTTCTACCAAATTTGGTATTCGTAATATTCCTGCTTTACTGTTCTTTAAGAATGGTGAAATTGTAGACAAGCAGATCGGTGCAGTTCCAAAGTCTGTATTGGCTGAGAAGCTGGTTAAGCAATTAGCTTAATCGCATTTGAAAAATAACTCATAAATTGAACCGGCTTCCAATAGCCGGTTTTTTGTTTTATGGAAAGAGCAGATAGGATATCGCTTAAACTTGACGAGATCAGTTCGGAAGGTTTTGTTAACCTTCAGCTTCTTGCCCGCCAAGTTGTTGAGGGTTTTATCACCGGGCTTCACAAGAGTCCCTTTCATGGTTTTTCTGTTGAGTTTGCCGAGCACCGATTGTATAACAATGGGGATTCTATCAAGAATATTGACTGGAAACTCTATGGAAGAACAGACAGACTTTTTGTAAAACGGTTTGAAGAAGAAACCAACCTTCGCTGTCAGCTAGTGGTTGATGTATCGTCTTCTATGTATTTTCCGGTCGATGGGATGAACAAACTGATGTTTTCGGCTTGTTCAGCAGCAATACTCATGGAGCTTTTCAAGAAGCAGAGGGATGCCTTTGGACTAAGCTACTTTTCTGAGACCCTGGAATTTTCATCAGGAGCAGGCTCCACCTCTGCTCATCAGAGCTTCTTACTTGCCGAATTACAGAAACTCATTACTCGTGAAATGTCCGGGAAGCGTACATCACTCGTTTCAGCTCTTCATGAATTGGCTGAAAATCTGCATAAACGATCTTTGGTAATCATCTTCACCGATCTCTTTGAGTCTCACACGGAACCAGGAAATTATGCAGAGCTATTTTCTGCCCTGCATCACCTGAAGCATAACAAGCATGAGATCATCTTATATAATGTGCTTGACCATCATACGGAACTGGATTTTCAGTATGCTGAACGACCTTATCAATTTATGGATATCGAAACGGGAGAGGAACTGAAGCTCAATCCTTCACAGGTGAGGGATGTGTTCAGGAGATCAATGGAAGAAAGCCGGAGAGAACTTAAACTGAAATGTGCTCAGTATGCGATTGATCTGATAGAAGCAGATTGTAGTGCCGACTTCACTCAAGTCCTCCAAACCTACCTTGTTAAGCGAAATAAAGTTGCAGGTTAAGTGCAGATTATTGGGTAAAGATATTTTACTTCGGTATGATATTTGGTATGTAATTGGTTTTCAATATAATATAGAGGAATTTGCTAATAAAATGTGTATTTTGCCTAGCTTTAAGCAAAGTATGCGCACGAAATTTTTCTAAGGCATGATTAATCAGCCGATTTAACGTAAATTTGACCTTTTAATGTATATAGTCAAGAATGACAAAAAATACGAAATAAAATAGAGTAATCACATAAATGAATTTTACTTTTACAAAAAATTAACTTCACCTTAATGCGTAAAAAATTACATGATCGGGTTCTTTCTTTTACAGAAGCATTAGAAATTAAAAGAAAGGGGTTGTATCCATACTTCAGGCCTATTGAATCCGGCCAGGATACAATGGTGTTTATAGATGGTAGGGAAGTTCTCATGTTCGGTTCCAATTCATATCTGGGCCTGACAAATCATCCTAAAATCAAAGAGGCCGCAAAGGATGCGATTGATAAGTACGGTACTGGTTGTGCGGGTTCACGCTTTCTGAATGGAACGCTTGATATTCATCTCGAATTGGAGCGTCGTCTGGCTTCTTATGTAGGAAAAGAGTCTGCTGTAATTTTCAGTACAGGCTTCCAGGTAAATTTGGGAGTGTTGTCTTGTGTGACGAACAGGAATGATTATCTCATTTTGGATGAGTATGATCATGCCTCAATTATTGACGGAAGCAGGCTGTCTTTCTCAAGGACGATCAAGTATGCTCATAATGATATGAACGACTTGCGCGCCAAGCTGAGCTTATTACCAGAAGAAGCGGCAAAAGTTATTGCCGTTGATGGTATATTCAGTATGGAAGGTGATATAGTAAAGCTGCCTGAAATCGTCGATCTTGCAAATGAGTTTGGTGCGAACATCTTCGTTGATGATGCGCATAGTCTCGGTGTTATCGGCGTAAACGGCGCGGGTACGGCTTCGCATTTCAACCTGACTCATGAGGTTGATCTGATCATGGGTACATTCAGTAAATCTTTAGCTTCTCTCGGTGGATTTATCGCAGCAGATGAAGATACAATTGACTATATAAAACATCGTGCACGTTCACTCTTGTTCAGTGCAAGTATGACCCCGGCCTCTGTAGCTAGTGTAATCGCTGCGCTTGATATTATTGAGAGTGAGCCGCAAATTATCGATAAGCTTTGGGATAATACGCATTACGCAAAGAAGTTACTGTTAGACGCAGGCTTTGACCTGGGGCCGACGGAAAGTCCTATTCTTCCAATCTTCGTGCGGGATAATGATAAGACATTCCAGGTAACGAATGATCTTTTGCAAGATGGTGTCTTTGTTAATCCTGTTGTATCTCCGGCTGTTCCTTCAGATTCGTCTCTTTTAAGATTTTCGCTTATGTCTTCTCATACGTTTGGTCAGATTGATGAGGCAGTAGAAAAGTTGACGCGCGCATTCAAGAAGCGAGACATATTTGCGGACTTAAAAAGCTAGGATACAAGATGAGAGTGCTCGCCCTGGAAGGTCAGAAGAACCTCGGAAGCTTTATCGATTTTCCACATGACCTTTATAGGGATGACCGCAATTACGTTCCTGAACTCTATATAGCTCAGCGTGATATGCTTACGCCGGGCAAGCATCCTTTTCATGATCATTCGAAAGTTCAGCTATTTCTGGCTTATGATGATAATAATAAGGTCTGTGGAAGGATTGCCGCTATTTTAAATAACAATCATAACGCATATAATCAAGCCACTGACGGGTTCTTTGGCTTCTTCGATTGTGTGAATGAGCAGGCAGTAGCAGACTCCTTGTTTGCTGCAGCTGAGAAATGGCTTAAGGACCAAGGTGCAACTGCAGCAATTGGTCCGGTTAACTTTTCTACAAACGAGACTTGCGGTCTCCTGATATCAGGGTTTGACACGCCGCCAGTAGTGATGATGCCTTATAATTTTTCTTACTATCTTGATCTGATCAGTGGAGCCGGATATGGTAAAAAAGTAGATCTTCTTGCTTACGACGTTCCTTACGCAACACATAACGACCGTTCTGTCAGGCTTCTTGATACCTTACAAGCCAGGTTAAAGCGGAGTAATATTACCATCAGGAAGATCAACGTAAAAGATTTCAAGAACGAGGCAGCAAAGCTCCGCGAAGTATATAATGCGGCCTGGGATCAGAATCTTGGTTTTGTCCCTATGACAGAAAAGGAATTTGACCATATGGCAAAGGACTTAAAGCTTGTTCTGAATCCGGAGTTCTGCCTTGTTGCGGAACAAGGTGACAGGTTTGTGGGTTTTGTACTTGGCTTGCCGGACCTAAACCAGGTTCTCAGGAAAGTTAAGAGAGGACACTTGTTACCTTTTGGAATATTTAAAATTCTATTCGGCTTAAAGAAGATAGATTGGCTTCGTGTGCTCACACTCGGTGTGATTAATGATTACAGGAAACTGGGTATTGAGGCATGTCTCTACGGACTCATTATCAAAAACTCAGTTGCCAACAACATAAAAGGAGCTGAATGTTCCTGGATGCTTGAAGATAACTATCTGATGAATAATGCAATAGAAGCAATCAACGGCACTATTTCAAAAAAATACCGGCTCTTTGAAAAAACGATATGAAAAAGAAGGTCCTAATCACGGGAGCGTCGGGCTTTGTTGGTTCTCATCTGGTAGAAGCTGCAGTGAAGGAAGACTTTGACGTTTTTGCAGCCATCAGATCGTCCAGTAATATTAAGCATTTGGCATCTTTGCCGGTTACCTGGGTTACTCTTAGTATGTCGGATGTGAAGCAGCTTACAGCTGAACTAGCAGAACAGCAATATAACTTTATTATTCATTGCGCCGGATCAACGAAAGCAAAGACAGAGAGTGATTACAATTATGTAAATGCTGAGTTGTCCCGAAACCTGGCAATAGCTGCTGTAAATGCGGGAATACCTCTTGAGAAGTTTGTTTTTGTAAGCAGTCTTGCAGCGTTGGGACCTATCGCTTATAATGACCCTGAATATATAAGGACAAATCATTCGGCGGCGCCAGTAACGGCGTACGGCAAGAGTAAACTTTTGGCGGAGCAATATCTAAGAAAGATAGAGAGGCTTCCACTGGTAATTGTGCGCCCGACAGCTGTCTACGGTCCGCGCGAGAAAGATATTTTTATTATTCTTAAGACGATCAACTCCGGGCTGGAACCATATATCGGCAGGACACCACAGAAGCTTAGCTTTATATATGTCAGCGATCTGGTGAAGGTGCTTCTCTCGGTGCTTCGTGAAGAGGCTGCTCCTGGCCGTTCATATAACGTATCAGATGGACAGGTATATTCTAAGTACGAGCTTGCTGAGATTATGAAAAGTATCACGCGGAAGAAGACTTACAAATTTCATATTCCGATCCCACTGGTCACTGCAATCGCATCAGTATTGGAGCTGATTTACTCTTTTCGGAATGACAGTCCGGCTTTGAACAAGGAGAAAATCAACGAACTGAATGCCGAAAACTGGGCATGTTCAATTAGAGAATTGGAACAAGATCTTGGGTTCATAGCAGATTATCCACTTAGACGAGGATTAGAGGAAACGATAAACTGGTACAAGGAGAATAAGTGGCTGGCTTAATATGAATCTACTTTAACAATAAATAAATCACAAAAAATGAAAGAACAAGTAAAACCTGCAAACGGGAAGCTTGGAATTCTGATTCCAGGCTTAGGAGCAGTGGCGACTACTTTTATTGCTGGTGTTGAGGCGGTAAAAAAAGGCATCGCACAACCTATCGGATCGCTCACACAGATGGGCAACATTCGCATTGGAAAAAGAACTGAGAACAAGAATCCAAAGATCAAAGATTTCGTTCCATTGGCTGATCTTAATGATATCGCTTTTGGTGGCTGGGATGTATACGAAGATAACGTATATGTAGCAGCGTCTAAGGCTAAGGTCCTTGACGCTGAGCTGTTAAATGCAATCAAACCTGAGCTGGAAGCCCTGATTCCGATGAAAGCGGCTTTTGACAAGCGTTTTGTGAAAAACCTGGACGGTACTCACATTAAATCTTTCACTACTAAGGCAGATCTGGCTCAACAAGTCATTGAGGATATCCGCAACTTTAAAGCTGAAAATAATTGTGAGCGCCTGGTAATGGTTTGGTGTGGCTCTACTGAAATCTTCCAGGAGGTTACTGACGTTCATCAGAGTCTGGAAGCTTTTGAGGCGGGACTTCTTGCGAACCACCCTGACATCTCTCCAAGCATGATCTATGCCTATGCTGCTTTGAAAGAAGGCGTTCCTTATGCTAACGGAGCTCCTAACCTGACTGTTGATACTCCTGCTTTGCTGGAGCTCGCGGCCTTGACTGAAACTCCTATCGCAGGAAAGGATTTTAAAACGGGACAGACATTGATGAAAACCATCGTAGCTCCAGGATTAAGTGCAAGAGCGCTTGGTGTACGCGGCTGGTTCTCGACGAATATTTTGGGTAACAGAGATGGTCTTGTACTGGATGATCCGGATAACTTCAAAACGAAAGAAGTTTCGAAGCTGAGCGTGTTGGATGAAATCTTCAGACCGGAGAATAATCCGGAACTGTATGCTGATATGTACCATAAGGTTCGTATTAACTACTATCCTCCGCACGGAGACAACAAAGAAAGCTGGGACAATATTGACATCTTCGGATGGTTAGGTTATCCTATGCAAATCAAGATCAATTTCCTGTGCAGAGATTCTATCCTGGCTGCTCCAATTGTGCTTGACCTTGCATTGTTCATGGATCTTTCCAAACGTGCGGGCATGACAGGAATTCAGGAATGGTTATCATTCTATCTGAAGTCGCCTCAGACAGCTGAGGGTCTTCGTGCAGAACACGATATTTTTAAGCAGTTAATTAAGTTGCAGAATACGCTTCGCCATATGATGGGAGAGGATCTCATCACTCATCTTGGCCTTGATTACTATCAGGATCTGGTGGACTCTATTCAATAAAATGCATAAGTTAATTTCCACAAGTCTGGGTATTGGGTATATTAAGGGCGGAGGCACTATAGCGTCTGTTTTCTGTTGTATCTGCCTATATTATACACGGGCTTGTGGAATTAATACTCCCTGGATATCTATACTGGTAGCACTCGCTATATTCGCTATTGGAGTCTACTCTGCTGGCGAAGTGGAGCAATACTGGGGGAAAGATAGTTACCGGGTTGTAATTGATGAAATTGCAGGTATGTACATTACCATGATGTTTATACCCCTCACTATCACTACATTAATCGCAGGATTCCTTCTGTTTCGTCTTTTTGACATCTTAAAACCTTTTTATATCAGAAAGCTGGAAAAACTGCCAGGTGGAGTTGGCGTAATGATGGATGACGTTCTGGCAGGAATTTACGCCAACATTGGTCTCCAAGTCGCTATATTTGTAAGTCTTCTGTAAAATCAATGCTCAAATTAATAAAAGCTCAGGTTGCCTCATTAACTGGCACAGGAATTGACTTTTTAACCACAATAGTCAGTGTGGAATTCTTTAATCTTTGGTATGTAACCGCGAACATCGCGGGGAACATACTGGGAGGAATAACAAATTTTACGCTGGGTAGAATATGGGTGTTTCAGGCCCGTGGTGAGAAGGTACATTTACAAGCTTTTAAATATATAATAGTTTGGATAGGCAATATTGCACTGAATACATCCGGTGTATATGCTTTGACTCATTATATGAGCCTATCATATATATATAGCAAAGTTATTGTATCAGTAATAGTAGGCATAGGCTGGAACTATTTTTTACAAAAATATTTTGTTTTCAAATAATCGTGAATTTAAAAATCAGGTCAATCCAAATCAGCTTTTTAACTTTTCTGCTTGTGTTTCTCGGACACACATCTTTTGCCCAGACAACGGAAGTAAAAGGCACTGTAATAGACGCAAAGACGAAAGAAACCTTACCTTTTGTTAGTATAACTGTTCCCGGCACGAAACTGGGCACTACAACAGATGTGGATGGTAATTTCTCTATGAAGTTGAACGGAAACTTTCAGCGGATAACGGTTACCTATATCGGGTATATATCGCAAACTAAAGCCATCACTCCGGGTGTTCCTCAGACGGTAAAAGTGCTGTTGAAGGCAGATGCTAATGTCTTATCGGAGGTAGTTGTTAAATCCGGGAGACGAAAGAAATATAGAAATAAGAATAATCCTGCTGTTGAGCTGATTGAAAAAGTTATTGCAAACAAGGATAAAAATCGTGTGGAGGGCTACGATTATGCGGAATACGAAAAGTATGAAAAACTAACATTTGCCCTCAGCGACCTCTCCGACAGATTTAAGGAGAAGAAATTTTTCAAGAATTACCAGTTCTTGTTTCAGAAGCAGGATTCTACAGCTATAGGAGGAGAAAGCATCCTGCCGTTATACATGGAAGAAAAGCTATCAAAGAACTACTATAAGAAAAATCCTTCCAGAACAAAGACGAGGGTGTTGGCGACCAAGAAGGTTGACTTCGATCCGAAATATATCGATGCGCAAGGGGTAAGCGCTTATATGAACCGGATGTATCAGGATATTGACATTTATGATAATAATGTCTTCGTTGTGAGTAATCAGTTCTTGAGCCCGATCGCTCCAAGTGCGCCATCTTTTTATCTATACTTTATAACAGATACTATTTACAGGGATAATCAGCAGCTGATTGAATTGAGTTTTGCTCCACGAACTAAGGGAGATATGCTTTTTCAGGGTAAATTATATATCACTCAGGACGGAAAATATGCAGTTAAGAATGCGCTGATCAGTGTACATAGAAATATAAATCTGAATTTTATCCGGGATTTTGAGTCTAACCTTGATTTTGATAAGGACCAAAAGGGTCAGTATTATTTGAGCAAGACTAATTTGAAGATCAATTTTGGTATTTCAAAAAATAAAGGTACCGGTGTATTCGGTGAACGTACCGTATCTTTCAAGGACTATGTATTAAATACGCCAATTGCCGATAGTGTATTTGATGGCCCTATCGAAGAGGTTGTACAGCACAGCCCGAGTAATCCGGAACAGTTCTGGCAAGACAAGCGGCATGAGCAGCTGGCGGAGAGTGAACAAGGGATATATCGTAATATCGACAGTTTGCAAAACATGAAGTCTTTTAAAAGGACCGCAGAAATAGCAACGTTGCTCCTTGCAGGCTATAAGTCGTTGGGACCAGTAGAGATTGGGCCGGCGAATACTTTTTATAGCTTTAACCCGGTTGAAGGATTCAGATTGAGACTTGGTGGGCGAACCACGACAGAACTCAGTAAACGCTATTATTTCGAAGGTTACGGAGCATACGGTTTCAAGGATGAAAAATGGAAGTATTTTCTTAGTGCTACCTATTCTCTTAATAACAAGTCGATTTATCAGTTTCCCCAAAACTACTTGAGAGCTAGCTTTCAGCGTGATACCAAGATTCCAGGGCAGGAGTTGCAGTTTGTGCAGGAGGATAATTTTTTGTTGTCTTTCAAACGAGGTGAAAATGACAAGTGGTTATACAACGATATTTTCAAACTGGATTATGTAAGAGAATTTGAGAATCATTTCTCTTATACCGTCGGTTTTAGGAAGTGGAATCAGAAGCCGGCCGGTTCGTTGCGCTTTGCAACCTTTGAAGGTGGGCTGCTACGTCCTTTAGAGGATCTTAACACCAGCGAACTGACGCTAGAGCTTCGTTGGGCGCCGAACGAGAAGTTCTACCAGGGAAAGCTTTACCGGGTGCCGGTTCCTGGCCCTGAGCCAGTTTTTACTGCACGTTATACAGCCGGGATAAAAGGGCTTTTCGAAGGCCAGTACAACTATCATAACTTGCTTGGAAATGTGTCCAAACGTTTCTATCTGTCTCAATTGGGTTATTCAGATGTCACTCTGGAAGGTGGTCATATTTTTGGTCAGGTTCCTTTTCCTTTACTGGCTATTCATCGGGCCAATCAAACTTACGCCTACCAGCTTAACTCTTACAACCTGATGAACTTTCTGGAATTTGTGAGTGACCATTATGCCAGTCTAAATATTGATCATAGCTTCAACGGATTCTTCCTGAATAAAATTCCGCTTATAAGAAAGCTTAAGCTACGTGAAGTGGTAAGCTTTAAGGGTCTTTACGGTGGTTTAAGAGATGAGAATGATCCTTACCTCAATCAGTCCTTGATGGCCTTTCCGACTAATGAAAATGCAGTAAGAACCACCTATACGCTTGAAAAGCAACCTTACATCGAAGGTAGCGTAGGTTTGTCTAATATCTTCAAGGTTCTACGAGTGGATCTTGTGAAGCGTTTTAATTATCTTGACAATCCGGATGTTTCAGAATGGGGCATAAGAACACGCTTTAAATTGGATTTCTAAGCTTACATTTGCGTTACTAAATATTAAGAAATATGTCTTTCGAGTCTGTCAGGACGAGCCTCCAAATGGGGATTTATAAAGTGATCAATCCTTTTGTCAAGTTACTGATCAAGTTGGGATTGACTCCCAATGCTGTAACGACAATCGGTTTGGCCCTTAACATTGGCGTAGCCGTGATTTTTATCCTGGGAGCAGAAAAAGGCAACCGGGGAGATTTACACTTCGTCGGGTGGGCTGGTGCATTAGTTTTGTTTGCAGGTGTTTTTGATATGCTGGACGGACAAGTTGCCCGACTTGGAAATATGAAGTCGACGTTTGGAGCGATGTATGATTCGGTTCTTGACCGTTATAGCGAGCTGATACTTTTTCTGGGCATCTGTTATTACTTGATATCTCACCATTACTTCCTGAGCTCTCTGTTTGCTTTTATTGCGATGATCGGCTCGATGATGGTAAGCTATACACGTGCGAGGGCAGAAGGTTTAGGTGTTGAGTGTAAGGGAGGAGTGATGCAACGACCTGAGCGAGTTGTGTTGATAGGAGTAAGTGCGATTGTGTGTGGCATCAGCTCAAATTTCATCGGAGGTGATTATAAACTTTATATTCCAGGGTTCCCTTTACAGGTCTTTGAAACAATATCGATCTTTACTATTCCCATTACGGTAATGGCTATTATGACCAACCTTACTGCTTTCCGAAGACTAGTCGATTCAAAGAAAGCCCTTGATCTGATGGATGCTCAGGCTAAAGTTGTGGGAAAAGACAATTCAACGGCGGCCTTGGGGATTCTATTTGTTCTTTTTGCATCAATCGCAGTTCCATCTGCGGCATTATCTGCAGATAGATCACTGGTGCTTGAGTCGTCGCAGAAGGGTGAGGCTGCGACATCAAGTTTTCCAGTGCCAAAGGTCAGCAATCAGCTTTTCTATCTTCAACGTGATCCAAACGTGAACACGATAATATGTCAGCTTAATCTGGACAGTGAAGGCAAGCTGGATCAAAAGACTCCGGTGAATGTTTTCTGGATTCGTTATGCAGAGGGAGGTAAACGTACGGAGCTTAATTTTATTCAGCGAAAATTCGCATATGGTATCACGTCCAAGCAGATTAGTGCAGATAAGCACGAGTTAAAGTTCGTTTCATATGGTAAGTATCCTATGTATCTCATGAAAGGGAAGGATAAAAAATACCACGTCTTTTCAAAGGTGGCAAACAGGCAAGCGATTTTGAATAGTATCTATGTACATATAGATGGAGGTACCTTTTGGGTACCGAATGTAGTTTATGTCGAGTTTAAAGCAACTGATCCTGATACAGGAGAACAGTTGACAGAGCGCATTAAAGTGTAATGATTGATTTGAAAAAGCACAACCTGACGGTGTCGGGCTTGTCAATATTGTATCTTATCCTTTCCTATTTTCTCATAGGGTTTAAATCTGAACAGATTTTTCTTGTAGTGCTTTTTAACCTGATGTTCTATATGTCTGGTATCAGCAGGCGGATTATCCTCGGATTTTCAATTTTTATTGTCTACTGGATTCTGTTCGATTATATGAAGGCGTTCCCGAACTACCTTTATAACAATGTGGATATAGCGGGTATATACCATTTGGAGAGAAAGCTGTTTGGTTTAAATTATCACGGTAGCCTGTTAAGTCCCAATGAGTTTTTCGATGTGGAAAAGAGGACGTATCTAGATGTTCTTTCAGGGATTTTTTATTTGACCTGGGTGCCTGTGCCGCTGCTTTTTGCACTCTATCTTTTTTTCAATAAGAGGGAGCAGTTTCTGCATTTTTCTTTAACTTTTTTGTTTATAAACATCCTTGGGTTTATCGTTTATTATATTCATCCTGCTGCGCCACCCTGGTATGTCCAGCAATTCGGTTTTGATTTCAATCCGGTGACGCTTGGCAATACTGCCGGACTCGCGCGCTTTGACAGCTATTTTGGCGTAGAGATTTTTAAGTCTATTTATGCTAAGAGCTCAAACGTGTTTGCAGCAATGCCTTCACTGCATTCGTCATATCCCGTACTGGTAGTATACTATGGAATTAAAAATAGGCTTGGAGCTATAAATATCCTATTTGGTTTTATTATGGTCGGTATATGGTTCGCCGCCGTATATTCAGGACATCATTATGTTCTTGACGTACTTGCAGGCATCGTCTGTGCACTGTCAGGTATAGTGTTGTTTATCTATCTGTTAAAGCTGAAGACTGTTCAGAAGCTTATTCAAGTTCTATTGCAGGCCATTCGATAGAGATACCCCCTGCGCCTATGATCTTTCTGATGTTTTCCTTGGAGAGTGGTTTGTTCAGAAAGGCTTTTACGTTTTCAAAGGATTGGGCTTTCTGTTTGTCTTCTGGATTAATTGAGGAGGAAAGAATGATAATATCTATACTGACACGATGTTCTTTTAAGCCATTCAGAATATCCCAGGCGTTCATAACCGGCATATTGATATCCAAGAGTACCAATTTGTTCCCTTTATGATCTTTCACATATTCAAAGCCCATTACCGGATCTGTGAAAGCGGTTAGTAGTTGATCTGCCTTAGCAGACCGGATCAGGACTGTATGGATCTTATTTACTAACGGTTCGTCGTCAATTAAAATTATTTCTTTCACGATAAGGGGTTAAGCGGTATAGATATTAGCAACGTCGTTTTAAAGAAATTGTTATATGATTTTACGAAATTAAAGCCAGTTTTTCTTTTTAAAATAGATAAGGGTAAACAAAGATGAGCCGACCATTAGCAAAATGGCAACCGCGTAGCCCCAACGCCAGCCGAGTTCTGGCATAAATTGGAAGTTCATTCCGTAAATGCTGGCAATCAGTGTTGGAGGCATGAAGGCAACTGTTGCAACAGTGAATATCTTAATGATACGGTTTTGTTCAATATTTACAAAACCCATAAAGGTGTCTTGCAAATATTCAAGTCTTTCGAAAGCGAATTTATTATGCTCAAGAATTGAACTTATATCCTTTATCATGATGCGGAGTACGGCCATGTATTCCTCTGGAAACGTGCTGCTTTTTAACAGAGCAGAGGTAAGGCGCTGCTTGTCGATGATATTTTCCCTTAATGACATAGACTCGTTCTGAAAAGAAGAAATTTGAATCAAAACTTCTTCATCAGACTTCCTTTGTCTTAATATCATCTCCTGATTAAGGTTAGCTATTTTACGTGCAAGTCCTTCAATAAGGTCAGCATCGTGATCTATGGAAGATTCAAGAAGTGTCAACAGTACTTGGTACCCATTTGTAAAGGGTACCGGACTACTTTTGATCTTCTTTACTGAATCGCCGAATGCTTTAAGGTCATCATAGCGATAAGTGAAGAGGATGCCCTTTTCCACAATAATGGAGACGGGACAATATTCGTATCCGGTTGGTTTTATTGAGAGAAAGTTGCTATTGATGACCAGTTCGTCCTGCACTTCACTAAATCTGGAGGAGCTTTCAATTTCCTGGGATTCTTCTTCAGATGAATATTTAATATCGAAATAGGTTTCGACGGTTACTTTTTCTTCAACGGTTGGGTTCTGAAGATCGACCCAAACCATGCTATTCATTGAGATATCTCTTAGATCCTCCAGATCTGTTTCTTTTACCAGTCTTTTGTCTTTTTTGTAGTAGATACGCAGCATAGTCAAAGTTACAATATCATATTCATTATCTTTGTACTGATGGACAAGCTGAAGACGGTAGATTACGGATATAAGAACTATAATTCGTATGGGGCGTATCTTAAAAAAAAGTATGCGGGTGAAAAAGTAGTCAAGATTATAGTTGACGGGGGATTCACTTGTCCGAACCGTGACGGAAGCAAAGGATACGGTGGCTGCTCATATTGCAACGTTGATTCCTTCACTCCTGAGACCACAAGGAAGTCTCCTGGAATAAGGAAGCAGATAGAAAATAGTATTGAGCGAGCCGTTACGGGGTATAAGGCTGATAAATTTATTGTTTATTTTCAACCTAACACCAATACCTATGCGCCTGCCCATTATCTTAAGATGATGTATGATGAGGCTCTTGATGCTTGTCCCCCAGACAAGGTTGTTGGTCTTTCGATAGGCACCAGACCGGATTGCATAGACGCGGAAAAGGTTGCGCTGTTGGAGAGTTACGTGGCCAGAGGTTTACATGTTGATCTCGAAATGGGAATGGAATCCATTTATAATTCCACGCTGAGTAGGATTAACCGTGGTTGTACTCATGAGGAGCTGGAGAAGGCTCTTGATTTGGTGAAAGATTCTCCTCTTGATATCTGTGTTCATACAGTTTTCGGATTCCCTTGGGAAACAAAAGAGATGATGCTGCGATATGCAGATGAAATCAATCGGTTTCCGCAGATTAAGTTTGTTAAGTTGCATCAGTTGTATGTAGTGGAAGGGTCTATCATGGGCGTCCAGTATAAAAGAGAACCGTTTAAGTTGTTCTCACTTGAAGAATATGCGGATTTTCTTTCTGAATTTATTCCTTTGCTCCGGCCAGACATTGTTGTCCAGCGACTGTTTGGTATTTCGGACCTTGAACTTCTTATTGCTCCAAATTGGGGGTTAAAAAAATCGGGAATTCAAACATTCATCGATAAGTATCTTGAGAAGAAGAATGTTGAACAAGGAGCGTTACATACTCCATTCAGTTAATAGTCTGCTAATAGTCTCCGAAGATTTCTTGTGTTTTCAGCTTTCTGAAGTTAAATATATCCAGGATACGATCTTTTACGATCAAACTGTTTGCCATTCTACCGATTGGACCCAAGGGAATGGCGTAGTTGAGAATATCTGTCATTTCAATGCCCCGCTCAATTGTTCGGAAATGGTGCTGGTGATGCCAAAGTGAAAAGGGACCAGACCGTTGTTCGTCTATAAAGTACTTGTGGTGCTCAATGTAAGTAATTTCTGTTAACCAATCCATACGGATCCCCATCAAAGGCGTGATTTTATAACCGATTAACATGCCGGAATACATTTTCTGCATTTCGCCCAAGTCACTTGTTATATCAAATCCCATAGATGGGGTTATTGTTGCCAAATTTCGTGGAGAAGAGAAGAAGTCCCATGCTTCTTCCATTGATATTGGAAGATTCTGAGTAAAGCTCAGTGTATAAACTTTCATTAGAGGATAACAATCAATCTTTGGAAATGATTTACTGTTTTAAATGTGTTCAAATGTTGTATTATTTAATTTATTTGGGTATTATTTCTAGGTAGTTCGTGCTGAATCTTATTATTTGCAATAATCAATGACATGTACGGACTGTTTATTCCAGTATGTGTTGTATTTATGGATATAAATTGATGTTTTTTTGGTAGAAAATCATAAATAAATTATGAATTGTTTAAATTTTGCCTATTTTTATTTTAAAATCAACACAAAAACAATAAAACATCTAAAATTTAAACAACTAACAAGTTTTTTAACCTCAAAACCAACAAAATGAGCAAAAGCGTAGTTAAACAAACAATTCCCTTTATGTTGTTGCTGTTAGCAGCGATAGGGTCTGTCTTTATTCCCTCACTGCCCAATTTCGATGATGGCGGAAAAATTTATAACGGAGCCGATATTGCCTGGGTAATAGTGGCAACTGCTTTGGTATTCTTAATGACGCCAGGTCTTGCCCTGTTTTATGGAGGAATGGTTCATCGTAAAAATGTACTCTCAACTATGATCAAAAGTGTGGTATCCGCAGGAATCGTATCCGTGTTATGGGTAATCGTAGGATTCAGTCTATGTTTTGGAGACTCAATCAATGGGATAATCGGAGATCCTTCAACATTTCTTTTTTTTCAAGGCGTTAATTCGGGTGCCCCCTGGGCTGGTGGTCCAACAATTCCATTAACGTTGTTTTCTGTTTTTCAGCTGATGTTTGCAATAATAACTCCAGGTTTGGTTGTAGGCGCTGTAGCTGGAAGGATTCGTTTCATATCTTATATAAGCTTTATAGCTTTGTTTATGCTATTCGTTTATGCTCCGCTCGCCCATTGGAGCTGGCATCCTGAGGGATTTCTCTTTCAAATGGGAGCCCTTGACTTTGCGGGAGGTACGGTAGTTCATATTTCTGCCGGTTGTGCCGCTCTGGCTGGAGCATTGGTCTTAAAGCGACGTAAGGCACACATTGAAAATAAAGAGGTGCCGCCGGCTAATATACCTTATGTGTTAATTGGAACAGGCTTACTATGGTTTGGATGGTTTGGTTTCAATGCGGGCTCTGCTTTGGGTGCTAATTCTCTGGCTGTATCGGCATTCGCCACTACGAATGTTGCTGCAGGTGCTGCTGGGTTAGCCTGGATGTTCTTCGATGTTTTGAGGGGAAAGAAACCATCCGTTCTGGGATTCTGCATCGGTGCTGTGGTAGGGCTCGTAGCAATAACTCCCGGAGCTGGATTTGTAGCTATACCGCAGAGTATTTTTATCGGATTTGCCGCCGCAATCATCTCAAACATCGTTGCTCATAAAATAAGAAATTCGCGAATTGATGATACTTTGGACGTTTTTGCCTGTCATGGTGTGGGCGGTATGGTGGGAATGCTTTTGACAGGTTTATTTGCGACCACTGCAGTAAATGGCGGAGGGGCTGATGGATGGTTCTATGGTAATCCTGAATTTTTCTTCACACAGCTTAAAGCAATGACGGTTGCTGTTGTATATAGTTTCACGGTGTCGTACCTGATCTTTAAATTGATCAACCTTATACAGCCAATGCGTGTAACAAGTGAGGAAGAAGAGCTTGGTCTTGATTCGACACAACATAACGAAAAATATATGCAGGGAACGTTGCTCGTTACCAAGAACGGCGTTCTTACAGACGAGGATGTGCAAGAATCAGAAGTTCTGTAATCATATAACGCTCGCCGTTAAAAAAATCCTAAATCTATTTCGCGGGACTAATGAGGCCTCTTGGTCCTGCGGAATTATTCTCTTGAACCTTAAACAATTAATTAACTATTGACATGCTAAAAAAACTATTGGCTGCTATAATTCTAGCAGCGGTGGCAGATACTGCCCTTGCTCAAGACAGTTCCAGTGTCTCTCCTTTGGAGATTTCCGGGTCGGTTGATGCGTATTATAAATACGACTTCGCTGGTCTTAAAGGTGGTTCAGGAAATATTCCGACCTATTTCAACAGTGATAATAACTCTATATCCTTGGGAATGGTTGACTTAATGCTGAAGAAAACGACAGGTAAGGCGAGTTTCGTAGGAGAGTTGTCCTTCGGTCCGCGCGGTCAATATCAGTCAATATTGAACGGTGACGGTGCAGATAACAATAGTTTTCATATCCAGAACCTGTATATGACCTACGCATTTACTGATAAGTTTTCGTTGACAGGGGGTTTTATGGGTACGTTTATCGGATATGAAGTTATATCTCCCGCCGCGAATTTCAATTACTCAACTTCCTACCTTTTTGGTGCGGGTCCGTTCCAAAACGCGGGTATAAGGGCAAACTATGCTGTTAGCGATAAGGTTGGTCTGATGGTTGGTGTGTTTAACGATTGGAATACATATCGCGACTTCAACGGTGTATCGCATTTCGGGGCTCAATTGTCATTGTCTCCTGTCGAAGGCTGGACAGCCTATTTAAATGTATTAACTGGCCGGTCTGCGAGTGTGACTGTGACTGATGAGCTACTTGGTGAGGTTACTAGTCCTGGCGCAGAACAACTCGGATCTGGTACTATTGTTGATCTTACGACATCGTATCAGATTAGTGAAGCTTTCAAGCTTGGTCTAAATGCAGCTGATTACTCGATGCCCAATGACAATGCAGGTGGATTGGGTTACAGTGGCATCGCTTTATACCCGCAATACGCTGTTTCTGAGAATTTTCTTATAGGTCTGCGTGGCGAGTATTTTAAATCGAAGGATGTAGACAGTGTAGAAGGAGGTTCAATAACGGCGCTGACAGTATCTGCCAACCTAAAAGCTGGTGGATTGACTTTTATTCCGGAGGTAAGATTCGACAGGACTTCAGACGCCGATACTTTTTTTAAGAAAAGTGGAGATTTTACAAAGAACGCATCTCAGTTTTCCTTGGCAGCCGTCTTTGCATTTTAGAGTATTGTAGCGAATCAGGTCGATAAATTAATTCACATTTTATAAGAAAACTTTACAATCAAACAATAAAGATTAATGTTGGTTTAGTGTTGTTAGAGAGGGATAAGCTATAGGCTTTCCCTCTTTTTATTTCGTTAGATTTGTAATCTATGTTCTCTTCATTAAACTTCTTCTTTAAACGGCCAAAAAAAGTAACACTCGAATGGATGGGTGTAGACATGCACTCTCATATTCTTCCCGGAATTGATGATGGCTCCAGGGATCTTGGAAGTTCTATCGACTTTATCAGAGGTCTAAGTGAGTTAGGTATTGAAAAATTTATATGTACTCCCCATATTTTTACTGAGGTGTATCCGAATAGTAAACGAACGATCTTTCCGGTACTTGAACAACTTCGATCCGAGCTTAGAAATCAGAGCATCGATGTACAGGTGGAAGCTGCGGCAGAATATATGATGGATCTGGATTTTGTAGAGCTTTTAAAAAATGACGATATACTGCCTTTGCACGGTAAGCATGTTCTTGTAGAGATGTCTTATCAAGTCGAAACAAGGAATGTCGACCAATTTATCTTCGATCTTAATATCAAAGGATATCAACCTGTCCTGGCACATCCCGAGAGGTACATTTATTATCATAACAACTTTGAACAGTACCGAAAAATGAAAGAGCATGGGTGTATTCTTCAGGTTAATATGCTGTCGCTCGCTGGTTATTATGGCAAAGCAGTAAAGCAAATTGCGTTGAGTCTGTTGAAAGAGAAGTTGATAGATGTTGTAGGGACAGACCTTCATCATGTAAAACATCTGGAGTATATAACCAAATTCGTCAAGAGCGGAAGTGCTGCAAAGTTACTGGCTGATTATCCTGTGAGAAATAACGAACTATTCCGGTGATTTAATATTTCACTAATAGCCGCAGTTTACGGTTTTTAAGGGAAATATTGAAGCGTTAAAACGGTCTTGATTGTGTTTAATCGGCTTTTATATCAAAAGGAAGTTGATAATAATAGTTATAAATCAGTGTGCTTCTAACTGATAATTCAATGAAGTTTCTGAAACCTTATCAATTTCTTAAAAGTTAGTTAATAGGAAACTCGTATCAAAATTTCTCGTTTATTTACATATAAATAAGATCGGAATTATGAAAGCAAACGAGATGTTTCAAGGGCCTGAAGAAACCCGTAAAATAACGATAATGGCGTTTATCATTGGAAATGCAGTGGCGTTGCTTACGTTCATTGCTCCCCTGGTTTTATATATCCTCGCTAAAGAAATGTAACGACTAAAAAGAGAACGGTAATGATCTCTTTTTAGTCGCTTTTTAATATTGAAGTACGTTTATCTCGAAGGCAAGAAAACGTGTCGATTGTTTATACTTAAGGATTAGATTATCGAGATTACTCCCATCCTGATCCTTTTTTTGCGTTTCCTGCTTTGATGTGCTCCTCAGCTTTTGCTTTCCCAAGGATGGCTGCCATTTTATTCCCGTCTTTGTCTTTTCCAGTCGCTATATATCTTCCCGACTTAATATCGATGATAGGATCGACCATTGGAACATTCTTGGTTTTCGTCTTAACAGAATAAGCGGTGATGCCTTCTGATTCCTCTTTTGCTTTTTTCGTTGTCATAGGATATGTATTAGACTTTAATGATCAATAAGTCTTTTAATGCAAAATTGTTTTTTCAAAATAGTCATTTTACGAAAAAAGTCTAAAGGGTGACAGACGTCATTTTTTGATCAGACAAGGAAATATATATTTGTGTATAAATTATTATTGAAAGGAACTGGTTCGGGCCCCCTGCCCGAACCTTTATTTTAAATAAATATCTTCTCTCGAAGTTGCATATAGCTCATACCAGTCCTGATGATCCAGATCTATATCAAAGGCTTTAACAATATTTCTGATTCTCTGTTCTTCTCTGGTTCCGATCAGTGGCAGGGCTCCTAGTTTAATAAGCCAGGCAACTGCTACCGATTCTATTTCCATACCATACTTAAGCGCAATCTTTTGGAGCTTATTTCTGACCTTTATGGCAAGATCGTCCTTTCCGTGCGCAATCCGACCGTCAGCGAGTGGAGCCGACGCAAGAGGTTTCATATAACGCTGTTTGATGTAGTCTATCTGTCCATTGTCCAGAGCCGATGTATTCAACAGATTGAGCTCGATATGATTGGTTACAATAGGCGTGCTGAGGAACGAAGCAAGTAGCTGATGTTGGAATACAGAAAAATTTGTGATACCAATGTTCTTGACTTTTCCTGAATTCTTCAGTTGCATAAGCGTGAGTGCTGTTTCTTCAATGTTGGATATCGGGTCGAGGTGGTTCAGCAGGAAGATGTCAATATAATCGGTACGTAATTTGCGCAGGGAGCTTTCAACCGATTCGATAATGTGTTTACTGGATGTGTCGTAATGCTTTATACGTATACCCGGTTGACTGCTGTGAGGTACCTTGAGTCCACATTTCGTAAAAATGACCAGATCTTCTCTTCTGAAAGATTTTTGGCTGATAACGTTTCCAAATAACTCTTCACATTGGTAAGATCCGTATGAATCACCATGATCGAAAGTATTGATGCCCAACTCCAGACATAGGTTGACTATGCGTTCCATGTCTGCGGAGACCTTGCTTGCCTCATCATTCCAGCGGTAAAATCCGTAAACAGCCGATGATACTTTCGGTCCTGCGTCACTCAGATAGGTTTTTTCCATAATCGTAATCTTGATTTACAATATTATCCAAATAAGATTCACAAAAGAAATATTTTTAAGTGCGGGTATAGCACCGGAAACGTATAATGTTGTTTTTGCGTGAATGTTCTATAATCGTGCATGTTTTTGTCGGAAATTGATGTTTGATGTTAAAACTTAATCGCCGTATGCTGCAAAATGTATATTTGATATTGTAGATTTGATGTGAAATTTCACTAAACGATGGAGGGTACCTTAAACAAAGAAAATCCGGAAGTAAGGCTCAGAGCATTTAGGGCGATCGATGAGCCGGAGACGTGCGAATTATTTGTTGAAGGACATACCCATGTCTTAACCAGTATAGGGGTTACTAAGGTCACATCTTCCAAGAATGAGTGGATAGAAAATCCTGGCGCATTTGTTATCGTGGTGGAGTCTCTTGACAAAAAAAAGGTCTACGGAGGTGCAAGGGTGCATGTAGCGGGTGGTTCGGAGCCTCTGCCGATTGAGCAGGCCACTGGAGCAATGGATTCGCAGATATTTAAGTTAGTGTGGGAGTATTCGCGGAAAGGTACCGGTGAGCTTTGCGGTCTTTGGAATTCAAGAGAGATATCGGGGTATGGGATAGGATGCATTTTTCTTATCCGTGCAGCTGTGGCAATTTCAACGCAAATTGGATTGGAATCGCTTTTTGCGCTATGCGCACCTTATACTATAAAGCCATGCGAGTGCGTCGGAATGGAACGAGAGGAAAGCATTGGTAATAATGGAACATTTTATTATCCTAAACTAGATTTGCTGGCAACGACCATGTTGTTAAAGGATGTTCCTGTACTTATCAAAGCCCATCAGGAAGATAAGGACGCGATCTTTAAAATCCGGGAGTCTTTGAATGTTATCAGGATGGAAGAACTGAGAAAGAAAACCATTAAGATTCATTACGAAACTCAAATTCCAAATCTCGACAAGTGGGATCTTGAGAACATAATCTCCAATGCAAAGCTGAATTTCCTGAAAGGTCAGTTGAATGAAAACGACCTTAACTTTTTTTAAAATAAACCAATGGATACCAATTACATTTTAAGCCCTCTGTTATTAAGAATTTACCGAGAGGCGGACAAAAAAGTGTTCGATAAGTTAATAGGAGAAAAAGAAGCGTGGTTTATACACGACGAAATATATGGTCAGTTGCAGGAGCTGGTGAAATCAGAACATCCTTCGTTAAAGTTAAAACCTGAGGATTATTCAACGTTGATTAGTCAGCGTCTGGGTGACCGAACCATTAAAGAGTATGGTGTCTGGGTGTATTATCCCTGGAGTAGGCGTCTTGTTCACTTATTGGATGAGGATGAGTTTATAGAAGTCAGGACGAACCGTAATCGATATAAAATTACCAGAGAAGAGCAAAAAACCCTTAGCAGAAAGAAAATAGGTATCGTGGGTTTATCTGTAGGGCAGTCAATCGCTTTGACCTTGGCCATGGAACGCACCTGTGGGGAACTTCGTCTTGCTGACTTTGACACTGCAGAGTTGAGTAATCTGAACAGAATCAGAACAGGCGTACAAAATCTGGGAGTAAAAAAGACTTTGATAGCTGCGAGAGAGATTCTTGAGATAGACCCATTCATCAAAATCCGGATCTATAATGATGGCCTTAACGAGGAAAATATGGATCACTTCTTCACATTTGACGGGAAGCTGGACCTTTTCGTCGAGGTATGTGACGGTCTGGACATCAAGATTGAGAGTCGTTATAAAGCGCGCGAGCTACAAATACCCGTTGTTATGGACACAAATGACAGGGGAATGCTTGATGTGGAGCGCTTTGATCTTGAGCCGGGCAGAGATATTCTTCATGGTCTTGCTAACGGGCTTGACCCTAAAAACGTAAAAGGATTGACGAATGAGGAAAAGGTTCCTTATGTATTACGATTGATTGGTGCCGATACGATTTCGACACGAATGAAGGCATCCATGCTTGAAGTGGAGCAGTCGATAAATACCTGGCCGCAACTTGCGTCGTCCGTGACCTTAGGTGGAGCTCTTACTACAGATGTGTGCAGGCGCATATTGCTGGATCAGTATCATGAATCAGGGAGATATTACGTCGATTTGGAAGAGTTAGTTGGAGATAAGGATCCGAAATCAGAGGTAGCACCGGTTCCGGCACCGCAATTAGTGAACCCTTATTCAGCACTTGAGTGGTCGGATATTAGAAGGTCAGTAGATGAATTTTTCGAAAAGTATGAAGATGACGGGAATGGAATTGCGGATCATCACCTTAATGCGCTTGTAGATGCCGGTATTGCCGCACCTTCAGCCGGTAATAATCAACCTTGGAAATGGTATTATCGCAATGGTGTTTTGTTCCTTTTTCATGATAAAATTCAGTCATGGTCTTGGGGCGACTATTATGAGATGGGATCTCATATATCCTTGGGTTCAGCACTTGAAAATGTACGTCTGCAGGCTGAAGCATTAGGTCTTTCTGCACAAGAGACTGTTTTTCCACTTGAGCATAATCCGACAATGATAGCTGCAGTGCGGTTTTTCCCATTAGCAGAGCCAATTAAGCAGTCAACCCTTGATCTTGCGAGGCATATTTTTATTCGGAATACAAATCGAAGACTAGCAAAAAGGATTCAGTTGGACGAGTCATTCTATGACGAAATGGGTCGTATTGTAAGCCTCTTTGATCCCGTAAAGCTATATTACACTCAGGATGAAACTGAACTTGACGAGCTTGCTGATATTATTGCTGAGTGTGACAAGGTAAGGTTGCTTAACGAGCTTGGGCATGAGGAATTTTATCATGAGATCCGTTGGAATAAAACAGATGCAGATAAAACCAGAAACGGCGTGGAACTGGATTCTGTAGACATCACTGCCAGTGAAAAGGCAGGTTTCAAAGTAGCGCAAGATTGGAATGCTGTGAAGTTACTTGCTCAGTGGGACAAGGGAGATGCGTTTAAGAAGATGTCGCTGGATGGAATTAAGTCTGCTTCGGGAATTGTCATCCTTACAATACCAGAGTTTAATCATTCAACCTTAATACAAGCAGGAAGGGCTGCGGAGCGAGCCTGGATATTTGCAAACCAACAGCATGTTGCTGTGCACCCCATGCTATCAACTGCTTTCTTCTTTAACCGTCTGACGCATGGCAGGGGTCAAGATCTTCCTCAGCATGTCGCCGACAAACTTAGCTTGTTAAGGCAGCGTTTCCTCAAAGTTCTGTCGGCAGGCCAAAAGCATGATACCATGACTCAGCATGAGGTTTTCGTAATGAAGGTTGCTATTGCTCCCGATGCGGATAGTCGGTCTTTGAGAAAGCATAAAGCTGAATTATTTAATCGTGATTAAGATCTGTACAACAGAAAATTTATGAATTACATCAGACAGGTTCTTTTTCTTTTAATCTGCTTAGTTGCAGAAACGGCGTTTGCCCAGCAAGTCGTTCCCTTTGATGGTGGGTTCGGACCTATCGGAGACAAGCTGGAAATTCTTACAGATTCAAACTCCAATATTTCGCTCAGAGAAGCGATGAAGTCAACCGACTTCAGGAAGTCAACCGAGGAATTTCCTAACCTTGGAACCACACCATACTCGTATTGGGTGCGGTTTTCATTGAAGAACATTACCAATGGCAAAACAGCAGGAATCCAGTTGACTCAGGCGATGACTGATTATTTAGATTTTTACGAGCTTCATGGTGACAATGTCAGGCGTGTAAACTTTACCGGTCATAAACGGCCGTTCAATAATCGTTACCTAAAGAATCAGACATTTATCTATCAGATCCCTTTTCAGGCTGGTGATATACGCACAATTTACTTCAGAGTTCAAAGCGGGAAGCAACTGATTCTTCCAGTCTATTTGGGTACCATAGAAAGAGTTCTGGAGAATAGTCTTGTAATCGACATGTTGTTTGGTGTATATGTGGGCATTATGATGGTAATGATCCTATACAATCTCTTCGTATACAGCACAGTAAGAGATCGAAATTACCTCTATTATGTAATCTACCTCGTCGTTGTTCTACTAACGCAGGCATCGATGCAGGGTTACGTTTTTCGCCTGATTCTACCTGACTATCCTGAAATCGCTGACATGTTCATATACTTCAGCACGGCATTGATTGGGATAGCAGCAATTGAGTTTTCGAAGCATTTTCTTTCGACGAAGACTTATACGCCGAAACTTCATCGTACTTCCTACGTATTCTATGCCTTATATTGTGTTCAGATTTTGCTAGCCTTACTTGGATATTTTAATTCAAGTTATACGTTGATGCTTATGCTCGCCATGTTTAGCGCAATCTATGTACTATACATGGCAGTGGTCATTCAAATTAAAGGGCTGCGATCAGCGAAATTCTTCTTAATTGCATGGGGTGGTTTTATTTTATGTGTGGTAGTCTATGTGCTCAAAGATTTAAACCTCATATTCCCATATAACAATATTACCAACTTCGCCCTTCTCATCGGTTCAGCGTTTGAAGCTGTCTTATTATCATTTGCTCTTGCAGATAAAATTAACATACTTAAGTCTGAAAAAGAGCAGTCACAGATGGAAACCATGCAGGTATTGCGTGAGAATGAGCGCATCATAAGAGAGCAGAACGTTGTTCTCGAAGCAAGAGTAACAGAGCGGACAGCGGAGTTAAATAATACACTGGAAGACCTCAAACAGACACAAAGTCAGCTTGTTGAATCTGAAAAGATGGCATCGCTCGGTCAGTTAACTGCAGGTATCGCACACGAAATCAACAATCCAATTAACTTTGTCACTTCGAACATCAATCCGCTTAAAAGGGATGTTGATATGCTCCTTGAAGCCCTGGATGAAATAGAAAATGTCGGCCTTTCAGATCGTTCAGTTCAGGAGAAGAAGCAGATTATTGAAGAGTATAAAGAAGATCTTGATTTCGATTATCTAAAGATCGAGATTGATCAACTGATGAAAGGTATAAATGAAGGTGCTTCCCGTACTGCAGAAATAGTCAAGGGGCTGAGAATATTTTCGAGAGTAGATGAGGATGACCTTAAAAAAGCCGACATAAATGAAGGGCTTAACTCTACTATGATCATAGCGAATAATTTGCTGAATAATAACATTCAAGTGGTTATGAATCAAGGTAATTTGCCCAAAGTTGAATGCTATGCAGGCAAGTTAAATCAGGTGTTTTTAAATATTATAAGTAACGGTATTCACGCTATTCATGAGAAATTTGGTGAAAAACCCGGCGGTGAACTTCATATCAAAACATATGCTGATGAAGAAAATGTATATTTGTCCATCAAAGATAACGGCATAGGAATGAGCGTAGAAACGCAAAGAAAAATTTTTGAGCCCTTTTTTACTACAAAGGATGTTGGCGAGGGAACAGGATTGGGAATGTCGATAGCCTACAATACAATCAAAAAACATAAGGGGGATATAAATGTTTATTCTTCACCGGGTGAGGGGTCAGTATTTAATTTGCGCATTCCAATATCTTTTAGCAATGACTAATATCCTTTCCGATAATCAATTTGGTACCAATTAATCCTATGTCAGAAAAACTTAAGATTCTGTATATTGATGATGAAGCTGATAATCTGGTAGGGTTTAAGGCGTCCTTTCGGTTCGATTATCAAATTTTCATTGCTCAGGATATCCCGGCCGCATACGCCCATCTGGAGAAGCATCCCGATATACGGATTATATTTTGCGATCAACGGATGCCAAAGCAAACAGGCGTTGAATTTTTCGATGAAGTGAGATCCTTATATCCATCAGCAGTCAGAATACTTCTTACGGCGTACACTGACGTAGAGTCTGTGATTGATGCTATTAACAGAGGGCATATATTCAGATTCGTTAAAAAGCCGTGGACTGAAATTGATATTATATCTGCTATTGAGGAGGCAAATAAATTCCATATAAGCAGTTCGATGTTGGCCGTGAAGCATGATGAATTGCAAAGGGCATATAGTGAGCTTGATAAATTTGCTTATAGCGTAAGCCACGACATTCGAGGACCTTTGTCTGGAATAATGGGTGCAATTAACCTTGCTCAGGATACTGACGATCCGGCTGAGATGAAGGAAGTCCTGTCGATGATGAAGAAATCATTAAAGACGCTTGACATGTATATAGTAAATATGCATGAATATTACAGCCTTCAAAGGGGGGAATTAAAGATTAAGAAGATCGATTTCGTTAGTATTGCGGGCACGCTTAAGGACATCTTCGGGATGACAGCGGAAGTTAATAATATCTCATTTCAGGTAGATATAGAGCAAAATGAGCCTTTTTTTAATGATGAAGCTCCGATAATGCTTATCCTGAACAATTTAATATCTAACGCTTTCAAATATCAGGAAGAAGGGAACGCAAATAAAATAGTTAAATTAAAGATAGAGGTAAAGAATGGTTCGGCGACATTTGAGATCAGCGATAATGGTATAGGAATTCTCCGTAACCATATTAATGAGATCTTCAATCTCTTTTATCGGGCGACATCACAGTCATCAGGTTCAGGATTCGGACTTTACAATGTAAAAAGCGCTATACTTAAGCTCAACGGGCATATAGAGGTTAACTCGGTCTTACATCAAGGTACCACTTTTAGGGTAATCATTCCCGGAAAATAAACCGTTAATCAAGCAATTTTTGCCTTAGAAGGAATTCAAGCTGATCATTTGAAGTGGCAAGCTTTGCGTTCATGGAAGTAATCTCCGCCTTCTCTTTATACTTCTCAAACGCGCGGGTTATGGTCATATCAAGTTCCTCTTCGTTCCAGGGTTTTGCCAAATAGTGAAATATTTTGCCTTTGTTAACAGCGTCGACAACGGCACCCATATCGGCATAGCCCGTCAGCAGAATACGAATCGGATCAGGAAATATTTCAATTACTTTTTCGAGAAATTCAACCCCGGTCATATTTGGCATTCTCTGGTCTGTAATGATAATGTGAACAGGCTGCGACTTCATCATTTCGAGTGCTTCATCACCACTCAAGGCAATAAGCACCTTATATTTCATGCGGAAGGTAGCCTTAAAAGAATATAAGTTATTCTCCTCGTCATCCACGTAGAGTATGGTTATCTTTTTCTCGGGCATAATATCTGAATACGGCAAAGTTAGCGTTTTGTTTCAGCAAGATTAATATTTGATTGAGGTTATTCTAATTGAGCGCCAAATCAGCATATACCGGGTAGTGATCAGATGCTTGCTCGGGTATGATTACATGGGAAGACACGCTGAAGTTATTTGATACAAGGATGTGATCAATCTGATAACGAAGAAAGCCTTTGTGCAAAGTCACTGCATATAGGCCACTTCCTTTTTCTCTGTAAGTGCTTTGCATTCCCTCTGCCATTTTATTAAACGTGTACGAAGAAGGTGGGTCATTAAAGTCGCCGCAAACTATATATGGATACGGACATGTAGTCATATGTTGTTTTACAATATCAACCTGGGCGGCACGTTCGAAAAATGCTCTCCTCAATTGGCCTCCTATTTTTTTGGAAGGACGTATCTGCTTTGTCCTTCCCTTTATAACCTGGCTCATATAATTGAGTTGGTCCTGCTTCAGTTTGATAGACTCCAGATGGACAGTATAGACACGGAAAGTTTTATCATTTTTTAAAATGTCAACATAGATCCCGTGGTTACCATCGCCTTCCTCTGAAAACTTAATCAGGCCGCTGCCAACGATAGGGTATTTTGAAAATATTGCCAGGCCCAAGCCGCCGCCGTTAAATTTTGCATGATGGAAGTGTTGTGTATTAAGAATCCTTTTCAATGAATCTGTGGGATTAAAGTGTCCGGGAACTTCATGATATTCCTGGAAGCAGGCAATGTCAGGTTGAATCGTTTTAATGATATCAAGTACTTTGCTGCTGTTGGAAGTCTCCCGGAAGGCCTCATCAAAAGCATGCACATTGTAAGTCATGACCCGAATAAGTGAATCCTGTGATGCTTGCTTCGGTGAGGGAGACTCTCTTTTACTCAAGCTGAATGAACCCGCGAGAATTGGCCAACCTATCAAAATGCAGGACAAAGGAATCAAGGCAAAGCGAGACCATCGGATCAACCAGTAAAGCAGTATTACAAGATTTCCCGCCATGATGGGGACGTATGCGAGACTTACAAATGCGAGTGGCCAAAAACTCCTTGGGTCAACGTAAGCACCGAGTGTAGAAAGAAGGAGTGCTATGCACGCCAGGATAGAAATGAGTTTGATGAGTTTAGTCATAATTTAGTACATGCGAGGAAGCGTTAACTTGTATTTAACCGCTACAATACGTATAAAACAGATAGTTGATACGGCACAGAGCCGGGTGATGTTAATATCTACACCCATCTGACGGGATGTGATGTATACAAGTCCTCCCGCAATGCAGGCAGTTGCATAAATTTCTTTCCGGAATATGAGTGGTATGTTGTTGAGTAAGATGTCTCGAGTAATGCCACCGAAGCAGCCAGTAATTGTTCCCAAAGCCACACAGATTTCTGGTTTCAAGCCGGCATTGAGTGCTTTTTGAACGCCTACAATTGTAAATAGCCCGAGCCCGACTGTATCAAATATAAACAGCGGTAGTTTAAACGACTTTAACTGTTTCCAGAATAGCATTGTTGCAATAGTGGAAAAGAAAATTACAGCGGAATAATATTTGTCCATCATCCAACTGACAGGTAATTCTCCTATCAGGATATCCCGTACAGTTCCTCCTCCAATGGATGTAACGAAGGCAATAGTCAGCACCCCAAAAACATCTAATCTTTTCTGGATGCCTGCAAAGGCGCCGGATATAGCAAAAGACACGCAACCCAGAAGTTCTAAGAGGTAAGTGATCGTCATTAAGTGATCGTCATTATATGGCAAATATATTAACTTTACCCGATGGATTCTATTGTACACACATATCGTGCCGATAACGCACGCATCGCTGTAATTGGTTTGGGATATGTAGGGCTACCTTTGGCCATTGAATTCGCTAAGAAATATCCTGTGCTTGGATTTGATATCAACCAGGATAGAGTATTGGAGCTTGCTAAAGCAACTGATCGAACCCAGGAAGCAGATATTGAAAGCTTGATTGAAGTGATTGGCAGCGATAGTCTGCAATTTTCATGGAACAAAGAAGATCTTCGATCGTACAATACATTTATAGTAACCGTACCGACTCCCATCGATGAATTTAAGTCACCAGATCTGCGTCCGCTTTTGACAGCATCTCAAATGCTTGGGACCATTCTTAAAAAGGGGGACGTTGTTATATATGAATCGACTGTTTATCCAGGATGTACTGAGGAAGACTGTATTCCTGTGCTGGAAAGAGCGTCTAGCCTTGTTTTTAATAGGGATTTCTTTGCCGGGTACTCTCCTGAACGGATAAATCCGGGAGACAAGGTTAATACGCTTACTAAAATCAGGAAAGTGACAAGCGGGTCTACTGCGGAAATAGCTGAGGAGGTGGACAGACTATATCGGTCTATTATCATTGCTGGAACCCATAAGGCTCCAAGTATAAAAGTAGCAGAAGCGTCCAAGGCTATTGAAAACGCTCAACGAGATGTTAACATCTCTTTTGTGAACGAACTTTCACTTATATTCGACAGGATCGGAATAGATACAAACGACGTAATTGAAGCGGCGGGCACAAAATGGAATTTCCTGAAATATAAGCCCGGTTTGGTAGGAGGGCACTGCATAGGTGTTGATCCTTATTATCTGGCTCATAAAGCTCAGTCCCTAGGATATCATCCGCAGGTGATCCTGTCGGGAAGACGTGTGAACGATGCTATGGGTGCTTTTGTTGCGGATAAAGTTGTGAAGTTGATGATTCGTAAAGACCAGCGGATCAAAGGTTCGAGGGCACTCATACTTGGTATAACTTTCAAAGAGAACTGTCCCGATGTACGGAATACGCGCGTGGTGGATATTTATCATGAGCTGGTCGACTTCGGTGTTGAAGTTGATGTGTTTGATCCATGGGCCAATATAGAGGAAGTGAAGAAGGAGTATGGGTTGAGGATCCAGAACGAATTGTCGCCAAACACAAAGTATAACGCAATAATCGTTGCGGTTGCCCATGAGCAATTCTTAGCGCTGGACTATAATCGCTTAAAAGCTGAGAACGGGGTTATATTCGACACCAAGGCCTGCCTGGGGCGTGAGATTGTTGATGCCAGGCTGTGAGTACTGAAAAAGAGTCCGAGTGAACTAACAAAAATCATCCCAAGACAGCTACGATACCAACATATCTTTAGTAAGTATATCAGCGAATGCTGATGGATCTTAGCATATTATTTAAAATAAAGTATAGGAATATAGAACCCTTTCGCTTTTTTTGCGTAAAATGCTAAATACTAAGATAGTAAGAATGAATCATACAGAGATGGAATTAGAAAGACCCGGAGAATACATTGATCAGGCAATCCTTAAGATCGACGATACTACGTATACTGTCAATATTCAAGAAGTTGAGGCTTTCATCAGCCACTGCAAAAGATTTATGCCACTGCATAATAATGGCGACTTTGAGCTGATGACTCAAGAAATATCCGATTCGTTGGTTGAATTTACCAGAGGAGACGTGACCATGGACCAAATCAGACCTCAGTTGCTTTTTCTACGAGAAGTAGGATTTTTACTTAAAGCTCTGCTGACCCCTGTACAGGAAAATTAGTGCCAGCGAACTTCACTGGCACGAAGCTATGTTCGTGCCTTCTTGTTTGGCCTTAGGAGTAAAGAGAACTCTTTTCAACGTAAGCTAAAAGAAGTTGATTGTGCTTTTCGAGCAAATCTATGTATTTATCCTTCCAATACTGTTCTGATCTTGCTCGACCTTCTCCTTCCTCTTCGGCATAGACGGCGTCGTCTGGCAAATGAGTTAAACCCCGCTGTTCTGCTTTCATGAAAAGCTCAGGAAATTCGTTGGAAAAGTCATGTTTCAGTGCCATCCCAATCTTGTGTATGATTGCAGGCTTTAGATACTTTTGGTTGAACCAGTTATACACAGATCTCCGATTCACGTCAGTTAAGCGTGCGAGTTCACTGATGCTATAGCCATTTCTTCGAATAACTTTTTCGATAATCTGACCATAGTGCTGATCTTTAAAGTTCTCATTCATCTCATTTAAGTTTACGCCCGAACAGCCAAAGCCGCTCCAACACCTGGATTTGCAATTATGATATTTTGGTTAACGGCAACCTTAGCAATTAGTACGCAGTCGAGCTGGCGGATGCTGATCAACACAGATTTTCCTTTTACTTCTATAACCTCTCCTTCCAAATTCGCCAATGCTCCTTGTGTGATCTTAATGCGATCTCCCGTGCTCAGCTCTCTGATGCTAATAGTTTCAACATCTTTATATTTTCCAACTATTGTCCTTATCCTCTCGATATCACCCTTATCTACTATCGCCGGCTTGCCGCTATAATAGATAAAATTGATAACACCCATTGTTTCCCTTACCAATGACTGCTCGGCGGGTGAGATATGGACAAATAGATAAGACGTAAATAACGGTAGTTCAACAAGCATGTTTCTGTCTGCCCATCTTCTGTTCGTTTTAACGAGCGGACAAAAGCTTTCGACACCTTTTTCTTTAAGTAAACGGTCTACTTTCTTCTCCCACTTGGAGCGAGTATAAATTACCATCCAGGTCTTTTCAGAAGCTTCTTTTTTTTTGCTTGGTAACGGATTAATCATGATTCTATTTATAGAGTATTTGCAGCTCGTCCAGGGAGGAGTTGTTACGAAATTAGCTAAAAAACGACCCTTCAGATAGGAACCTTCCCACCATGTATAATACAATGTAGACTTGTGAGAAAAACCCGGTGAAAAAGAACGAAATCAAGCAAAAAACAACACATATTCGCATATTTTCCCCGGGTAATACATTGAGATACAGAGTTTCTCAAAAGTTCCCAAGACTTGGTACATAATGGAGAATTATTTCAAAATTGTGAAGAACCGGCTTACTTTTATGAAAAAATCGGACGGCATTATTATCTAGCCATCAATCTTTTTAACTGAAGCAAAAAAGCTTAAGCCACATCGAATTACCAGTATGTAACTGGGCTGGCGAAGCTATATCGAAAACGAAAAAAATAAATAAATACCTATGTGCAAATCTTTCTTTCACACTATTGTCTTCTTAACAGTTATCATGCTTTCGTCATGTTCAACGTACAAAACAATTCCTTATTTTCAAAATCTGGACAAAACCAAGATCACTCAGGAAGAGATCAAGAATTATTCTCCGCTTAAAATTCAAGCTGGAGATATACTCGGGATTGTCGTTGGTAGTTTGAATCCGGATGCCTGGACCGACGGTAATAAAAACGGTGAAACTGCATTAGGGTATAAGGTTGATGAAGCGGGAAATATTAGTCTACCGCTTGTAGGGTTAGTAAAAGTCGGAAACCTTACTACAGTCCAGGCTCGTGAACTAATAGAATCACGACTTGTCAAATATCTAAAATCGCCAGCTGTAAATTTGTCAATCCTGAACTTTAAAATCTCCGTTTTAGGTGACGTAAACCGTCCTAATGTCTATCCAATAATGAGCGAACAGGTTTCGATTACCGAGGCTTTAAGTCTTGCGGGGGACCTTCAAATAACAGGTATGCGTCAGAATATTCTTTTGATTCGTGAGCAGGATGGTGTTCGTAAGTATATACCTGTCGACTTAACAAGTACAGGTTTGTTTCAGTCGGAATATTACTATCTCCGTAACAACGATATCATATACGTTACTCCTGATAAGAATAAAGCCGCTACGGTAGATCAGTCGGCACGTAATATCGGCTTTGTTCTTTCTGCAATTTCAATACTTACCCTTATCGCTACTCAAATATTATAAGCTCTATGAAAACAGAACAAATATATCTTGCTCCTATAACGGAAGAAGAGGCTAAGCAGAGATCCACAAAGGATGTACGTGCAATATTTGGCAAGTACCTCTACCACTGGCCGCTTTTTCTAATAATTATGGCACTTTGTGTTGGCTTGGCACTGTGGTACGCAGCTTCGCAGCCGCCTTCCTATACCATCAGGGCGAAGGTTACCATTAAAGACGATACCAAGACTGGAGATATGAAAACCGCCCTCCAGGAAATTACAATTTCCCAATCGCCAAAAGCCATGGAAAGCGAAGTTCAAAAGCTTAAAACCCGTGCATTGATCGGTAGGGTTGTGGAAGAGCTTCAGCTTTGGTCCACATACTATGTTGAAAACGCGTATGGTAATGACGAAGTGTATACCACATCTCCTATACGCTTTAATTTATTGGATCAGAAGCGACCAATTGGAGAACAAGATTTCAATATTTTTATCGAGAGTGAAGATCATTATATCCTGACTCAACCTAGCGGGAACGAAATACGGGTCCCTTTTAATAGCACAAGTACTAATGCTTTTGGTACTTGGAAGCTCGATACAACGGCTCATCTTGTGGACTATATTGGCAAGAATCTCATTGTAAGGTTAAGTAGCTCTGAAGATGCTACCAACGCCTGGATCGAAAAATTGAATGTTGCGTTGAACAAATCAGCTCCGATAGTAGATATTGATGTAGTCGATACCGACCCTGAACGTGGAGTTATGGTAGTAAATCATGTTATAAAGAGCTATAAAATGCTCGACATCGAAGAAAAGAACAAGGTCACTGAAAGCACGTTGAGATTTATTGATGATCGTTTAACTGACGTAACGGGGGAGTTGACCAGTGTCGAAAAAGACGTCGAGGGCTATAAAAGTAGCCAGGGACTTACAGACATCTCCTCTCAATCGCAAGTCTACTTGCAGAGTGTGCAAGAAAGCGACAATGAACTAAATAAGGTAAATGTACAATTAAACGTAATTGATGGTATTGAAAAGTACATTAATTCTGCAGGAAGTAACGGAAACGCGCCGGCTACGCTAGGTATTGAGGATCCGGGATTAAATAATCTGGTCAGTCAATTAGCAATACTTAACTTAGAGCGTAACAAATTGTTAGCAACCACTCCTGAAGATAATCCGCTCTTTGCCCCTCTAAATAGTCAAATTCAAAGCACAAAAAATGCTATCAAGGGAAATATCAGGGCAATTAGGTCTTCACTACTTGCGACACGCAAGCAGCTGCAGGGATTCAATTTCAAAGCGGAGTCATCGATAAAGAATATTCCCGGTCAGGAGAGGCAGTATTTGAGTATCAAGCGTCAACAGGCTATCAAAGAGAACCTATATGTATATCTTTTACAGAAACGTGAAGAGATAGGTCTGCAATACGCATCAACAATAAGCGATATAAATACTATTGAGTCAGCATATTACGAAGGGCCGAAGTCACAAAAAGAGGTTCCTCTGTCAATCGCTATAATGTTTGGTTTCCTACTGCCGGTTGGTCTGATAAGTTTTCGGGAGACATGGAAAAATAAGATACACGATGCAGCAGAGCTCCAATCGACCGAGATATCAGTTTTAGCGGAGTTGATTCAGGAAGAGGGCGACTCAGCTATAGTCGTACTGGATCGAAATACATTCGCGCTTGCCGAGCAATTTCGGGCTCTCAGGAGTAACTTGTTTCATGTATATGGTAAAAAGCAAGAGAGTAGGGTAACCCTTTTCACATCTAGTGTATCTGGAGAGGGAAAGAGCTTTATCTCGAATAATCTGGCTATATCAATAGCAGCATCAGGAAAACGTACGGTAATTCTTGAGCTTGACTTGCGAAGACCGCAGATGTCTAAGTATTTTAAGTTCGACAAAGATAATCCAGGTATTACAGACTATCTGAGAGGAGATGCTACAATCGATCAGATTATTCAACCATCTCAGGTTAGGTCGAATCTTTCTATTATAGCGGCCGGGCCTATTGTCGATGATCCAGCCGAACTATTGGAATCAGAGAGACTGGTTGAATTAATAAAAACGCTTAGAGAACACTATGATGATATCTTACTGGATACTCCTCCGTTGCATCTCGTAACTGATGCGATGATTCTTGGAAGGGTGAGTGACCTAACGGTTTACATGGTTCGTCAGGGTGTTACAAGTAAAGCCGAAGTGCAATTTATAAAACAACTAAAGCAAGAAAAGATGATGCCTGCAATGCATATTGTTTTTAACGGGATACAAAGAAACCGTACGGGTTACGGTTACAGTTACGACTATAGTTACTATAACTATTCAAAATCGAAGTCGATCAGCTCCCGTAAGCTCATAAAAAATTTAGCAAGCAGATTTTAATACAACACGTGTCTACGCAACAACTTTATTTAAACGGAAAGACTTCGAGATTTAAGGAATGGCTCAGAATAATTTCTTTGGCAGGCTCGGCACAACTTATTGTTCAGGCTACGAGCTTCGCCTGTGGTATTCTGGTAATAAGGATGCTGTCTACGCAGGAGTATGCGTTGTATACCATAGCTAATGCTGTACTGGGAACAATGGCGGTTTTAAATGATGGAGGAATAACTACAGGTGCCATGTCTGAAAGTGCGAAAGCTTGGCCGGATAGGGAAAGGTTGGGAAGTGTTCTAAATACTGCACTTCTGCTTCGCAAGAAATTTGCTATTGCAAGTTTAGTCGTAGTGCTTCCTATTCTATTCTATATGTTGAGAAGTCATGACGCCAGTTGGATGTTGTCTTGCCTGATCACCCTTTCGCTAATCCCTGCTTTTTTTGCGACAATATCAGGGTCTTTGCTTGAGATTGTGCCAAAGTTGAGTCAGGAGATAGCGCCTTTGCAGAAGTTGCAGGTGCAGAATAATATAGGTAGGCTTGTCCTGTTGTGCATTTGTCTTTTTGCTATGCCTTGGGCATTTATAGCTATTCTCGCGTCGGGAGTTCCGCAGATCTGGATGAATATAAAACTTAGATTTTTTGCCTCCCGATATGCCGACTTCGGTGCTAAGGCAGACAAGCACATAAACGCCTCCATTCTGAATATTGTTTACCGGGTAATGCCGGCTTCAATCTATTATTGCTTGTCAGGTCAAATTACCATTTGGTTAAGTTCAGTATATGGCTCGACGTCAACGATAGCACAGCTCGGAGCTCTCGGGAGGATAGCTATGTTATTCAATCTCTTCTCGGTACTGTTCGGAACACTTATAATGCCCCGATTTGCGAGATTACCTCCAGAGAAGCGCATGTTGCTCAGGCGTTTTTTCCAGGTAATGATGTTGCTATTTGTACTCTGTGTTGTGATAATGGCTGGTGCCTGGCTGTTTTCAGTGCAGATATTATGGGTGTTGGGCCCTCAATACGCGGGACTTAACCATGAAGTGGTCCTTAGTGTTCTGGCGAGCTGTATTGGCATGATCGCCGGCAGTGCTTTTAATCTGTATTCAAACAGAGGTTGGACCATAAATCCTGCTTTATTGATAGCCTTAAGTCTATGTACGATAGGGCTCGGAGTGTTACTTATCGATATTTCGACAATCAGAGGTATGATAAATCTCCAGCTGTTTATCGTTAGTTCTGAGGCTATTATGCACGGCGGATATTGCATTTTTAGAATTAAAAAAATTAATAGCTAAGCTTTTGCTTAGCAGAAGATAAACTCAACCGGCAGGCTGGTCTAATACCCTGAAAGTGCAGCTGTACGTATGCTAGTGAGCGACTATCCGTACAGTGCAGCTAGCCCACGGGGATATTACTTTAATTCTTCGTCCTGCTTATTGTCCTCCATAGGAACTGGAGGGACAGCAGAGACCTAAGTCAAAGTCTTAATAATACAGAGAAGATACTTTGGAAGCTTCGAGCGATGTACTTCCAATCATCTCATCTGAATCTTTAGGAACCGACTTGCTGGTTGAGTCTTTAAAATGCCGCAATAGCGGTAGTCATTTTTTACAACATACACACAGAACAATGAATAAAGACGTTCGAAAAGGCCGTATCGGCGCCAATATATTACCAGCTCATGAATCAGATGGATTGAGGAGTGAACGGCAGCAGGGAGATTGGATAATATTCGGACTTGCACATACACGTCTATGGACGTTGAAAACCTATATACTCTTTATCAAGACGATGAAGTCAAGAGGCCTCATCAAGCGTATTTTGGCAATCGGTCCGATTAATAACAACTATGCCGATCAGGAACTGGAATTCGCAAACGAACACTTAGGTGAGGATGTATTGTTCCAGCTTGGAGCCCTCCCAGCAGATGAAGTCTCCGGGGAATTGCTTCAAGCAGAAGTCGCTCTGGTTGCATCCAGTCCGGAAACTCTGAAAAAATCTGGATCGTTCGCGGCTCTGGCAGCACATGCACTTCCAATAATTTGTGACATTCCATCAAATTTGTCCGATCCGCCCGCAAGGGCTCTGTTTAAGCCGGCTGAATTAATGAATAAGTCTGACATTCTGGTATCACCAGAATATGAGAAACGCAAAAAACAACTGCACCACTGGTTTTGGAGAACACGGAACTGGAAGGTAATTGAGCTCAACATGACGAGCTGGATGAAAGAGGGCTAAAATAAACCTATCAAGCACATGAAAATTTTTATATCTCATCCGACGGGTAATCGTAACGTAAGGGCGGTCCTTGAAAGTTTCGATAAAGCTGGCATGCTAGCAGGCTTCAACACGACCGTAGCTGCAAGCGCAGCATCTTCATGGTTGAAATTTTTACCGAGGAGTCTTAAGCAAGAGTGGTTACGCAGATCTTATCCCGGATTATCTGCTAAAGTTAAGACCAGGCCATTTTTGGAACTCTCCAGACTAGTTCTACCCAAACTGGGTCTTGCTGCGTTCACAAGAAAAGAATACGGATTAGCTAGCATAGATGCTGTATACAGAGATTTAGATAGAAATTTCGCAAGGAGTCTTCCTGATATTTTACAGGAGCAACCGTTTGAAGCCGTATATGCTTATGAGGACGGGGCATATGAAACTTTCAAAATGGCCAAGCATTTGGGATTGAAATGTATATACGATCTTCCCATTGCGTATTGGGAAACAAGCAGGCGATTATTGCTCGAAGAATCCGAACGGCTACCTGCATGGTCGGTAACGCTTGGAGGGGGGATTAAAGATTCCCCCGAGAAATTAAGAAGAAAGACAAAAGAGCTTGAGTTAGCAGACATAGTAGTAGGGCCAGGCAGTTTTGTGAAAGATTCATTGCCTGAATGGTCTTCGGACAAAAAAATAATCATGTCTCCTTTCGGTTCACCAGAAGCAAGTGGTGGCTTATCTAAGGGAGAAACAAAGGATACAAAGCGCCCGCTTCGCGTGCTTTTCGTCGGAAGCATGGGACAGCGAAAAGGACTTGGTGATTTGTTTAACGCAGTCAAAATGTTTAGCCCAAATGAGGTTGAACTGGTAATTCTTGGACTGCCGCTTGCCTCGATGGAATTCTATAGAGGTCAGTTAGCGACTTTTACATATATGTCAAGCAGACCACACCATCAAGTGCTGGAATTGATGAGATCATGCGACGTATTTTGTCTTCCATCTATAGTGGAAGGACGTGCTTTGGTTATGCAAGAGGCTATGAGTCAGGGGCTACCTCTTATTATTACAGAAAATACAGGAGGTGCTGACCTTGTACAGGATGGTTATACAGGATTTCTTGTGCCAATCCGGTCACCGGCAGCTATAGCAGAAAAAATCAGCTGGTTCATTAACAATCGATCTGCAATACCGTCTATGGGTAACCTGGCAATGCAGCATGCAGCTACCTATAGTTGGGAAAGATACGGCATTAGTATAGTTAAACAGATAAGCGAAAAGAAACTACCAAGCATCTACAACCATGTCTAAAGCTTCGAATAATCCGTATAGAGCCCTTAAGCAAGCCATATGGGCGTATTTTCTGCTTATTTTGTTTGAAGGAGCACTAAGAAAATGGGTACTTCCCCAACTTGCAGATCCACTTTTGGTTGTACGCGATCCAATAGCGATTTTTCTAATTGGGTATTCATGGTATAAAGGAGTCTTACCCAACAGTTTGATGATGTATGGTATGATGGCATTGACAGTGGCAGCTGGGGTCGCGGCTCTTACGCTGGGCCATGGAAATTTGACCGTTGCAATATATGGTGCACGGATTTTCCTGCTTCATTTTCCGCTGATTTTTATTATAGGCACAATCTTTACACGTGAAGATGTACTGAAAATAGGTAAGGTGACATTGTGGATCACACTACCTATGGCTATTCTGATAGTATCTCAATTTTACAGTCCGCAGTCAGCTTTTGTGAACTGGGGTGTTGGAGGAAATGAAGAGGGTGCCGGTTTTTCGGGAGCTAACGGCTTTATGAGGCCGCCAGCGACCTTCTCTTTCACCAATGGCACAGCCCATTTCTTCGGTTTCGCAGGGATCTTTTGCATTTATCACTGGTTAAAGACGGAGAAAGTTAGCAAGCTGCTTTTAATAGCGGCCTCCGTTGGGATCTTAATAGCGATTCCCTTTTCCATTAGCAGAACCTTAACATTTATGCTTGGTCTTACAGTAGCGTCGGCTTTAGTTGCCGTATGGCGGAACCCGGAGTATATCAAAAAGATATTGCTAACAGGAGTTGCCATGACGTTACTTGTTATGCTTTTGAGCAATACAGAATTCCTTGGTCCGGCTACCGATGCGTTTCTTACCAGGTTCACATCAGCTTCGGAAGTCGAAGGTGGGATGCAGGGAACGTTCGTTGACAGATTTCTTGGTGGTATGTATGATGCAGTTTTAGCGTCTCCCAACGCGCCTTTTTTTGGACTTGGAATAGGTATGGGTACAAATGCTGGAAATCAGCTGTTAACGGGCGATTCAACAGGCTTTCTAATATCTGAAGGTGAATGGGGAAGGCTAATAGGTGAGATGGGTCTTTTGTTAGGTATTACAGCCATCCTGATCCGTACAACGCTCGCCGTTAAAATCGGCTTAAAAAGCATAAAAAGAATCTCAGAAGGTGATATTCTCCCCTGGATGTTGTTTACATCGAGCTTCGTTGGCATTCTACAAGGACAGTGGGCGCAGCCGACAAACCTCGGGTTTAACGTGCTTATGGCAGGTTTAACTCTGGCTGCATTGAAACGCCAGGAGATATTGTACAGGGTGTTGAAAAGAGTAGAAAAACAGGAGACCGAAACTCGTGAGACCGGTCTTCATGAAACCAGCTTGCATGCTTAACTAACACGCATTTTCCCAATTACTAATCGCTTCACAGAATATATAAAGATGAAAGTTTTACATGTTATACCTTCACTTGATCCGAAGTCCGGTGGGATGTCACAAGCAGTGAGGACTCTCGTCGCTGGCCTTGAACCGAAGGGTGTGCAGAATGAAATCGTCACGCTTGATGAACCAACAGCTGGTTACATAAAAGAAAGCTCAACAATCGTGCATGCCCTGGGAAGGGGATCTGGTCCCTGGTGTTACAATAAATCCCTTTATCCATGGCTTATCAATAATCTGTCAAACTACGATAGGGTGATTGTTCACGGGTTGTGGCAGTATCCTGGTTTCGCATTATCTAAAGCCATAAAAGAAGTAAAGGTTGAATATTACGTTATGCCTCATGGTATGCTTGATCCCTATTTTCAACGGGCCAACGGGCGCCGATTGAAGGCTCTTCGCAATACACTATACTGGAAGTTTCTCGAAGGACGCGTGGTCAATTCAGCAGACGGCTTGATGTTTACGTGTGAAGAAGAGAAGCAGCTTGCGCATGAACCTTTCAACCCCTATAAACCAAAGAGGGAAATTGTCGTAGGACTGGGAGTCGAGGAGCCTCCTCCCAGGAGCAGCAAAATGATGGATCTTTTTTATGCTTGTTATCCTGAACTGCTCGGAAGCAGGTACATTCTCTTCCTTAGCAGAATACACGAGAAGAAAGGTGTTGACATGCTGGTGGAGAGCTATCGCGAACTGGTTGGCCAACTCCTCAAGAATGATCCGCAGGTTGAAGTACCCAGACTTCTGATAGCGGGTCCTGGTCTTGAGACTCTATATGGCAGGCAGATACTAAAACAGGTGGATAGTGCTCCAGGTCTGAAAGATTATATCATCTTTCCCGGCATGTTGTCGGGCGACATGAAATGGGGAGCCTATTACGGTGCCGAAGCTTTTATACTTCCCAGCCACCAGGAAAACTTTGGAATCGCTGTAGTTGAAGCATTAGCATGCAGTAAACCTGTTCTGATTTCAAACCAGGTTAACATTTATAGAGAGATCTCTGGAGGAAGGGCTGCAATCGTCGCAGATGACACTCCTCAGGGTACTTATAAACTCCTCGAATATTGGAATGGGATGTCGACCGAAGCAAAGGAAAAGATGAAGAAAAATGCGAGATGTGTGTATGAAACTCACTTTGCCGTGGAGCCTGCTATGCAGCGAATGATAGACGCATTGAAATTAAAACATAAAAAACATGGACCTGTTACAGCGTAAACAAGATGTTGACCCTTATTTGCAACCCACATTTACCCTCAGGAACCGTCTTAAGCGCCTTCTGTGGATCGTGTCATGGACTCTGCTATGCAGATGGACGCCAAGACCCCTGCACGCATGGAGGGCTTTTGTTCTGCGCATTTTCGGAGCCAGGATTGGACGGGGAAATGCCATATATCCAAATGTGATAATCTGGGCACCATGGCTGTTGCAAACTGAGGATGTTGTGCGCATAGGTCCGGGAGCCGAAATTTACAACCCCGGTGGCGTATACTTGTCGCATCATGTAACTATCTCTCAGTCTGCCTATATCTGTGGAGCAACCCATGATTATAACTCCCAGGATTTTACATATATCACAAAGGAGCTAAAGCTTGAACCCTATGTTTGGATTTGTGCCAGAGCTACCTTGTTACCTGGTGCCTACTGTGAAGAGGGAAGTGTCCTTGGTGCAGGTTCGTTAAGTAGTAAGAAGCTAAATGCATGGACTGTTTATGCAGGAAACCCGGCTAAGGCAGTTAGATTACGAAATAATTTTTTAGAAACCAGTCATCCTGAAAATAAAGACGATTTGTCTTCTCTCTATACTTCCACTGCAGAAAAAACACTCTTCATCTAACTCTCTCCATAAACCTTACAAATCATACTCTCAGATGAAAAAAGACATCACCGCTAAAAAGAAAGTTCTCATATTAGGAATCAATTTTGCTCCCGAACTCACAGGGATAGGCAAATATACAGGCGAAATGGTCGATTGGCTGGTCGAAAAAGACTATGACGTCACCATGGTAACATCGTTTCCTTATTATCCAAACTGGAGCGTGCAGAAGCCATATTCCGGCAAGACATATAAAAAGGAAACCGAAAAGGACGGAAAGCTTAATATATACAGATGCCCTATGTATGTTCCGGCAGTTCCATCCGGAGGCAGAAGGGTATTGCAGGAATTTACATTCCTGGTCAGCTCATTTTTCGTCATCTTTTATCTGTTGTTTAAGAAAGGACATCAGCAGATTTTTATTATGGCGCCCCCATTTCATCTCGGTTTCCTGGGATTGTTTTACCGCTTTTTTAAAGGTGGTAAGATAGATTATCATATCCACGATATGCAAATAGAGGCAGCGAGACAACTAAAGGTGATAAATGCTGACATCGCGTTCAAAGTTCTTCTGAAGCTTGAAAAATATATTTTGGATCGTGTTGATTATGTGAGTACAATTTCTGGAGGAATGAAAGCAAAAGTTCAAAAGAAGGTTAAGAAAGATATTATTATGTTCCCTAATTGGGTGGATACTCAGAAGCTATTTCCGCTGAAAAACAGAAGTGGCTTGAAAAGAAGCTGGGGGTATCATGAAGATGATAAAATAATTCTCTATTCAGGAAGTATCGGCGAGAAACAAGGTTTGCAAAATCTTATTCCTATTGCAAAAAGCATGGAAGAATATCGTTTTATTAAGTTTGTAATATGCGGAATAGGGCCTTATAAAGAACAGCTTATGAAGCTTGCTTCGGATGCGAAGCTTGCGAATATTAGTTTTCTGCCTTTACAGCCCTTAGACCAATTTAATAACTTGCTTAACCTGGCTGATGTGCATCTTGTACTGCAGAAAAAGAGTGCTGCCGATTTGATGTTGCCCTCAAAGCTTACTGGAATACTATCATCCGGTGGTCTGGCTCTGGTGACGGCAGATCCTGGAACGTCCCTTTATAAAGCCGTAGTGGATCACAAAATGGGAGTAGTAATACCTAGTGAAGATGATAATGCGCTAAAAGAAGCTATCCTGGACTGCTGTATTTCTGATCATACCAGCGAAACCCTGAAGGGTCGCTGGTATGCAGAAAAGTATCTTAATAAACATCAAATTTTAAGCAATGTGATGTCATATCTAACAGAGCCGGGTTTAGTTGATCAAAATACGTTAAAGTATCTCGATCTGAATAACGCCTAATCGATTAAATCGCTACCGATACCTTGTTTGCAAGCAAGGTATTGTAGCGCTCAAGCAAGTCGATGTATTTATCTTTCCAGTAATACTTATTGTAAAGATCGTCTGAATCCGTGACGTGGTCTCCTAAAAACGATTTCTTCTTAAAGCCTCTTTCAAAATCTTCTGATGTAAACAGTTGTGGAAGTTCTACAGAGAAGTCATGATTGATGACACACCCGATCCTGTAAATGATCTCAGGCTTCAATTGTTGTTGATTGAACCAGTTGTAAACAGATCGACGGTTGACATTTGTCAGCCGTGCTACGTCGCTGATTGAGTGTCCGTTCCTTCTTACTACTTTTTCGATGATTTGTCCGTGATGTTGCATAATTGAGAGTTTTGTTAATTTTACTATTGTTGCTTTTTGTGATGATATGTTGCTTTTTTATACACTTTAAAAAAACCTTTCCTGTGTATAAAATTCTACACATGGGGATTTAATTGCACAAACACAGGGCGTTAATACTCTTTTTTTCTCGAAAAAATGATCGTTATCATATTTCTTAGATCTTTCTTACTGCCCTGTTCATATCAAAAGTTCAATATCCATACCGCTTAAAAGACTTCTCGTTTTTGCACATATTTGAAGAGATTTCTGTTTTCTTTGCTTAAAAGGGGTAGATAGATCTGGATTGTTCAGCAGTAAATGCTTTCGCAGTTGAGAGTGGTTGCGAGGGAAAAGAACTTTTGTGCCTATTTACTCTGCCAGCTTTGCTTTCAGTGACCTATTCAAGATTATTACCTGGTTTTATTTGACGTATAAACGCAAAAAATAAAAAAATGAAATATCTTGCGGTCTTTTAGAATAATGCAGAGTTAATATGAAAAAAATACTCATCACCGGCGGCGCCGGTTTCATCGGCTCCCACGTAGTCAGACGCTTTGTAAACACTTATCCGGACTATCAGATCGTAAACCTGGATAAACTCACTTATGCAGGCAACCTGGCTAATTTGCGGGATATAGAGAATAAGCCCAATTACCGCTTCGTGAAGGGCGATATTGTGGACGGCGCC
>Ga0160433_100060_pt1 | contig 121289 bp, 106 predicted proteins | sample HID1972K_E0MG_FD_108235 | JGI IMG/M metagenome (GOLD analysis project Ga0160433, IMG submission 108235) | Enriched pill bug-associated microbial communities from UW Madison campus, WI, USA - HID1972K_E0 MG | ecosystem: Host-associated > Arthropoda: Insects > Digestive system > Unclassified ...
AGCAATGGGATTGACTGTCAAATTTAAAGTTACAATTGAATCACAATCAAAAACAGTTTGCAATGTATCATGATAAGTCCCTGAAATTGAAATGTCTTGACCACCAAAGAAATAAGAATTTCCTGAACAAATGCTTTCAGTCAAAGTAGTTGTGGCAACGGGATTGGCCATCAAATTCAATGTAACAATCGAATCGCAGCCAAAGACAGTTTGCAATGTATCATGGTACATCCCGGCAATTGAAATGTTTTGCCCACCAAAAGAAATTGAACCTCCGGAACAAATACTTTCCACCAAAGTAGTTGAAGCAATGGGATTGACTGTCAAATTTAAAGTTACAATTGAGTCACAACCAAAAACAGTTTGCAATGTATCAGCGTAAATTCCCGAAATTGAAATGTTCTGACCACCAAATGAAATTGAACTTCCTGAACAAATGCTTTCAGTTAAATTCGTTGTAGAAACAGGATTAACTATCAAATCTAAAGTTATAATAGAATCGCAACCAAAAACAGTTTGCAATGTATCATGGTAAATCCCGGCAATTGAAATGTTTTGTCCACCAAATGAAATTGAACCTCCTGAACAAATACTTTCCACCAAAGTAGTTGAAGCAACGGGATTGATCACCAAATTCAAAGTAACAATCGAATCGCAGCCAAAAACAGTTTGTAATGTATCATGATAAGTTCCAGAAATTGAAATGTTCTGCCCACCAAACAAATAAGAACTTCCAAAACAAATACTTTCCACCAAAGTAGTTGTGGCAATGGGATTTACCATCAAATCCAAAGTGACAATCGAATCGCAGCCAAAAACAGTTTGCAATGTATCATGGTAAATTCCGGCAATTGAAATGTTTTGCCCACCAAATGAAATTGAACCTCCTGAACAAATACTTTCCACCAAAGTAGCTGCAGCAACGGGATTAACCATCAAATCCAAAGTGACAACCGAATCACAGCCAAAAACAGTTTGCAATGTATCATGGTAAATCCCGGCAATTGAAATGTTTTGCCCACCAAATGAAATTGAACCTCCTGAACAAATACTTTCCACCAAAGTAGTTGTGGCAATGGGATTTACCATCAAATCCAAAGTGATAACCGAATCACAATCAAAAGCAGTTTGTAATGTATCATGATAAATTCCTGAAATTGAAATGTTCTGCCCACCAAACAAATAAGAACCTCCTGAACAAATACTTTCCACCAAAGTAGTTGTGGCAATGGGATTTACCATCAAATCCAAAGTGATAACTGAATCACAGCCAAAAACAGTTTGCAATGTATCTTGATAAATTCCTGAAATTGAAATGTCTTGACCACCAAAGAAATAAGAACTTCCGAAACAAATACTTTCTGTCAAAGTAGTTGCGGCAATGGGATTGACTGTCAAATCAAGAATGATTATGGAATCACAGCCCAAAGCTGTTAGCAAAGTATCATGATAAATTCCAGCTACTGAAATATTCTGGCCACCAAAAGAAATTGAACTTCCGGAACAAATACGTTCAATTAAAGTAGTTGTGGCAACAGGATTTACCATCAAATCTAAAATAACAATCGAATCACAACCAAAAGTTGTTAGCAATGTATCTTGATAAATCCCGGCAATTGAAATGTTCTGCCCACCAAACGAATAAGAACTTCCCGAACAAATACTTTCTGTCAAAGTAGTTATAGCAACAGGATTCACGATCAAGTTCAAAGCAACAAAACTATCACATCCTCCAGCTCCTAAAAAAGTATCCACATATACACCAGCAACATTGTAATAAACTGAATTGAACAAAAAAGAATCATCTGAACAAATTGCAGAAATTAGGGTGTCGATAAGCAAACCCTGAAATTCATAAGCACCTAAATCTACAACATTGTCAATGATCCGGGCTCTATCCGTTAAGTCAGAAACGGCATACCCTGGTAAAATACTTGTATTGCCAACATTTATAGCAGGGCTACAACTCAGTAGACTATAATTTCCCGAAATTGTAGGTGCCGCATTAAAAGAAAGTGGATTTATAAATAGCGGATCCATATTCCCATTTAAATTCCCATTCGTGCCACCTACCAAACTTTGAACCAGGCTATGTTGGATCAAAATTGTATTACTTATCACACCTGAACTATTTCCATGAATGATTGTGTTCCTAATTTCAGGATTGCAAGTTGATGTATTGTAAATTCCCCCACCATTAGTGGCAAAATTACTAACTATAGTATTATTAATTAATTTAGGGTGTGCATTACTACTGTTGTATATCCCACCACCACTAGTTCCTGCCCAGTTACCACTTATTAGTACATTAATTATTTCGGGACTTGAAGTTAGATTATAAAGACCACCACCTGTTGCTAATGACTTATTCCCTTTGATGACCGAATTATAAAAACGGGGTTGCGATACAGAATTATAAATTCCCCCAGCTTTTGAACCAACATTATTTATGATGTGACAATCCCGGATTTCGATTTCCCTACTGGTATTAGAAAAAATAATTATACCACCAGCATGCTCGCGTGAAATACTTTTTCCTCCAATAGATTTATTTCCCATACCGTCTGCCTGCCCATGCTCAACTTGAAAGCCGCTAATGATTAAGCTGTCTGCCAAAGAATCGACACCGGAAATTACCATAACATGATAAGAATTATCGGTACTGTCATTCAATGATCCAATATCACCACTTAATGTGGTTAGAAAATTATTGAAATCCCTATTGCCCCCCCCGTTAGGAAAGCCACCTAATATCTTTAATCCACCTCTATGGATCGCAAATGCAGAATCCCGATTTGTTCCATTTTGAACTCCAGTTGGGTAATAAGTTCCTTTAGCTACCAGGATGCTGTCCACCTCAAGACAATTTTTAGCAATCCATAAAGCCTCAGAAAAGGTTTGGAGCGCTTGTGGCCAACTACTGCCATCCCCGTTTACCAACACGCTGCTGTCTACATACAGTACATTATTTGTAATCAAACAATTAATGGGATTCAGCCCAAAAGGGATAATATTTTGAAGAATTTGTTTTTTATTTTTAAAGGAATCATGGATTAAATGATCATCCTTCCACAATAATGGTGGAGGTAAATCACCAGCTTGAACTATGTCAAAACCCAAATGTGTGTATGATAATCCGGATGCAATAGAACTGCCAAGTCTGGTCTCAATCCCATCCTTTTTTTTTGACCAAACTACTATTGATACAATACATAAAGCTACAATACATAAAGGTCTTTTCATAATTTATTGATTTAACTTAATTTGCAGTACAAATTGCATCTGAGGTGCAATCTTAAAAATTAGGTGCATTCATTATAAAAAATAATCTATATTCTTCGTCTTTCCATATCATTTTCCAACCTTTATTAACTATCGCTTTTAAATTATAAAGGAAAGGCTAATTTAAATTGTTTAATTATATATTCAAAACAATTTAGCATTTTTATTTTTTTTAAATTTAAAATTCAAAATAAATATCCTTATATTCTTTTAAAATAATCCATAAACATAGACCTAAATATTTCCTTTTCCATTTATAACCAAATACCTCATTCAAAAAATAGCAAGCGATTATTTACCTTTGTCACAAAAACAATCTCGATAAACATTTTGGAAATCCAAATCAACAAGCACGAAGAACAACTTTTTCAAAAGATTGCCGAGGCAGCGCAATCTCTAAATTCCCCTGCATTCGTGATTGGTGGCTTTGTGCGCGACAAAATCCTAAAAAGAAATACAAAAGATATTGATGTCGTTTGCTTGGGAAACGGAATTGAATTAGCCCACAAAACCGCTCTTTCCTTAAAGTCTAAACCTAAAGTGAATTTTTTTAAAACTTTTGGTACGGCGCAATTGAAACTAAATAATGTGGAAATTGAATTTGTTGGAGCTCGTAAAGAATCCTACTCCCATGATTCCAGAAAGCCAGTAGTAATGCCAGGAACCTTGGAAGAAGATCAAAATCGACGCGACTTCACAATCAATGCACTAGCAATAAGCTTAAACAAAAAGGATTATGGCAAATTGATAGATCCGTTCAATGGCATGGAAGACCTTGAAAATAAAATTATCCGGACACCTTTAAATCCTGACCAAACTTTTAGTGATGACCCTTTACGCATGATGCGTGCCATTCGTTTTGCGACGCAACTGAATTTTTCTATCGAAGAGGAATGTCTAGAAAGCATTAAAAAACAAGCACAGCGACTAAATATTATTTCCAAAGAAAGAATCACAGATGAACTCAATAAAATAATAATGTCACATAAGCCTTCCATCGGTTTAGATTTATTATACAAATGCGGTTTATTGGATTTAATTTTGCCGCAACTCACCGCTTTGGCGGGAACAGAATACATTGACAACAAAGGGCATAAGGATAATTTTTACCATTCCCTCCAAGTTGTGGACAATATTGCACCGCATACTCAAAACTTGTGGTTACGCTGGGCAGCGTTGCTCCATGACATTGGAAAAGCAATGACCAAAAAATTTGAACCCGGACATGGATGGACTTTTCATGGACATGAAATCTTTAGTGGACGCATGGTGCCTAAGATTTTCAAATTCCTGAAGTTGCCAACGAACGACCCTATGAATTATGTAAAAAAGCTCATTGAATTGCATCATCGACCCATTTCCTTAACAAAAGAAAACATTACGGATTCCGCTATCCGAAGATTATTGTTTGATGCCGGTGAGGAAATAGATGATTTAATGACTTTATGCAAGGCAGACATCACTTCAAAAAATAAGGAAAAAGTAAAACGGTATTCTGCCAATTTTGAAATGGTGAAAGAACGATTGAAATCAGTAGAAGAAAACGATAGGATCCGGAATTGGCAACCACCTGTTTCAGGGGAAGAAATTATGCATACATTTGGGCTGAACCCATCCAGGGAAGTCGGAAATATCAAAACTGCAATTAGAGAAGCTATTTTAGACGGCATAATTCCAAATGACCATCTGGCTGCAGTAAATTTTATGATTGAAAAAGCTGCGGAATATGGCATTTTTCCAAAAAACATTTGCAAAAAATGAACCCTACTCAAGCATCTAAATTGAAATATAAAAAACTAAGCGTGTGTGTGCTGATGTTTTTATGCACTTCCAACTTTATTTTCGCCCAAATTATTGAAATTACGGTGACCGATTGCGAAACAAAGGAGCCTATCAGTGATGTTCAAATATATACGGAAGCACAAAAATTCCTGGGCACTACAAATAAGGAAGGCCAAGCCAGATTGCAAAATATTGATAATGATAAAATAAATTTTAAAAAATTAGGTTACGATCCTTTGCTTTTAACCGCAACTCAACTGCATGATATCTGTCTTTACAAAAAATCACAGGAGCTTTCCGAAGTGGTGATCAACTATAAAAAAGCTAACTTCTATGATACGCTAATCACATTACGAAATAAAAACAAAACAGATTTCCTTAATTATGAAGGCATTTTGACTTATTCCTTTATCTACAAAACAACTTCATTGAATAATAATACTGTTATAGATGAAGGGAAAGGCTATTTCACCGTTCGTTATCAAAAAGATTATGCTTATCCGAATTTATTTTCCAATACAAACGATTATGCCAAAGTAATTGATTTCCATTATGATTATGATCCAAAAATAGCACCAAATATTTTTGAGTCTATCAAGTATTTAGATCCATCTACTTTAATTTGTTGCTATGATGTAATGGAAAAAAAATTCGGAACTCCTGATTGGTGGAATTATAACAATTTGGAAAACGGAATAAGTACCAAATCTTTCAAAGAACCGGATGGAGGCAGGAAATTTGTAACTTATAGGAAAAATGATGAAGTCAGTCGTAATTTTTACTTTGACAAAGATGATAAAATACAAAAGGTGGAAATATTAAAACCTACTTATTTCTTCGGAAGTAATTATGACAAAGGCGATTCCAAATTCTTCGTCAGCATTGCTTATTCAAAAACCTTGCCCAGAGTTGCCAATAAGTATGTGCATTCCTATGAATTCATTTCTGAAAATATCGCTTACCATACGACTTTGAGTATCGAGCAATGCTTCCCCAAGGAACAAACCTTGATTATCCCTGACAACCAGAAAAAAAATACAGTCTTTTCTTTAATCGGCTCTTTTCATGATTTGACGAAAGAAATTGAAGAAGCAAAATTGAAAATGAAAAAATAAAATTCTGATGGAAGAATTCAGACTTTTTGAAAGACAATCGGATTTCAACAAATGCTTAAACCACCTATAGTAACCTTTAAAATAACATTCACTATTCATAAAAAAGAGGTATTTATATAAATATATTCGCTTCACTAAGGGTTTTTAAAACGATTGTTTGTCTTTAACAAACTTGATTTACTTTAAAACCCTAGTGATTATGGTTCAATTTATATATAAATACGCATTAAATAAGATTTCTCGTCCATGGTTAATTCGAATCGGCTATTTAATCGGACCAGTTTTGACTATTTTATATCGAGGCAACAACTTTGAAGATCCCATTGACAATAGGACTTATAAAAGTTTTTTACCCTATGGACATGACGAGCATCAGCGTATAAATGCACTTGCCCCACATAGTCTTTCTTTAGAACGCCATCGGCTTTTATGGTTATACTTAAAACAGGAAACTGATTTTTTTAATGAACTGAAGCCTCAAAAACTATTACATATTGCACCTGAGCAATGCTTTTATCACCGATTTAAAAAAATGAAACATATCGACTATATTACAGGAGATATCAATTCACCTTTAGCAGATATTAAGATGGATTTGCATGAGATTCCATTTCAGCAAGATAGTTTTGATATTGTTTTATGTAATCATGTTTTAGAACATGTAGATGATGACAGAAAATGTATGAGAGAAATATTCAGGGTCTTAAAACCTGGGGGTTGGGCAATTATGCAAGTCCCCCTCAATATCCACAAAGAAAAGACTGACGAGGATCCTTCTGTAATTGATCCTGAAGAACGCAAAAAGAGATTTGGCCAATATGATCATGTACGAAGCTATGGTTGCGACTATATAGAACGATTACAAAAAGAAGGATTTAAGGTAAAAATAATTGATTATCTACATAAATTAGGCAAAGAAAAAGTCAAAAGGTATGGCTTGGAAACTGACGAGTCATTATATGTATGCAATAAAATGCTCAGCCGCGCTCCTATGGAGGGTACGCTTTAAATTTTAAATTTAACCAAATTGGACGAGAGATTTATGCTTTAATCACTTTCTTTAATTGCATTTATTTCCGTAAGGATATTTATTACCACTCAAGTAGACACTTTTGTATTTATTCCATACAAAAAAAGTGCCTACTTAGTTTATTTAAGTTTGACATTTTCAAATAAGGCATATTATTTTACACTACTCTCTCTTAAAATATTAAAGTTGCGAGCTAATACCATATCAATTCAATCATTTGAACCATTGGCATTATACCATAATGGGGTAACCAAATCCTACTGTTTGCATCATATTTTTAAATTACATTTGCAACTTAGCCTATAATCATCCTTCTATTTCTCCAATCCATTCCACAATTCACCGCATATAAAACTGATTTTTTCTTATCACTTCTTCCAACTACCCTATCAATAAAAACAATTCAATCACTTGATTAAAATGAGCGTTTAAATCAAAAGAACAATTACCTTTGCACCGTTAAACCGGCGTATAAAAATGAGAAAAGAAAAGGAGGAAGTGGAAGTTGATTCATCTACAGAGGCCAAAATTAAAGAAGCTGCTCGAAAAATGTTTACCCAAAAAGGGTATTCTGCTACACGCACGCGGGATATTGCCGAAGAAGCAGGAATCAATTTATCTTTGCTGAACTATTATTTCAGAAGTAAGGAAAGGTTATTTCAAATTGTCATGAACGAAAAGTTGGAATTGTTATTCGGCATTTTAGAACCTGTCGTCAATGATGGAGGCACTAGTTTAGAACATAAGCTAGAGCACCTCATTCAACTTTACATGAACATGTTGTCCGAAAATCCGACACTCCCGATTTTCGTAATGAATGAATTGAAAAACAATCAGCATCCTTTTGAACACAAATTATCATTAAAGGACTTCTTACACAACTCTATATTGGCAAAGCAGTTAAATGAAAAAAGGCCAGATTTAAACCCATTCCACTTTTTGGTAAACATCTTGGGCTTATGTATTTTTCCTTATATCGCCCAACCAATTTTCAGTGCCACTTGTTTAGTCAACGACATGGAATTTCAGCAACTAATGGAAGAAAGGAAAAAACTGATTCCCAAATGGACACATACTTTCTTGAATACGGTATTTACTTAATTGCCATCATTGAACGGGATTTCGTGGGATTTAAACCAACTAACATTTAAACTACTATAAATAAGCTAACATATATGAATACGCCATTACATAAAAAAGTAAATGCTTTTACAACCGCTCAGGAAGCTAGGGATAATGGATTGTACCCCTATTTCCGCCCTATTTCTTCGGCACAAGATACAGAAGTCATGATTGATGGCAAAAGAGTGACCATGTTTGGTTCCAATTCCTATTTGGGATTGACCAATCATCCTAAAATAAAGGAGTTCACAAAAAGTACAATTGACAAATACGGGACCGGTTGCGCCGGATCCCGATTCCTAAACGGCACGCTGGACATTCACATTGAATTGGAAGAAAGGCTCGCCAACTTCGTGGGAAAAGAAGCAGCTTTGGTTTTCAGCACTGGATTTCAAGTCAACTTAGGTGTTTTGGCAACATTGACGGGAAGGACCGATTATATATTATTAGACGAAATGGACCATGCCTCCATTATCGATGGGGCAAGGTTATCCTTTTCTAAAGTCATCAAATACCGCCATAACGACATGGTGGACTTAGAAAAGAAACTCAGCAAATTGCCCTTGGAAGCTATTAAATTAATTGCGACCGATGGCGTTTTCAGCATGGAGGGCGATATTGCCAAACTTCCGGAAATAGTGGTTTTGGCGGAAAAATACAATGCCAATATCATGGTGGATGATGCACACGGACTTGGTGTAATGGGGAAAAACGGCGCCGGGACGGCAGCACATTTTGGATTGACGGATGAAGTGGACCTGATCATGGGCACTTTCAGCAAATCATTCGCTTCACTTGGTGGATTTATTGCTGCCGACAAATCGGTCATCGAATATTTAAAGCACCATGCAAGGGCACTTATTTTTAGCGCCAGCATGACCCCTGCGTCCGTAGCAAGTACCTTGGGCGCCTTGAACATCATAGAATCAGAACCCGAACACTTAGAAAACCTATGGAGGAATACGGACCATGCACTTGAATTACTGAAAAATTCCGGTTTGGAAATCGGGAAAACAGAATCACCGATAATTCCGATTTACATCAGGAACAATGAACAAACTTTCTTACTCACTAAATTATTGCAGGAAAATGGCGTATTCGTGAATCCGGTCGTTTCTCCAGCCGTTGCGGCAGAAGACAGCTTGATCAGGTTTTCGCTTATGGCATCACATTCATTTGCACAAATCGAAGAAGCTGTTGAAAAAATCAGTAGTATTTATAAAAAAGTCAAACGCCTTTCCATCGCAGCAATTTCTTAAATGACAAAAATTACAATAGTAAACGACAAACAGCAGCTCAAAGCATTCATTGACTTTCCGCATGAATTATATAAGGCCGACAAAAATTATGTCCCTGAGTTATTTATTGCACAACGCGATTTATTAACCAAACATCCGTTTTTAAAACATTCGGAAATCAAATTGTTTCTAGCTTATGAAAATGATATACTTGTCGGTAGGATTGCGGGAATATTAAATAATAACCACAACTCCTTTAACCATAAAAACGAAGGCTTTTTTGGTTTTTTTGATGTCATCGACAATTTGGAAGTGGCAAAAGCTTTATTTGAACAAGCGGAACAATGGTTGAAAACCAAAGCCGTGGATACCATCGTAGGTCCGGTAAATCCAAGTACGAACGAAACTTGTGGCTTATTGGTCAAAGGTTTTGACACGCCGCCAGTCGCCATGATGACTTACAATTTCCCTTATTATCAAACGATAATAGAGCAATTAGGTTACAAAAAACAAACAGACCTCCTGGCTTATGATATTTATGCCAAAGACTTCAACGACAAGCCTTTCCGGTTGATGAACGCTTTTGAGGAAAGGTTAAATAAAAACGGGATCACTATCCGCCAGGCGAATTTGAAAAATTTTGATGTGGAAGTGGAAAGTTTAAGGAAAGTATATAATGAAGCCTGGGACAAGAATTTAGGATTTGTGCCCATGACCGATGAGGAATTCAGGTACATGGCAAAAGACCTGAAACTGGTTATAGATAAAGACTTTTGTTTAGTTGCCGAAAAAGAAGGGAAGTTAATCGCTTTTGCATTATGCATCCCTGATATCAATCAAATTCAAATCAAGATCAAAAAAGGAAGGCTATTACCTACCGGTATCTTCAAATTATTGCTTGGGAAAAAGAAAATAAACGCCATCCGTGTAATTGCTTTAGGTGTTACTGAACCCTATCGAAAAATGGGGATTGAAGCAGTTTTTTACGGACAAATAATTAAGAAAGGGATAGAAAGAGGCTTTCAACATGCGGAGGCATCCTGGATTTTGGAAGATAATGAAATGATGAACCGAGCCATTCAGCACATCAACGGAAAACCGTACAAAACATACCGTTTGTATGAAAAACAAATAATTCAATGAAAGAAAAAGTGTTGATTACCGGTGCAAGTGGATTTGTTGGATTTCATTTGATTCAAAAAGCATTGGAATTAGGTTTTCAGGTTTTTGCAGCCGTCAGGAATTCCAGTAATGTGGAACATTTGAAAGAATTAGGTATCACCATCGTGGATTTTAATTTTTCGGACAAATCAGATATCCGTGCAAATTTTGAGCGCGACCATTACGATTTCGTCGTACATGCAGCAGGGCAAACAAAGGCAAAAAACATCGAAGAGTATAATTTGGCGAATGCGGAGTTTACCTTGAACCTGGCCGAAGTAGCTTTAGAATTCCCAATAAAGAAATTTCTCTTTTTAAGTAGTTTGGCAGCATTAGGCTCCATTAAATATGAAGACAAAAGATTAATTACCGAAGACTTTGAAGCAAGTCCTATAACCAATTACGGCAGAAGCAAACTAAATGCAGAAAGACTTTTAAAAACATTGAAAGGCTTGCCTTTATTGATTATCAGACCAACAGCGGTGTATGGACCAAGGGAAAAAGACTTATTGATCATGTTTAAGACATTAAACAATGGTTTTGAACCCTATATCGGAAAGCAAAAACAATGGCTGAGTTTTATTTATGTAAAAGATTTGGTGGATTTAGTGTTTAAGGCACTTGTCAGTACGGAAGTAGGGAAAACTTACAATATTTCTGATGGCAATATTTATGATCGTCAAGCATTATCCAATGCAGTTAAAAAAGCATTGCATAAAAAAACTTTCAAATTGGAAATTCCATTGTCCATCGTAAAAATAATCGCCGGATTATTGGAATCCATAAGCAAAGACAAAACACCGACACTGAACAAAGAGAAGCTTAATGAACTAACTGCGGGAAACTGGAATTGCAGTATTGAAAAAGCAAGGCAGGATTTTGGATTTACACCTCAATACAATCTGGAAACAGGTATTGAAGAAACTATAAAATGGTATAAAAAAAATAATTGGCTATAATTATGAACGATAAAGAAAGGCTGGAAAAAGAACAATTAAAAAAACTATTTACAGACAGGAAAAGAACCAATATCTTAGGCGGCATTGAGCAAAAAACCATTGGATTGTTGGTATCCAACATGCCCAAATTCGTAACGCCCAATTTACTTACCGCAATTGGTTTAATGGGATCCATACTTGTATTTTTAGGGTTTATTTTTGCAAAGCACTTCAGCAATTACTATTTAATCCTTTGCGTCGTCGGTTTGGCAATCAATTGGTTTGGCGACTCACTGGATGGCAGGATTGCCTATTTCAGGAACATCCCAAGGAAATGGTATGGCTTTTCCCTAGATATTATCATGGATTGGGTAGGAACCGTTTTCATTGGTTTGGGGTATTTCTTTTATGCACCCACTGATTACCAAATCGTTGCTTTTCTATTTGTAGTACTTTATGGTTGGGCAATGATTATTTCACAGCTACGCTATAAAATCACCAATCAATATACGATCGATGCAGGATTAGTTGGACCTACGGAAATCCGTATGGTTTTATCTGCCATTATCTTGATAGAATTTTTCTTTTTCAATACACTACAATATTTCGCAGGAGGCATTTGTATTATCTTGTTCATCATCAACATCGTGGATACAAAAAAACTATTAAAGCTAGGTGACATCCGCGACGAAGAAGATAAAAAAGCAAAATTATTGGCGGATCAAGTTTAATCAAGAGAAAATAATTGCATAAATCCATGTATTCATGGCAAAAACATAACAGCAACAGTTTTGAAAAACAAATTCTCCCTTTTGGTATTCTTAAAAGCACAGGCTTCCGCTTTCATCGGAGGTTTGGTGGATTATGGCATCATGATCCTTTGCACGGAATTACTGGGGATTCATTACACCATTTCCATCATCATCAGCGGATTAATTGGAGCAGTAGTTAATTTTTCCATCAATAGGAAATGGACTTACCAAGCAGAAAATGGTGCGATAAATATACAATTACTGAAGTTCACGATTGTGGTCTTAGGCAGTGTTTTGCTGAAATCAAGCGGCACTTACCTGATTACCAGTTTCCTGAATTTGGATTATAAAATAAGCAGGATCATCACTGATTTAATTGTTTCCTTAGGATTTAATTATACGCTGCAAACCTATTGGGTATTTAATAAAAGAAACAAAATCAACAGTATCCCAAAAGAAATTTAGGTCATTTTAAATTAGAAAATCACAAAAGAAAAAACATGTTTCGTCATTTCAATATACTATTCATAACAATACTGTGTCTCGGCAATCTAGCCTTTGCCCAAACGACCATAATAAAAGGAACCGTAGTGGATGCCGTTTCACAGGAACCCATCCCTTTTGTTTCCGTATATATCCCCAGTTCCACTTCCGGCGCAACAACGAATGAAAAAGGGGAATTTCAATTCTCCACCTCCGAGACCACCAAAAAAGTGGAAGCATCTTTTATCGGTTATAAAACCAGTACACAAAATATTACCGTAGGCCAAACCAATATTATAAAGTTTGAATTACAAAATGACACCAAGCATCTGGAGGAAGTTGTCATCAAATACAAAAAATCAAAATACAAGAATAAAGACAACCCGGCAGTGGAACTGATCCGGAAAATTATTGAACATAAAGAAGAAAATAGGATAAGCGCTTTTGATTACCTTTCTTTTGAAGAATATGAAAAAGTTCAATTTGCACTCAGCAACAAACCCGATAAATTGAAAAAGAACTTCCTTGTAAGAAAATACGCTTTCATTGCCAGTAGTATAGATACAACAAAAATTGAAGGTAAGGCCATCCTGCCCTTATATTTGGCGGAAACCGTTTCTGAAAACTATTTAAGCTTCCGGCCAGAAAGAAAGAAAAAATTGATTATTGCGGATAAAAAAGTTTCGTTTGACAAAGACTTTATTGACGGCGATGGCGTAAGTGCCTATGTGAAGCATGTTTACCAGCCAATCGACATTTATGCCAATAATATAACCGTTGCGACAAATCAGTTTCTGAGTCCGATTTCTGATGTAGCACCCACATTTTACAAATTTTTCATCAGTGATACGATTGAAGTGAATGGTCAAAAATTAGTGGATTTATATTTCAGTCCCCGAAATTCGTCCGATTTCCTTTTTATGGGTAACATGTTGGTTACGCTGGATGGCAATTATGCCGTGCAGCGCATCAGCATGAAAGTAAATAAAAACATCAACCTGAATTGGGTAAAAAACCTGCGTATCCTTCAGGATTTTGAAGAAGATAACGAAGGGAAATATCATTTGGCACAAAGCAAACTCTCTATAGAATTTGGCCTAACCAAAAACGGAGATGCAGGGATTTACGGGGAAAGGACCGTGGCATATAAAAATTACATCACAAACCAAAAAATACCTGATTCTGTTTTTACAGGCAACCAGGAAGTTTTAGTCCAGACGAACAACAAAAAAGAGGACAGTATTTTAGTAGCAAACAGGCATGAGAAAATAAACTATTCTGAACAAATGGTTTACGAAAACATGGACAGCTTGCAAAACATGAAATCTTTTAAAAGGGCATTAAACATTTTAACGACCGTCGTTGCCGGTTATACCCGGGTTACCAAAGGCCTTGAAGTTGGGCCGGTAAATACTTTTTATAGTTTCAATCCAATCGAAGGTTTCCGTTTAAGAGCCGGAGGCAGGACGACCTTGGATTTCAATAAAAACATTTATTTAGAAGGCTACGGCGCTTATGGGTTCAAAGACGAGAAATGGAAGTATTTTGTAGGCGGCACCTATTCTTTTTCAGGGAAAAGCAGGTTTGATTTCCCGGCACAAAAAATAAATTTCAGTTACCAGCGAGACACCAAAATACCAGGGCAGGAATTGGAATTTGTGCAGGAAGACAATTTCATACTCTCCATTAAACGGGGAGTGAACGATAAATGGTTGTACAACAATATTTTGAATCTGGAATATGTACAAGAATTCACCAATAATCTTTCATATAAAATCGGTTTTAAAAACTGGAGGCAATTTGCGGCCGGAGGCTTGCAATATATTGTGGAAGGCACAAATGACCTGATGAAATCCGTTACCACAACTGAATTTTTAGGGGAATTCAGGTGGGCACCCGGCGAAAAATTTTATCAGGGGAAATCCTATCGGATTCCATTCCCCAACCGCTACCCCATCTTCACTTTCAGGGCTGCGGCAGGCGTTAAAGGGATTATGGGATCTGAATATAATTACCAAAGAGTCAACCTGAATATTTATAAAAGAGTGTATTTATCCCAATTGGGTTATACTGATATTACACTGGATGGCAGTTATATCTTCGGTCAGGTACCTTATGCTTTATTGAATATCCCAAGGGCAAACCAAACTTATTCTTATCAGGTGCAATCTTATAACCTGATGAATTTCCTTGAATTTGTAACGGATCACTATGCCGGGATACAGGTAGAACATGCGTTCAACGGATTTTTCTTCAATAAAATACCTTTGATTAAAAAACTGAAATTCCGTGAGTTTGTAAGTGTAAAAGCATTGTATGGTGGCTTGCGTGAAGAAAACATTCCGGGTGCAAAAAATCCAAATCTATTGGCATTCCCGACGGACGGATATGGCAATCCCACAACTTTCTCCTTACAAAAAGAACCTTATATTGAAGGCAGCATCGGTATTGGAAATATTTTTAAATTCTTCCGGATAGATTTAGTGAAACGGTTCACGCATCTGGACAACCCGAATGTTGCCGAATTAGGTATCAGGGGAAGGTTCAAGTTTGATTTTTAATTTAATATCCTTAAGTTTAATGAATTTCATATTTTCGGGTTTCAAGCGGCCTGTTTTAGTTATGGTCTTAATTGCATTTGCATTAATGACTGGAATAAATACTGTATTTGCCCAAAAAAATTTTAATGAGGCAGACACCTTCCCACTGCCACCTGCAAATAAAAAAATGATGTTTTATTTGCAAAGGACGCCCAATATCAACACAATCATTTATGAACTGAATTATAAATCAAACGGTCAAATAGATGCGGACGAACCTATTCATGTTTATTGGATCCGGTATACGGAACCGGGGAAACCCAAAAAAGAGCTGAATTATATTCAAAGGAAATTTGCCTACGGCGTAAAGGTCAGGCAAATAAAAAATGACGAATGGGAAATAAGGCTGGTTTCTTACGATAAAATAAAACTGTATTTAAGAAAAGGCGAAGACGGCAAATTCAATGTGTTTATCAATATCAATAACCAATGGGCCATCTTTGAAAAATCGTATATCAAAATAGACGGCGGCACATTTTGGTCCCCGAATGTAATCTATATCGAACTATTCGGAAGAGAGCCGGAAACGATGAAACGGGTTTCTTATAAGGTTTATCCAAAATAGGAGAGGGAACTAAAAATGAGTTCCTTCTCCTATTTCACACTTTTTCATTCAAAGATTTAGTTATTGGCCCAAAACAATTTTTACAACCTTCGATTGTCCGACCATATCATTTAATTGCAACAAATAAATTCCGGAACGATAAGCGGACAAATCAATTTCAAAACCTGTACTGCCCTTTTCAATTGGACCATTTACCAATTCCCTTCCTACAACATCAGTAATTCCCCATTGTCCCTGAGCCGGAAAAGCGGAAGAAAATGAAACCTGAACTTTCCCCAAACTTGGATTGGGATAAACGGAAACAACGTTTCCTAAAAATCCATTTCCGCTAATACCAGCAGTTGGCCCATTCCCGCAAGTCTCAAATAGTTTTACGGAAAATGGCGGTGTTTGGTTATCGGTATAACACCTAAAACCGCCCATACTTTGTGCACTTTCATCCAATAACCGAGCACAATTATTACAATAAGGCAAAAAGCCGGAACCCAAACCACCAATTCGTTCTACATAAGTATCTAATGCGTAATCAGGGTAATTATAATTATCGTTCCGATCCCAATTATGCGTGTAAATCGTCTTCAATATTTGGTTGTCGTAGCTCACCATTCGCACCGAATCTATAATCAAGCATAAATTAGAATCCGTATATCCCAGACCGGATTGTGCCTGAAAACAAGCAGCCTCCGGTTGTATGGCTGGCAAATAAAGGGTATCGCCCTCATTCACATTGAACACATACAAAGGCGTAAATCGTTGAAAAATGGTGTTGTAAATAAAAACGGTATCCGCATTATTATAGACAAAATATTTGTAAGAAGCATGAATAGTCGGACTTTGCGCCTGATTTTTGACTTCCGGACTAACTTGAATCATACGGCAAGAAATACCATCAATTATGGTATCGTGTGTTACTCTGGAATGAAAAACGCCATAAGCCATACCATGATACCATTCGGCACCCACAGGTGCAAAATCAGTTTGCGCATAATTATATTGTGCAGTAAACAGCAATGCCAAAGAGCATAAAGAAAAGAAGAACTTTTTCATAGTATTGAATTTTGATGAAAAATAAAACTATGACCTAAAAGTATTCAATTAATTTTAATTTCTCAATAAAAGCAAAAATTTCCCAAATTTTTAAAAAATGAGAAATTTAAATAATTGGATACTATCTTATTCGGCGAACTCAAACTTATAACCAACACCCTTCACCGTTTTGATCACATCAATCCCTAATTTTTGCCGGATTTTCCGGACATGCACATCTATTGTCCGATCACCCACAATGACATCCCCACCCCAGACCCGATTCAGGATTTCGGTTCTTAAAAAAACGCGCCCTGGTTTGGATGCCAGTAAATTCAACAACTCAAATTCTTTTTTCGCCAAAATAAGCTCCGTTCCTTTATAATTCACTGTAAATTTGTATTTGTTGATTTCCAAATCACCAAAACTCATTTTATTTTCTTCTTCCTCATCTTTTCTCAGCCTCCGCAATGCTGTTCTCAAACGCATCAGCAATAATTCCATTTTTACAGGTTTGGAAATATAATCATCGGCACCTAATTTCAAACCTTCAATTTCGGATTTTTCATCGCTCAATGCCGTCAGGAAAATAATGATGGTTTTATCCAGTTCCTGTTTCTGCCTCAATATCTTAATCGTTTGATGGCCATCTCTTCCCGGCATCATCACATCTAATAAAATTAAATCAGGTTGAAAAAAGCCAGCTTTCTGGATGGCTTCGTCGCCATTTGATGCCGTTTCTGTTTCATAACCAGCTTTCTTTAAATTGTAATTGATAATTTCAATGATGTCTTGTTCATCATCTACAATCAACACTTTTCCTAAGGAATTTTCCATTTTTAAAAGGTTCTGTTTAGAATGCAATATTAAACCTTGTTGGTAGAAATATAACATTATTAAATTGTTACGGCACAGGATTTACGCCTACAAAAATGAATTAAACTCCTTGGTTCATTATTTGATAAACAGCAAGATTGGCCTCTTGCCGGACGGTTTCCAACATTTCTTTCGATTCTAAACTTATGGAATAAGAAATCGAAATATTTGCAGCCCCATCTTCTAAATTATCCAGGAAAACGCGGGGTTCACCAACTACATGTTTCAGTCCCTTGATAGCCGTCCTCATGTCTTCAATCATTTTAGATAGTTGCTCCTTTGAAATACCTACCGGTGCTTTCACTGTACTTTTAACCCTCCGTAATCCACTGACGGAAAGGTTTTCTACATTTCCATCCATCAGTTTTTTATTGGGGACTACGATGATTGATTTATTGATGGAGCGTAAGCGCGTACTCCTGAACCCCACTTTTTCAACTGTTCCTTCAATATCGCCGGATTTGATCCAATCACCGATCGTGAACGGTTTATCCAACATGAGCATGAAAGATGCCATGAGGTTTTCCAAACTTTCTTTTGCCGCAAAAGCAATGGCAATACCACTGACACCCAATCCGGCTATTAAAGTGCCCACATTTACCTTAAATACCAAACCTAAAATAGTGAAAAAGCCAAACAGCCAAATCATCACTTTCATTACATCTTTCAATAAAGGCAAAATCTGTTGTTTGTTTTTATCACGCCGCTGTTCTGCACGCTGAATAAAAATCAAAAACAAATAATCCACAAACTTGGAAACCAGCCAGATAAAATAAAACACGAAAAAGAAAAGAAACAATTTGTCCACGACTTGTTGCAGCGTGAGCAACTTAGTCGTGATTTTAGCGCCACCTTCCAATTTTATCGCACTTCTTTTGATCAATACTATCTTTGCCAGAGCCGTTTGGATTTGTTCAAAAGCAATATAAAATAAAATAGTCAACACAAAACCACCCAAAGGTTTGGTCAGCAAATCCTTGAACAGTAGGCCTGCATTATCTTGCCAGAATTGTTTGTAAATCCTATAAATTACTTTTGTAAAGAAGTTGGAAATAAACCGTTTTACCAACAAGCCTATAACGATGATCGACACAAAAGTAAGGTAACTTTGAACGCTGGTGTTTAAATATTCGTATTTTAAGAAATCCCAATTCAAGGTAGATATCGTTTATGTTTTATTCTGTAATAGTAAATAAAGTTGGATTTATTTCTGATATTAGACCATCAGGGTTTCTAACTTTTATATTTGTAAAAAGAATCCTGTCATGGGTATTCAATTTTTTAAAAGCAGCTTTTATGTCTTCCTCAAATAATGGATCCTTTATTTCTTTTGAAAAAGTTATTGATCCGTCATGAATAATTTCAATCTTATAATTTTGCACAATAAATCTTGCCTGAATGTCAAAACCACTCAATTCTGCAATAATCCCAAAACATGGGAGAACATGAGTTTTCTTAATATTTCCAGTTAACTTACCTCCAACTTGAATTCCTGTAGCATGGACAGACTTTACTCTATAATTTTGGGCGTCAATCAATTTTTTTTCTTATTATAAACTTCAATGGTACCATTTCCAATATTTTCAGGATAATAAATATAAGTACACCTATCCTGCTTTTCAATTTTTCCATTATCTGTAGAAACAGAAATAGTTTCACACGGATATTTTTCTGCAACAATCGTCATATAATTTGGAATACCAACATATATGACATTCATTCTATGTGCTGAAATAGCAACTTTTTGTCCATTTGCAACGAAGGAGCATAAAACCAACAAAAAACTGATGAAAATTTTCATAATTGAATCTGGGTATTTTGCGTAGCAAACCCAATTTTATTTCATAAAACATGGAAGTTCTGAAATGGAAATGCTGTTATTCAAATCATACAATTATTATTTTACTAAAAGACACCCTACACAGACATATTAAAATCCCTTAAAGCATCGTTCAGACTGGTTTTCAAGTCCGTACTTTGTTTCCTTTTCCCAATAATCAAAGCACAACTCACACCAAATTCCCCTGATGGAAACTTTTTGTTGTAAGTCCCTGGAATAACTACTCTTCTTGCCGGGATAACGCCTTTCATTTCAATAGTTTCAGTACCACTCACATCAAATATTTTAGTGGACTGCGTCAAGACTACATTCGCACCCAAAACGGCTTCTTGTTCTACCCGGACACCTTCTACCACAATACACCTCGATCCGATAAAACAACCATCTTCGATAATAACAGGAGCAGCCTGTAAAGGTTCTAAGACGCCACCAATTCCTACTCCTCCGCTTAAATGGACATTTTTCCCAATTTGTGCGCAGCTTCCCACCGTCGCCCATGTATCCACCATCGTCCCTTCATCCACAAAAGCGCCGATATTGACATAAGAAGGCATTAAAACCACATTCCGCCCCAAATAAGAACCATAACGCGCCACAGCATGAGGAACGGCACGCACGCCTAAGGCAGCATAATTTTTCTTCAATTCCATTTTGTCATAAAATTCAAAGGGCGGTGTTTCCCAGGTTTTCATTTTTTGAATCCCGAAATAGAGTAAAATAGCCTGCTTTACCCATTCATGAACCATCCAGCCTTTCTCGTTTTTTTCGGCAACGCGCAATTCGCCTTTATCCAATGCTTCAATGGTGTTTTTTATTGCCTGCATATAAAGATCGTTTTCCAATAAAGAACGGTCTTGAAATACGGCTCCAATAAGTGCCTGATTTTCTTTCATATTGTTTATATTTTTGGTCCGCGCAAAGAGGAAAAGTTCCGCAAAGGCGCAAAGATTTTTACACACAAAGATGCATTTTTTGAGACACAAAACCCAATCCTTTTTTAAAAAGTCTCCAATCTCATATCTAAATCCCTATTTCTTGAATTTATTCATTGCAGAATCAGATGAGTAGGGAACCATCCCTGCGGGTACGAATTTAGAAGCTAGGCTTAAATGGACATCTTGGTCGTCAAAGAAAATATGTGCGCCAAATGCCTGCAGGACTTTGTCTTTGGAAAAGCCACCCATAAAAAATGCTTCGTCAACATCTACACCCCAATTCCGAAGGGTATTGATTACCCTTAAATGTGCTGGCGCACTACGGGCAGTTACAATAGCGATCCGCAAAGGTTTCAAACCTTTTATTTCCGGCAATGTTTTTTGGATATTGGATAATTTTTTCAACAATTTCGCAAAAGGTCCTTCCATTAACGGCACATCGGCATTTTCTTTTTCATATCGATGAAATCCTTGCAGCCCTTCTTCTTTATAACGCAATTCAGAATCTTCGGAAAATAAAACCGCATCAGCGTCAAACGCTATCTTAACACGGTTATCTTTGGCATTGAATTCCGTTGGCGGCGCATAAATATATGCGGCAGCGCAAGTTTTGGAATCTATGACAGCTTGGACATCCTGGGCGTCTTTCGACAAAAATAAATCAATATGAAACGCTTCAATGTAAGGGAACAAAGGTTCTCCACCGGTAAATGCCATTCTCGAAATACTCATATCATTTTCTGAAATGGAATGCAATACCCGCAATCCCGTTTCCGGACTATTCCTAGACATAATCACTACTTCCACAATAGTTTTTTTGGCTTGTTTGTTCAATTGCAACAGACTTTGAACCAAATGAAAAGCCGTTCCCGGCTTTAAAGCCTGGTTTTCTTTTGAGCGTTGAAAATTGCGATAACCTTCTACGCCTTCTTTCAAATAAACATCATTTTCTTCTTCAAGGTCAAATAAAGCCCGGGAAGAAACACCAACAATCAATAGCTCATCAGGAAGCATAAGTTTCAAAAGATTTCTTTAATAAAGCAAAAATACTTGAATATTTGGATTATGATATAAAAAAAGCCGCTAATGATAGCGGCTTTTTTTATATTACAATTTCATTTTTATTGCAAATTAAAGCTTACAGTTAAACCGTAATACATTTTAACAGCGTGTCCGTTTTGCATCGCAGGTTTCTTGTATCTTAGTTTACTTACTACCCTCTTTGCTTCTTCTCCGCATCCTCCACCGATATCGCGCTCAATCTTTACATTGCTTACTGTACCATCTTGATTTACTACAAATGACAAATAAACTTTTCCTTGAATATTATTGGCTTTTGCTTCAGCAGGATAATTAATATTATTGGCAAGATATTTATTAATATCACTACCAAAATCAGGCAATTGCTCCACATTCCTATAAATCTGTTCCTTTGGCGCTGTTGGTTCCACAACCGCAGGTCCAGTCCCATTCCCTGCGACTCTTGAAAGGTTAGGATCAATTGCATTTGGATCATTGGAACCTTTGATATTTGCCAAACCTACAACAGTATTTTCTTCCGGTTTGATAGGTTGTGGTTTATCAGCCTCTTTTACTTCTTCGTTTTTCTTAATTACCGGTGGCGTGAACTTTACCGCTGATTTTAATGGCGGCGGTGGTGCAACAGGTGGTGGTGGGGGCGGTGGCTTCTTTTCATCCAATGGCGGCGGCTGCATTAGATCGGCTACATGAACAACCGGTGGAATATTCTCAACTGGTTTTTCCTTGGGTTTGATCAATAAGGAAGCGAATAGGCCGCCGATAACCAAAATTGAAATAAATCCAGCTGTCAACACCCTCTTTTTATATTGCTTCCGCAATTCGTAACTACCGTACTTCTTATTCCGACCTTCAAAAAGAATGTCGAGGTAGTCTGCCGTTAATATTTTATTTATGTCCATGATTATATTTTCTAAATTTGGATAATATTGAAACTGTCCTATTCAAAATACTCTTTGAATTTATTGATTACTTGATTCAGTCTTTGAAATAAATTCCTTGTCAACTGGCGTGATGTCCACGACGGCATATAATGGAATTGCATTTATCGTCATTTCATCAATAATATCAATCAAATCATCCGTCGTACTGTTGTAGTCGGGTTTGATAATCACCGTTGGTAAATCCGTAGCAGATAAAACACCTTGTTGGATTAAATTCTGAACCGCTTGCTTCTTTTTGATCAAAACATCCCTAATCCCATCTTTGTCATTAAAATAAGTAACTTTAACATCCGGTGGCACATTAGGATCAGATCCAATACCTTCATAATAATAAATACGATGATCTTTACTTAATAGAATTGTCAAGGCCACATCCTTCTTGATGACACTTTGATCTTCCACTTTCATTTTTTCATCTGTATAAGGCATTTGAATTTCCATTGCCTTCGGTTTGTTCATTGTTGTTGTGAACACGAAGAAAGTAATCAATAGGAAACCTAAATCCACCATTGGGGTAAGATCCACTCTGGGTGCTCCTTTTTTCCCGCCTTTGACCTCTAATTCTGCCATTATCTAATTTATGTTTTGAAATTAAATGAATAATTAGTTTATTTCAAAGGAGCAATATCAAACCAAATCAAATTACTTTGAATATTGCTCCTTATCTTCAAATTACTTTGCTGCCGTAGCATGTTGTTCCTCATACAATGCAGTGCCGGGAGGAATACCTTTCATGTCCGTAATGAAATTGAACCTGAAAATTTTCAATTTGCCTAAAGTACCAATAACTTTTTTAATCTCAGGATATTTAGCTTCCCCGTCAGCTTTGATGGCTATACGGAAACCCGCATCCAAATAATAAGTTGTTGTTTTTACCCAATATGCCAACTCATTGGTATCAAAATCACCAGTAGTATCAGTTGGTATTCCAGGAGCGGTCTTAATATAGGCGTCCTGATCTTTAATAGGTAAATCCAGATAAGATTTCAATTGATTAAACGCAACCGGAACAGCGGACCCAATTACAAAATTGTTCTTTTCCTCAGCAGTCAAATTCAAACCTTTGTCCGTATTGATCTGTTCGATGATTTGTTTTTTTGCATTCAAATTATCAACGGAGTAAAATACCCTTCCTTGTTTATCCAGCGTAATAAGCATAAACCCTTCAGGTATCTGCTTTGTAGAAGTAGAAGCCGGGGTACGCACCACCACAGGTTCATCCGGCCTGAATTTTGTCGCCAACATAAAGAAGGTCAACAAAAGGAAAGCCACATCACACATAGCCGTCATATCTATATGCGTACTTTTGTGTGCAATTTTTAATTTAGGCATTTTGCTTATTTTTTAATTAAGTCAACTATAAGAGTATAAGCTCCTATTTTTCCACAAAAATAATTATAGCTTATCTGTAATTAGCTGCGAAACTTTGGGTTAATGTAAATCCACTTTCGTCAATGCTATAATTAATACCGTCGATAATGGTAGTATAGAAATTATAAAAAATAATAGCAAAGAAGGAAGTACCGATACCTAAAGCGGTATTATAAAGTGCTTCAGATATACCCGCAGCAAGTGCTGTAGCATCTGGTGCACCAGCTTGAGCCATACCCATAAACGCCCGGATCATACCCAATACCGTACCGAACAAACCTAACAAAGTAGCCGCTGATGCAATAGTAGATAAAAACACAAGATTTTTTTCGATCATTGGTAATTCCAATGCAGTAGCTTCTTCGATTTCTTTTTGGATGCTCAATACTTTTTGATCAGAATTCAATTCTGTATTATTGATCATTTCTTTGTATTTCAACAAACCTGCTTTCATTACATTACCCACAGATCCATGTTGTTTGTCGCATTCTGCAATTGCAGTGTCTATGTTTTTATTCGCAAGGTGATATTGCACTTTCCTTACAAATTCTCCACCGTTGATTTTACCTTTTGCTTTCATTACCGCGATCCCTCTTTCAATTACAAAGGTTAGCATGGTTAAGAAAGTAGCCATCAGGAAAGGTACTACGAAACCACCCAAATACATATTACCCCAGAAATCCAATGGAGAATGCTTGGTTTCAGGATCGCTGAAGTGACTTGGATTACCCAATACATAAATATAGATTAACCATCCTACCAAAATACACATTGCGACAATGAATAGGTTGGGCCAAAAGCTATTTGAATTTCTTGGTTTACCAGCAGCACGAGGTGCATTTGAAGGTTTTGCAGTGGCTGTTTTAATGTCTGCCATAATTGAGGTTTTTGTTTTAATTAATTTAAACGATTGATTGAATATTAAAAAAGAAGGCGAAATTAGGCCTTTCTTTCTTAATGCAAATGTAAAATGAAGATTTGTGGATTTCTTAATATTGAACTCCAACCTATCAATTACGAACCAAAAATAAACATATTTTGATTGCCACCAAAAAAAAACTCAAAATATTGAATTATCGCTTATTCAAGGATATTGCTTTTGACAGAAACCTGATTTAGAATAGCTGGCTTAACAGTTTCTGCAATATAGTGAATCAGACAGCGGCACAGATTTCAATTTAAACTTTTAAGAGTGAATTTTATGAGATTAATTTAACTCGGATTCGTTATAAAAATATCTTCATACGCGGTAACCTACTTATTTTAGATATTTCATCCATAGGACTTTCGATTTTGTTCCTACATTTAGTCTTGTCGTCGTATGCGTGCCGAGACCCTTTTAAGGAAATGGTAACTCATTTCCTTAAAAAAATTTCCGGTTCTTATAAAAAGTTTTCCCATTCTTTATAGCATTTGATTGATAATTTTTGAATTTAATCAAAATAAAAACGGCTATGGACAATCAGGCAATTGATACCAATCAAGAACATTGGTTATTATCAAAAATGGGCAAAAGGGTTTTGCACCCGGGTGGTAAAGCATTGACATCAAGGAGTTGGAATAGTTGAACATCACTTCCCAAGACGCTGTATTGGAATTTGCTCCCGGGATTGGATTCACGGCTAACTTGGAAATCCTAGGTCACTTTTAGAAACAACAAGAACCATCGATGATGAAGGTTTTTTCATATCCATGAAAATCGGATTCAACATCTTAGGAAATAAAAAATCAAATCCGGATCATGGAAATGAAAAGCGTTTTTAAAATATGCAAAGGAAATGAATGCAATCGCCGTCATTGTAGAAAAGCTATAAAACTTTAATTGGTATATAGTTGTTCTTGTTTGAAAAAATAGAAATAATGCATCAATATGCCGTCAGAATTTTCCAAAATCAACAGAAACTAATCGAAAGTTTGGCAAGTTTGTTTTTTAAAATTGCAGCGCAATCCATTGCAGAAAACGGACAATTTTCCGTTGTGCTTTCCGGGGGGAATTCACCCAAAGAATTTTATGGTTATCTGGCTTCCCAAAAAAACAAAATTGATTGGACCAAAGTTTTTTTCTTCTTTGGCGACGAGCGGAATGTACCTTTTGAAGAAGAGGGAAATAATGCGGCAATGGCAAAAAAGTTACTGTTTGATCCACTTGAAATTCCCGCTGTAAACTATTTTATAATTAATACTGCCTTATCTCCAAGCGAGGCCGCAGCGGATTATGAACAACAGATAAAATCTTTCTTCAAAACGGAACCCATCCAATTTGATTTTATATTGCTCGGATTGGGCGAAAACGCACATACGGCATCCTTGTTTCCTTATTCCAAACTATTAAAAGAACAAAGCGCAGGCGTAAAATCGGTTTTCATCGAAGAAATCGATGCTTATCGGATTACTTTTACGGCACCCCTGATTAATCAGGCAAAAAATGCCCTGTTTTTGGTATTTGGGAAAAGTAAGGCAAAGGCAGTTCAGGAAATCTTAGGGAATCATCAAAATAATGACGAAAAATTCCCTGCAAAGTTAATTGACCTGAAGCAGGGAAATCTTTATTGGTTTATGGACGAAGATGCAGCAAGCCTGTTTTCCAAAAAACAATAATGTAGTATCGCATTTTGAAAAATAGGGTATTTTCCTGCAATTTGAAAAAGTAAATTACTTATTTCAACCTCCCTTCCTTTACGATTTGTTCTACGAATTCAGGTTTTAAAATATTATGTCCGCAATTCAGGATATGCAATTCAGCCGTTTTCAAACCTTTTGAAAATTTTCCCCCTAAATGAGAATCAAAAACCCGGTCGTATTGACCCATAAAAATCGTTACAGGGATTTTGTACTTCTTAATATTGTATTTTACAATGGGAATGATTGGACTTAACTTACTCATCACGGGCCAAACAAAAGCAACCCGCGCATTCACTTCTTTATTCAACATATGTGAAGACGCGAACTTATACCGGGATTCGTCCACCAATCGTAATTTCTTCAGAAACTGCAGCCGCTTTAACCACGATTCAGGCTTGCGTAGGGCATGATTAAAAATCAATTTCCCTAAAATATTCTTGGTGGCAAAATTATACCAGAAATCTTTCTTCAAGCCATCCGGAGCCAGCAGCACAACGGAATCAATCCAGGCCGGTTGCAATCCAAGGATATTCAGGACCACCCTTGCGCCCAAACTAAAGCCCATCAAGGAAAACCGCTCCACGCCGAAATCATTTTTGATGCCTTGCACCAATGCCATCAAATCTTTTGGCAACATATATTTGGAAACCCATTCCGTTTTTCCATGACCGGGCAAGTCGATGGAAACCAGCGTATATTCATCTTTCAAAAAAGGCAAAAAAACCGCAAACTGTTCCGCACTATTTCCAAAACCATGAAATGTGATCAGCAGCTTTTTGCCATTGCCCATGCGCAGGCAATTGATTTTGTTTTCACCGAGGCCTAATGTCCCGGAAATTATTTCAGCTTGTTGCAAGATTGATTATTTACTTTCCAAATGATGAATACCACGAAGCAGGCGATTCCAGCGGATACCTTTTTTACCGTAGCTGAGCCATACAAATGAAGCCTTGCCCACAACATGGTCTTCTGGTACAAATCCCCAATACCGGGAGTCCAAAGATTGGTGTCTGTTATCCCCCATCATCCAATAATAATCCATTTTGAAAGTATATTGGTTGGCTACTTTCCCGTTTATGAAAATTTGATTGTCTTTAATTTCAAATGCATTCTTTTCATAAATCTGGATGACCCTTTCATAAATTGAAATATTTTCGGGTGTCAAAGCAATTGTTGTCCCTTTTTTAGGAATTAATATGGGACCATAATCATCCACATTCCATTTATGATTTGCCGTATCCTGCGGAAATACCCAATTGGCGGCATATGCACCTACCAAACCTTTTCCGTCCGCATAAGGAACCACATCGATTACACCTGGCATTTTTTTCACCATTTCCGCCGTTTCTTCTTCCATATCGAATGCAATCTGACGGCTTTGATCTGACATGATATGCTCATTGACCAAAATATTATGTTCATCAATGAAATCCGGACTTAAAGAAACATTAGTACTGGATTTAATCACATATTCTGTTCTTTGATGGGGGAAGATGGTACCTTTTTGACCATTTACATAAAGTACGCCACTTCTAACTTCTATTTTATCACCCGGAATCCCGACGCAGCGTTTGATATAATTTTCTTTCTTGTCAACAGGTCTTGTGGTAATGGTATAATTTGCCCAAACCTGAGCCCTGCCATAAGCACGCACCATTTGATAATAATCATCGGCAGGCCGTTCCAACATGGTCGTATCATTATTCGGAAAATTAAAAACAACCACATCATACCTTTTCACATCCCCAAAACCAGGAAGGCGGCGGTATTTCCAATGCAGGGATTCTGAATAAGATTTTCCGCCAAAAAGAGGCATTGTGTTATGAACTAACGGAATAGCAAGTGGCGTTTCCGGAACGCGGGGACCATAAGCCATCTTACTTACAAAAAGATAATCGTTGATAAGCATGGTTCCTTCCATTGAACCGGAAGGGATAGTGTAAGCTTCAATTAAAAAAGTCCTGATGATTGTCGCCGCAATAATGGCAAAAAGCGCAGCATCAAACCATTCGCGCCAAACCGGTTTTTTTTTCTTATTGGGATCTTCTTTCTTTTTTTTCCAAAAGGCTAAACGCATTCTAAATTTATTTTTAATAACGGTCAAAAGTAATGAAATAAATCAATCAAATTCTATTCAATTCGTTTAAGGTGTTTCATTTTTTAGGCGAATCAATTGCAACAAACTGTTTTCTTCCTTATTCTGCAAAGAAATATCCAAGTGAAAATCGGAAAAGTCGCCATTCATTTTTCCTCCATTCAAGGTAATATTATCCAGTATTTTCAAAATCCTTGTCCCCTCTTCGGCACTCGGCAAGGATGAAATAAAATCTTTGGTTGTATTTTTCACATCGACAAAAAGGCCAAACGGTGTATTTTTTATTGCATTCGGGATAGCCCACTTATCATTTAATTTCGTATTATTGACCAACCGAATGGCTGTGTTTTCATCATGGGATACTACAACATATTTGTCCTTAAACGCTAAATAATTGTCTTTTAGTTTGTAAGCACCCGAATTACTTTTCAGGATTAATTTATTTTTCACAGCAAACACCAATATATTTTCCATGACCAATTTATCTTTTACATAAAACGACAATGCACTTTGAAAAAACGGCGCTCCTGATTTACCTTCCATTGTTTGTGACAAATAATCCGTCAATTGCCCAAAATTAAAATCTACTATGGAAAACAAAAAATCCCCTTCCAAAACATTAAAAACGCTTTCGGGATCCAAGCCATTTTCTTTCAAAGCCATGTTGGTCAAAGGCATCATGCCAATGGTATCCAAAAGTGCGGGAATTCCTTTGGGGTTCAATTGTAAATGGGCAATCAGATTCAATTGTTGGCCTGGTATTTGCCGGATCAAATCTTCTTTATAAGTAACATCCGTGAATGTTTTTAATAAAGCTTTACTTGAAGGGTTATAAACATATTTACCGTCAATTTGAATTTTCCCTTTTTTGAAATTCAAGCCGCCAGTTATGTAAGTATTGTTCACCAAATTTTTTTGAGCAGACAATATCGCACCGGCAACATTAAATTCATCCTTCGGAATGGCTTTTGTAAATGACTCCAAATTAAACCAAAAACCGAAATCGTTTTCTTCCTTTTGAAGATTTACAAAAATCTTATCCTCCACAAGCGATTGCTCCTTTGGTAAGGAAAAACTTTTCAGAATATCTTCTTTCAAAATGATTTTCACTTCATCGGCATTCACCAAATCATATTCAGATGGTGAAGTGAATGCGCCAATAGCCGTGTGTTCATCCCAGGCGATACACGAATATTGGTCTATAAACATAAAAGTTTTCTGTTCCGAATAATCCCATTTAGTCAAAGGGAAAGTAGCTTTTAAATATTCCTCAAATTTCTTTTTATCTTTTATAGGCAAAACCAATAAAAATTTGAATTTACTTTCCAGGCGCTGGTCGGGCAAGCCAAATGCATATATCGTAGATAAAGGGTCGATCCCGGTGGCATTTATGTCGAACGACCCTTCTTCCTTTCCGGCGTGTGCCAGTTCACTTAATATACGGCTATCCGCCAATGCGGACCAAGCTACTTTTTTAGTCAGGGATTTCAAGTTTAAGCTAAAAACCCCTAATGCGTCTTTGGGAATGTATTCAATACCAGAATTACGGTTTTGACATGCCGAAAAAGAAAAGAGAATAAAAGATAAAAATAAAAAATACCGTATTTCCTTAAACATATAATTTAATATTCCACAAAAATACAAAAGCCTTGTTACATAAAGAAACAAGGCTTTCGGTAAAAAAATAATTTAGCTTAAAATGGCAAATCACTGCCTTCATTTTGGTTGTCGTTAGACTGGAAGCCACCTTGTTGCGGAGGTGTTTGCTGTTGTGGGGGTGCCTGGTTAAACCCACCCGTTTGCGAATAACCCTGATTTTGAGGTGCAGCTTGCTGATTGCCGGCATTTGCGCGTTCTACCCTCCAGGCGTTCAAGTTAGTGATATAGCGTGTTTGGCCATCTTTTTCCCAACGGTTACCACGGATATTAAAGCTCACTTTAATATCTTCACCCAGTTGAAACTGATCGATAACACTCGTATTATTATTCACCAATTGAAAAGATGCATAATTTGTAAATACCATTCCAGAAGGGCTTTCATCTGAAATTTCAATGACAAATTCCCTTTTTGAAAAAGTTTCCTTTATTTGTTGTGTAGGAAAAATCTCGTGTAATTTCCCAGTTACTTCTAAACTCATGATTCAAATTTTAAAATAGCCTATAAAAGAACGAAGATAAAGCTTTTTTCTTGAAGAAATAACCCTTGAAAGGGAATTTTTATTTTGACAAAACAGGTCATACTATAAATAAATTTGCTAGTATTGCTTTTCGAAAAAAATCTGATAACCGTTTCTCCCAAATCTTGAAAATTCTTTTTACTGCAAACCGCTTTCCCTACCCGCCATATCGGGGCGATAAATTAAAGATATATCATTTGGCAAAACGATTGTCAAAAAAGCACGACCTGCATCTCATCACTTTCCTCCAGGATGAAGACGACCTGAAATATGTGCCAGAGCTAAAGGAAATCTTCAATGAAATTTATCTCATTCCGCTTACAAAAAGACAATCTTACTGGAACAGCTTAATCGGTTTTTTTAAAAAGCTCCCTCTCCAGGTCCAATACTTCCATTCCCTAAAAATGGCAGAGAAAATTGAGGAAATCAAGAAAAACAACAACTATGACGCCGTCCATGTCCAGCATTTAAGAATGGCGCAATATTGGAATTTGCACAAAGATATCCCTCGAATCCTGGATTTACCCGATGCGTATTCCCTATATTGGAAAAGGCGGATCAACAATAAGAAAGGACTCCTGAAATCCTTTGCAAAAACAGAACAAAGAAAGGTTTTTGAATACGAAGATATATTGAATGAATATGACTTATCGTTAGTTTGCTCCGGGGAAGACCAAGCTTATTTGCAAAGTGAAAAGGGAATTAAAAATGTCCAACTTTTGCCCAACGGCGTGGATTTGTCCACCTTCTCCGCCAAGCATCACGATTATTCCCTTCAGGATACGATTTTATTTACGGGCAACATGAATTATGCGCCAAATGTGGATGCCGTTATTTATTTCTGTCAAGAAATTTTCCCCTTGATTCAGAAAAAAATAAAAAATGTACGGTTTATTATCGCAGGGCAAAAACCATTGAGAAAGGTAAAAAAATTAGCGGATGAAGCCATTGAAATTACCGGTTTCGTTAAAGATTTATCCCTTTATTACGAGAAAGCAACTATTGTAGTTGCGCCATTGAGATTTGGTGCAGGCACACAAAACAAAGTATTGGAAGCAATGGCGATGGGCGTACCCGTCGTGAGCAGGAATATTGGGTTCAATGGTTTGAATATCGAAAGCGGGAACGGTGTTGTGTTATCTACAGAAACACAAGATTTCGCCAATCAGTGTATCCGTCTTTTGGAAAATGAACGGTTAAGAAAAGAAATTGGTAAAAAAGGGAAAGAAGTAATTCAAAAACAGTTTGATTGGGATGTCATCGCGGATCAGCTGGAGCGGTATTTGTTGGGTATTCAAAAGAAATAACGACTTTATTTTAGTTCCGGATTACATTCAAGTCCTGAATTCAAAACAGCCTCTTCCATATCCAAACAAAGATTTGTTAATTATCCGACTACTATCTTTGGTTTTGCGAACTTTGAAACCTATTTATACTGCAAATTGCAAATATTGCAGATACCTGAAATTAATCCACAAAAAATAATCAAAAAAGTTTCCGTAGATGGGACAAAAAAAATTGATCCGCTTTGAAGCGATAAAGCATTTTGAAAATGTATTGGAATATCCTGAAAACATGCGGGGGAATTGGCATTCTTTCTTTAATAACAACAATCCGATTACACTGGAACTGGCTTGTGGAAAAGGCGAGTATTCCGTCGGCTTGGGGCAAATCCATGAAAACAGGAATTTCATCGGAGTGGACCTGAAAGGGAACAGGATTTGGAGAGGTGCGAAAACTGCGTTGGACAAAGGCTTGAAAAATGTTGCTTTCCTGAGGACTCAAATCGACCAAATCACGGATTACTTTGAAAAAGGTGAAGTAGAAGAAATTTGGATTACCTTTCCCGATCCCCAATTGCGTAATTCCGATATGAAAAGGCGACTTACGCATCCTAAATTTTTGAGGAAATACCAGGAAGTTTTACAAAAATCCGGCACGATCAACTTAAAAACCGACAGTCCCGATTTATACGAATTTACAAAAATGGTCATCAGGTCTTTCGGTTTGTCCGTCTTGGTGGATGATGACAATATTTACGCAAAAGAAAGCGTTTCTCCGGAGCTTTCCATCAAAACCCATTACGAAGGCCTGGATATCGCAGGGAGCAACAGGATTCATTATCTGTGCTTTTTGCTGGATAAAGAAATGCCACTGGAAATCGATGAAAAAATAAGAAACTATTATCGATAAACTTCCTTTTTTGAACTTTGCCACCCTATTAGGGGGAATTTATCTGCAAAAAACTTATTGCGCATTAAAAGCGTTATTTTTGCTAAGGTGATTTAATTTAATAAAACAATTATTAATAGAACTATGTTAGAATTCATGAAAAATAAAATCTTAATCCCGTCGCTTGTCATTATTGCATTAGGCGTTTTTTTCTCTTTCAAATATGTGGGTAGCAAAGAAAAGCCAGCGGTGGAAGAAGAACAAAAGACGATCCTCCAAACCGTTATGGGGATTTTGGAGCAAGGGCATTATTCCCCAAGGGCAATTGACGATTCTTTTTCCCGCTCTATATTCGACAAAACGATGGAAAACCTGGATTACGATAAAAAACTGTTTACCAAAAAAGATTACGAAAATTTAAGGTCAAAGTACAGGGACAATATCGATGATGAAATAAAAAATAATTCATTGGAATTTTTCGATGAAGTCAATAATTTATTTGTCCAGAGAGTAAGTGATGCGGAAAAGCTGTATCCTGAATTATTGAAATTCCCCTTTAAATTTGACGAAAATGACAGTATTCAATTGGACGGGAAAAAATTGGATTTCGTGGAATCTCAAAGTCAAATGAAAGAACGCTGGAAAAAAAGCTTGAAATACAGGGTGTTGTCGAAATATATCGACTTGAAAAAAGCGGAAGATGCCAAGGTAAAGGATTCCGTAAATTACACTGCCAAAAGTTTTGCTGTATTGGAAAAGGAAGCGCGAGAAAGTATCCAGAATATCCAAACCAGGTATTTTAAAAGGTTGAAAAAGCTAAATGACAATGACCGCTTTTCTTTGTTTATCAACAGTATAACTGCCACTGAAGATCCACATACCGATTATTTGCCGCCAAAAGACCAAAAAAGATTTGAAGAAATGATGTCCGGTTCTTTTATCGGGATTGGTGCATCTTTACAACAACAAGAAGATGGCAAAATAAAAATAAACGCCATAATTACAGGAAGCCCTTCCTGGAAACAAGGTAAACTAAAAGCCGAAGATGTCATTGAAAAAGTAGCACAAGGCGACCAAGCTCCTGTAGATGTGGAAGGCATGGATTTGGAAGATGTAGTTGAAATCATCAGAGGAAAGGCCGGGACAGAAGTGCGTTTATCGGTAAAACATGCTGATGGCACCAATGAAATCATACCTATAATAAGAGGAGAAGTTGAATTGGAAGATGTCTTTGCAAAATCCGCGATCATCGAAGACAACGGAAAGAAAATCGGGTATATTTATTTGCCGGAATTCTATTCCAATTTTAATGGCATAACAGGAAGGAGAAGTGGCGAAGATGTACAAAAGGAAGTGGAAAAATTGAAAGCGGAAAAAGTGGATGGCATTGTACTGGACTTAAGGAATAACGGTGGCGGTTCGTTGTCCGATGTAGTGGACATGGCAGGGATTTTTGTTGGAAAAGGTCCGGTAGTTCAGGTTCAATCAAGTGGTAATCAATCGATTACTTTAAAAAGCAAAACAGATGCAGTATATAGCGGCCCTTTGGCCATCATGATTAATGGCGGTAGTGCTTCTGCTTCCGAAATTCTTGCTGCCGCAATGCAGGATTATGGAAGGGCCGTGATTGTGGGTTCTAATTCTTTTGGAAAGGGCACGGTTCAAAAAATAATCCCTTTGGATCAATTCGTCAATAATTCCGTTCGGGATCAGATCATTTCTGCTTTGAATAAAGCAAAAGGTGGAGATGCCAATTTTGACGGAATTGGTTTTTTAAAATTAACGATCCAAAAATTTTACCGGATTGACGGTGGATCCACACAGATGAAAGGTGTCGTTCCCGACATTAATTTACCTGATGCTTATGCCTTTTTGGATTTAGGGGAGAAGAAAGATCCGGCCGCATTGCCTTGGGATAAAATAATGTCTGTCCCCTATACAAACTGGATTGCAAAACCTAATTTGGTATCCTTGAAAAAAGCAAGTGAACAACGGGTTGCGCAAAATGAAACATTTAAAATGATCCAGGAAACAGGTAAAAAATTGAAAGACCAAAAAGATAATAATGTAATTTCTTTAAATCTGCAAAAGTTTGAGGAAAAATTGAAAGAATCCGATGACTTATCCCAAAGGATGGACAAACTGGATAGTATGGGCGCGCCTTTAAAAGTGGTCAACCTAAAAACCGACCTCTCAAAAATCAATTTGGACGAAGCTTCAAAAACAAAAAATGAAGATTGGTTGAAAGCTTTGAAGAAGGATGTTTATCTAAATGAAGTATCAAGTATTCTGAACGATTGGATAAACGGAGTTCATAAAGTTACTTTGGAAAAATAATCTGTTTTCAAAAAGAGAAAAGGGCTGTTCATGTGAACAGCCCTTTTCTCTTTTTGAAAGAAAGTCAGGATCTATGATGCATAATCATGTGAAGAAATGCATTGTTAGAACCTTGGATTGCCTAATTAAATTCCCGGATACTCTCCTCAGCCGCCAAAATCGTAGCATCCAAATCAGCGTAACTAAGCGCATTATTTAAAAACCAGCTTTCAAATGCCGAAGGTGGCAGATAAATGCCTCTTTTCAACATAGAATGAAAAAACTTTTTAAACAGCCCTGTATCAGAAGCACTGGAACTTTCAAAATCCCGAACCGGATACTTTGAAAAATGAAGGCTTAACATGCTGCCGAATTGATTGATTACATAATCCAGCCCACTGTCTTTAAAAACCTGATTCAATCCATTTTTTAAATAAACAGTTTTTTCTTCCAGTTCTGAATAATATTGATTGTTGGCATTCAGCTCTTTTAACAAAGCTATCCCGGCAGCCATTGCCAAAGGATTCCCGCTTAAAGTACCTGCTTGGTATACATTGCCTAAGGGAGCAATATGCTCCATGATTTCTTTTTTGCCGCCAAAAGCACCTACGGGCATTCCTCCGCCGATTATTTTACCGTAGGTGATTAAATCGGCATCAATTCCTAATTTTTCCTGCGCACCGCCGGGAGCAAGCCTGAAACCCGTCATGACTTCATCAAAAATATAAACAATCTTCTCTTCGTTACAAATTTCTCTAAGCCCTTCCAAGAAACCTTTTTCAGGCAGGATGCAACCCATATTCCCTGCTATGGGTTCTACAATTACCGCCGCGATTTCATTTTTATTTGCGGATATCAATTGCTTCACTGCTTCTAAATCATTGTAAGGTGCGGTAAGCGTGTCATTGGCAACGCCGGCCGTCACACCTGGAACATTTTGGATGCCGAAAGTAGCCACGCCACTTCCTGCTTTTACCAGGAACATATCTGCATGACCATGATAACAACCTTCAAATTTGATGAACTTATTCCTGCGGGTATAACCGCGGGCTAAGCGTATCGCACTCATACATGCCTCCGTCCCACTGTTTACCATGCGTATCAGATCTACATTCTTAGTCATCGATATAATGAGCTCCGCCATTTCGATTTCCAATAAAGTAGGTGCGCCAAAAGAAGTGGAGTCTTCAGCTTTTTCCTGGATGGTTTTAATGACAGGTTGATAAGCATGGCCGAGGATCATGGGCCCCCAGGATGCGATATAATCGATATATTTATTGCCATCCTCATCGAATAAATAAGCGCCATTGGCTTTTTTAATAAAAACTGGCGTTCCACCAACGCTGTTAAAAGCCCTTACAGGGGAATTGACCCCTCCCGGAATGCTCTTTTGCGCTCGCTCAAAAAGAGTTTTACTTGAAGTGTATTCGTACATAAAATGCTGATTTTTATAAAGAAATATTTAGAATGCAATTGGATAACATTTGATTAACGGTTCAGTAAACGAACCGCGTCTTTTGCAAAATAAGTTGCAATGAGGTCTGCACCTGCGCGCTTAATAGATGTCAGACTTTCGATAATCGCTTTGTCTTCGTCGATCCAGCCCATTTGGGCTGCGGCTTTTATCATGGCGTATTCACCGCTTACATGGTATGCGCTTACAGGAATTGTTACTGCATTTTTTACTTCCCTGATAATGTCAAGATAGGCCATTGCCGGTTTGACCATTACGATATCCGTACCCTGTTCTACATCTTGAAGGACTTCATTAATGGCTTCTTTTCTATTGGAAAAATCCATTTGATAAGTTTTTTTGTCTCCAAATCCTGGCGCGCTGTCCAATGCGTCACGGAATGGCCCATAAAAACAACTGGCATATTTGGCACTATAAGCCATGATACCGATATTGGGAAAATTGTTTTCTTCTAGTGCTTGTCGAAATTCCCCGATCCTGCCATCCATCATATCACTTGGGGCAATGAAATCGGCACCGGCTTCGGCATGGGAAAGACTCATTTTTACAAGGGCGGCCACGGTTTCATCATTTAAAATATAACCTGAAGCAATATCCACAATGCCATCATGGCCATATTGAGAATAAGGATCCAAAGCCACATCTGTCATTACGATCATTTCCGGAACAGCATCTTTAATGGCTTTTATACTTCTTTGCATTAAACCATCGGGGTTCCAGCTTTCTTTCCCCGTATTGTCTTTTACGTCATCACTGCATTTGATGAATAACAAAACGCTTTTTATGCCCATTCCCCATGCTTCTTTTACTTCCCCAATCATTTTATCCAAAGAAAGACGGTAATAACCAGGCATTGATTTGATTTCATGAACGATATTTTCTCCTTCATCAATAAAAATAGGTAAAATAAAATCGTTGGGCGTTAATGTCGTTTCTGCCACCAAACTTCTTATGGATGCGTTTTGGCGGGTAATCCGGTTTCTTCTTTGTAAAAACATTTTATTGATTTTTTTCTTATTATTTTTTAAATGCCAACTTTTATTTTACTGTAATAGTTATAAGTATGCTTGTCATTACTTGGTTTCTCTTAGGTATTGTTTCATGTTCTAAAATGTCGCTAATCCCAAGTACGTGTCCCATTATTTTACAAAAACGGACACGTTGTAATAACGTGGGTAGATATTGGACACATTTATTTAGGGCTTTTTTTCAATAGATTATATAGGTTGATATTCAAAAAAAATAGTTTCCTTACCTTTTATTTCAGCTTCGAGTATGCCAATTTTTTCTAAATTCTTCAAATAAATAGAAGCCGTTTTTCTATTCAACCTCATTGCATTTACCAGAAATTCAATCTTGCAATAAGGATGAATAAATAGTTGTTCAATCAAGTCCTTGGAATATATCCTCGGAAGTTGTTCTTGGACTAGCTTTTGAGTTTCATTAAACAGTTCATTGATCCTATTTATTTGAGTGATTGTATTTAGCGCTGTTAACTCTATACCTTTTAATATATACAATATCCAATCTTCCCAATTATTTTTAGTTTTGACTTCTTGCAATAGCCGGTAATAATCAGCTTTGTTTTGGATAATGTAGGAACTCAGGTATAGTACAGGTTCATTCAATAGGCCTTTCAATATCAAATAAAGCACATTGATAATTCTTCCTGTTCTCCCATTCTCATCATAAAACGGATGAATGCTTTCAAACTGATAGTGTTGTACTGCTAATTTTATCAAAGTAGAAATATCGTCTGTATCCACATTTATATATTGCTCCAGATTTTTCATTAACTCACTGATTGTTTCAAAATTGTCAGGTGGAGTGTAAATGACTTCATTGGTGAGATTGTTTATTAGAGCTGTTCCGGGAAGCTTTCTCAATCCTGCATTATTTCCTTCCAGTTCCTTCTGAATAGAAATAATTCCATTGGCATTTAAAATCCCTTTATCTTTTATCAATTGAGTAGCCATCAATAAGGCTTCTCTGTAGCGTAATACTTCTTTTGTTGCTACATCAGGCTTCGCAGATTTAGCATATAAAGCCTGATAGAGTTTATCTTGTGTAGTAATGACATTTTCAATACCACAACTTGCTTCTGCTTCTTTTAAAACTACAGCATTAATAAGAATATGAGGATTAGGTAATGTTTTGACAAGTCCTTTCAGTTCTGCTAAAGTTACTGCAGATTTACTTTCTTGCTTTAAAATAGCAATTGTTTCTACCATTGATTGCTTGGGCGGAATGTGCGGTAGATTATTGTATGCCTTATTTGTTTTTGAAGCCATAAACTTATTTTAAATTACATATTCAGCATTTTATTCTGTGCTTTTTGTAAAACCAATACTAAATGTCAAATCATTTGTTCTTAGTCGCTTTTGTCTAATCTCTGCTCTGCTATTTTCAATACTTTCTTTAAATCCTGCTCTCGAATTTCGTAAATTATTTTATATTTAGGAAAAGTATCGATAATTAGTCTGATTTAAAGGGTTACATTCCAAATTTATTCGTTCTAAACTCAGTGCCTTTTTGTGAGCAAATATTAAAAACCACTAAGACACAAAGAGCGCACAAGGTTCACAAGGCCATAGTGTACTTTATGAAAATCTTTGTGGACTTTGTGGTTAAATAAATCCGCTTAAGCCCATTCCCTCACATTTCGGCAAGCATCCAGCATCTTCGCTTCTTCACTGTTTTCTTCGGGCTGATAGTTATAATCAAACCTAACCGTTGGCGGCAAACTCATCAAAATACTTTCCGTCCGTCCATTGGTCTTTAAGCCAAAAATAGTTCCCCGGTCATGTATCAGATTGAATTCCACATACCTTCCACGCCTGATTTCCTGCCAATATTTATGTTTTGCATCAAAAGGCTTATCCTTTCTTTTTTCTACTATTGGAATATATGATTGCAGGAAACTATTTCCATTCGCTTGTTGAAATTCAAATAATTGTTCCAGATTGAATTCCCGCTGTGGTTTTAAATGATCATAAAATACACCGCCAATTCCGCGCATTTCAAATCCACGATGCGCATTATTGAAATATTCATCACAGTTCTTTTTATATTTAGGATATAAACCTGCGCCAAAAGGATGGATTGCTTTTTTTAAAGTTTTATGGAAATGTTGGGCATCTTCTTCAAACAAATAATAAGGCGTTAGGTCTGCGCCGCCCCCAAACCAACAATCAATTATTTGATCCGCTTCGTCATATAATTCAAAATATCTCCAATTCGCATGTGTAGTCGGCACAAAAGGATTTTGAGGATGAATTACCAAACTCAATCCACATGCAAACCATTTGCTACCATTCATGCCCAGTTGCTTGCGCATATTGTCATTGACATCACCGAAAACTACGGAAGTATTGACCCCGCACTTTTCAAAAACAGTTCCCTGTGCCATTACACGCGTCTTTCCGCCGCCGCCTTCTACACGCTTCCAATTATCTTCGATGAATTTCGCTTTGCCATCCACTTCCTCCAGTTTTTGACAAATGCTATCTTGCAGCGTTTCTATGTATGCTATCCAATGTTGCTTTGTAAACATATTTATTGCCAATTAAATGATTGAACACTTTCTACAAAAGCCTTTGCATGATCTACGGGTATATTCGGCAAAATACCGTGACCGAGATTAGCGATATGGCGTTTCCTTCCAAATTTTTTCAGCATGAGCTCCACCTCTTTTTTGATTTCCGGAATAGGCAACAATAATTTCGCGGGATCAAAATTTCCCTGAAGCGTAATGTCATTTCCTGCTAATTGCCTTGCCGTTTGAGGTTCAATGCACCAGTCAATGCCTAATCCATGTGCACCCGTTTTTGAAATTTCATTTATGGATTGCCATGCTCCTTTTGCAAAGACAATAACGGGCACTTCGTCTTTTAATGCCGTTACGATCTGGCGGATATAATATAATGAATAGGTTTCAAAATCAGATTTGCTCCATAAGCCGCCCCAACTGTCGAAAACCTGTAATACATCCGCTCCGGCAACTACTTGCTCTTTAAGATATGCGATGGTAGTATCCGTTATCATTTGCAATAATTGATGGGCAGATTTTGGTTTTTTAAAACAAAAAGCTTTGGCTTCATCAAAAGTTTTGGAACCTTTCCCTTGAACCATATAGCAAAATATCGTCCAGGGCGCACCAGCAAAACCAATTAAAGGTACACGGCCATTGAGTTCCTGTTTCGTCAACCGGATGGCGTCAAACACATAATGCAAGCGATCTTTCACATCCGGCACATTGATACGATCAAAATCTTTTTCGGATTTAATGGGATCAGGCAAATAAGGTCCCAGCTTTTCTACTAATTGCACTTCAAGACCCATCGCCTGAGGTACGACCAAAATGTCGGAAAATAATATCGCGGCATCTACGCCAATGATATCAATCGGTTGAAGCGTTATCGCACATGCCAGTTCCGGGTTTTCCACTCTTTCGAAGAAAGTGTATTTTTCACGCAATTTGATATATTCGGGTAAATATCTGCCGGCCTGACGCATCATCCAAACGGGCGTTCTTGCCGTTGTTTCGCCGCGTAAAGTCCTTAATATCAGGTCGTTTTTTAAATTGTTATCTTTCATCATTAATTGAGATCATTAAGAAATCCATAATCATTTGCCAGGTTTATTACTTGCTCCACACTTTGGAAATCACTTGTTATTATTTTATTTTCAGAATATGCTTTTAAAGCGTGGGTAGTTGTGTTTCCGATAGAAAACAAAATGGTTTGCTTCGGAATTTTATTGATAGAAAAGAAGCTTTCCACTGCAGAAGGGCTAAAAAATAAAATGCCATCGTAATCATCATCAATTCGCTTTGGACTTAAAATCGTTGTATAAACGATTATTTCATGAAGGGAAATACCCGCACTTTTTAAGCGTTCAGGGATCGTATCCATTCTTTTATTACCAGAGAAAAACACCAAGTCGCTTATATCTTTTCTACTCAGGATTTTCTCAACCAAATCTTTTCCATAGGACGCAGATGCTATAATTTTGCTTTTGGGAAATTGCTGAATGACCGCCTTCTTAGTCTTATCCGAAATCGTAAAAACCTCCCATTGAGGTGCTTGATTTATTTGTTCTGCAACTGCATTTACCGCATTTATACTTGTGAAAATTACATTTATTTTTTTAGATACAACTTTCTGGATTTCTTTTTCAACTACTTCATTAATCAAAGGTTCAGTTGTAATGAAATCTTCTTCAACCAATATAATATGCTTTGCCGCAGCATTCGGCAAATGGAATTGATCCAATTTTCGGGTAGCTAATATTTTAAAAGTTTGCAGCATATTTAACCAAAATGGGTATTTAAATCTTTCCTGATTTCATCAACAATGCTTTTTGCGCCATTCTCCAATAATTCATTGGCGCAATCAATTCCGAGCTTTGTTGCGTTTTCTATTAAGGCTGCTTTTTCAATCGCTAATTTTTCTTTCCCATCGGTCGATAAAATATTCGCTTTAAATATTATTTCCTTTCCTGACATTTCCGCAAATGCACTTATTGGCGTGGAGCAACCACCGAATAATGTTTTTAAAAAATCCCGTTCAATTTTGGTGCATAAAGCGGTCAAGGCATCATTAAGCATGGCTGTTTTTTCAAAAATATCAGCATCCGCTATCCTACATACCATCATGATAGCTCCCTGTGCCGGTGCTGGAAGCATCCAGTCTAATTCAATCGCATGTTCAGGTCGTTCATCAATCCGTTCAAGCCCGGCAGCGGCAAAAATTGCCGCATCCCAATTACTTTCCCGAAGTTTTTTCATTCTTGTCTGTAAATTCCCGCGCAGATTTTCAATGGTCAATTGCGGAAATCGATGCAGCAATTGAGCTTTTCTCCGAATAGAGCCGGTGGCGATCATTCCGGTTAAAGTTTGTTGCTCATCTTTATTTGGTGTCGAAAATTGCTGTAAAAATCCAGAGTCTTTATAAACCAAAAGATCCTTATGATTTGCCCTCGACAATACCGCGGCTTGTTGAATGCCAACAGCTAATTGTGTAGGCACATCTTTCATGGAATGAACCGCAATATCAATTTTGTTACTTAATAAATGGGCATCCAATGTTTTAGTAAAAACACCCTGAACGCCCATCGCATAAATCGGTGTATGTAAATCCAGGTCGCCATCGCTTTTTACCATTAAAAGTTCGGAAGCAATACCTTTCTCCATTAATAAATCCTGCACTTTCCGGGCTTGCCATAGTGCCAGTTTACTGTCCCTTGTTCCTATTCGAATCATATTTTAGCAATCATTTTATCATTAAATTAATGGGCAACATCTTTTAGGTATCCATTGAGTGCCTCTATATAATTGCATCCCGTTCGTGGATTTTCCGATCGTATTTTTAAAGCCATATTATTGATGATTTTTTGCATGGCTACTACATCTTGCGTCTCTTCGGCTAATGAAAGCTGCTTATTGAGTTCGCCTAATTTTTCTTTTACCGACTTCAATACAGGCACATGTTTCCGCATTAAATACCATTCCGCAAACTGATGAATATAAAAAGTAATAAAAGCTTTTGCCTTGGGCACTTCTGCTTTCCGACGACGGAATGTTTCATCATTAATCTTAGATAAATCATCCACATTGGCTAAGCTGATATTAGGTAACGTTTTTACATCCTGGTCGATATTATTCGGTATGGAAAGGTCGATTAATATTTTATGTTCAGATTCTTGAAAATGATTCTTGTTGATTATGGGTTCATCTGCATTTGTTGCCACAATGACAATGTCCGCGGTTTTCAATTCACCATATAAATGATCAAAACCAGTAGTATTTAGCCCATATTCACTTGCAAGCACTTCTGCTTTCTCAGCATTTCTGTTCATTAAAGTAATTTGTCCGGGAGGAACAATTCCCACTAAATTTTTACAAGTATTCCTGCCAATTTCCCCTAAACCGACAAGCAATATTTTTTTTTTAGAAAGATCAACCACTGTATTCTTCAAATATTGAACTGCCGCAAAAGCCACGGAAACCGTCCCAGTACTTAACCCCGTTTTGGAGCGTATGGCACGACAGGATTGCAACACAGTTTTAAACAAACGATCGGTAAAAGTGTAGATGCAATCATGCTCTTTTGCTATAAAAATAGACTGTTTTAGTTGTCCCACAATTTCATAATCACCCAGAATTTGGGAATCAAGTCCGCCGGCTACATGAAAAATATGGGAAAGCGCGTCTTTACCATATTTTTGGTAAGCATTTTTTGAGAAGTCCGATTGGTTACCTTGCGTGAAATTGCACAACAAAGTCAATAGCAAAAGCGGATCCTGGGTAAAACCATAAATTTCTGTTCGGTTGCAGGTAGATAATAAAAATAATTCCTTGATTCCGAATGCAGGTGCAGCTTTTAAAATGCTGACATACTGTTCTTTTGAAATGGCATACCTTCCTCTTAGATTTGTATCTGATTTGCGATAATTAATGCCAATGACCCAAAAGTCATTGATTGAGTTTTCCATTTCCAAATTATAATAAAGGATCGTAATTTTCTGCGGCAAAGATAGAAGCAGATTTCAAGGATTGCCTTTTCCTTCTGTCAACTTTCTGTCATATTAGACTTACAACACGCTGCCCCAGAGCTTAAATTTTAAACAACTAAAATGAACATATTCAATAAAACTCATTACATTGATAAAACAAGTTAAGAAAAAAATTATCTCCCCTAGATAACCCAGATGAACATAGAAAATATAAGTTTCCCCCATTTCTGTATCTAATTTCCCATTTCTGCATCTAATAATAAAACTTTAAGAGCTACCTTTGCAAAACATTGACCAGCATTATCACATATAAAAAGTTAAGAGTGCTCCTTCTGTTGATGGCACTGATTATCCAGTCCTTCAACAAGGCATTGATTATAAGTGATTATTATCTGAATACTGCACGTTATGCCCTTAAATGCGAAAACAAAGCAAAGGTGGAGCTGCATTGTAACGGTCACTGTCAAATGACAAAAAAACTCAAACAAGAGGACGAAAAAGACAAAAAGAATCCCGAGCGAAGAGTTGAGAATCATAATGATTTTTATTTTTTTGATCAAACTCAATTTGATGTTCCTGTTTTAGTGTTTCAGGATGCCGAATTGAAGTTCCCATTCACTCCGGATGGAGAGACAATCGACCGTCCGCATTCTATTTTCAAACCACCTACAGTCTGATATTTTATTAATGTACCCCTAGTTTTGCCTTTTCCTTGATTGGATCAGGTGTATCGACTTGTGGCTACAATTTTCATTTTCACATAAAAGAGCATGTGCGCGAACACATGCCCCAACTTCAATGAAAGACGGTTGAAACACTATCTTTCTTAAAATTAATATTCAATGAAATTAATAAAATATTTTTTAATTGTAAGCGGCTTATTTTTTGTCAATTTTCAAGCCAATGCACAACAATACATTATTAAAGGACATATCTATGACCTTCAAGGACATCAGGCATTAACCGGAGTCAATATAGAAACAATTGATAATCAGGCCAATGCAGTAACGAATGATGCCGGATATTTTGAAATAAAAACCAACCAATCGGAAGAAGAACTTCGGGTATCTCTGATTGGTTATCGGACCCAAATTGTCCGTTATGACAAACAAGAAAAGGACTTGAATATCCAATTGGAAACCGATATCCTTTCCTTAAATGAAGTCCGTGTTACGGCATATAATGGCCATAAAACAAATAAGGAAACTGCTGGCTCCATAGCGAATATTAGCGGAAGCCAGTTCCGTCAGGGAAGTGGTGTATCTTTACAATCGGCATTCAACAGCGTTCCAGGTGTTCAGATGGATCAAAGTACGCTCTCGGAATCCCGTATCTCCATAAGAGGGAACGGCGTCAGGGCACAATGGGGGATCCGCAATATAAAAATTTATGTAAACGATATCCCCGTAACGGAAGCAGATGGGACTTCTCGTATTGAAGCATTGGATGTAAACGATATAGGACAGGTGGAAATCATTAAAGGTCCCGCTTCCAGCATTTATGGTGGTGGCACAGGTGGCGTGATTAATTTTCAATTGCAACGCTCGCCATATCAAGAACAAAGTATGGAAGCTTCAAGTCTTGTCGGTTCCTATGGTTTAAGGCGTTTGGCAATGACCTATCGTAACGGCAGTGATAAAATGAACAGTTATGTTTCTTATGGCTGGCAGCAATATGATGGATATAGGGAGCACAGCAACGATATGCGGCGGTTTTTAGCTGCTAATTTTCAGTTTTTCCCATCCGAAAAACAAATAATTACCGTGTTGCTCAATAGAAGTACGCAACATTCCCAAATCCCGGGATCGCTCACGCAACAGCAAATGGAAGAAAATCCGAAACAAGCCAATTCAAGTAATTTGGATAAACAAGCTGCGCGTTATCAAAACTGGACCCGTGTCGGAATTGGACAGAATTATCTTTTCAACAATCGGTTTTCAAATTCAACCAGCATTTTTACTTATTTCTATGATCTAAATCATCCATTGCCCTATGCTTATATCCGGAATTATTACCAAAGTTACGGTGGGCGGACGCAATTTATGTATACTTCTGGCCTTACAGTTTTTCCAACTAAATTTATAGTGGGCGCTGAATTCAATCAGGCAAACACCAAAGGGACTCAATATGTAAATGAGCATGGCGTTGAAGGCAGCATAAATGGGAATACCGATTATAAAAACATATTATATTCCTTATTTTACCAATCAGAAACTGCTATCAGTTCAAAAACATCGTTGACAATAGGCATTAGTTACAATGGATTAACTTATAATGTGAGTGATTATCTTCTTCCTGAACGGAGCGGCATCAAGAAATTCAAACCGCAGGCCTCCCCGCGTATTGCCTTAAGTCATGATTTTGGGAAAGCACTTTCATTGCATGGAAGCATTAGTTCGGGATTTTCCCCGCCTTCAAGTTCTGAAGTGAAAAATGTGGATGGCTCCATCAATACGCGATTACAGGCTGAAAAGGGGATTAATTATGAATTGAACGCTAAAGGTAACTTATTGCATAGCCGATTGGCTTACGACCTTGCTTTATTTAAAATGGACATGAAGGGAGAATTAATTGCCCAGTCTGCGCAACAAGGTATTACCATTTACAACAACTCTGGTCGCACCAATCATGATGGTGTGGAATTGGCATTGTCTTATTTAATTATCAAAGAAGGAGCGGATAAAAGTATCACGCTATTAAGGCCGTATGCAGCGGTAACTTATTCGCATTTTAAATTTGATGATTATAAGATACTGAATGCGGAAGATCAGGTAATATCCGAGTATGATGGGAATGCGCTTACGGGAATTGCACCTTGGGTGATTAATGCAGGTCTTAATTTGGAAACAAAACTGGGAATTTACTTTAATGGGAATTATTTTTTTAATGACCGTCTGCCCCTGAACGACGCCAATACGGATTATAATCCATCTTATCATGTTTTGAATGCCAAAGTCGGGTACAAAATAAAATTGTCCAAACACTTTGGGATTAATATGTATGCGGGACTGGATAATATTACCAACAGCCATTATAGCTCAATGACCTCCCTGAATGCTGTTGCTTATGGCAGCGGACCACCTGCCTATTTTAATCCTTCGCCTGCCAGGAGTAGTTATGCGGGACTTAATATAAAATACATTTTTTAACTCATTAATTTTTATCAGAATGAAAATGCAATTCATTTTTTATATAGCAGTGTTCGCCATATTACAATCATGCAATAATGGGCAGAACAGCACCAAAGAGCGAAATCCTATCCTGCTTTCTGATGTACACAATAAAGCATCCTGCGTGTTTCTTACCAAAGATGAAAAGAGCAACCCTGTTGGCAGTTGGACAGAAATAGACAGTGCAGGAAACAAGCATTTCTATTTTGCAAGTTGGGATGCAAAGTTTGAGAAATTTGCGTCCGGCATTGAAATACCAATACCACCCAATACAAGCATTCACGAAGAAGGGATGCCTAAAATTGCGTTTAAAGGAGATGGCACGATGATGGCAATTTACGAAACATCTGTTCCTTCCGAAAAAAGCAGGTTTGGGTTAAGCGACATTCAATATATGATGTCTTTTGATAAAGGGAAATCATGGACGACGCCTAAATCCATTCAGTCTGAGGACACACATATAGGTTCTCGTTCTTTTAGTAATATTATACGACTTGATGATGGTGAGATAGGTGTTTCATGGTTGGATACTGATCCTGATAGTACAAATATCGGCCGCCCTGTAAAATTTGCCAGGACGAACGCAAATAAAGGTTTTGGACATGCCATACTAATTGAATCTTCTGCCTGTCAGTGTTGTCGTACTGCGCTAAGCAGTGATGGGGGAGGTAGTGTAATAGTCGTTTTTCGTAACCTGCTCTCTGGATCTGTAAGGGATATTTCCGTTAGTAATTCTTCTGATAATGGCAGGACTTTTAATAAAGCCGTGCCTTTCAGTAATGATCATTGGGTCGTTGATGGCTGTCCGCATAATGGACCATCCGTCGTTAGTAAAGATGAACATACCTATGTGACTTGGTTCACGGGTTCTGAACAAAATGGTGTTTTTTATGCAGCATTGGATAAGGGTAACAATATGATTTTAAAGCGGCAGCTTGCACCGAAGGGTCGATTTGTACAGTTGTGTTTGATGCCTGATGGCACCAGAATTGCGACTTTTAATGTTAGCTATAATGAAGGCGATTCTACCTATAGTAAAATCAAGCTGAACAAGACAAAGGGGGCAGACTTTTTCGAAAAAGAAATCACTTTGCCTCGTGTACATGCATCGCATCCGGTAATTATTTCAAACGGAAAACACCACGTGATAGTTGCGTGGACCGATACCGATCAAATTTATTATCTTCAACTTGCAGCTAATGGGATTAGCGATTTAGTAAAGGAAACAGAAAACGAGCCATTTAAGATGGAAAATAAAATTGAAATACCGAAATTGTCCTTTTCTAATGATCCGGTTTGCGGCATGAAAATAAATGAGCATACAGCAGTTGATACCACTTTGTTTCAAGGTAAGGTAATTGGTTTTTGCAGCAAGAGTTGTAAGGATATGTTTTTGAAAGATCCCAAGGCCGTTGCATTGCATTAAAAAGTGCTTAACCTGATAAGAGCGCTTTTCTTAACCACAAGGGCATAAAGATTTTCACTAAGGGCACAATGTCTTTGTGAATTTTGTGAGGCCTTAGTGTCCTTGTGGTTTTTTTAATTCGATTTATTACTTTAGCAAACCCAAATATCTACACACTCAATTTTGTTTCTATTTATGATTTTCAATTAAAAACATTACATTTGTCCAATGATAAAAACTGCTGACATGCAACACAAAATACACGAAGGCCGTAATGTAAAACGCTTCCGCGAAATGCTGGGCATTAAGCAGGAAGGGCTTGCCTATGAGTTGGGTGACGACTGGAACCAAAAGAAAATTTCGGCGCTGGAACAAAAAGAAAAAATAGAGCCAAGTATCTTGCAACAGATTTCTGGTGCTTTAAAAATACCGGCGGAAGCTTTTCAAAATTTTGACGAAGAACAAGCAATCAATATTATCTCAAATACATTTCACGATACCAAAGGATTAATAAACTACAATCCGACTTTCAATAATAATCCTATTGACAAGCTTATTCAGCTTCATGAAGAAAAGATTACGCTTTATGAGCGGATGTTAAAAGAGAAGGACGAAATGATGGGAAGGCTGGAAAGGTTGATTGAGAAAAAATAAGTTCTCTATTCCTTCTGTCAAGTTTTTGTCATATTAAGCTATGGGCCATTGAATTAATCGCTTTTCGCATTTAAACCCAATAACTTTGATTTTTTTAAAGTTGAAGATGCAAAATAATTCAAGGGCTTTATTATTGACAAATCTCGGTTCTCCGGACAGCCCGTCTGTAAAAGATGTACGCCGATACCTGAATGAATTTTTAATGGACGGCAGGGTAATTGATTTCCCTTGGTTCTTTCGTTTTTTAATTATGCGCTGCATCGTTGTACCCAGACGTGCGCCAGAATCTGCTGCTGCATACCGTAAGATATGGACTAAAGAAGGTTCTCCATTAATTGTATTAACCGAAAAATTAAAAAATGCGGTTCAGGAAAAAGCAAATTTCCCGGTTGCCTTTTCCATGCGCTATCAAAATCCAACTCCTAAATCTGCAATTGATGAATTGTACCGAAACAATCCCGATTTGAAGGAATTGGTCGTTTTGCCGCTTTACCCGCATTATACCATGTCCAGTTACGATACCGCGGTAGAACAAGTGAGACAAGTCCATAAAAAAGGCCGATATCCATTCAAATTAAAATTTTTGAGTCCATTTTATAATCATTCTGCTTATATCACCGCTCTTTCTGAAAGTATAAAACCTTATCTGAAAAAGGATTACGACAAAATCCTGTTTAGCTATCATGGTCTCCCTGAACGACACTTAAGAAAAGATGAAGAACGCATGGTAAAAGGAGCCATAACGGAGTATCACTTGCCGGACATCAATTACCAAAAACAATGTTTTGAAACTACGCGTCTTGTGGCGGAGCTGTTGAATATTCCTGAGGATAAATTTGAAATTACTTTTCAATCACGCCTTACCTCAGCAGGTGCGGAATGGATAAAACCTTATACGACTTTGCGACTTAAAGAAATGCCCTCTGAAGGCATCAAACAATTACTGGTAGTTTGTCCGGCGTTCATCAATGATTGTCTGGAAACACTGGAAGAAATTGCCATGCAGGAAAAAGAAAACTTTATAAACGCAGGTGGCGACAGTCTTACACTTATCCCCTGCATCAACGATCGGGAACAATTTGCGGAAACGATTGTGGATTGGGTTGAAAATGGCCAATAATATTGAATTATGTATCCTTATTTACTTGCATTGCATATTATTTTTATCGTTACCTGGTTCAGCGGAATGTTTTATATCGTCCGCCTGTTTATCTACGCCACGGAAGCGAATGCACAACCCGAAATTGAAAAACAGATTTTACAAAAGCAGTTCAGGCTGATGTCAAAGCGTTTGTGGTATGGCATTACCTGGCCTTCCGCTGTTTTGACATTGATATTCGGGCCTTTAGTAATGTGGCAAGGCGGTTGGCTATTTTCATTTAGTACGCAACACTGGCTGCATATCAAATTACTATTTGTAATTCTACTGTATCTATATTTTTTTAGCCTACACCGAATTTATAAGCAGCAACAGGGAAATGTTTTCAAAAACTCAGCTCAAAAACTCAGAATATGGAATGAAGTAGCCACAATTTTTTTGGTAGCTATTATTATGTTAGCAGTAGTAAAACAGGCTTTAAGCTGGATATGGGGTCTGGCCGGATTAGCTGCTTTTATCGTTGTATTGATGCTGGCGATTAAGGTTTATAAGCGAATTCGTGAAACGAGAATAGATTAAAGAATTTAATAGCAAAACAACATTCACAAAAACAAGCATATAGAAATGAGTTCTTCCAATTTAGAAATGCGGAATTATTTTCCCGTATTTCAAAAGCAATTTTTCATTCTACAAAATATTTTTCCTATTACCCCCTTTTATAAATCTGACAATCAATAAATTAAGCAATATACATCTTAGCTGAGGCTTAAGTGACATAGTGTCTTAGAAATTGCCGATTTTGAAAGTCTCTTTCCTTTGAAAGTTTTAATTTTGCAGCTCCAAAAACTATATTCATTAATTTTTAAATAAATGCAGTGTCGCCTATTCCAATTCCCTGTCTTTTACTTTGGCATATTTATTTTATCCCTTATTGGATCGCAGTCTGTGTATGCACAACAAGAAAAGGGCAGCATCGAGGGGATCCTGAAAGATCAAAATGGTGTACCACTTAGTTACACTTGGCTAGAACTTCCTCAATTGAAGAAAAATGTCATGAGTGAAGAAAATGGCAACTTTCAGATTTCGGAATTACCCGAAGGCAATTGGAGCTTGAAAATAAATGCTGTTGGTTATTTGAAATATGATAGTACAATAAATATCCTACCAGGCATCAGCACAAAGGTGAATATTCAACTAAAAGAAGATGTGAAAAGCCTGAAAGAAGTCAGGATTTCCGCGGTAAAAAAAACTGCCTCGCAAGATTTGAAAGAATCGGGCTTTAATGTGAACGCCATTGAAACCAAAGCATTTCAAAACAAAGCCATCAATCTAAATCAACTACTCAATAAAACCACTGGTATTAAAGTAAGGACTTCCGGTGGTGAAGGATCTGATTTTAATTTTTCCATCAATGGACTATCCGGAAAAGCCGTAAAGTTTTTTGTAGATGGTATTCCCATGGATGTTTTTGGAAGTACCATGACACTTAACAATATCCCCGTGAATTTGGCCGAGAGAGTGGAAGTGTATAAAGGAGTGGTACCCGTGCAATTAGGGGGGGATGTTATGGGTGGCGCAGTAAATATTATTACGAATGACCAGATTAAGAATTATCTCGATGCTTCTTATAGTTTTGGTTCTTTTAATACGCAAATCGCATCTGTTACCGGACAATATACTCATCAACCTACGGGTCTTACACTCAAACTGAGTGCCTTCGCAAATTATTCTGACAATAATTACATGATGCGTGATATTGAAATTTGGGATTCGGCGCGTTATGAATATGTAGATAAGGATTTCCGTCGTTTCCATGATCGCTATCGTTCGGTCATGACTCAGGCAGAGCTCGGATTCAGGAAAAAGAAATGGGCGGATGCTTTTTTTATTGGGGCAGGCTACACTACTTTTGATAAACAAATCCAAACGGGCAATGATCAAATGGCTGTTTATGGCGACGCGATGCAAAATGGCCAATCTTTTGTTGGCACACTTCGCTATCAAAAGGACCACCTCTTTTTGAACGGTCTTCAATTGAATGTTTTCGCTTCACATACCAATGATCAATATGTTGTGACCGATACTTCCCAATACCGCTATTTCTGGGATCAGTCGAAAGTGAAAGTGAATAAAGCGGAAATGGGCGGAATTAAAATGTTGACCCATGTCATTCGCCCTCATAATTATGCGCAGGCAAACTTGTCTTATCGCATCAATCAACACCATTCGTTGGGTTTAAATTATACCTTGGATGATGTTGAAAACAAAAATTACAATGAATTACTTGTTGCTCAGGACGATAATCCGGGAAGAATTACAAAGCATGTAATAGGTCTTTCTTATCAGCAGGAATTTTTCGATAAAAGGCTGAGCAATACTTTCTTTACAAAATATTATAGCCTGGGATTAAGGCAACCAGAAGTACTGGATCAAACAGGTGAAAAGTTTACGAGTAACCGTAATTTTTCCAACCAGGGTTATGGATTCGCTACCCGATTCAAACTTGGCAAGTTTTCAGGCGTTAAAGCTTCATTTGAACATGCTTACCGCTTGCAAGAAGTTGGTGAAATGTTCGGGAACGGATTCAACCAAATCGCAAACCTGGACTTAAGGCCGGAACAAAGTTATAATTACAATTTGGGCGCTTATTCCGGTTTTTTACACAATGGCCATCGTTTATTTGCAGAAGGCTCCGTTTATTACCGTGATGCAAAAGACTTCATTCATTCTGTGCTTTACCTCTCCAATGCGCAAGTGAGCCAATATCAAAATACTTCCAAGGTAAAAATCAGTGGTATTGAAGGTGAAGTAAGATATGACTTTTACCAAAAATTCGGGGCATTTGCAAATGCCAGCTTTCAAAAGGCAGTGAACAACACCAAATACTCATTGGGAACCACTATTGGGACGCCCGAAGCGACATATTTGAATAAAATCCCCAATCAACCTTGGCTATTTGCCAATGCGGGAATGCATTATACAATCCGTGGCTTGTTTCAGAAAAATAATGACTTACAATTATCCTGGGATATCCAGTATGTCCATTGGTTTTACCTCACTTGGGAAGCATACGGTGCCTTGGATTCAAAAAGTACAATCCCTTCTCAATATATCCAAAATATAGCGCTTTCTTATTCACTAAAAGACGGGCGGTATAATATTGCAGCAGAGTGTAAGAATTTTACCAACGCTTTGGCCTATGACAATTTCAGGTTACAAAAACCCGGTCAGTCTTTTTCAGTCAAGCTACGCTATTTTTTCAGTAAGTAAACAATTTTAATAAAACCAAATATAAAAACAGTAACCGAATGAACTACAAATTCAAAGCAGGATTAATAATAGGCGCAATAGGATTGTCGATGGGCCTTGGCTCTTGTAATAAAGATAAAATCACTACGCCAACAGAAGAAGGAGCAGCTGCGCCTGACTATGCGATTTGGCTGCAATTAGGAAGCTGGCCCAATACTACCCAATATGTCGTGGGCACAAATGACTTAAGCCAAGGTTCTGTTTCTTTAGAAGGGAACGGCGCGGAAGTTACATCCAAAGCCGATTACGGTATCATTCCACATGGCGGTTATTATTATTATCCGAGTACAAGTGCTGATTTTGGGAAAATGTCAAAATTTGAATTCAAGAACAACAAATTCAATATCGTAAAAGAAGTTCCGTTTACCTATCAAAGCGGCATTACTGCCTATACCTGGATCAACGATAATACCTTAGTCCTGATTGGCACCAATGGTGACGGCGATAAGGTTTTATATTCCATTGTAGATGCCAATTCACTTCAAATCACTAACGGAGAACTGAATCTTCCCGCATTACCAAATGGCTATACTAAATACTTTCCGGGTAATTTGGAAAGTGTCAACGGAAAAATTTATTTAGCTTACGGGAATGGTGCCGAATGGCCTGCCCCAACCCAAGCCGGACTTCGAATTGCCGTAATTGATTATCCTTCAATGAATGTCAGCACGACCATTCAATCTTCCACGGCAGATGGCCCTGGTGGCGATAATATGTGGATGTCCGCTTCCGGAGCAGATGAAAATGGGAATGTATATATGATGTTCAATGCCAGTTGGATGACAGACCCGTCAAGCCCTTCTAAAATTGTAAAAATTGCAGCAGGACAATCTACTTTAGACGCATCTTATGATTTTAATGTAGGGGCTGCATTGGGTGGAGTTGCCACAGAAGCTTTCTGGTACACCGGAAACGGAAAAGGGATCGTTAAGTATATTGATCCTGTTCTTGAAGCATCAGGAAGCCTGCATTATTTTAAATTTGCAATGGTAAATTTAACGACTAAAACAGCAGTTAAATTGGATGCAATCCCTGCGGATAAAGGTTCGCAAATAGAAAATGTAACCGCCGTCAACGGAAATGTTTTTGTTGCCAGCAATTCAGAAACCGGTAAAGACTATGTTTGGGTAGTGGATATGAATGCCGGAACTGCCAAAGCCGGATTGGAAATCGTTGGTGGATATGATTACATTCTTCGACTTGACTTTATGAAATAATAATTTAAGAGCAGGACGGGCAATTGTCTCGTCTTGCTTTTATGAAATAAAAATCATTAAAAATAAAAACCATGATCTTGTTACCTGTTTTCATCATGCTTTTGGCTTGTTTTATATTTTATAGCGCATCAAAAAGAGCCGTTTATAAAAGAAGTCCTTTGAATCATTGGTTTTTGAATCGGCCTTTATTTTCAAAGGCAGCCGTCATTTTGCTCTTATTGATTTCTTTCGCTTTCTTTATCTACCTCCAGGGTTTCGGTGTAGGCCTATTTTTAGGATTGACCGCATTAATGACGGTTTATGGATTTATGATCCTTTTTTATCCATTAGTAAGCCGTGTCAAGGCTTAGTGGTTTCCTATTCTAAAATTAAACGCGAATGCCGGCAAATAAAAAATACCTCAGTCAAAATAAAGCACAACGCATTGTCAAGATCACGGCTGCCTTGATTGGCAGCCTCCTGGTCACAGTCTCTTCCATGCTGGCCATTGCAATTTGGGTAAAACAGCCCGGCATTGTCTTCATGACATATAATTATGCCTTTATTTTAATCTGGTGTGGCTTAATGCTCGTGGCATTCTTATTTGAAAATGGCTGGAAATGCTGGCTTTGGTATGTCATATTGACGATTGCTTTTTTATTAATCTTTTTTATTGGATATTCCCATCTTCCTTCCTGACAACTCATGAGCAAAAGAACCCATAATGTTTATTTTCACTTACACACCATTAGTGGCATTACTATTAGTGTCGCTTTGTTTATCATCTTCTTTGCGGGGTCTTACAGCTTATTTGTGGATGCGATAGAACATTGGGAAAAAGGAGATAATATTACAGCGTTTGTGGAAAACAAGCCGGCAGTTGATTATAATCGTTTGATTGATAGCCTGGAAAGCAAAGGGATTCATTTGTTTGGCAGGAATATCAATACCACCGACAAAGGCAGCTTATATCAATCCGTTTATTTAACAGGTTCTGAAGATAGTCTCGCTGGTGAATTAGATCAGCAACCCATTAACTTAGTCCTAAATACAGAAACCTATGAATTAAAAAAAGTGACTCCTTTTTTTAGCTTAGGTGATTTACTCTATGAGCTTCATTTTTTTAATCAATTAGGAAAGCCCGGGTATTATTTTTCGGCGTTGGTTTCTTTGTTCTTTCTTTTTGCCATCATAAGCGGTATCATCGTTCATTGGAAAAAAATAAAAATGAATTTTTCCGTTTTTCGGCCTAAGCAAAAATTAAAAACGATCTGGACAGATGCACATACGGCTTTGGGTACCATTGGCCTGCCCTTTCAATTTATGTATGCCCTGACAGGCGCTATGTTTGGATTAAGCATATTGGTTTCTCTTTCCGGATCCTTAATGTTTGGCGGCAATACTGAAAAATTCAATAAAGCCTTAGAGGATGACCATGAAGAGGTGCATACTCATTTAGGAAGTCCCACCGATGTTTCCCAAATGGATTATAATGCATTTAGGGATAAGGCTGACCAACATTGGCCCGGATTTAAAGGTATGTATCTCGGTATCATGCATTACGGAAGCAATACCCAACAATTCCGCTCCTATGGCTATGTAAGTGTAAAAGATCAATTTTTAAATGAAGGAGAAGTCGTATTTGACATGGGAACCGGAAAAGTGCTGCATGAGCATGACCCTTATGACCGGGATTATACAGATAATATCTGGCCAACAGTTTATCGCTTACACTTCGCCAATTATGGCAATATTGGCGTCCTGTCTGAGTATTTATTGAAGGCCCTGTATTTCTTAATGGCGATACTGACTTGTTTTGTGATTATCTCAGGCGTGCTGATTTGGCTGGAAGCACGCAAAAAGCTGACTATTTCAGAGCGGAAAAAATACTACAACAAACAAGTGGGTCATATTTATTTAGCCATTTGCATGAGCATGTTACCCATAACCGCCGCTGCATTTATTTGTTCCAAATTGTTGCCTGTATCCGTAAATGACCATCGGGAAATTACTTTAAACTGTTTTTATTTTATCAGCTGGCTTTTGCTTTCCTTGTTTTTCTGGTATAAACAGGATAATGGCATTACAAACCGCTACAGTTTGTTAAGCGCCGGCATCCTGGGATTGGCGATACCGGTTGTTAATGGCTTTATTTCTAAAAACTGGTTCTGGCTGACTTATTCAAGGCACGACTACGGTATATTTATAATCGATATCCTTTGGATGGCCATTGCCTTGTCATGTTTATATGCTTACTTCAGAATGACGCGTAAGCACAGACTTCACATTAGTGAGTAACTAAACAGTTATTTTCTATTGTTAGCCTCTGTTGTTTAATTGTGAATTATGATGTTGCTTTTACCCTTAGTGAACATCTTTGTGGATCTTAAATTCGATTTTGATTTGAGTTGCTCCCAATAAATATGGAGAACATTGGCTATTAAATATTGAATTGCCTCCTGCTTTAGCTGCAGTTAAGTAGAGACTCAGCTGAGCTCAATGATTTCCAAATCGGGGTAAAATGCTTTTACCAATAATGCCAAATCCGTGGCATTGGTATGGGTCATGAAAATTTGGGCAAGGGAAAACTGTTGGAGTAATTCAAAGAGCTGTTGCAATCTTTGCTGGTCCAGCTTTTCAAAAATATCGTCTAATAACAAAATCGGTTGTTTGCCTAATTGCTGGAGCCATTTCAAATGTGCCAATTTCAAACTGATCAACAATGATTTTTTTTGTCCTTGGGAAGCATGTGTTTTTAAGGGATTCCCATTTAAAGTAAACAACCAGTCTTCTGTATGCGGCCCGACTGAAGTACGGCGGTATTCAATGTCTCTTTGCCGGGATTTCAGGATCAGTGACTGTAAGTTTTCGGGATGGGCACAAAATTTATACTGCACATTTATTTGCTCTGAGCCACCACTTAAATGCGCATAAAACCCGGATAACCAGGTCGGCAGGATATCGGCAATCGCTTTTCTTTTTTGAATGAGGAAGGCACCGCTTTGCGCTAATTGCCCATCATAAATATCCAATAAATCAAAAGAAATGTTGTTGGCGAAATTTTGCTTTAAATAGGCATTTTTCTGTTGCAGTACTTTCTGATAGCGTAATAATTGAGTTAGGTATTCCGCATCGCTTTGGGCCAATAAACCATCAATGAATTTCCGCCGGATTTCACTTCCACCATTGATGATTTCAATGTCATCGGGCGCAATCATCACGGCATTGAATTTCCCAATATGTTCGGTTATCTTGGCATATGGGATGCCATCATGTTCGAAGTTTTTTTTATTGTCGCGCCAGATGCAAATACTTGTTTCCTGAGTTTCACCTTGTTCATTTCTTTCGGGAACCAACCAATCGCCGGCTAAACGGAAACCTTCTTTGCCGATTTGTACATTGTTGATTTCCCTATTTTGGAAATAACTTTTGGTATAGCACAAATAGTAAACGGCGTCCAAAAGATTGGTTTTCCCAATACCGTTTTTCCCCGTAATCCCGATTATGGAACTATGGAAACCGAAGGTTTGAAATTCAAAATTCCGGAATTGCGTCAAAGCTATTTTTGATAAAAAGGGCAAGTATTCGTTTTTAAAAGTGGAATTACAACATTAATCAATAATTTTTGAAGCGAAAAACAAATGTTTCTAATAAACTATTCTCTTAAGTTGCAAAGATTTTATATTTTCGCACAAATTTAGTTATACTGTGGAAAAGTTCGAAAAAGAAATCTATTTACAATGGTACGAATCCATGCTGCTTCAGCGTCGCTTTGAAGAAAAAGCCGGACAACTTTACGGAATGCAGAAAATACGGGGTTTTTGTCATCTTTATATTGGGCAAGAAGCCGTTTCGGCAGGAACCATGAGTGCACTTCGTGAAGACGACAATGTAATTACCGCATATAGGGATCATGGTTTGGCATTGGCAAAAGGAATGAGCGCAAAATCATGTATGGCCGAACTTTATGCAAAAGAAACGGGATGCACCGGCGGGAAAGGCGGATCGATGCACTTTTTCTCCAAAGAACACCGCTTCATGGGTGGTCACGGGATAGTTGGTGGACAGATTGGTTTAGGTGCGGGAATCGCTTTTGCGGAACAATACAACAATACGGACCGTGCCACCATTTGTTTTTTTGGTGACGGGGCTGCGCGCCAGGGGATGTTGCACGAAATTTTCAATATGGCGGTTTTATGGCAATTGCCGGTGGTTTTTGTTTGTGAAAACAACCATTATGCAATGGGCACTTCCGTGGAACGGACTTCCAAAGTATTGGATATTTATAAATTGGCGGCGGCGTATGACATGCCGGGGGAATCCGTAGACGGGATGAAACCGGAAACCGTCCATACAGCCATGGCAACTGCGGTAAAAAGGGCAAGGGAAAAAGGCGGACCAACATTTTTGGAAATAAAGACTTACCGTTATTTTGGGCATTCCATGAGTGATCCCGCAAAATACAGGAGTAAGGAAGAAGTGAAAGAATACAAAACCAAAGACCCTATCGAAGAAGTGTTGAAGGTTATCAAGAAAAAGAAATACGCAACGGAGGAAGAATTGGAAGCTATCCAGGAAAAGATCAAAAACGAAATCACGGAAGCGGTTCAATTTGCGGAAGACAGTCCTTATCCTGATGACAGTGAATTATATAACCATATTTATGTTCAGGAAGACTACCCTTTCATCGTAGATTAAAACCAAAAACCATTATTGCTTTTTCGCAAAAAGAAGGATAATGAATTTATTATTATTTAAAAACTAATTGATACCTTTGCAGGCATTTCGCAAATATTTTTAAAAATCAGATGGCACAACACACAACTAACCCTAAAGGAAATAAAGATACCTTAAAACAAATTGAATTTTATTTCGAGAAAAATCAAAAGCCCATCATCGGCGTCCTTGTCGCAATCTTAATTATTGTTGGTGGATATTTTGGTTACAAGAATTTCATTTTACTGCCTAAGGAAGAAAAAGCAAGTGCAGCTTTATTTCCGGCCGAGCGGGCTTTTGAAATAGATTCTTTCACGCAGGTTTTGAATGGCGATGGTATTTCACAAGGGGCATTAAAGGTAATCAGCAAATTCAGCGGCACTAAAGCGGCTAATTTAGCACATTATTATGCCGGCATGAGCTATTTACAAACAGGTGATTTCCCGAATGCCATCAAACAATTAGAAAGCTTCGACGGCAAAAAAACACCATTTGAATATTTGACTTATGGTGCATTGGGCGATGCCTATATGGAAACTAACAATGCCGCAAAAGCCATTGACTTTTACAAAAAAGCCGCTCAAAATGAAAATGATAATTTTACTTCCCCGTTATTCTTATTCAGGGCTGGTTTGGCTTCCGAATTAAACGGGAAAAATACCGAAGCGATCAAATTTTACAAAGAAGTAAAAGAAAAATATCCGTACAGCCAACAAGCCCGTGATATTGATAAGTATTTGGCGCGTCTGGGCGATGTTTCGGTGAATTAGTGAATTAGTGAGTAAGTGAATATTGGAATTAAGGAAAAATATGGAATCGGTCATTTAGCTTTATCTAAATGACCGATTTTTTATTGTTGATTGTCGATATATAGCATCACTCCAATTCCCCAGAATAAAAATTTGCGCCTTAGCGGATCTTTGCCTCTTTGCGTGAAACAAGAACACCATGGAATTGCAATAATATATTTTGAACTGAACTTATCAGCTTAAAACGCTTGCCCTTTACTAAAAATACCCATTTTGAGGTATTTTTAGTAAATACGATACGATTTATCTTTGCCATGTATTAAAACACATACATGATGAAAAAAATCGCTTTATCTTTATTGACATTTATTTATTGCACTTCGCAATCTACAGCTCAGGTAGAAGCTGTCAAAACGCTTCCTGCATCGAAGTTTTTTGGAGTTCAGGCACTGCAAAATGGAAGAATAATATTCGAGTCCAGAGGAGCATCAGGCACAGAAACACAGTTGTGGTCCACAGACGGCACTAGCGGAGGTACAATTCAATTAACAGATTTATGTAACACTGGAGGTTTTAGTTCATCTTTGGATTCCTGGTCAAATGGGTTTTACTCGGATGGGAATTATTATTATGGAATTATAAGTACAGACTGTAATCCCCAGACTATCAGAATTTTTAAAACGGATGGTGTGACAATTTCTTACTCAAATGAAACAATGTCTAGCTTAGGCCTTCTTCAAATGAGCTGGTTATCCAATAGCTTTGAAGTGAATAATAAAATGGTACTCCTCGGTGGTAAGGAATCTATATTGTTAGTAGACAAAAACACATTGGCAATCACTAAAGTACATTCCGTTCCCACAACAGTTGCCAATGATGATTTGCATTATATTGGAAAACAAGGTGATGACCTTCTTTTTTATACATACAATGGTGGCAAACTTTGCAAGTTTGATGTCAATACAAATACAATGGATTATTATTTCAATATTAGACAGCACTATCAACTTGTTAGTGGTGCTCAACCTTCATATGGTGTGACATCTGATCCCTATAATAATTATACTTCAAGTAATTATTACTGGAACGGATATACCTACTTTTGGGTGTATGAAAACAGCAATAATCATGTTAATCGTGCGCTTTGGAAAACAGACGGAACAGCTACGGGAACGATTGAATTAAAACACTTTCCCATCAACAATACGAATGCTGATTTGGGCGTTTTTTTCACTCCATTAAATGGGCAACTTTATTTTAGATGGGCACATTCAGACACTTCTGCTCTATGGAAAACCGATGGTACTCCAGCCGGAACCCAAATGGTAAAGTCCTTCAAAACTTCTATAGGAGCAAGCATGAGTGATTTAAGCAATATAATTATCTTGAATAATAAATTATTATTTACAGCATCAAGAAACGGTTGCCTAGAACTTCATAGTTCTGACGGAACTACAGCCGGTACACAATTGATTAGTAAATTTTTACCCTTTAGTTGTATAATGGATAATTTGAATGCTTTAACTTTCATTCAAAAATCAGGAAACAGAGCCTATTTCAAAAGCGATTGGCCTGATAACATCATCTCTACAGACGGTACTATTGAAGGTACCTATTCTATAGGTAGTCCTTTAAGCGCATCAATATCTTCAGGTTTGCTATTAACAGATAGCGAAATATATTTCACAGCCACCACATACCCAGATCAAACCCCCAAACTATCCAAGGTAAATATTCAAAATGAAAGACCTTATTTCATAAGTGCAAATAATCATGGAGTTGAGCCCGGACAAACCATGACCATTACCGGCTTTGACCTGACAGGGGGCAGCCGAATTTATCTTTTCAATCATGACAATGAAAATTATGAAATTTTAGAGTCGTTTACACAAGTCAATGACACGACAGTTAGTTTTATATTACCTTCCGATATCAACTTAACATTGGAAGCGGACAGCTTTAAAGTTGCATTTATTACGCAACATGGCATGTTTTTATCCAAAAAAACATTTAAAACCTCATCAACTGCAATTAATGAAATAAATCCGGAAGGATTGGGAAATGTCATTCAAACAAAGGATTGGGTATTAATTGATTTAAAAGATAAAAACAAGCGATATGACATTCAATTATTTGATCTCACAGGAAAATTGTTGTCTTCAAGTGCTTCTATCCACCAGGATCAATACAAGTTAGATAAGCGGAAGCTGGTTCAAGGAATGTATTTATTACGTATAAATGGTTCCTTTGCCGCAAAAGTGGTGGTTTGGTAAAAAATCACAATATAGTAAATAAATAGGCTTGTTATAGGGTATACAAAGAACACTGCACAAATTAAATGTGCAGTGTTCTTCATTATTTTAAGATTCCGTTACCTACTGTAATTCGGTGATTCTTTTGTGATCACTACACCATGCGGATGGCTTTCCGTCATACTGGCAGCGGTGATTTTGATGAATTGGGCATTTTCCTGGAGCGTCGGGATATCCTTGGCTCCGGTATAGCCCATCCCGGCACGAAGTCCGCCTACAAATTGCTGAACCACTTCGCTGATCGATCCTTTGAATGGCACCCGACCAACAATGCCTTCGGGCACCAATTTTTTGATATCATCTTCGGCATCCTGGAAATAACGGTCTTTCGAACCGTCCTGCATCGCATCGATGGAGCCCATTCCGCGGTAAGTCTTGAATTTACGGCCTTCATAAATAATGGTATCTCCGGGGCTTTCTTCCGTTCCCGCAAAAATAGATCCCGCCATAATACAACTTGCACCGGCAACCAATGCCTTTACCATATCGCCAGTATAGCGCACGCCGCCATCGGCAATGATCGGAACACCTAATTTTTTGAGCGCATTTGCAGCATCCATAATTGCGGTAAGCTGTGGCGCTCCGGCTCCTGTAACTATCCTGGTCGTACAAATCGAACCGGGACCAACGCCTACTTTTACGGCATCAGCTCCGGCTTTTGCCAATGCCAAAGCACCTGCGCCAGTGGCGACATTCCCAGCAATAATCGGCAATTCCTTAAAGTTTTTCCTGACTAATTTAACGGCATCGATCACACCTTTTGAATGTCCATGTGCGCTGTCCATCGTGATGATATCCACACCAGATTGAACCAATGCGCTCACCCGATCCAAAATATCGGCAGTAATCCCCACCGCAGCGCCGGTCAGTAAACGGCCGAAACTGTCCTTGCATGAATTGGGATGACTTTTATATTGGATGATATCCCTAAAAGTAATCAAGCCGATTAATTTGCCTGATTTGTCAACGACAGGCAGCTTCTCAATTTTATGTTGTTGCAAAATACCTTCCGCTTTTTGCAAAGTGGTGTTGGCAGGTGCAGTTATCAAGTTTTCACAAGTCATGACTTCACTGACTTTGCGTTTCAGGTTCTTTTCAAAACGCAAATCGCGATTGGTAAGGATACCTACTATTTTATGATCGGCTTCAACGATGGGGATACCGCCGATTTTGTTGTCCTTCATCAACTTCAATGCATCTTTAATGGTTGCATTCGGATGCAAGGTAATGGGGTCAATTATCAAGCCACTTTCTGAACGCTTTACCCGGCGGACCTGTTCCGCTTGTTGTTCGATACTCATGTTTTTATGCAAGATGCCCATGCCGCCCTCTCGCGCCAAAGCGATTGCCATTTCAGCTTCCGTAACCGTGTCCATCGCAGCAGAAAGCAAGGGAATATTCAGTCGGATATCTTTAGTAAGTTGGGTAGAAATATTTACTTCGCGCGGAAGTACTTCCGAATAAGCGGGGGCGAGCAGTACATCATCAAAAGTGAGTCCTTCGCCGTAGAATTTAGAATTTACAGCCATGTGCAAAGATAGAACAAGATTTGAATTTCCGCAAAATTGATTTTTAAACTTTAACTTTCCTGAAAATATAATAAAAATTGCCCGTCGCTTCGATCCACATGGAGAATAAGTTGAGGGGAATAGGGTTGGGAGAATAGGATTGTTATCTTCTTATTTACCTATTCAAAACAACAGTGAGCATTAAAAAAACTGGCAATTATAATGAACGAAGCCAATTAATTTTCAGTAATTTTACGCACTCCTTTATTTGAGACAAAAAAAATACAATGGCACAATTAAATTTACAGCGTCCTATCGCTTTTTTTGATTTGGAAACGACTGGCGTGAACGCTGCAAAAGATCGGATCGTGGAAATTGCAGTAGTGAAGGTAAATCCCGATGGTAGCCGGACAAGCTTCATAAGAAAAGTCAATCCTCAAATGCCTATTCCTAAAGAATCCTCTGAAATTCATGGTATTTATGAAGAGGACATTAAGGATGCGCCAACTTTTAACCAAATCGCCCATGACTTAAAGCAATTCCTGCATAATTCGGATATCGGTGGTTACAATTCCAACAGGTTTGATATTCCTGTGTTAGTGGAAGAATTTTTGAGGGCGGGCATCAACATTGATTTCAAGGACCGTAAATTCATTGATGTGCAACAGGTATTTTTCAAAATGGAAGCAAGGACATTGAGTGCGGCATATTCCTTTTATTGTAACCAAGAGCTCATAAATGCACATAGTGCCGAAGCAGATGTATTGGCAACAATTGCGGTTTTGGAAGCTCAGTTGGACAAATATGAGACTCTGGAAAACGACATTCATGCATTGCATACTTTTACCGGTGGCGATGAATTCGTGGATTATGCGCGGAGATTGGCATTAAAAGACGGCGTACCTATATTTAATTTCGGTAAATACAAAGGTCAGAAAGTGGAAGATGTGTTTAAAAAAGAACCGCAATACTACGACTGGATGATGCAGGCGGATTTCCCGCTTCATACGAAACAATGCATTTCAGAAATCCTGAATAAAATGTTATTAAACAAAACCATGAAATAAATTCAAAATTTAATTGCATTTTTGCGTTCCAGATAAAAGCAAAACCTATCCGATTGGACAAAATAGTCATCATACCTACCTTTAATGAAAAAGAAAATATCGAGAAAATCATCCGTAAAGTCCTCTCTTTGCCCAATGATTTCCATGTATTAGTAGTGGATGACGGTTCACCGGACGGAACCGGCGAAATCATTAAAAAGCTTTGTTTTGAATTCCCCAGCCAAGTATTTTTAAAAGAAAGGAGTGGGAAGTTAGGCTTGGGCACTGCTTATATTTTCGGCTTCAAATGGGCCTTGGAAAAAGGTTATGAATACATTTTCGAAATGGATGCCGATTTTTCGCATAATCCGGATGATTTGCCGCGTTTGTTAAAGGAAGTGAAGAATGGGGCTGATGTCGCCATCGGATCAAGGTATGTGAAAGGCGGGAATGTAAAAAACTGGCCGGCAAACCGTGTTTTTATTTCCTTTGGCGCCTCCGTTTATACACGCCTCATTACATGGATCCCTGTCCGGGATTGCACGGCGGGGTTCGTTTGTTACCGCAGTGAGGTATTGAAAAAAATACCTTTGGATAAAGTTCAATTCGTCGGTTATGCTTTTCAGATAGAAATGAAATACCTGGCCTGGAAGAATGGGTTCAAGTTAAAGGAAATACCAATTACTTTCATTGACCGACTGGAAGGCAATTCCAAAATGTCGAAAAACATCGTGAAAGAAGCGATATTCGGGGTTTGGAAGATGAGGCGGACCAAGTATTAATACTAAACTTCAGTTAGCTACTCAACTTCTTTTCAAATTATTGCAATAAAAGACAGCGTGGAATATCTTTTTGTTACTAGAACTATCCACATTTGATTCCAAATCCCCAAAGGCGCGATTAACACTATGAATAAACTTTCCATTCGGCATCAAAATATATAAAATTGCAGTAACCAAACCATTGTTCATTTTATATGCCGCTCATAAAATTTGGGAATTGAAAGTTGGTAATAAACCACGATAACCCTCATTATGATAATGAAAAGAATACAAGAAATCCTGCTGATATCTAAGTTGAAATCAAAAAACTTCAGGAAAAAATAAAGCAATCCGCCCAATACGCAAACCATCGCATATATTTCTTTATGAAAAATCAAGGGAACATTATTTAATAATACATCTCTAATTACACCACCAAAACATGCAGTTATTGTCCCTAAAGCAATACAAATACCCATATTAAAACCAGTAGCCAAACCCAGTTCAATTCCATAAGTAGTAAACAAACCAAGACCTATTGCATCAAAAATAAACAGCAATTTGGGCATTTTCCGAAGGTATTTTTCACCTAACATTGAAATCCCGCTTGCAATAAGAATAACGATAATTGTTGTACTATTTTGGAGCCAAGTAACTGGAAAATTACCAATCAAAACATCACGCAGGGTACCTCCCCCAATAGCCGTGGCAAAGGCCAAAATAATTACACCGACAGGATCCATCTTTTTGGACATGGCTGAAAATGCACCCGAACAAGCAAACGCAAGAGTTCCCAAGATATCCATTATTTGAAGTAAATCTTCTTTCATGCTTTATGATAGTAATTAAAATTTAAACCTCAGTTTCAAAAAGGACAATCTAGGCAAAGGAGAAATGCGATTAATAATCCAAAGCCAATTTAAAACAAAAAAATACCGATTACAATTGTTATCGGTATCAATGCTTTATTCAGATGTCTAAGTATTACTACTTTTTTGCCTTCTTAGCTGGACTTGCTTTCTTTTCTGAAACTGACTTTTTAGTTACCGTTCCCGTTTTAATTGGGGTTGCTTTTTTATTTGGTATTGCTTTTTTTGCAACAACCGGTTTCTTTTCTTCAACCGTATCCTTTTTCGCCGGTACAGCTTTTGCCGCAGCTTTTTTCGCCTCAGCAGCAGGTTGAGTTGTTGCAGCAGCCTTTTTCCCAACAGCTTTAACCGCTGTTTTTGTAGAAGTAGGAGTTACTTTAGCTTTTTTCACAGGAGCTTTTGCTTCTTTGTTTGCTTCAGTGGCTTTTGCTTTAGTCGTGGTTGCAGAAGCTTTTTTAGGCGCCGCTTTTGATGGTGTCGCCTTAGTTGCTCCTGTAGTTTTTTTAGCAGGCGCAACTGTCTTTGCAGGTGCTGCTTTTTTAGTGGAAACAACTTTAGCAGCTACTTCCTTTTTGGGAGTATCTGCTTTTTTTGTGGCTGCTTTCTTTGTAGCAGCACTTTTTGCCTTTGCCATTTTTACAATTTTTGGGGTTAGAAAATAAAAGCTCTTATATGGCAAAATTGCTGAAGGGTTAAGCTTCAGCAATATTTATTTCGTTTACCGAAATCAAAGTCTTCGTACGAGTCTTCCTGAACTCCACAATACCGTCTGTCAATGCATAAAGTGTGAAATCTTTTCCGACACCAACATTTGTTCCCGGATGGTAAACTGTTCCTCTTTGGCGGACGATGATATTACCTGAAATTGCAGGCTGACCACCGAAAATTTTAACGCCTAATCTTTTGCTTTGGGAGTCGCGCCCGTTTCTTACGCTACCTTCACCTTTTTTATGTGCCATGTTTTACTGGGATAAATTGTATTTTTACAAAATTAAAAATAATAAATTGAATATTCAAAGAATACACGAAGAATTAAATCTAAGCAATTTCCTGAATCTTGATCCTTGTCAAAGCTTGACGGTGACCATTTAATTTTTGATAACCTTTACGGCGTTTCTTTTTAAAGACAAGTACTTTATCGCCTTTAATGTGATTGATGATTTCAGCCTTCACTTTAATTGATTGTACAGCTTTACCAATGGTAATATTCCCATTTTCGCTCGTCATCAATACATCTGAGAATTCTACGCTATCACCGGTTTCGCCGGATAGGCGGTGTACAAAAAGTTCATCGTTAGCTTTAACCCTGAACTGCTGTCCTGCTATTGTTACAACTGCATACATGCTTAAAAATTTTGCGCAAAAATACTTATCTTTTGCAGTAAAACAAAATCTATTTTTTATTATTATTTTTCCACCTTTGAAAATACAGCTAATACTTCTTCATTCTTCTTCAAAATCAATTGGTTCGACTTCACTTCATAAGCATTCGTCTCTTGAACGACTTTAAAAAAATGAGTCTCTGTTTCCATCCCTGGAACACAAGCCATCTTCGTGGAAATGATAGCACCAAAATGCAATTCATTCCCCTTTACTTCAAATTTTCCAAAATAGCCATTGCAGCCACCATTCCCATTTACCTTATTGGAATCGGCAAATGCCAGGGTTACCGGCTTCGGTGTTGCCTCTAGCTCGTAACCTGTGATGGAAACTAATTTCCAGCTAGTTGATTTTAAATCAGCGGTGTCGCCTTTTGTGTTTTTTTTGAGTGCCGAGCAAGACATCAAGAAAATTAAGGATAAAGAAAGTAGGTAGCGCATGTTGTTTATTTTTTTGATTAAATTTTAGATGATTAAATATGTTTCAAATTCCAAAATTGATTCACATCGGAAATAACTTTCCCTACTTCAATGTTGTTCATACATTTAAAATGACCTTTGGGGCATTTTTCGAACCCTATTTTACTGCAAGGGCGGCAACTTAATTCCTTCACTTCCTGGACCAACGATTTTGGATTCCGGTACTGTTTTAAATTATTATGCCCAAAATAAGGGAACATACCCATTTCCGGCGTTGTGTTTCCCCATAATGAAACAATCGGCTTTTGAAATGCTGCAGCAATATGCATCAAACCCGTATCATTACTCACCACCACCTTGGATCGCCTCACTAAATCCGCAGATTCCAGTAAACTGAACTTACCGCAGGCATTATAAACCTTTCCGGGATTAATTTTCATTATCGCATCGCCATTTTCCTTGTCCTCTTTCCCGCCTAATAAAACAATCGGATAAGGGCATAAGCTGCAAAATTCCTGCCATTTTTCAACAGGATATCTTTTGGTAAAAAAAGACCCCCCGATCACACAAGCCACAAATCCCGCATAATGCCCCATCGGTATATCATCCTGCTTAGTCCGGGAATTTTCAGGAATAAAGAAATCCAAACCTTCACCATCATTCTGTACCCTTAATTTTTTAACTGCATAAAAATAACGATCCACAATGCTTTTGTCGGGCAACAACCTCAATTTAAAGGTAACAAACAACCATTTCAAAATGTTCAGTTTAGGGAATGTAAAATGCGGAATATTAAGTGCCGACACCATCTTCTTGCTTCTTATATTCTTTTGCAAATCGACAATGAAGTCAAACTGCTCTTTTTTTAATTTTTGAATAATAGGGCTCAGCTTGCCATCAAATGTGTGGATACAACTTAAGTTGGCATTATGTTCCATTACCATTTTGAAATCCCCCTTCACTAAATAATGAATATCCGCGTCCGGATATTGTTTTTTCAAACACCTTATTATTGGAGTGGTCAAAACAATATCGCCGATGGAAGAAAATCGAATAATGAGTATTTTCAATGTTTACTGTTGAATGAGTAAGATTGCCAAAGGTAATATTTTTAAGCAAAAACACCCATCCTTACCTTGGATTCCCACTCTAACTCAAGGATTGCAGCCACTTTTTAGAAAAATTATTTTTAGATTTATTTTTTTAGAAAGAAAATTGCTTTAAATTTGCATCCTTTCATGGATGAAAATCCTGAAGGTCCTATAGCTCAGTTGGTTAGAGCACCTGACTCATAATCAGGTGGCCCCTGGTTCAAGTCCAGGTGGGACCACCTTAACGCTTACTTTTCTTTGATAATAAAGATAAAGTAAGCGTTTATTTTGCAATGACCGGAAGGGATACCGTTTCTTCTTATAAATTATTTAATTTATTTTACCGTTACATTCCTATCCAACCATTCCACAAAAGCGGACAAGAATTTTTTCAGGAAATCAACAGTTGAAGTATCGACCAGCCGGTCATTTTCATCAAAAAAATCATTGGCATGCCCAATATATGCTTCAGGCTGTTGCATGGCGGGGACATTAATAAAAACCAATGATTGCCTCAAATGATGATTGGCACCGAAAGCCCCCATGCTACCTGGACTAACACTTATTATAGCCGCTGGTTTGCTGTCCCATACGCTTTTTCCATGTGGCCGTGAACCTATATCAATAGCGTTTTTCAAGGCTCCCGGAATAGACCGGTTATATTCAGGCGTTACAAACATAAGCCCGTCAAAATACCTTAACTCGTCTCTAAAACGAGTCCATTCCTGCGGCACATGTTCTTCTTTATCCTCATTATATAAAGGTAAATCCCCGATTTCTATAATTTGAAAAGCCAAACTTTCGGGTGCCAAACCAATTAAGGCGTTGGCCATTTTCTTATTCAATGATGCACTCCTTAAGCTTCCAATAATGACGGCAATCTTAAATTGTTTCATAAATCTTTTGCAGGAGAAAACAATTCCTTAATCATAAAGTTCGACATTGCGGGCAGCCCTCCTACATTTTTAACTCACTCCATCCCCACCACTTCCATTTTCCTGCCTGCCGAAAGCAACAATATGCAACTTGAAATAGTGCAGGCCGCCATGACGCCCACCATTGGAAATTCAGTGTTGTTATGTAAAATACTGGTCAAAAATGAAGCTAATGCCCCAATCGCCATTTGCACACTTCCCAATAATGCAGAAGCGCTTCCCGCTAATTTGGAAAAAGGATTTAATGCCAGCGCCGAAGCATTCGGGAATACAAATCCCTGACAGGACAAGTATAAGAAAATCAATACAATGATATAACCCAAACTCATGTTGCCCGTAACTGTCAACAAAACCATTGTTAAGCCTACCAAAGCCTGGGTAATGATGGCAACTTTAGCCACATTCACGCTTGAATATTTCTTTAAAGCCAGGTTATTGATCTGACTTGAAATAATCAGCCCACCTGCCAAAAACGCAAAAATCCAGCCATATTGTTTTTCGCTTGCCCCATACAATTCCATCATTACAAATGGAGAACCTGAAAGGTAGGCATACATACCCGCCGAACACAAACCTCCGGATAGTGCATAAATATAAAACTGCGGCAATTTCGCCACCTTCCAGAAATTGCGCATGATGGGCGCAGGTTTCAAAGACAAACTTTTATCCGGTCCCCGTTTATCTTCTAAAAGGAAAAAGACCCCAATCAAAATCAACAGCGTAATAAGGCCTAAAGCGATAAATACCGTTTGCCAGCCAAAATAATGCGTCAGGTAACCACCCGTCGTGGGTGCAATAACCGGCGAAACGCCAATCACCAACATCAACATAGAAAAAATCTTCGCAGTTTCATTAGCCGGAAAATAATCCCGTACCAATGCCCGTGCAGCCACCATACCGGCACAACTTCCCAAAGCCTGTATCAACCGATAAAAAATCAAACCTTCCACCGATGAACTCACCGCCAGCGCAGCGGATGCAGCGATATAAATCAATAAACCCACAATCAAAGGAATCCGCCGCCCGAAACGATCCAGCAAAGGACCATAAATCATTTGTCCCATCGCAATACCGATAAAAAAAGAAGTCAGAGACAACTGTACTTTATCAATCGTCGTATGCAGGTCCTGGGCAATAGATTCAAAGCCGGGCAAGTACATATCAATCGAAAACGGACCAATTGCACTTAATAACCCTAACAATAAAACGATCAGAAACTTGTTCTTTACTTTTTGGGACATTTTTTAATGATAGTTATTATGGATTAATCGTTAATTTCTAATAGACGAATAGCTCGGTGTTTTATACAGACAAAGAAACATCCCACCCAATGTCCCTAAAAATCTCAAATCCTCATGTCTCATATCTCATGCCAAATCTCTAATACCCCAAAAGCCATTGTATCCTCGCTTTCACCTTTTCAGCATTTGGCAGCATAGCCGCTTCTAAACCCACATTCATCGGAACGGCCGGCAAATTCAATGCACCAATTGTTTGGACGGGTGCGTCCAGGAATTGGAAGCACTCTTGTGCGACCCTTCCAGCTAACGATTCACAGAAAGAATTGTTCAATTGTTCTTCCGTAAGTATAATTACCTTCCCATGCTTTTTTACAGTTTCATAAATCAAATCTTCATCCAAAGGGTAAATCGTTCTTAGATCAATGATTTCAACCTTCCCTTCAAATGCTTTTGCTGCCGCTTTAGCCCAATAAACACCCATTCCGTAAGTGATAATACATAATGAGTCCCCATCTTCCATCGCTTGTTCAGAGGCTGCCAGCACTATCCTGCCCCTTCCCAAAGGCAGAATATAATCTTCCGCCGGTTCCACCATCCTCGCTTCGTCCGTACCCGGCACCTTACTCCAATACAAACCTTTATGCTCCAGCATCACGACCGGGTTCGGGTCTAAAATAGCCGCTTTCATCAAGCCTTTCATGTCGGCAGCATTGGACGGATAAGCTATCTTAATCCCTTTGATGGTTGCCAGCAAACTTTCAATGCTCCCACTATGGTAAGGACCGCCACCCACATAGGCACCGATAGGCACGCGGATCACGGCATTTACGGGAAATTTCCCGCAACTCAAATAACAGGATTTGCTGATTTCAGTAACCAGTTGATTTAATCCCGGGTAAATATAATCGGCAAATTGAACTTCTACAATTGGCTTTAGGCCAACCGCACTCATCCCAATCGTGGAACCAATAATATATGCTTCCTGAATGGCAGTATTAAATACCCGTTTATCGCCAAATTTTTGGGCCAGTGTAGCGGCTTCCCTAAATACCCCGCCAATCCTGCCACCAACATCCTGGCCATAAAAAAGCGCTTCGGGATATTTTCTCATGATTTCTTCAACAGCATGGAGCGCCGCATCCACCATTACCACTTTTTCCTTGCCACCCGGGTCACGGACTCCTTTTTCTTCTGTAATGGGCGTCGGGGCAAAAACATGCTCTTCCACAGTGGCAGGATCTGGATCCGGTGCAGCAACGGCCAGATCAAACTCCTTTTGGACAAACTCTTTTTCCTCTTGTTCTATTTTTTCTAATTGTTCCTTTTTTATCCCTCTTTCTACCAAAAGTGCTAACAATTTTGGACCCGGATCATCAAGGGCATGTTTGGCTAAATCATCGGCGCCACGGTACCATTCTTTTCTGACACCTGAAGTATGATGTCCCAAAAGCGGCACTTTTGCATGTACTAAAATCGGCCTCCGTTCCTTACGCACCATTTCAATGGTTTCCTGCATCACTTTATAAGAAGCTTCAAAATCACTGCCATCCACACGCACACGATCCATGCCGGTAAATCCGGACACAAATTCATACGCATCCATAGTCCGCGCCTCATCGCTGCTTACGGAAATACCCCAGTCATTATCCTGTATTAAATAAATAATCGGCAACTGATGCAATGCCGCAAATTGAAAGGCTTCACTTACTTCACCCTCCGTTACGCTGCCGTCGCCCAGGGAGCAAACGACCACTGGCGGAATTTCATAAACATCTATTTTTTGATCCTCAATATACTGAATGCCTTGCGCTACGCCCGTTGTGGGGATGACCTGCATTCCCGTGGCACTGCTTTGATGAATTATTTTCGGAAAATTCCCTTTTCTGCTGTTTGGGTGATTATAATATGCTCTCCCGCCCGTAAAGGGGTCATCCGCTTTCGCCAACAACTGCAACATCATCTCATAAGGCCGCCAGGACATGCCCAGCATCATGCTTTCATCACGATAATAAGGGCTTACGAAATCACAAGATTTCAATAATAATCCTGTTGCCAATTGGATCGCTTCATGCCCGCGGCTAGTGGAATGCACATATTTGCAAACAGGGCGGTTGTTTTCATAAATATCTGTCATCGCCTTTGCGGTCATCATCAGACGGTAAGCCTTTAATAGAATATCGTTTGCAATCATGTCGTTCCGGATTTTATTTAGTGGGCAAAGATAATAAATAGTTTTTTGGGCATTTCAATAGCATGTGATAAATATCCCGCGAATATGAATACATGAAATTCTTCTCTCTTCCTCAGGTTAAATAATCAAAACAATATAGTGTTTTTTTTATTAAAACACATACTCCTTAATTTTATCTTAGCACCTTTTCTAAAAACGGGCAAGCATTCATCCACATGCATAAACTCAATTTAAAAAACAGCTATTCGCCCAACAAAAAAAACAGCCCTATATAAATAGGACTATTTTTTGTTTTCAGGTTGGTTTAATAGGGACAAGATGATGCATTTTGAATCCCATTAAAGCGTTAAAATAAAGGCTGCAAATATAGGTCAGGCATAAATCAAATAAAATACCGCATAATGGGTATTTTTCAGCAACAATGCATTTATTATAAAAAACCACCATTGATTTTTAAAGAAGCGGTAACTGCCAAAATCGTTACCATTTTTCAGGAATTTAAGGCAATAGCTGTCATTTTTAAATAAAAATTCCAAAAAAACTGAAATAATGGCAATTATCCGGATTGGCACATTTTTCGTTCAAAGCACTATGTAGTTTTTTACAAACAAAAATAAAACACTAAAAATTAAATTAAATAATCATGGCTGAACAAGTAAACATTAAACCACTCCACGATCGCGTAATCGTGAAGCCTGCTGCTGCAGAAACAAAAACTGCCGGCGGAATCATTATCCCGGATACTGCCAAAGAAAAGCCGCAACGCGGAACTGTCATGGCTGCCGGTCCAGGTAAAAAAGACGAACCGGTAACCGTGAAATCAGGCGACGAAGTCCTTTACGGAAAATATGCAGGAACAGAAATCACTATTGATGGTCAAGAGCTTTTGATCATGCGCGAGAGTGATATTTTGGCAATAGTTTAAGCACTAATTATTCATATAAAAAAATCAATATAAAAAAATGGCAAAACAAATCTTGTTTAATATAGACGCCCGCAACAAAATGAGAAAAGGCGTTGATACTTTAGCTGATGCAGTAAAAGTAACCCTTGGACCTAAAGGTCGCAATGTAGTTATCGAAAAGAAATTTGGCGCACCATCCATCACTAAAGATGGCGTTACGGTAGCTAAAGAAATTGAATTGGAAGATTCCATCGAAAACATCGGTGCGCAAATGGTAAAAGAAGTGGCAAGCAAAACTGCCGACCAAGCTGGCGACGGTACCACTACCGCAACCGTTTTGGCACAATCCATCGTTGGCGAAGGATTGAAAAATGTGGCTGCCGGCGCTAATCCAATGGATTTGAAACGCGGTATCGACAAAGCTGTTGCCGCAGTTATCGAAAACTTGAAAACACAATCTCAAAGTGTTGGTAACGATACAGAAAGAATTGAACAAGTAGGTACTATTTCTGCAAATAACGATAATGAAATCGGGAAATTAATTGCACAGGCAATGCAGAAAGTGGGCAACGAAGGCGTTATTACCGTTGAAGAATCCAAAAACACCGAAACTACTGTTGATGTAGTGGAAGGTATGCAATTCGACCGTGGTTATTTAAGCCCTTACTTTGTGACCAACACAGAAAAAATGCATGTGGAACTGGAAAATCCATACATCTTGATTTTTGACAAAAAAATCAGCATGATGAAGGATATCCTTGGCCTATTGGAAAAAGTAGTTCAAAGCGGCCGTCCATTATTGATTATCGCAGAAGATATCGATGGCGAAGCATTGGCTACATTAGTGGTAAACAAATTACGCGGATCTTTAAAAATCGCTGCTGTAAAAGCTCCGGGATTTGGTGATCGCCGTAAAGAAATGTTGCAGGACTTAGCCATCTTAACCGGCGGAACTGTCATCAGCGAAGAACAAGGTTATAAATTGGAAAATGCAGAATTTACAAGCCTAGGTCAGGCAGAAAGCATTTCCATTGATAAAGACAACACGACAATTGTTGGCGGAAAAGGTGAAAAAGAAGGTATCACAGCCCGCATCAATCAAATAAAAGCACAACTTGAAGCAACCACTTCCGATTACGATCGCGAAAAAATGCAAGAAAGATTGGCTAAATTAAGTGGTGGTGTTGCCGTACTTTATGTAGGTGCAGCAAGTGAAGTGGAAATGAAAGAAAAGAAAGACCGCGTTGATGATGCTTTACACGCAACCCGCGCTGCCGTTGAAGAAGGTATCGTACCAGGTGGCGGAACGGCTTATATCCGTGCGATCGCAGCTTTGGATGCTTTGAAAGGGCACAACAGCGACGAAAACACAGGTATTGCAATTATCCGCAGGGCTTTGGAAGCGCCAATCCGCACAATCGTTGAAAATGCAGGATTGGAAGGTTCCATCATCGTTCAAAAAATCAAAGAAGGCACCGGCGATTATGGTTTTAATGCACGCACAGAACAATATGAAAACTTATTATCTGCCGGCGTTATTGACCCTACAAAAGTGAGCCGCGTGGCATTGGAAAATGCAGCGTCCATCGCTTCTATGTTCTTGACTACCGAATGTGTCATTGCCGACAAACCAGAACCAAAAGGTGCTGGTGGCGGAATGCCTCAAATGCCAGGTGGCGGAATGGATATGGGTTATTAATCCTGGGTTTTATAAATTGCAAAAGACTGTTTCTTTGGGAACAGTCTTTTGTGTTTTGTGGAATGCTTTGGCAAGGCTGAACGCTACCCTACTCGCTTCTCGGATCCTGTTTCATCGGCATCCTAGCGCATTTATATACCTCAATTGACGGACACCCGAAATCCATCACTACTTTTCCCAATATTAAATACAAGCCATTTCCATGTAAGGGGTATAATTTTAATGATGGCGGGAAATGTACGGTATCAAAAAAATCGCCGTTTACATCAAGGAAAGTCCCGAATTTCATATAAGTGCCTTTCCTGGTTTTTACGGTTTTTTCGGCAATGTAATCACCTACCATGCGGATGGTTTTACCTTCAAACGCTTTCAGGTCGCAAACAAAAGCTTCGCCTCGATAATCGGATTTAGCCAAGTCGAACATAGGCGCGGAAACGGGAAAGCCAATCAATTCCAATTCATCATAAATATCTTCCAAAGGCGAAGATTCCAATTTTGGCAAAACGAGTTTTTCCATACTGTTTTCAAAAAGAGACAAGGCCGCTTGCTTTTGCCGGTGGCCGTTCAATAACAAATGGGCTTCCCAAAGCAATTCCTTTTTCCCCATTCCCGTAAATCGGAATGCACCGCAGCGAATCAAGACCACTACTTGCTCCAATCCGGCACTCATACGCAAAATAAAATTTTCCAAAGTGGTAAAAACACCGTTTCGTTGACGCTCCCAGGGAATTTGATGCCCTAACCCTTCCTCGAAATTAAGCAAACAATCGTATCCCAGATAAATATCCTTGTCATAAATACAGGTATTGAACACACTTTTATTGACACAAGGCAGGCAAATATTCCCACCGGCATTCCGGGCTTCGTTCACATATACTTTCCTTTGGTAAAAACCCCCATAATTATTCAACACGGCAACCATAAATTCCAAAGGGTAATAAGTCTTCAGGAAAAGGCTTTGGTAACTTTCAACAGCAAAAGAGGCGGAATGCGCTTTATTGAAACAAAATCCAGCAAAGGATTCCATCTGCCGCCAGATTTCAAGGGAAACATGCTCAGGATATTGTTGTTCCATGCAATGGTTGAAAAACTTCTCTTTTATCCTTGCCATTTCTTGTTCAATATGCCCTTTTCCGCTCATCATCCGGCGCAAAACATCCGCATCTGCCATATCCAGTCCGCCATAATAATGCCCTATTTTCATGACATCTTCCTGATAAACCATTACGCCATAGGTTTCTTCCAGTTGCTTCTTGAATACGGGATGCAGGTACTCCACCTTTTCCGGATGATGGTGCCGTTCTATAAAAGCTTTCATCATGCCCGAATAGGCCACACCGGGCCTGATGATAGATGAAGCCGCAACCAAAGTAAAGTAATCGTCGCATTTCAATTTGGTCAATAATTGCCGCATAGCCGGACTTTCAATATAAAAACAACCGATGGTCTGGGCAGATTTCATCTGCTCCATAATTTTCGGGTCTTTGAAAAACCGATGCGGGTTATCTGTCCTGATGATTTCACCCCGGTTTTGTTTTACAATTTCCCGGCAATCTTTTATATGCCCAATGCCCCGCTGCGAAAGGATGTCGAATTTTTCAAACCCGATATCTTCAGATACATACATGTCAAACTGCATGGTGGGCAAGCCTTTGGGGGGATAATCCAAGGCTGAATAACAAGTCAGTTGCTGTTCAGATATCAATACCCCACTGGCATGTACGGTCCTCTGGTTCGGAAAATCTTCCATTTGATTACAAACCGAAAGAATGGTATCGACCACTTCATTTTTATTCAGCATATTTTGTGGATCATGGACGAGCCGGTCGATTTCTCCCTTTGGCAAACCATAAATTTTACCAAGCTCCCGAATAATGGAACGCGAACGGAAAGTGCTCATTGCACCCATCAAAGCCGTGTGTCCATTAGGATAGCGATTGAAAATATAACGATACATTTCATCCCGTTCATTCCAGCAAAAATCCACATCAAAATCGGGAGGCGATTTTCTTTTAGGATTCAAAAAGCGTTCAAAATATAAATCCAGCTCAATAGGGCAAACATCCGTAATGCCCAAACAATAAGCAACGACGCTATTGGCGCCGCTTCCCCTGCCCACATAATGAAAATCCCGGGAACGCGCATACCTGCAAATATCATCGGTAATCAAAAAATAAGAGGAAAAATCAAGCGTGTCAATAATCTCCAATTCCTTTGAAATCCGTTCTTTTGCCCTTGTATTATGAAGACCATATCGCCTTTCCATACCTTCCAGGGCATATTGGCAGAGCAATTGTTTGTCGTCATAACGGTTTCCCGTAAAGTCTTTTTTATTTTTAGATCCCTTGAAATCAAAATTAAAGCTGCACTGACTAAGCAAGGCTTCGGTGTTTTGGATGATTTGCGGAAAATCCCTGAATTTTTCCATCAGCTCCCTTTTGGGGATAAAAACTTCATTGGGTTTTGCCACTTGTCCCGGCTTCAATTGAGAGATCAGGATATTGTTGTCAATTGCCCGAAGTTGGGTATGCAATTTCAGGTTTTCAGGTTCAAAAGAAATAGGTTGCAATATAACGAAGCGTTCCTGGTTTGCTTTAGGCTGCAAAATGATCTTGTTCAATTCTTCATACCTGATACCGATATATTCATTTTCTTTTAGTGTGTATACCTTTTTTTGTCCAAAAGGATAAATAACGAAAACATTCTTGAAATCAGGCGCTTGAACCGGCAAGGATTGTTTTTTCCGATTGCATTCCGTCATCAGTTCGTTCAGCTCCTTGAACCCATTTTCATTTTTTGCGATGCCGATATATAAAAGCTCATCCCCATTCCGATATTCCATCCCGGCGAGGATATTCAAGTTTTCAATTTTCCCTTTTTCTTTCCTGATGAAATCAAGAACACCGGTAGAATTATTGATGTCAGTCAAAACAGCGGTATCGTAACCGTATTGCAACATATTTTTGGCCAATTCTTCCAAGCTCATCGTGCCATATCGCAAACTAAAATAACTATGCACATTCAATAACATGGCTTCCTTTTTTTACCTGATTTTTTAAAATTCAAATTATCAAAACAACTTCCCCCTCAAAACAGACCTGTTCCCAAATTGAAGGCGGATGCGGTCCATCGCTTGGGATAAATTAAGATTCGTTATCGTATCACTAAATAAATCCGTTTGATAACTTCCGGTCACCAACCCGCTGAGCTTGATGCCCACCAAACGGATCAGCATCCTTCGGCTATATAATTTGTCGAACAATGCCATTACTTTTTCCGTCAACACCTTTTCCGAAGCGGTATAAGACAATTTTATTTGTTTGGTATGCGTATCAAAATTGGAGTAGCGTATTTTCAGTGTCAGGCAAGAGCAAAGCCTTCCTTCTTTGCGCAGGTCGAATGCCAATTCATCTGTCATCAATGCCAGCTTTTTGCGCACATCCTCCATATCAATCGTATCCGCTTGGTAAGTATGTTCCTTACTCACGCTTTTTTGTTCCCGGAAAGGGACAACTGGCGAATCGTCGATACCATTAGCTTTTTTCCAAATACCTACACCGTTTTCGCCCAATACACGACGCATGGTTTGTGCTTCCATTTGTTGTAAAGTCAATATTTTACTGATGCCCATATTCCGCAATTGCGCATAGGTTTTCCCACCCACCATCGGAATCCTGCGGATGGACAAAGGCGCAAGAAAGGGTTTTTCTTGCCCCATATATACTTGCCGCTCACCTGAAGGCTTGGCCTCACCGGTGGCAATTTTACTGACTGTTTTATTGATGGAGAGTCCGAACGAAATAGGTAATCCGGTTTCTTTAATAATCCGCTGCCGTAGCTCTTGCGTCCATTTCCAACAGCCAAAGAATTTATCCATTCCTGAAATATCCAAATAATGTTCGTCTATAGAAGCCTTTTCTACAATCGGCGCTTCCTCTGAAATAATATCCGTTACCATTCCGGAATAATGACCGTATTGATCCATGTCGCCCCGGATTAAAATCGCTTCCGGGCATAACTTTCGGGCCAACCGCATAGGCATGGCACTGTGCACGCCGAATTTCCGGGCCTCATAAGAACAAGATGCCACTACCGCCCGGTCCGAACCACCGCCAATCAATACAGGTTTACCCATCAAACTACTGTTGTTCAATCTTTCCACAGACACAAAAAAAGTGTCCAAATCGCAATGTACAATATGCCGTTCCATGGTTATTTAAAATTTTTCCACTACCTTTGATTGCAAAACAATCACTAACAAGATTGTAATACTACCCAATAAAAATGAAACCACAAAATATTTTTTTCGGAAGCAATATTAAATTCCTTCGGGAGCGGAAAAGTTTAAGCCAAAAAACCATTGCCGAAAAAATAGGCATTACCCGTTCCAAAGTCAACGGTTTGGAAAATGCGCATATTGATACGCCCAAAATTATCGACTGTATCCATTTCTCTGAATTTTTCAAGGTCAGCATAGACAGCTTGATCAAAGTCGATTTATCCCGGCTTCCGGAATTGAAATTGCGGGAGTTGGAAGCAGGGAACGATGTGTATATTATGGGCGGGAATATTCGCGTACTGGCAATTACCGTTGACAAAGAGGAAAAAGAAAACCTGGAATATGTCCCCATAAAAGCGAAAGCTGGCTATCGCGCAGGTTATAACGATCCACAATATATTGCCTCGCTGCCTAAGTTTTCCTTACCCAATTTGCCAAAGGCAGGCACTTTTAGGATGTTTCCAACCACCGGCGATTCCATGTTGCCGATTCCTGAAGGCAGCAATATTATTGCCCAATATGTTGAAGACTGGAAAAACCTAAAGCCAAAGACACTTTGCATCGTGATTTTAAAAGGCGACCAGGATTTCGTGTTTAAGCAAGTCAGCTTTTTGGAACGCGGCATTTTTCTTTTGGAATCTTTCAATTCCGTATATCAGCCTTACGAAGTAGCCGCAGAAGACATTTTGGAAATCTGGAAATTTAAAAGTTATCAAACGGAAACCTTGCCCGAGGCAGAAACCGACATGCAACAAATGATGAAGACGATGCGGGAGATAAAAGCTGAAATAAAGTCACTCAAAAAATAAAAACCACAAAGTTTTTTGCTCACATACACGGCTATTCAAAGAGAATCATATAAAATACTTGCTCAGAGCTAATTATTATACAATATTGGGAGTCCATAATTTGTTTATCAGGCATCCCTTTCTTAACACACAAAGCCCCAAAATTCTTCACAAAGTACACAAAGTCTTTGTGAATTTTGTGCCTTTGTGTTTTTTTTTAATTCGATATTGGATTGAGTGACTTGTTCAAAATAACACATAAAATTATCCATATTTTCAAAATAAAATGCACGATTTAAGGTAGTAAATACTTCTAACTTTCTGAACAAGCTTATGTAGCGATATTTATTTGTCTATATATACATTCCCTAAAATCTCAAATCTCATGTCTCAAATCTCATGTCTCATGTCTCAAACCTCACTCGGAACAATCGCCTTTGCCTTGCTTTTAGGTTTGTGAACGGCAGTTTGTTTGTTTGCTTCCTTTTCCATCATTATTTTTACTGGACTGCCAAAGATGAAGAACAATTTTTTCCTAAATGATTTTGCCTTCTTTATATCTTGCCACATATCTTTATATTCATGGAAATTAATATGAAAGGGATTCGCTTTGTTTTCGATATTTGTGGTAATGCCATAAATTACTTTTTCAACTTCAGGCTCGTAAGTCCCCCAAATCCGATCCCAGATAATAAAAGTGGCCGCATAGTTTTTGTCGATATACTGTTCTTGGGACCCGTGATGCACACGGTGGTTAGATGGGGTGGCAAAAATATATTCTACCCAACGCGGCAGTTTTCGGATAAATTCAGTGTGTACCCAAAATTGGAACAATACGGCAATTTGACTGGTTACGAAAAAAATGACCGGATGAAAACCCAATATGGCAACGGGAAGAAAAAATATGATTTTGATATTTTGAACCCAGCTCAAACGGAAAGAAACCGTGAGATTGTAATGCTCTCCGCTATGATGCGCCACATGCGTTGCCCACCAAAACCGCTGTTGATGGGAAATTCTGTGCGCCCAATAACTGCAAATGTCAAAGATGATATAGCAGGGGATCAGCGTCCACCATTGTAATTCCATCCTCCAGGGAATGGCATTGTAAATCCAAACAGCAAGATACAACAAGGCTACTTTAATAAGCGCACTGACAATCAAATTTCCTATTCCAACAAGTATGGATCCAATAGTTTCCTTTTTTTCATAATATTGTTTTTCCTGACGATAAGAAATATAAATTTCAAGTGCGGCAAAAAGAACCATGAATGGCACGGCCCAAACAATGATGTTTGGTGCCTGGCTTTCCACTTCACGGATCAAGTCTGTCGGGATTTTTGCGGCACCAAATAAATTCAATAAAATCATAAGCTCCTAATACTTTTTGGGGGTCATTTCTTCAAATGTAACCTTTCTGTTCCTTTTTTGGGGCGTTCGCACCCAATTTTTAACGAAAAATAAAGAATTGCAGCTAAGTAAATAATTGCATTTATTGCCTTCAAAAAATAAAAATTGCCTTGCTGTTGAGGAAATACCGTGGGGCGTTTTGGAGAGCGTTTAATATGTTGAGCGGCTTATTCATTATCTTGTTTAATATGCTTATATCAACACTTCAGTTGGGATATGCAAACTTTCATGCAGCTTCCTTATCATTTCAATAGAAAATTTCCTTTTTTTATTTAGGATCTCACTGGCAGGGCTTTTTAAACCTATCTATGCCAGATCATTTTGCGTATAATTCAATTGTTCCATCCTGAATTTAATTGCTTCAATTGGATCTGGAAATTCCAATTGGATTAAAGTTATATTGAATCGTACAGCTTGAAAAACAAAACTAAATCTTGCTCTTATTACCAATGATAATTTTCTAAAAGCTTGCTCACCTTCTTTTCCACTTCCGGATTTAAGACCAATGGCGGCGCATGATGAGGTTTTGTTCGGGCATCCATGATTAAAGGACCACGGCAACCCCAATGCTTGTGCTCCGTGAAACTATCCACTCCATAAATATCATAAGCCGGATTACATTTCGTGAATGTTGCCCAAAGGAAATTATTGATATGTTCAGCTAAAAAAGCGGTATCGTCGCAAACAACAATCAAAGGAAATCCGTCCAGTTGGTCAATCCCCACCTGAAACATCAGCATATCGCTTAATGCATCCATTTCCATCCTCGCTTTTTCATAATTTTGAAACTGAGCCGCTGAAAAAGTGACCACGCCGGGCATGACGAGTTGAGGGTTTTCAAAATATTCAAGATCCTTAAAATCTTTTGGGATGCTGGAGTTTAATGCTCGTTTTTTAGCTCCATACGCAGCAAAAACAACCTTACTGCCACTGTTTAAATCAGTCCCTGAATAATCCAAGGTGTCTATTGTCGTATTTGTCTGGAAATGAATGTCCCGTGTCCATTCTATCCGCTCTAGAATATATTGCAGGAAGGCAGCTTCATTATAAGTACTCAAATCGCCGTCTTCAGCAGTTATGAATAAAAATTTGGCAAGCGAAAGCTGTCCCGTTCCTAATATACGATTGGCTTGCGTCAATATTTCCGCCGGCTTTTTTTCTTGTAAAAAAGGTGTGTAACGCTCACTCCCAAGAGCAAATAAAAGCGGATGGACGCCGGCAGCATCTACGGCATGCACCTCTTTGACGCCGGGGATTTCCTGCCGGATGGCATCGCCTGTCAATTCATGGATCAAATTCCCAAATGCAGTATCTTCTTGTGGCGGTCGGCCTACAACCGTAAAAGCCCATATCCCTGTAGGTTTCGCATAGACTTTATGCACTTTCATCAAAGGAAAAGGATGCTCCAGACTATAATATCCAAGATGGTCACCAAATGGGCCTTCGGGTTTATTGTCACCGGGAAATACTTCTCCTGTAATCACGAAATCCGCATCCAGACTGATACAATACCCATCTTCATAACAATACCGGAAACGCCTGCCACCCAGCAATCCTGCAAAAGTCAGTTCACTCATCCCTTCAGGCAAGGGCATTACCGCCGCCAAAGTATCTGCCGGCGGGCCGCCCACGAAAATACTCACTTTCAAAGGCTTTCCAAGCTGGTTGGCGATGGATTGATGAATACCGATGCCCCGGTGGATTTGATAATGCAAGCCCACTTCTTTGTCCAATTCGTAATCATTGCCATCCAATTGAATCCGGTACATCCCTAAATTGGAATTCAGGACACCGGGTTTATTCAAATTTTCCGTATAAACCTGGGGCAGCGTAACAAAAGCGCCACCATCCATCGGCCAATGTTTTATCAATGGCAAATCGGAGATTTTTATTTCTTCAAAACCAGCAAACGATTTTTTTAAAGGAAGTGCTTTTAATGCCGCCATCCCGGTAGCCAGATTTTTAAACGGCTTTTTGAATGCCGCCATTGGATCATTGCGTAGAGAGATGACATCCCCTGTGGTTTTCCATGTTTTCCGGAAAATGAATTTACTTCTTTCAATTGTCCCAAAAAGATTAGAAACAGCCCTGTATTTAGAACCTTTCACTTTTTCAAATAAAATTGCCGGACCCTTCATCCCATGGATTCTGTAATGGATCGCTGCCATTTCCAAATTAGGGTCCACTTCTTCTTTTATCCTGATTAAATGACCGTTTCTGTCCAAATCATGGATACATTCTTCTAAATTACGATACATCCGAAAATACTGATTTATGGATTTTAAATTTAATTACCTGACGCCCTCCACTTTATAGCCTGCATTCCTCAAAAGGTGGAGTACACCTTTATCCCCCCAAAGATGCCCGGCGCCAACTGCAAAAAACATAGATTGCGCTTTCGCCAAATCTTCTATTTTAGGAATCCAGCGTTCGTTTCTGTCAAACAGCAAAACATCCAAATTGTCCTTGAAGTCAGGGGAATCCAGCACCATTTTATACAGCCCTTCCATATCCTGCTTTTTATAAAAAGAAAGCAGTTCCTTATATTGGGTTTTCATTTTCTCCCAATCATTCAAAGAACTAATCAATTGTTTTGCAGTAGAATCCGAATTCATTTCGTTGAAAATGCGAAGTTGGTCCTCGGCAGATTCCAAACCAACAATCTCTTTATCGGCTTCCGTTGCCAATTCCATTATTTTTTCTTCATAGGATACAGGATTTGCACAATCCACCGCTTTCATGGAAATCATGCTCATCAAAGCAACCGGTTTCATATGGTCAAACATACTTAAAGAAGCACCCAGGTTTTCTTGAGTAAATTCAGAAAACTGCTCATATTCCGATTCGGAAAAATAATCTTTCAAGGATTTTCCATTTTGTTCACTCATGCCTAAAGCAACTTTCATTTGAAGTCCCGGATCATCCATATCCAATTCAAAAGCCACTTTTTCAGATGCGGACAATGCTTGCTGCATTGCATCTGTCCAAATATAATCCTCCGGACAAATCAAATGGATGGTGCCTAAAATATAAGATGGGGATTTTAAATCTTTTCCCGATATCTTCCATAACAAATAATCCTTATCCATCTTCTTCAACTTTTCTTTTTTTGACTGGGCGGCACATACATAAATGCTCAAGGAAAACAAGGAGCATAAAAGCAGCATTCTTTTCATAAATCGGTGTTTTTCTTTTCGTTTTAAGCAATGCAAGATAAACCATTTATCCCATTTCCTGCATGTAAGCAAAGGATAAATAAGGGCTCTTTGCGCGAAAGAAGTTCATTTTTTTAATGTCCGGCCAATAAACTCAATAAGCCCAAGCCAATGCCCAATAGGACGACCATCCACTTTTTAAAAGTCATTTCATGGACTTTAGTCCCGCTTTCAAAGAAAATAGTTGTGGAAATATGGATGAAAGCACCCGCAATTACAGGAATTAACCAATGGATGATTTGGGAAACGATCATAAATTCATGACCAAGGTAATATGCCGACAAACTGGATAAAGGTGTAATTAATGAAAAGAGGATCAATACCAGCAAAGTGCTCCTTTTCTTTTTACTTTGGTGATAAAACAAAGAAATTATCAACATGGCTTCAGGCATCTTATGCAAAGCAATTGCAAGGAACAGAGAAGGCAAAACGCCTGATTCAGAATAAGAAATCCCAAGCGGAAGACCTTCGCCGAATGCGTGCAATGACAAACCCAGCAACACCGGCCAAACTGAAACATGATGATGGGTTTCATTTTCGATATGCGCATGGCCATGTTCCACGCCATGGGTAAATTTTTGGACAAATTGCTGGATAAAAAAGCCAAAAAGCAGCAGCATCCCGGAAACAGGACCGATATGCTCAATAGACTCCGGGATAAGATGAAGAAAAGTAATACTCAACAAAAAAGCACCCGAAAAAGCCAACAAATATTTCATTCTTTTTTCTGACCACTCCTTATTCCACAATGGCAGACTCCCACCAATAATCGTTAAGAGAAATAGGATTGCATTATAAAGGAAAATCATAAAAAACGAATGAATTGCGAAAGTAGGTAATTTAAGAACAATAATGCAACAATGTTGCATTTAGTTTCAAAAATAACTTGGGTTAACCGGATTAGAAAAGTCGGATTTATTTAATTATCCGGACTAATTCCCTTATTTTTTTCACCTTTTAAGGATTATCCTAAGAAAACTTCCCTTTCAATGAAGCCAATGCATCTTTAAAAGTAGGTTCTTTCTTCGGTGGTTCTGTTTGTTTGAAATTTTTCGGATTAGATTTTACAGCTTTTGGCGCATCAGGCCGTTCTGTTTGTTTGATGGATAATGCGATTCTTTTACGTGGAATATCTACTTCGGTCACTTTTACCATCACTTGCTGGTTGAGTTTCAAAGCTTCGGAAGGATCTGAGATATAACGATTGGCAATTTCAGAAACATGTACCAACCCATCTTGTTTTACACCGATATCCACAAAAGCTCCGAAACGGGTCAGATTGGTGACAATTCCTGGAACAATCATGTCAACCTGAACATCTTCAATGCTGAATATTTGTGCAAATTCGAAAGTTTGCACTTCTGAACGGGGATCTAATCCCGGTTTTTTCAACTCTTTGATAATGTCTTCAATAGTGTGCTTCCCAATGGTTCCGGTAATGTAATTTTTTACCGGAATTTTTTCCACCAACGAGGCGTTCCCAATTAAATCAGCAACGGAAGTTTGTAAATCTTCCGCCATTTTTTCAACGATAGGATAAGATTCCGGATGGACACCACTGGCATCCAAAGGATTTTTCCCGTCTTTCACCCTTAGAAATCCAGCGCATTGTTCATAGGCTTTATTACCCAATCTGGCAACTTTCAATAATGCTTTCCTATTCACAAACGGTCCGTTTTCTTTTCTGTATTCAACGATATTTTCAGCTAATGATGGGCCAATCCCACTGACATATTGCAATAAATGTTTACCGGAAGTATTCAAATTGACACCAACGGCATTTACGCAACTTTCCACAGTCAAATCCAATTTCTCTTTTAACCTTACTTGATTGACATCATGTTGATATTGCCCTACACCAATACTTTTAGCATCTATTTTCACTAATTCGGCAAGCGGGTCCATCAACCTTCGTCCGATACTTACCGCACCTCGAATGGTAATATCCTGGTCTGGAAATTCTTCGCGCGCCGTTTCGGAAGCGGAATAAATAGATGCGCCGTCTTCATTCACCAAAAAAACAGGCAATCCCAATTTCAGGCTTTTGATAAATTGTTCTGTTTCTCTCCCCGCCGTGCCGTCGCCAATGGCGAAGCTTTCAGTTTTATATTCGTGGACTAAATTCCTGATGGTGCCTTCCGCCGCTTTCAAACGGAAATTCTTCTCATGCACAAAGATCAAATCCGTTTTTTGCAAACCACCATTTTCATCCAGAACCACTACTTTGCAACCTGTGCGATAACCAGGATCAATTGCTAGAATCCGTTTACTCCCCAATGGCGATGAAAGCAATAATTGCCTCAAGTTTTCAGCAAAAACATTGATTGCTTCTTCATCTGATTTAGTTTTTAACGCCATCCTGAATTCACTTTCCAAACTGGGTTGAAGCATTTTTTTATAAGCATCTTTTACAGCTTTTTTCACTTGCAAACCTGCCGGATTTTCAGCTTTCAGGTATTCTTTTTCCAAAATTCCAATAGCATCCTCCTCTTCCGGAAGTATTGACATTTTTAAAAACCCTTCCATGAAACCACGCAAAATGGCCAGCATCCTATGCGATGGGATTTTAGAAATCAATTCGGAAAAATCATAATAATCTTTGTATTTAATGCCTTCCTGTTCTTTATCAGGCAATATGTAACTGAACACTTTGGCCTCTTTTTCAAACAAATGCCGAAGTTGTGCACGGAGTTCTGAATTTTCGTTTATGGCTTCCGCAATGATATGGCGTGCGCCTAATAAAGCAGCGTCCGTATCAGGGACTTGTTTATTGATAAATGATATTGCTTTTTCGGAAATATCACCATCTCCTTGTTCCAAAATCCAAGATGCCAATGGTTCCAATCCATTTTCCCGGGCAGTTTGCGCTTTTGTTTTCCTTTTAGGCTTATATGGTAAATAAATATCTTCCAACTCATTGATTGTGAGAGCACTATTGATTTTCGTCTGCAAATCTTCGGTCATTTTCCCTTGTTCATCAATTGTTTTTTCAATGAAGGCTTTTCGTTCTGAAAACTCTTTTTGGAATTTGGCTTCCTGTTCTATATCTTGAATTTGAACTTCGTCCAAAGCACCGGTTTTGTCTTTTCGGTAACGCGCGATAAAAGGGATGGTTGCACCTTCATTTAATAACTCCAGAACAGCGGAAACATTGTTTTCATTCAAGCTGAGTTTCGCCGCGATGGAAGCGGAAAATATATTGTTCATCGTACTATTGAATTGTATTTTTAGGTTGGCGAAGATAAGGAAAAGAACAAAAGGGAAAGTTCGAAATCTTCAAAACTATTCCCTGATAATATCCAGACTTCCATCCTCATGGATACGAACAATTCTGGAAGATGGGACATTTGTTTTTTCATCCTGTCTGTGGCTTACGATATAATCCACGCCATTTTTAATAGCTGATTCAATAGTAGAAAATTCCTTAGGCGAAGGATTTCCGCTGATGTTTGCAGAAGTTGAAACCAATGGTTTCTTCATTTTTTTCAAAAGTGATTTACAAAATGGATCCCGTGTAATCCTGATCGCAATACTGCCATCCTGGCTGATCAATGAATCTGGCAATCCAATCGCCTGATTATAAATAACCGTTGTTGGCCGTTCAAAAGATTGTACAATGGAAATAATATCCGGATGGGGATTAGCCACAAACTGGAAGATGTCTTTGGGTTCTGCCAAAAGTATGATCAGGCTTTTGGAATCGGCGCGATTCTTCAAAGCATAAATTCTTGTAATTGCTTTTTCATTTAAGGCATCACAACCAATTCCCCAAATTGTATCGGTGGGATATAATATTATGCCACCACTTTCTATGACATCGTTTGCTTTTTTGACTTCTGACCACATTTTGTAAATCGCTAATCCTTAATTATTTTAGTGATATTTTCTTTACTGTTCTTATACCTGTTTGTTCATTTTCCACATTCAAGAAATAAATCCCCCTTGCATAATGTTTAACATCAATCACTGCTTCTTTATTCATTTCCCCTTGCCAAATGGTTTGCCCTACGCTGTTTACCAGGTTCAACCTCAGGCTTTGGTTATTTTCATTCTTGATATTCAATAAATTACTGACAGGATTAGGATAAATACTTAAATTACCGGTTCCTTGATTTATATCCTTCACCCCAACATCCCCGGCTTTATAAATTTCAATATCTTGATTTGAAATATCGAAGAAAATATTTCCGGCACCTTTTACTTTTATCCTTGCTTTCAATACATTTACATCCGGAACTGTAATCGTTGCAGTTCCATTATTAGGGACATTACTTGCCAATGTGATTGGATATGTGTATCCACCATCGATAGAAAGGAAAATATCCACATTCGTACAATTAATCGGTGCAACATCTGTTTGGGCAACATTCCAATTTACTGTTTTAGTGGTTGTCCCTTCCCAAACCAATCCCCCGGAATTAGGTTCCGTTATTTCAAATGGCATGCCCGTATCAATCACATCCACAGTCAATTTATTATCGCTCATATCGAATGCACCCCAACCATTTAGGATATTCCTTACCGTCAATTTAAATGACAAACTCCTTGCAACTTGTGGCAATCTTTCCCCAATAAAACTGGTGTTGCCATTAATGATGGAATCTATTATTGGAAAAACCCGGGTATGGTTTGTAGATGGCAGGTAAGATCTGAAAGTTGGTCCTTCTGTAAAACTTGCACCGCCTGATTCATTTTCCCCGAAATTCCCCAAATCCCATTGTTCCCAAGTATAGGTCATAGTTCCTATTTCCGTAACTGTCCCTTCACCAGCGGTAAGTTCAAACGGCGTTTTATATGGAATAAAATAAGTCTCATTAATATCAGGCACTATAGGTGCATCAGGACCTTCTACAATTGTTCCGCAAGTAGCTCCCCCACCCCAGTTCCCGCCATAATCAGCAACCAAGAAATCACTTATTTCATCCAGACTAATTCCATGAAAGTAATCATTACTGAAGTTTTGAAGATTATTGGCGGCTCCGCATATCCCGGCATAACTCATTATCGTACTTGCGCTGCCGGGCTCATAGGCAGTTAAATAGTAACCATTGTCATTACAACTTCCACTATTTGCATTAAAGGTATGATCAGCTCCAAATTGATGCCCCATTTCATGTGCCACATAGTCAATATCAAACGCATCGCCAACCGGGTTAGACAAACCAGTTACTCCCTGGGCTTTCTGATTTTTTGCGCAAACGCTTGCCAGTGAAGCAATTCCACCACCACCTGTGCTGAAAATATGCCCGATATCATAATTCAAATAACCAATCTTATTATTGATATTGCTTTGATTGGAACCTAATAAAATACCGCCATTATTATTGGCGTTAGAAGAAAAAGGATCTGTATCAGGGTCTGTATAAATCAAAGTGTCATTATTGGCAATCAAGACCATGGTAACACCAATTTCTTTTTCATAAACGCCATTTACCCGATTCATTGTTGTCACCATCGCACTTAAAACATTGGCGACTGTTGGGCTCGCACCGGCAACCGCAACGGCATATTCCCCGGTGCAACTTAATGCCAGTCTATATGTCTTTTGGTTAGAGCCACTTTGTTTCAATGCCATACGGGGCAAGGTTTTCGAAAGATTCAGTTGTTCACTTTTAAAAGGTCTCAATTCATCTTGATCACCTACTTCGCAAGACATCCTTTGGTTCAATGGAATAGTATAATCCTTTTTGAAATAAGCAATGTAGTTGCCATCAGGGATATTACTGTACGGGTCAATGAACCAAGTATTTTCGCCGTCAAAAACTAGGGCATGAAAGCCGTAATTGGTGATGTCCATTTTTGCTGTGACATTGGGATTGTTTACGGATTGTGCCGTAAATGTTTGAATACCCGGATATTTATCCTGGAGCCCTTTTTCCATCATCGTCGTTTTCCATACCTTAAAATCGACGAACACGCCATCAGGATTGGGTAATTGAATTAAGCTTGCATTTTCAGGACCTGCGGCAATTTTGGAAAACAAGGTAGTGAATTGATTTTGATCCAACTGTACTATCTTATATTTTTGAGGAACGATTTTTCTTTCTCCTTTTGTAGGAACAGCCGTACCGTCAATTTTTGTCCAGATTTTTTGAGCATGGACCGGAACAGAAAAGGCCATTAATATAATTGCTACCGTCAAAAGCCATTTATTCATTATAGTGTACATTAGATAGATGTGTGAGCGTAAAAACGCCATAAAGGTAAAGATTGTAATTGAGTTGAAACTAATATTCATGTTAATAAGACTTATGAGGTATCTTTTCATAACCGGCATCTTCCTTTTTATAGATCAAAAAATAATTTCGACCTTCCCCCGACCAGGTATCTATGAAATAAATCTTTCCATTATCATTGATTTCGGCTTTGAAATTATCCTCTTTATAATCAATCCTCACACTTACCGTTTCTGAAGATGTGGAAATCCCTTTCAATGAAATAATATCGGGAAACCTGGCAGCGAGTTCTTTGGACATAGTCCTCGATTGTGAAAGTTTGAACTGAATACATTTATTTTCAATTGGAATAGAAGCGATCGTGCTTTTCCCTTCTTGATTTGCGGATTTCAAAAAAGCCTTCAAATCTTTCTCATTTAATAAATAAGCGGAAAATTTAGTCGGCAATTGTGTTTTCCTGATAGTTGGTTCCAACTTTAATTTAGCGACATCTTCAATTCTCAGCCAGTCCAAGCTTTTATTTTCCGCTGAAAAGGAACAAGCCCCTAGTTTATCCTTCTCAGTCATTTGAGCTGGCATTTTACAGGAATTAAAGAAAAAAAACGAACAACAAATAAATAAAATCCGCATAGGGCAAAGAGCATTAGAGTAATAGGAAAGAAAACAGATGCAAAATACTAAAAATTTCTTTATACCCGCCCGTTTCATACTTCAACATTATGCTTAACTTTACGGCTTTAATTCAAAAATCAGTTTTTTCCTATGAAGATTTCCTATAAATGGCTTTCAGAATATCTACCTCAACCTATCGAAATCAATGCATTAAGTGAAATACTCACTAAAATTGGACTAGAAGTGGAGGGTTACGAAAAATCGGAATCCATAAAAGGTGGCTTGGAAGGCTTAATAATTGGTGAAGTAATCACTTGTGTGGCGCATCCCAATGCGGATAAATTAAAAATCACAACGGTAAATATTGGACAACCCGAAGTATTGCATATTGTATGTGGCGCACCCAATGTTGCAGCGGGACAAAAAGTGGTGGTAGCGCCCGTTGGCACTACCGTTCACCCACTTCATGGCGAAGCATTTTTAATTAAAAAAGCGAAAATCAGAGGGGAATTGAGCGAAGGCATGATTTGTGCCGAAGATGAAATTGGCTTGGGAGAAAGCCACGACGGCATTTTAATTTTACCGGAAAACACCACAATCGGGCAAAACGCGAAAGATTATTTCAAAATCCCTGATGCGGATTTCACCATTGAAATTGGGCTGACACCCAATAGAAGTGATGCAAACAGCCATATTGGCGTTGCAAAAGATGTGTGCGCATATTTAAGCTATCATCAAAATAAAGCCGCGGATGTAATTTTCCCTGAATCCCAAATTAAAGAAAACAAAAAAAACCCATTACCCTTTTCCTGTACAATCCATGATGAAAAAGCTTGTCCGAGGTATGCTGGACTGAGCATTAGAAATGTCAAGGTCGTACCCTCACCCGAATGGCTTCAAAAAAGGCTTTTGGCAGTTGGCATCCATCCGATCAACAATGTAGTTGACATTACCAATTTCGTGTTGCAGGAATTTGGGCAACCCTTACATGCTTTTGATTTCGATAAAATTTCAGGGGCTAAATTAGTGATCCGGAAAGCGCATGAAAATGAAAAATTCGTTACATTGGATGGAAAAGAACGCAACTTGAGGACAGAAGATTTGTTGATTTGCGATGAGGAAAAAGCCATGTGCCTGGCAGGCGTTTTTGGTGGTTCGCATTCCGGCATTTCCAATGAAACCAAAAATATTTTCCTGGAAAGTGCTTATTTCAACCCTAAAACCATCAGGCGCACTTCCGTCCACCATGGTTTGCGGACCGATGCCGCAACACATTTTGAAAAAGGTGTTTCCATGGAAATGTTAGTGCCTGCATTGAAACGGGCAGCTTCGCTTTTGGTAACAATCGCAGGTGGCGAAATTGCATCGGAAATAATGGATTTTTATCCGCAACCGATTGCCAACAGGCCGGTTTCATTAAAGTACGATTACCTGAATTCCCTTTGCGGGAAAGTATATGAACCGCAAAAGGTACAGCTTGCATTGGATGCTTTGGGATTTGATATCAAGGATATTTATCCGGACGAAATCACGGTTGAAATTCCCGGCGAAAATCAGGACATTCATCAAAGTGCAGATCTTGTGGAAGAAATTTTAAGGATAGACGGATTGGACAATATTGAAATCCCAACAAGGTTGAATATCCCTTTAAATACCCACCGACAACTTACCAACAGGAATTTAAAAGAAAAAATAGCACAATATTTAGCTTATTCGGGACTCCAGGAAATCGTAACCAATTCCTTGACCAACAGCAAATATTATCCGGAAGAAAAAAACAGGGTGCGCCTCATAAACAACCTTTCCGTGGAACTGGATGTGATGCGGCCGCAAATGCTGGAAAGTGGTTTGGAAGTGATTTTACATAATGTAAACAGGAAAATGCAAAATGTCAAGATTTTTGAATTTGGCAAAACATATGCACAATCCGAAATCGGGAAATACCAGGAGACGGAATTATTATCTATATGGGTAAGCGGTAATATTGCAGATCAGGAATGGCAACACAAAGCTGTAAAAACAAATGAATTTTACCTGAAAGGGGTCGTGGAAAGCATATTTATTTTATTGGGCATCAGGAAAATAAAAGAATCTACAGAGGAAGAAAAGATTATTTGGAAAACAGGAAAAGAAGTCCTTGCCCGAACTTTTAGCGTAAGCACGGAGAAATTGAAATCTTTCGATATCAAACAGGCGGTTTTTTATGCGGAAATCAACATTCAACCTTTAGCCAATGCCATTGCCAACCTGAAAGTAAAATATACTGAAATGCCGAAATTCCCGGCAATGAAAAGGGATCTGGCTTTGGTCGTGGACAAAGGAATCAACTATCATCAAATCAATGAAATCGTGAAAGCGCGCAAATGGGACGCGCTCAAAAATTATGAATTGTTTGATGTTTTTGAAAATGAAAAACTGGGGCAAGACAAAAAATCATTGGCATTGAGCTTTACTTTCCAATTAAAAGAAAGAACTTTAACCGATGAAGAAGTGGATAAAATGATGCAGGAACTGATTAAAATTTATGAAAACGACTTAAATGCTTTTGTAAGGTCTTAGATGCAGGATTTACTATTGTTACAAGAAAAATTAGATCAATTATTGAAAGCTTTTTCCGATTTGGAAGAAGCACATAAACGCTTGCAGAAAAAGAACCAAAAGCAGGAAAATCAAATAGAATCATTAAAAAAAGAAATCGCCTCCCTTCAGGAAAAACAAAAAATAAATTCCATAGCACAAGCAACGGAAGAACTGGAAGGCGAACGAAAAGACCGGCTGAAAGCGGAGCTGGACAAAATCATCATTATACTGAACAAAAATATTGAACTCTTAAAATAAGTGTGTCTTCAATGAAAATAAAAAACAGTTGGATATTGTTGTACAGCTTAATTTTCATGGGCTTTTCTTCCTGCGAAAAAGGTGAGCCGGAATGCTATGAACCCGTCTCCATATTGACGAGGAATCAATTCGTGTTAAAACAAATCGTACATTACGACAGCATTTATCAGGATACTATCCATATAGATACGAGCGTGGTGAGTTTCAAAGACACCGGATTAGCCGCACCTGCAATGTTTTCATTGGATATGCCACAAAATATTATCTCTTATGGAGGAAGAAACTCCACTATGATCGGCATCCCCTTTGAACCTAATATACCGAGTATGCGCTATGTCATCCAATTTGATACCACCACGGCAGTGTACGACACTATTACCTATTATTATAAAACCAGTAATCATTTCATTTCGAATGCTTGTGGTTTTACCAACTATTTCCATATTGACAGCATCCACATAACCAAAAATATCCTCGATTCTTCCGTGTTGCAGAAAAAGGATATTGTCAGCGGAAATGACATTCAGGTATTATTGTATTTTTTCTAATCCTAAATTTCTAAATCACCATTTGTTGAAATTAACCTTACTCCTGATTTTATTTTTTTCACTTCCAGTAGCAAATGCTTTTTCATTTCCTAATCAGGACTCCATTGCTGTTAATCAAAACAAAGACACGCTTACAAAAACAGAAGTAGATTCCCTTGCAAAAATAAACAGCGACACCACAACACACAGTGACACTGCAATAAACAAAGAAAAAAAGCCATATGTACATCAGATAAGATTTGGTTTCGACATCAGCCGAATAGCGTTCAACCAAATGTATCCAAGTAAGCAGGCTTATGAATTCCAAGTCGATTATACCCTTCGGAACAATCTTTATATTGCGGCAGAAACTGGCTTAGGTAGCGGGAAAGTGAATTATGAAAAGCTGGATTACACAACAAACGCCTATTTTATCCGCTTAGGCATTGATAAATCATTCTTGGACAAAATCAGCGCTACGGACTTTGACATGGGCTTTTTAGGAGTTCGCTACGGGATGGGCATCGGGCGAATGCAAGAAGCCGATTACACCATTATTTCCCCTTTTGGAACTATAATAAAAGGAAGCGTTCCAAGTCAGAATTTCGTTGTCCATTGGGCTGAAGTGGTTGGTGGCATCAAGGTTGAATTATGGAAAGGCGTTTTTGCGGGTTGGACCGCTAGAGGCAAATTTTTACTGAATTCAGGGGTTTTCAAAGAGCTGTCCCCAAATTTTATTGCAGGATACGGAAAGGGCGATAAAAATTCTGTATTTGATTTTAATTTTTACATAAGTTATTCAATTAAATGGGGCAAGTAGCGGATGGAATTATTGCCTTGTCATCACAATAAATGACAAAGAAATACACCATTGCGTAATAATATGAGCAAACCGTCATTTTTTATTCCGGTCTATCTTCATTTTATTGGATAGCGTATCCTTTTCCCATTCATATCGGGACTCTAATTGATATTTTCGTTGCAAGCGTAGTTTTTTAGGTGTAGTTTTATCTTTCTCATCTAATTTTATAGTTATGCCTTTGGGCATCTTATGCTGAAATGCGCGTTCTACCTGCTCCATATAATAATCCTGAAAATAGGAAAATTCCCGAATGGTTTTCACCTCCTTCTCTGTTGGTATTTGAATTACCTGAATAGATGTATCAGGGTATTGTATTTGTTTCGCCATAAAATGCACTTTGTTTTCCGAATCATAAGCTTCCAGTATTAATCCAGGCAATCCAAATAACTTCCAGGGACCATAATTATAAGGTAGCTGACCGGCAAACCAGACAATATAATTCCTTCCTCTAAAAGTCCCTGTCGCTTTCTGGCATTCATAATTTTGTATCACTTTCTTTTCTGAACTGATGGTCCATTTTATCTCAATCCAATCGTCATTTACAACAAAAGGAGTAAGTGGTTTGGCTTGGGACACTCTTGACCTAATTATTCCTCTTCTGAAATCCCGATAAATCAATGTTCCTATCGTATCATATTCTGTTGCTTTAATTACCACACCACGATTTGGATCTATATAAACACTTGATAAGTTATAAATACTATCCTCAAGTGAAATTTTATAATAACTAAAAAGAGAAATGCTATCTGCAAACTCCAGTAGTCCGGTTACAGTCGTAGATTGTTTTGTAATTGAGGGCAGTTTGATTTCATAGAATATTTTACCAGTGAGATGTTGGCCAAACGCTGCAGATTGAGTCAGCGTAAAAATGAAAAGGAAGATTATTCTCATAGACTTATATCAAATTTCGGTTGACTTATAATATCGACAATTCAATGGTAAAATGTTTCAAAAAACATCATTTAACTTAAACTTTATAAGAAAAACGGACAATTCCTGTTATTTTCGCCCAATATACGCTATTTTGCATAGAATTTTAATTCAAAACATTTTTTATGAAACCGAAAATTTTATTCTTATCAGCAACAGCCCTATTTATGGCCGGAACTGTAAGCCAAGCTCAAACAGTAATTGCCGGCAGCGACATGGAAACATGGCGGGAAACAAACGCCACACTTAGTTTAGAAGCTCCCAACGATTGGAACAGCGTCGATTCTTTGATTAATGCATTGGCACCATTTGCAGGTATTGCAGGTATTACCATTACACCTCAGAAAATGCTTTATAAAAGCACGGATGCATATGAAGGAACATTTGCCGCCGAAGTAAAAACACAAAATTTTGGAGATACCTTAGGAAATATCGGAGGGATTTTGACCAACTCACAAATATCAGTAAATATGCAAAACCTGGGAGGTGATATCATGGATGCAATTGGATATAACGGGGGAACTAATGTTACAGGAAATGTTGCAAAAGTAAACGCGTGGGTAAAAACAGACGCAGCCAATACAGATAATTCCACCATGTCCGTAATGGCAATCAAAAATTCCGGGGATACGGGAATTATAGTGGCAGAAGGGAATTTCATCATTCCAAAAGAGACAACAACTTATACTAATGTGGAAATTACCTTACAACAGATTGTTGCCGGAGAAACACCCGATAGATTAGTTGTTTTATTTTCAAGTAGCGATATGGAAGAGCCAATGGCAACAGAAAACAATTCTTTAAAAGTAGATGATGTTACTTACACAATGGCAACTACTGGGATTACAAAACCACTTTTTGAAGCAACCAACATTTCGGTTTATCCTAACCCTGCAAAAGGCCGGATCAGTTTTCAGTTAAATGCAAACGAAAAACCGGAAAACTATGCTCTAACAGTAATGGATATGAATGGAAGGATACTTTCTACTGAAAGCTTAAAGAACCAAACTACAACACAATCCATTTCCAATTACGCATCTGGAACTTATTTTTACAATTTGACAAATGTAAAAAGTAAACAAATGGAAACAGGAAAATTTATCGTAAAATAAATAAGTAAGATTACCCCAAATCAAACGGACAGGTAGCCATTATTTGGCTATCTGTCTTTTATTATATAGCTATTAAGTAATGATAAACACAAAGTCATGAAAGAGCATAATACAATGGCATAGGGAGAAAGCCTATGAGAAATCAAAATGGATTCAAAGAGCGTTCAAAAATTTTATCAATGTGCAATTTTATCTCCGTACCAAAGTTAGGTCTGGTATTGATATTCAGGTTACCCCTGAGTTGCTTGGACCGCTGCCGAATACTTTTGATGCCTACCCCTGCATTAAAATCAGGACAGGAAATGTCGAACCCAATACCATCGTCTGATATGACAAGATCCAGATCGCTGCCTTCGTAAAAAAATATAATTATTATTTCTTTGGCTTGAGCATGGTTTAAACTGTTGATTAAGGATTCCTGGATGATGCGGAAAAGCATAATAGACTCAAAGAGAGGTATATTTTTGGGATTACCTTTTAACTGAAGGCTACATTTGACATCACTGGTTTTCTTTATCCATTCAAGGTATTCCGAGACAGCAGTATATAAGCCATATTTAGTGAGGGAATGGGGATCCAGATTATTATCCAAATGGTAAAAATGATACAAAGCCCTATCTATGGCGGCTAAAGCTTTTCGGATGCCGGCCTGATTTTCATTATTTTGATTGTTTTCATTATCTTCAATTTCGTGAAGGTACATGCGCGAAGCTGTCATATTATTGATGATGAGCTTATTCAATTCCAGAGATATGTGATGGTAAGTGCGTTCTCTTTCTTCAATTAAAGTACGCAGAAATTCCTTCTCTTTCCTGTTTTGGCGTTTCGAGAGCACAATAATGATCACAATCATAAAAAAAATGAGGATAGCTGTTGCCAAAATCGCAATCAACATAAAAGGAACAATCTGCTTATCGAAATTCATGGGAGTATTGTTTAGGGCTCAGCAATAAAAGGAGTATCCAGGATAAATAAGAAATTATATTTGTAAATAAAACTATATAATAGAAAATTAAATTATCATTTTCGGTGACAAGATTAAAAGGATAATACATACTTCGGGCTAAAAGCAAGATGAAATTATATAATATAAAGACGCAGGCAACCCAAAAGTGGGTAAGTTGATAAAGAATTAATCTTTCATTTTTCATTAAAATCATTTTATAAATAGCAAAAAGGGACAAAGTGATGATAAAAAGATTTGCAAGGAATTTAAAATCGTAATTATGGATGCTGGACAAGAAATAAGGGCCAGATTTATTCAAGAATGCAAATATGATTATTGCAAAAAAAATAACCAGAAAACGACTGAACCGGCTCGGTTTGTACAATAAGTGAGCATAATAAAATATAATCAAAACAAAGGATGAAAAATCATAGATATTGTAAATGAAATAATTATGTCCAAAAAGATGAGCTGAAACTGAAGCTAATAGTTCACTTACAAATCCTGACGAGAGATAAATGCATAGAAATTGAGTAGCCTTGTTCATTTTATTTAAACGATACAAAGCTACTCCGGCCGCAAAAGCCGAAACAATATAAAACAACGATTCTATTGCTTTTTGCCCCGTCATTCTAAAAGATTGCTAGCTGCCGTTCCATTGATTTTACAATGCGGAGGACAAGGTTTCACTGCATCCGGAACTTTTGTACCGGGCGCATACACATAATTACCATGGACATCAAAACCGGAAATCACAATGGTGAGCGCTCCGCTTTCATATCCTGCCGGCTGTCCTTTATTACCGGCATTGATATACTCTAATGTATGTGCAAACATAATTTTCAAGCCCTCAATGGTTGTGTCTTCGAGGAACTCACGCAACTCATCGGCATCCATGATCAAACTGTAAAGTTGGGAATCCGAGCTGGGATCCAGACTGGACAAATAGCTTCCAATCATTTTATTGGCACTGTCCTTGGTAATAAATCCGGCATAAGTAGCTGTACTGTTAGCCAGGCTGGTGTTTGCTGGTTGCTCACCACAGCTCATAAACACGGCCGGCAATGCAAGCAGGGTGATGCTTTTTTTAAAATTGATCTTCATCATTTTATTGAATTTAAGGTTAAAAGAATTATTTAAATTACGAATCCGTTCTTAATGGCATACATGACTAGCCCTATCCGCGATTTTAAGCCTAACTTCTTATAAAGCTTATAACGGAATGCTTCAATGCTTTTGGGCGATACTTTTAGTATACCGGCTATCTCTTCCAATGAGCGTTCCTCGGCACTGTATTTTAATAATTGCTGCTCCAATGCCGTGAAGGTGATTGCATTTTTAGATTGTCGTTTCATGCTATGCGTGAAATACCCTGGGAATAATTCATGACCATAAATTTTGTTTTCATGTAATAGGATGAGGGCATTTTTGATTTCTTGGGATTTAGTCCTTTTGTTTATAAAAGCATGAGCTCCGCAATCCAGCATCCTGCTTTGAAAAGATTCTGAATCATAGGCAGATAAAACCAATATTTTCATATCAGGCCATCGCTTGTTGATGATAGACGCCACCTCAAATCCATTCATGACCGGCATTTTGATATCTAATAAACAGATATCAGGCATAATGGCACTTTTTTCAATGGCCTCAATCAATTCCTGGCCATTACTTACCTCAATAATAAAATGAAGTCGCTGTTCATTTTCCAAACGCTTAATCAAAACCTCCCTTACCAAAGAATGATCTTCTGCATAAGCGATATAAATAGGCACAATGTTGAAATCTTGCATAGCTTAAAATATTAGTTTTCATAATTATATTTTCAAAGATAGAAAGAATTGCTATCATAAATTAGAGGGAAAACCCTTTTATGTTGTCAGAAAAATTTCGTATGGTATAATTTTTAGGCTATTCTCACAACTTCATTATTATCAACAAGTTACAAGACCCATCAATTACATGTTAAAAAGATTGAAGAAAAAACCTCTGATTTCTATTTTTTATTTAGAGGTTTGTTTTAATACCATATTTGAATGAAATAATTTACGGAATTGTTTGAATTGGAAATTAGATCGTAATTTGTGGAAACTCTGGAAGAGGTATTTAAATAATCACAAGTATTTAGAAAATAGAATATTTCTCTCCGCTTCAATATTATCCAACTATAAAATGTTTGATTACAGACTAAAAGTTTTTTACACCGTTGCCAACCGATTGAGTTTTACCAAAGCGGCTGATGAACTGAATATCACACAGCCTGCCGTAACAAAGCATATTAAAGAAATCGAAAATCAACTAAACACCAAATTATTCGATCGGAAAGGTACTACAATACAACTCACCCAAAGCGGAAAAATTTTGTATAATTATGCCGAAAAAATCCGTAATGTTTATCGCGATCTGGAATTTGAAATCAACCAGATCAACCAAATGCAGAAAGGAAAACTGAAAATTGGAGCAAGCACTACAGTCGCGCAATATATCTTGCCGGAAATTTTAGCGAAATTCCATTCCTATTATAAAGATATCAGCATTGAATTATTAACGCATAATACCGAAACTATTTCAACATTATTGAAAAAAGGCAAGATTGATTTAGGCATTATCGAAGGCGCATCTCAATCGTCTTACTTTGAATACAAACCATTTAAATTGGATGAGATTGTGCTTATTGCCAAAACAAATCATCCTTTGGCAAACAAGACTTTAAGTCTGAAAGATTTGTATAAACTAGATTTTGTTTTCAGGGAGCAAGGTTCTGGAACGCAGGAGATCATCCAGAACCGTTTGAAAGAAAATGACATAGAAATCAAGCGGCTTAAGGTTATTATGCAGTTAGGCAGCAGCGAAAGCATTAAGAATTATTTACTTTATTCAGATTGTATGGCCTTTTTGTCTATCAGCACTGTATCTCAGGAACTGAAAAACAAGCTGCTGACCGTGGTGGACATTAAAAATTTCAGGATTGAAAGGAATTTTCATTTTATTATCCCAAAAGGTGAGCAGTCAGAACTGATTAAACTCTTTCTTAAATTTATCAGTTATAACTAAAAGTTATTCTCAAACATAAAATGTGATTTATTCAGGAATAATTAATTGTAGAATTTTGTATCCTAATTCAAACTTTTGCATAAATGAAAACACTCGTTCCAAATAAAGCGACACAAAAAATAATCTTCTTCGGATTAGGTATTTTCTGCCTTACTCCTTTGGCTTCTTCGCCCATAGCATTGGGGCTGGGGATTGCTCTTGCTATTTTTGCAGGTAATCCTTTTGAAAAAAATTTACACAAGTACATCCATCTGCTGTTGCAAATTTCAATTGTCGGCTTAGGCTTTGGATTGAAATTAAATGAAGCCTTGGAGGCGGGTAAAAGGGGGTTGGTCTTAACCATTTTCAGCATTTTGATGGTATTGGTTTTGGGATATGTTTTTGGGAAAATATTTAAACTCGAAAAAAAAGTATCTTATTTGATTTCGGTTGGAACAGCTATCTGCGGAGGCAGCGCCATTGCAGCGGTTTCGCCAATCATCAAGCCTGATACAAAACAAATTTCATTGGCGCTTGCCATTGTTTTTACACTTAATTCTATCGCATTGTTTATCTATCCTCTTATTGGTCATTGGCTACATCTTTCCCAAGAACAATTCGGACTTTGGTGTGCCATTGGCATACATGACACAAGCTCCGTTGTGGGTGCGGCCAGCAAATACGGAAATGAAGCGCTGAAAATCGCGACTACCGTAAAATTAGCAAGAGCCTTATGGATTATTCCCATCTCGGTGCTCACCATGTTCTTTTTTAAAAACAAAGAATCAAAAATTAAAATCCCCTGGTTTATAGGCTATTTCATTCTTGCAATTCTGCTCAATTCTTATTGCTCCATTCCGGACAGTTTGAGTACAAATATTACGGTTTTAGCCAAAACAGGATTAAACTTAACTTTATACTTCATCGGCTCCACCTTATCTGTTCAAACACTGAAAACAATAGGAATAAAACCTTTAGCTCTGGCGGTCCTACTTTGGGTGCTCATTAGTGTTGGAAGCCTGATATACATTATGAATTAAAATCCAAAGGCTGACTAATAGAATTTAAAGGCTAGGTATCAAAACGAAACTTTGTAAATTGATTCGATTAAAAAAAATTCAATTAAGAAATGAAGGCAAGCAATTTACCGTATCAATCTATTTTGATATTTTTCAACATCTCGGCAGTCATTTTATCCAAATCAAATTCAGGTTTCCATCCCCAGTCTTTTTGAGCTTCACTGTCATCAATGCTTTGAGGCCAGCCAGCAGCGATTTCCTGACGGAAATCCGGTTTGTAATCTATACTAAAATCAGGAATATGTTTCTGTATGGATGCTGTAATTTCTTTAGGTGAAAAGCTCATGGATGAAAGGTTATATGCCATCCTGTTTTTAATCTTTTCTGCGGGGGCTTCCATCAATTCAATCGTTGCCCTGATGGCATCGTCCATATACATCATGGGCAAATAAGTATCTTCCTTCAGGAAGCAAGTATATTTTTTGTCCCGCAATGCGCCATAATAAATATCGATTGCATAATCCGTTGTTCCACCGCCGGGAGGCGATTTCCAACTTATCAAACCGGGATAACGGACGCTTCTAACATCCAGGTCAAATTTATCGTGATAGTATTTGCACCATAATTCCCCGGAATATTTGCTAATGCCATAAACGGTGGAGGGTTCAATAATCGTATGTTGCGGTGTATTGGAACGAGGGGTAGTAAACCCAAAGGCAGCAATGGAGCTTGGCCAATAAAATTTCCGTACATTATTTACTTTGCATACTTCCAATAAATCCAATAGGCTGGTCATATTGATGTTCCAGGCCCATAAGGGTTTGGTTTCCCCAACGGCAGAAAGAATTGCCGCCAATAAATAAACCTGCGTTACTTTTTCTTTCTGGATCAATGCGGCAACTCCTTTCGCATCAGTTGCATCCAGGATACAGAACGGGCCGCCATCAGATTTCAACAAGGCATTTTCCCTTAAATCAGAGGCGATGACATTATTCAACCCATATACATTCCTAAGGGCAAAAGTCAGTTCCACACCTATTTGCCCACCGGCGCCAATGATTAATATTTTATCCATCAATTTATATATTGAAATATTTTTTTTTAAATTTTATGCTCCAAACAGGGAAATTATGCAGGTTTATGCAAACGGATCAAGTCAAAGAACTCGTTGAATAAATAGCGAGAATCATGAGATCCCGGAGTGCTTTCTGGATGATATTGAACTGAAAAAGCGGGTTTGTTTTTCATTCTGATCCCTTCAATGGAATCGTCATTTAAGTTGATGTGCGTTATTTCCACTTCACTTGAATTCTTTGTAGCTTCCGCATCAATCCCAAAACCGTGATTTTGGGTGGTGATCTCACTTTTACCGCTAATCATATTCCGCACCGGATGATTCAATCCCCGGTGTCCATGATGCATTTTAAAGGTCGGGATGCCATTTGCAAGCGCCAATAGCTGATGGCCTAAGCAAATGCCGAACATGGGGATACCTGAATTGATGATGTCTTTTACCGTTTCCACCGCATAATCCATAACCGCCGGATCGCCCGGGCCGTTGGAAACAAAAATCCCGTTTGGATTAAATGCTTGCAGGTCTTCGAATGTGGCATTATACGGAAAAACTTTTAGGTAAGCATTCTCGGATAAGAAATGCAACATACTTCTTTTTACGCCAAAGTCAAGTACCGAGATGCGCAATTCAGCGTCTTCATTCCCAACAAAATAAGTCTCTTTAGTACTGATTTCAGGAGCTAAATCCAGACCTTTCATATCCGGAACAGCATCAAGTACTTTTTGCATCGCTTCAATTTCTGAACTATCAGAAGAAATAACACAATTCATCGCTCCCTTTTCCCGGATATGTTGCACCAAAGCTCTGGTATCCACATCTTGGATGGCTACGATATTGTTTTTAATTAAATAATCACCCAGCGGACCTGTTGCAGTCATCCTTGAAAACCGATCTGCAATATTTTTACAAATAAGACCTTTTATTTTTACGGTCTCAGATTCCACATCAGCTACATTCACACCGTAATTCCCCACATAACAGGTATTCATGATCAGCATCTGACCTGAATAACTTGGATCAGTAAATACTTCCTGGTATCCGGTCATTCCTGTATTAAAACATAATTCCCCACCAGTCGTACCTATTTTTCCGAATGCTTTCCCTTTAAATAAAGTTCCGTCTTGAAGTAATAAATAGGCATTTTGAATTGAGGATTCCTGTGACATGACTTATTTGAAAATTTGAAAAATAAAATTGTGCAAATATACTTCTTGTTTTTCGGAATTTGAAGCAGCAAAGGCTTTTTTTGTTATACAGCCCTAAAATTTCAATTTACTGTTTTTCCAATCTTTACAAAAAGACCATGCGCTACTATACATTTTTCAATTCTACAATCAAATCCTGCAATACTTTTTTGGCATCGCCAAAAAGCATGGAAGTTTTTGGTTTGTAAAATAAATTATTTTCAATTCCGGCATATCCCGGTTTCATACTCCGTTTATTCACAATGACATGTTCCGCTTGTTCAACTTCCAAAATAGGCATCCCATAAATTGGGCTGTTGAGATCTTCTTTAGCAGCAGGATTGACTACATCATTTGCCCCCAAAATCAATACAACATTCGTTGTTGGGAATTCCCGGTTGGCATCTTCCATTTCCATTAATTTTTCATAAGGTACATCTGCTTCTGCCAACAATACATTCATGTGACCGGGCATCCGGCCTGCAACAGGATGAATGCCGTACTGCACTTCCACGCCTTTTTCTTCCAGTGTCTTTTCCAATTCATGACAAACATGCTGTGCTTGGGCAACGGCAAGCCCATAACCTGGAATGATAATCACTTTTCGCGCATAAGCCATCAATACCGCGGAATCATAAATACTGATTTCTTTGTAATTGCCCCCTGCTGCATTTCCAGAATCAGCAGACACAGATTTCGAACCACCCATTGAACCGATAATGACATTCTTCAAAGAACGATTCATGGCTTTACACATCAAAATCGTTAAGATCGTACCGGCAGAACCAACTAAAATCCCACCTGTCAACATCACAGGATTATTATACAAAAACCCACCAAAAGCCGCCGCCACACCCGTAAAGGAATTCAATAAAGAAATAACGACCGGCATATCCGCACCCCCAATCGGAAAGACAAACAGAGTACCATACAAAGCCGCTAACAGCAAGGTGAGATAAAAGAACATTTTCGGATTCCCTACCCCACCAACGATAAGCAAAATGGTCAAAACCATGATCCCTGCCAAGACAATAAAATTCAGTATTTGCCCTGCCGGGATATTGATATCCTTTACCGTACCGTTCAATTTCCCCCAGGCAATCATGCTGCCTACAAAAGAAACCGTCCCGATAATCATGCCCATCAATATGATAAACAATATTCCTTTTTCTAAAATACCATGACCCAAAAGATGGTTGAATTCAACAATGGAAATCAACATAGCACATGCACCGCCCATTCCATTAAACATACTGACCATTTCCGGCATTGCTGTCATCTTCACTTTTCTGGCAGTTACGGTGCCTAATACACAGCCCACTGCCAAACCACCAAAAATCCAAGTATAGTTTTTCAAATGCCCGCCCACATCAGACCGATAAAGGAAAATTGTGGTGATAATGGCCAAGGCCATCCCAAAAGCAGCAATTAAATTTCCCCTTCTTGCAGATTCAGGATGCGAAAGCATTTTCAAGCCGATAATAAAAGTAATTGAACCAATTAAATAAGATAACAACAAAATAGCATTCATAAAGAAATGGATTGGATATGGAAAGATTTTTAAAATATTATTTATCGTAATGCTGTTGACTATATTGGGATTATTGTTTTTTCTTTTTGAACATTTCCAACATCCGATCGGTAACCACAAACCCGCCCACTACATTCAGCGTTCCCACCACAACTGCAAGGAACCCAAGTACCAATGCCAAATAATTATCCGGATCCGCTTCCCCCATCACAATAATGGCACCAATGACCACCACGCCATGTATTGCGTTGGCACCGCTCATTAGTGGCGTATGTAAAACAGATGGCACTCTCCCAATGACCTCAATTCCTAAAAATACGGAAAGGATGACGATCGTAATGAGGTCATAATGTGCTACGAAAAATGAAATAAGTTGTTCCATAAGAAATTAGGTATTTTGGTTTTGTTTTTTTCGTTGATAAAAATAATAAATAATGTAAGCACCAAAAATGGCAGCTTGAAGTGAACGGCGGAATATTATTCCTTTATCTTTAAGCATTATGCCATCAATCAATAAATAGACGCTCAATGCAAATGCAATAAATGCGCATACCAATAATATTATTTTCCAATATTTATATTGTTTCATTTTGTTTTATTGATTGTTTCAAAATGGTCAATTAACTATTTCAGTTCAATAATTGACCAATGCGTTCATTTGAAATTTCTCCATTATACGCTATACACGCGCCTTTCACCAATTCATCTTCAAAATTCAATTTTAAATCCCCTTCCTCATCAATGATCAATTTGAGGAAATTATGGATATTCTTGCTGTATAATTTACTGGCATCTGCCGGCATAGTTGCCGCCAAGGCTGAATTTCCAATAATGGTCACTTTATTTTGAACAACAGTGGCATTATCTTCTGTAAACTCGGTATTGCCGCCGGTTGAGGCTGCCAAATCAATGATTACAGATCCTGATTTCATGTTTTCGATCATGTCTTTGGTTATCAAAACAGGCGCTTTCTTTCCTGGAATCTGTGCCGTTGTGATGATGATATCCGCTTTTGCGGCGTGCTCCGCAATTTTATTTTTTTGTTTTTGCTTAAATTCCTCGGTTTGCTCCACGGCATAACCACCGGCTTTACTTGCATCCGCTGCCCCTTCCACTTCCACGAATTTGGCGCCCAAACTCATTACTTCTTCTTTTACCGAAGGCCGCGTATCAAACACTTCAACAACAGCGCCTAATCTACGGGCAGTCGCAATGGCTTGCAATCCGGCAACGCCAGCCCCTAAAATCAAAACTTTTGCCGGCGGGATGCTTCCTGCCGCAGTCATAAACATGGGAAAATACCTGGGATAATTATTGGCCGCCAATAATACTGCTTTATAGCCTGCAATATTCGCCTGAGAACTAAGTACATCCATTGCCTGCGCTCGCGTAGTCCTGGGCAACATGTCCAAACTAAAAACTGTACAGCCTTTTTTTGCCCAATCATTTATTGTTTCCGGACAAGATAAGGGTTGATATACACCAATTAAACATGAATTAAAGCCAGTTTCAAAATCAGCAGCTTCCGGCGGGTTGATGATGGCAGCAATATTTGCTTTTTGTAAAATTTCATTCCGTGAAACAATTTGAGCACCAGACTTTTCATATTGTTCATTAGCATAAGATGCTTTTAACCCCGCATCTTTTTCAATAAGCACCGTTACTTTATTTTTGACTAATGCCGCTACAATTTCGGGTACAAGAGCAACGCGGGTTTCATACTGTGGTTCTTTTAAAACGCCTATTGTGAGCATGTGTGAGGATTACGGTTTTAATAAAAAAAATATCGCATCACAATATATGAATTTGAAACAGAAAATCAAATTTTTAATTAAAAAAAAAATGAAATGCCGCTCTCCATCAAAATAGGATTTTGAGATAAAAAAATAAATTTTACTCCATAATATCATAGGTAGGCACCCCTGGATTCCTCATCCTGATTTGGGCGTCACCATTATGTATTTCAACATATCCTGTAACTTTTACAGGTAAAGAGGGCGACGGAATAAGAAGGTTCTTAAAAACAGCGGTAGCCGCACTATAATGTGATAATTGACCTGTTCCGTCATCGACATTCAAAAATCCTGAAAACCCGTAAAAAGTTGCAGAAGAGCTGCTCCAGGTCACATTCGACAATCGCACCAGAGTCGATTCATATCTGTCAGGATGCACGATAATTTCCTGTATGGTAACCAACCTTGGATTGATTACCCTGTCTTCCCCTAATTTTATGGTCCTTTCGATTTTTACACCATCTATTTCCAATTTCCCATTAAAAGATTTCAAGGTACACCCAGAAATGTCCACTTCTATCGAATCACCTAAAAGATAAGGAACCTCCTGACCTCCATAATACAAAACGATACCTTTGTCATGATCACTTCCCTGAAGGACGATACTGCCATTAGCTACATTTCCATTTTCTATATCTGAAATCACGACACCGTTTATCTTATATTTAGGCAGTATAATTTCCGTACCGGAATACAATTTCCGGATATTTTCAATCGAAACAGCTGCAATTGGTAGAATATTACATCTGTCGTCATTGAACCGCACATCAGCAGTATCTCTAATGAAAATCTGTGGCGTGATATTGTACGCAGTATAAAGTCCAACCAAAGTGCCTTTGCCTGACGGGGTTAAAAAAGGCTGGAATTTGGCATACCCGCTTGTACGCAATGAAATTGTTTCACCGGCGCAATTTTCTATCGTTAAAGTTGTTGCAGAAGCCAGATTTGCAGTCTTTGCATACGGCACACCATCAGAACCACTGGCAAATTCAACTTCCTTGATTGCAACGATTGTATTCAAATATTTTTGTGTTCCCGCTAAGTCCTTGAGCTGGTCAACAGTAAAGGTATCCACTTTATAATTCACCGGGAAACTTGCTTTTACAATGAAATTATTGACTAAAACAAATGGAATGGCGGAAACACTTCCATTTGCATCGGGCACATAACCCAACATGGGATTTCCCGCATAATTTCCTAAAAACAGACCCTTAATTTTTACATAAACCTTCCTGCCAACCGGATAATCATTATATAAATTACTTTGATCAATATTTATTTCAATGCCCCCTGTATTATCCTGGATCACTATCTTCTTATAATAATTCCCACTGCGGTCATTCATAACGACCACGCCGGAAATGATATCACCCTCCTCAATTGGCAAGCCTTGCTGAAGCTGCTGCAATTCCGCAATTGTCATGGTTATGGGTAATTGAGGATCATAGCCGCTGCCATCTGGCGGGGCATCGAAATCTTTTTTTATGCAAGAAGACAAAAAAATCCCACTCACCAGGAATAATAAGTTGAACAAACCAATTGATATCCTTTTCATAAAAACAACAATTAAATTTGATGCAAACAACAAATTATAATGCACATATCCTAAAAAACCTCAATAAAAAGAGATATTGCAAATCAGTAGAGATATAAAATCTGCCATCAAAATTGATAAAATAGTCTCTTTCCATCTTGCCATATAATGCCTTCTCACTAAAATAGTGTAATTTAGCAACACCATTTTACAATCCGCTTACTTTGTGCACATCAAAACCTTTGTGAGTAAAAAGAAATACAAATCCATCTTCCTTGTGCCGTTGTGAGAAAAAATCCCAAAACCACCTTAATGCCTCTTCCAATCATTTATTCCCCTACCCCCAATAATTCCACTTCAAAAATCAAAGTACTGTTGGCGGGTATATCCGCGCCTACTTGCCTATCTCCATAAGCCATATTCGGCGGGATAAAAAAACGGTATTTACTGCCTACGGACATTAATTGCAGCCCTTCTGTCCAGCCGGAAATCACCCTATCCAAAGGAAAAGTTGCCGGTTGGTTCCTTTTTATCGAACTGTCGAAAATCTTCCCGTTTAATAATTTCCCTTCATAATGGCAAGTCACCTTGCTTGTTGCGCCAGGCTTAATGCCTTCAGTTGCAGTAAGTACTTCATATTGGAGACCACTCGCTAATGTCACGATGTTTTCCTTCCCTTTGTTTTCCGCTAAAAACGCTTCCCCTTCCCTTAAGTTTTCCATTGCTTTCTCTTGTTTTTTCTTGAATAAAAAATCAGCTATACCCATTGTTTCGTGTCCTTTTAAATCTTATAATGCCAAATTAAGGAAATAAATAGTTCACTAACTATTTACTTCTCACAATAGGTTTTATTTAACAATATTACTGCATCAACTGGATGTGGGTTCCTGTACCCACATTTACCTAAAGACGCGTGAAAACATTTTAAAATTGCTTAAGGACCTGAATCAGTTTGGGGATAGCCGCAAATCTTGAAAGTAGATTTTATGGACATTCCATACCTTTGAAGTGTGCAAAGCAGGATTACATAATGAAATATATTAAAATATATAACCCCATGCATTTTATCAACAAACGGCGGCCTTTACAGGAAAAGAAATCCTTTCACGTTTACCTCTGGAAATCCATAGAAAAATCGGTCATTTACAGAATATGCTGATAAGGTCATTGATATACCACACAACATCTTGCTTCCTTTCCTAAATTACAATATTTAAATTTTGAAGATAGGATTGATAAATGCCAAAAGGAACATGATTTTTGTCCGACCTTTGCCATATTAAAAGTATAAACCAATGACAACAACAAAAAGTAAAATCGCCTTGATTACAGGCGGCAGTCGCGGTTTGGGCAGAAACATGGCCCTGAGCCTTGCTAAAAAAGGAATTAATGTAATCCTTACTTACAATAGTAATCAACAGAAAGCGGATGAAGTGGTAGCCGAAATCCAAAACCTGGGACAAAAAGCCAAAGCCTTTCAGTTAGATACCAGTAAAGTGAACCTATTTGAAAAATTCTTCAGGCAGCTAACCACTTATTTAAGTGAACAAACAGGCAGCCCGAATTTTGATTTTCTCATCAATAATGCCGGAACGGCATTATACGCCCCATTTATGGAAACGACGGAAGCACAATTTGATGAAGCATTGAATATACATTATAAAGGTGTATTTTTCTTTACACAAAAAGCATTGCCATTCATGAATAATGGCGGGCGTATCATTAATATTTCCTCCGGACTTGCTCGTTTTTCTTTTCCTGGTTCCTCTGCTTACGCCGCTATGAAAGGAGCCATTGAAGTATTAACAAGATACCTCGCTAAAGAATTAGGATCACGGGGCATCACGGCAAATGTAGTGGCACCGGGAGCGATAGCAACAGATTTCGGCGGCGGCCATATAAGGGATAATAAAGAAGCTAATGGACACATTGCAAGCATAACTGCACTGGGTCGAGCCGGACTACCGGATGATATTGGTGGTGTGGTGTCCTTTTTATGTACAGAAGATGCCCGATGGGTTAATGGACAACGGATAGAAGTTTCTGGTGGAATGAACTTGTAATGCCGATCGTGTTTAATTCCAAAATTATTTTTGACTTGATAAATAAGGCTCGCTCAATAACTCCGTCAGAAGTTCTCCTTAATAAGCCTGTAAAGTTGAAGTTATTATAGCTCTGTAAATACTATATAACCAATAAATCCCTGGAAGGATGAGATGTCCTATCCTTTCAGGGATTCTTCTTTGATGAAATATCAAGTTTCCATCATCATTTCGTCCCTTCGGAACATAATAAGATAAAAGCGAATATCCTCATAATTCTAAAGATCGGAATAAAAAACAGTACTTACCAGAAATATTTGAAATCAAATCGTGCTTTTTCAAACCGTCGATTGGTTTTCATTATGTTTGATATTGTCCTTTGTGGATGGAACGCAGCTTAAAAAGCTTGGCACCTCCTCCTAAGCATTAGCATCTAATCTTTTATTTGTAATTTTGATCATGTTCAATTTGGGATAAAAATTATATTACCGAGAGTGTCACATAATATGAAAGATATAAAAATACAACGCGTATCGTTAAACGAAATAATTGAATTGCAAAGGATTGCGAGACAGACTTTTTCTGAAACATATGCTGTTGCAAACACTGAAGAAAACATGAAAAATTATTTAAAGGAAGGATTTGCTTTGGAGAAATTGACAGTGGAACTCAGTAATCAAAATTCTGAATTTTATTTTGCTTTGCATCAAAGTGAAATAATAGGTTATTTAAAACTGAATTTTGGCCATTCACAAACCGCATTAAAAGATTCTGAAGCCATTGAAATTGAGCGGATCTATGTACTGAAAGATTTTCATGGAAAAAATGTCGGAAAAATCCTTTACGAAAAGACAATGCAAATCGCCAGACGGGCGAAGGCCGAATATATTTGGTTAGGAGTTTGGGAAGAAAATCCGAGAGCAATTGCTTTCTATAAGAAAAACGGGTTCCGTGAGTTTGATAAGCATATTTTCAAATTAGGTAATGAAGAACAGACTGATTTATTGATGAAGGTCAAACTGGATAGACCAAATATAGAAACCTCTCCCACTAAAAATATCCAATAAGGATATTCATTCTTTTTCCTGAACCGATTGCCCTCCCGTATCTACTTCAATTTGTTTTGTAGTAACGGCATAATGGCTTGGATAAATCTCTGAACCATATTTTACTGCAAAAGCTTTTGTGAATTCTGCACCAAAATAAAGGATTATGGAAGAGTAATAAGTCCATAATAATAATACAACAAGAGATCCGGCAGTACCATAAGTAGTGCCAACACCACTCATGTTGATATAAAACGAGATTCCAAATTTTCCTATCATGAACAATAAGGCAGTTACGACGGCACCGGACAGCACATCCCTCCATTTAATCTTCGCATCCGGTAAGACTTTAAATATTACGGCAAAAATAAATGAAACAACAACCAGGGTAAAGAGTTGATTTAAAACATAAAAAACAACTATCGTCATATCAGGAAAAATATTATGCAGGCGGTCACTTAATCCATCCATCAGCGTTGTTATCACGAGGGACACCAGCAAAATAAAAACGAGACTGATAATTACCGAAAATGATAAAAACCGATTCTGTATTAACTTCAGCCAGCCTCTTTTGGGCTTAGGTTTTAACCCCCAAATATCGTTGATCGAGTCCTGTATTTCTGCAAAAACTGTAGTAGCCCCTACTAAAAGTGTAATAATACTGATAATAAATGCGACCTTATCCTTATCCCCAATCGCTGCATTTTTGATAATTTCCTGCAATTGTTTTGCCGTATCAGCACCCATGAAACCAACGAGTTGTGTGTATACCTCTCCCTCTATAGCCTCTCTACTAAGGAAAATGGCACAAAGAGAGATAATTAGAATGAGCAAAGGAGCCATGGAGAAAACGGTATAGTATGCTAAAGCACCGCTCATCCTTGTAACCTTATGTTCTATGAATCCACTTATGGAAGCCTTTAAAACTTCCCATATTCCCTTAGATGTTAATTTTTTTTTCATTCCTTCATGAATTAATGGTTATAATACTTCTGGTTAACATTTTAATTTATTCAACAAATAAAGTAACCAAATTCACTTTATCAGATAGCCTTATGCATTTCAACAAATCGCTAATTAAATATGAATTTTTTAAAGAACACCTTTCAGTTCATTTTTTAATGAGATAATAGTCAGGTGCTTGATTGATGGTTAATTTAATTTACTGTAATTCATTCTGTAAAACAACATTTAATTTTACTTAAAGTTTAAATTCTGCACTGATAATTTAGTAAGCTATATTGTTGCCTTTGAGCGGGAAGATTTGCATTTTTAGATTTTTAACTTAAAAATTTTATTAAAATAACATTTGTTGGCCTGAATAGTCAAAATACAATAGCATAGGACAGCGCCCTATGAAAACAAACACGATTAATAGCCCTGAATAGGGCGAGACATTCCGCATAATAGATATTTTTATATGAATCAAATGCAGCTTTTTTGAATTGCCCCTATTTTTAAAGAGGGAAAACAGAGCATTCCATTCCCTTTAGACCAACAGCTGCTGTGTTTTTTGGCTAAAGCAGATGAACACGCTCTGCATTTTCATCCAAATGGCGGAAATCAATCGATGACCCTCAATTCAAAAACTCAAGCCAAGCCTAATATTAAAATTCCATTACTACACAAACGGAGTAATGTAAAAAAGGAAAACGCCTTTTTTACAAGCGTTCATTTCAAATCGTTGAAGCTAACACTTTAAAAAGTTTAAAGCAAACGCTTCAAACTTTTTAAAAAAAAGAGTATAGTTTTGAACCCTAACAAAATAGGAACCTTCGAAATGCATGAAAACAATACAAAACCTGTTGAAGGTCCAATTTTACTTGCCATCGCCGACGACCATGAGGCATTCCGAAAAGGAATCTGTCTTTATTTGGAAAGTTTGGGCGGTTTGAAATTCATCATTGAAGCCGAAAATGGAAAAGTATTGATCGACAGAATAAAAAAGAGTAAAATCAAACCTGAAATTTGTATCATCGACATTCAAATGCCGGAGATGAACGGTTTTGAAACCGTAACGGCTATTAAAGAAAATTGGGAGGATATGCATGTGTTGGTCATTTCTTCTTTTATGGACGATTGGCATGCAGAGAAAATGATCATGCTAGGAGCCAGCGGTTACTTATCCAAAGATACTTCCCCTAAGGAAATCAAAAATGCTATCGAAACGATTTCAAAATACGGTGTCTATTTTACGGAGTTCTTTTCGCATAAAAAGAGAATCTTTTCCGAAAGGAATAAATTGGAATTGCCTGCATTGACCCCAATGGAAATGAAGGTTTTAAAATTCAGTAATCAGGAATTAACATGGGGAGAAATTGCAGAGGAATTAAAAACGACCCAAAAAAGCGTAGAGGGATACCGGAATAGCTTATACCGAAAGTTAGGCGTAAAGAGCAAAGTTGGACTTTTACTATTTGCCATCCGGGCAGGTGTAATACCTGTATCCGCTTCTGGGGCTTCCTTATTATAAAAACAAATTTCATTATTCCCCTAAAATATACAATCTTATGAAACACATCCATTTAATTTCAGTAGCCCTGATCGCCTTATTTACAAGCTCTTGTAGTGACCCTAGCTCCAAAGCACAACAAAGTGAAACCGCCACCCACTTCATTCCGTTGGATTCCGCCAACAAAATGATCGAAAGTTACATCACCAGTACGGCAAACCTTCCGGACACCAGCCTAAAATCCGTCATTTTCGATGCAGACGAATTCAGGGAATACCTGAAGGATAAAGAGATAAAAAAAGTAAAAATCATTATGGCACATAACCTGAATTATATCAATAAGGGAAACGGCGGAAAATATGCGGGCTATAATAGTTCAGTCTTGACTTTTGTCATTGCCGGTTATGACAATCAAGGAAATTATATATTCCATAACGGCATGGCGATGGACAGAGGTTTGCCCTGTCCCGTATTTTGTCCCAATATGGGAACTGCCTCCAATGATTTACTAATGAAAACAACCAAATAAGATGACACTTACTTTGTATTATATTTATCTGGTGATATTGGGCATTGCCTCCATCATTTCCATTATTCAGATCAAGAAAATGGCAACCAGTTTTCGCTTGTTGAGCTCGCTGATTTGTGTATCCTTTGCCACTGAACTGGTGGCTTACTGGGCTGCAGTCAAATATGGCAATAATTATGTGGTGTATAATATTTACTCTTACATCGAATTTGCCTTGATATGCCTCTATTTTAATTACAGCATTGACATTTTCAAAAAGCATCATATTGGGATTTTTATAGCCATTTGTGGCACCTTATGGAATTTAGCCAATACCGTATTTCTTCAACCGCTCGATAAGCCTAATTTTAATTTCATGGCTGTGGAAACGCTAGCCATTATTTACATGTCCATGAATGCCATATATATCCATTTTAAAAATGGCAGTCGGTTTGGAAATAATCTGCACTTTACGATTGCCAGTCTATTCGTACTGAATTGGATGATCAGCTTTCTTCATTGGGGAATGGGTACACATATTGCCAATTTATTCACAGAAAAAGGAGTCAGCCTGCAAGCGGTTATTTTAGCCATTAATATTATCATTTATGTGGTGTTCTCAGCGACCTTTGTCACTTATCCTAAATTTAACCGGACGGAATAATGGTGGACAATCCTGTTTTATTCTATGGCGTTTGGATAGCCATCGCGTTCACGATCACCAGTTTTTTGATCGCGATGGTTATCCTGATGGAAAGGCTGAAAAGTGAACAAGCGACGAAAGCGTTAAAAAGCACCATTGAAGAACAAGAAAGGATGATGAAAGCAATTTCAGAAGAAGTCCATGATAATTTCAACCAGATGCTCAATTTAGCAGTCATGTCCATCCATATGATACCGGAGACAAAAGATAATTTGGAATATAAAACGAATTCGATTCAAATTCTTAAAACGCTGATTGCAGATGCCCAATATATCAGCCGTTCCTTAAACTCGGAGTTATTAAAAAGAACAGGATTAAAGCAGTCCCTAAATCAAATTGCTCTTTGGGTCAATCTTTCTAAAAAAATAGAATGTACCGTAACGATCACAGGGAAAAAAACAGAGTCAGACCCTGAAACCGAATTGATGGCGGTGCGCATTACCCAAGAAGCCATCAATAATGCCATCAAATATGCTCGGGCAAAAAATTTGGGAATCACCCTACATTATGGAGAACAAAATATGCAGCTTACTATTTTGGATGATGGGTTAGGCTTCGATTTCCATTCCGGGGATTTTAAGGAAGGCGTCGGCATTCAGAGTATGCGGCAACGGGCAAGTGTTATACAAGGAACCTTAGAAATTATTTCTAAAAAAGGATTTGGAACAACTATCAAACTTACCGTGCCTAAATGAAAATCTATGAACTTCTCCATACCATCAGAATATCGACCGGAAAAAATTCCACCAGATCAGTTACCATATAATTTTCGTCGATATTTATATTCCTTTATGGAAATAAATGCATTTAAACTTACGGAAGGATATGTGAGCTATCAGAAAATTCAGCTCCCCAATTTTTGCATCACTTTTCATAAAGCAAGTGTGCAAAATGAAACCTGGCTACCCGTATCTTTCGGTCCTGGCGAGTCACTACTTACCTATCTTTTAAACGGCAATGTATTTTTTGACGATGAACAAGAAAACTTCGGCATTGTCATTTCAGGTGATTGCCGATTGCATTATGAACACAATCGAATTTATCAGGTTTGCCTTGCCCCCGGAGAGTATGAAAGTTTGCATATCGAATTTGAACATGAATATTTAAATCAAATCGAAAGCGATTGCCTAGAAATAAACAAGATAATTCATATGGCCAAAAACTTATTGCCAAAGCAAATAAGCGCACCGTCCACAAAATTGACTAAAGCAATTTGCATTATTCTGGAGGAAATCAGGATGCATTCAGGAAACAATACACCGTATTTTTTAAACGCAAAGATAAATCAGCTGGTCGTTCACTATTTGGATGCCCTCATTCCGAAAGATTCAAAAGTACCGCTGTTTGCCAATGATAAAGAAAAACTTTTAGAAATTAAAAAGTTCATCAATATGAATTTGGATATTTCGCACAATACTGCGCTCATTGCCAGGCGGTTTGCCATGAGTGAAACGGATTTGAGAAGGAAATTTAAAGCTTTATTTCATTGTACTTTATTTAGCTTCATACTCGAATGCCGTATGGAAAAAGCCATGCACTTAGTAAAACATACACCATTACCAATTTCCCAAATCGGTTTTAGGGTAGGTTTTGAGGATGTGAGTAACTTTAGTAGCGCTTTCAGAAACTATTTTAAGAATTGTCCAAGTTATTTTAGAAAGAAACTGCATACCCTCGTTTAACATTTGGACAGATTTCAAAAGTTAAAAATAAACAGATTTCACAACGGGAAAGAAAATTCCCCGATATGCAATTGTCTCACCAAGAAAGAAATAAAATCATGAAGTTGTTGTATTTGTGAAAAGGCAGAAATCTAAAATAAACGGAATTTAATAAGTTCTATTTTTCCGGTAATGTAGTCAAAAATGGTGCTTTTTTCGGCTGGAAATTGCTCTATTTTTGATTTGCCAAATGAAAGGGTAATAAGCTCTGCTGAGGAGCAACTTATGAGCATGTAGTTTGGTGCAAAATACGATAGGAGCGAGGTTATTCCTCGCTCTTTTTATGTCTATCGGTTTGCCTAAATCGCAGGAAAACCTTTTCATTATTTCTGGTTTTTGAAGAACAAATACCACTTTATAAAGTCCTTGCACTTGGAAAAGCGCAGTCCTTTATGAAGGGTTAGCGTCTCTTTTAAATGGGTAAAATAACCTTCAAGCTCATTTGTCGTTTTAGGGATTTCCGAATCATTTATATAAGTAAATAAATGAGGAATAGCATTAATGAGATGGCTGCAGGAGGCTCTTAAATTTTTATGAGTATACCACATCCTGCAGGTTTCTTCATTCACCGATTGTTCATTAATAAAGGCCTCATTTTTAATGTACCATTTATGAAAATTGACTAGCCATGTTACTCATCCTATAAAGTTGAACCTATTGCAAATTGTAATCATATTACAATATCAAACATAGCCCATTTGAAAAGTAAGTCCCGTCTATCAAAAGATGGACATTTGATTTACTTTTGATGGGATTCTTAGGTGGGGAGGAAAGATATTTATTGAAAAGCCTTTGCAAGGTACTTTGTGACATTCCACTATCACGAACCAAAT
>Ga0160433_100062_pt1 | contig 118663 bp, 107 predicted proteins | sample HID1972K_E0MG_FD_108235 | JGI IMG/M metagenome (GOLD analysis project Ga0160433, IMG submission 108235) | Enriched pill bug-associated microbial communities from UW Madison campus, WI, USA - HID1972K_E0 MG | ecosystem: Host-associated > Arthropoda: Insects > Digestive system > Unclassified ...
AATTATGGTTTTCCAGGCGCTGCTAACCCTGTGGGAGCGGGTCTTGCCCGCGAACACCGGCGAAGCCGGTGCCATACACCGCGGTGCCTGCTTCGCGGGCAAGTCGGAGCGCCGAACCGCCGCTCCCACAGAGTATTGCGCCGCGCTTGCAGGCTTTGTTCTCTGCGCGACAGCGCAGCCCAACGGGCTGGGTGGACTCTCATAGAACACACGCTAACTCATTGATTTAGCTGAACCCTGTGGGGCGGCGGTTCGGCGCTCCCACAGAGTATTGCGCCGCGCTTGCAGGCTTTGTTCTCTGCGCGACAGCGCAGCCCAACGGGCTGGGCGGGCTCCTACAGGCTGCGCGTGAGCGCAGCCCAGCGGGCTGGGCGATCTCCTACGGGGCCTTGTAGACCTCCCGCGTACCGGCCGAGCAGGTACGCAGGTCAGACCGCCATGGCGACATCAGCCTGCCGATATGCCGGCATGCCCAACAACCCGCTGATCCGCGCGCAGTCACTCTCCCGCCGCACCTCGGCAAACAGCGCCATTGCTTGCGGATAGCTGCGGGTGAGCATGCCCAGCCACTGCTTCATCCGGCCCGGCGCATAGCGCGGCGATAGCTTGGCCTGGGCCTGGCGCCAGAATTCCTGCAGCAGCGGCAGCAAGGCCGCCCACTCCAGCGCCTGGTACTCGCGCCCTTCACGAGCCGCGGCGATCTGCAGCGCCAGGTCGGGCCGCGACACCAGCCCGCGCCCGAGCATGATGTGTTCAGCGCCACTGACGGCGCGACAGCGCTGCCAGTCTTCGACGGTCCAGATCTCGCCGTTGGCGAACACCGGCACCTTGACCACTTCCTGCACCCGCGCCACCCATTCCCAGTGCGCTGGTGGCTTGTAGCCATCGACCTTGGTCCGCGCATGCACCACCAGGTGCTCGGCGCCGCCCTCGGCCAGCGCCGTGCCGCACTCCAGGGCGCCGTCCGGGCTGTCGAAGCCCAGGCGCATCTTGGCGGTCACCGGAATATGCGCCGGTACCGCGCGGCGCACTTCGCGCACGATCGCATGCAGCAGTTCCGGCTCCTTGAGCAGCACCGCCCCGCCGCGCGACTTGTTCACGGTCTTGGCCGGGCAGCCGAAGTTCAGGTCGATCACCGGCGCGCCCAGTTCGCAGGCCAGCACCGCGTTGTCGGCCAGGCAGGCAGGGTCCGAGCCCAGCAACTGCACGCGCATGGGCACCCCGGCCGCCGTCCGCGCGCCATGGCGCAGTTCCGGCGCCAGCTTGTCGAACTGCGCCTGAGGCAGCAGTTGGTCACAGACCCGAATGAACTCGGTCACGCACCAGTCGATGCCACCGACCCGGGTCAGGACGTCGCGCAGGATGTTGTCGACCAGCCCCTCCATGGGGGCCAGGGCAATTTGCATGGATGGTGTCTCGAAGGAAAAGTGCGGCAGTCTAGCAAAAATCAGGTTCTTCATGGATTGCAGGGGAACTTCGATCACACTATCTGCGGCCCAGGATCCTGTACGGGCTTGCCCGCGAAGCGCCGCGCGGGCGGCGCTCGATTCAAAGAGCGACAAAACGCTCAAGCCAAGCACCCAGCAGCACCCCGACCCATCTAAACACACCCCCTCAGCCGCGCTTAAAATCAGCGCCCCGTCAGGCGCCAATCAGCGCCGGACCATACCCTTGAACAAACTCTACCGGCATACGCCGTGGCTTGCCGGTGGACAATTCGATGCAGGCGAAGGTGGTCTGGGCGCGCAGCAGCGTGACGCCGTCGCTGGGGCGCTTGAGCTGGAAGCGGCGGGTCATGCGCAGGCGCTGGTCCCAGTCGATGATCCAGGTGGCCAACTGCAGCTCGTCATCCAGGTAACCCGCGGCGAGGTAGTCGATCTCGTGGCGGACCACGGCCATGGCGCGGTCCAAGCGCCGGTATTCGGTCAGGTCCAGTCCCAGGCGCTGGGAGTGGCGCCAGGCACAGCGCTCCAGCCAGGTGACATAGACGGCGTTGTTGGCGTGACCGAGGCCGTCGATGTCTTCGGCGCCGACGCGAAGGTCGATGATGAATGGCGTTGCCAGGTCCCAGCTCATGCCCGCTCCCTTTTGTGATGAACGGGCAGAGTGTAACGGATGCTCAGGCCGATTGCCGCGCCGGCACCGCAGCGCGCTCGAGGAGTTCGAGCACCGCCAGGCTCAGTCGGGGATCGGCCAATACACGCTGATGGCCGCCCTCCTCCAGCAGCAGCAGGCGGCTGTCGAACCAGGCCTTGTGGATGATCGGCGCCTCACTGGCCGGCACCAGCGGGTCGTCGCTGGCATGCGCCACCAGTCCGGGGACATCGAGCTGATAGCCGCTGACATCCAGGCGGGCGATCTGCACCCCGACATCACGCTCGATCTGGCGAATAAACGCTGCACGTGCCCGCGCTGGCAAGCCCAGGCGGCGGGCGAAGCCTCGCAGTACGCCGAGCAACTGGGCTGGAGCGGCGATGCTGACGGCCGCTTCCGTGCGTAATCCCCACTGCAGCGCCAGCAGCACGCTGGCGCCGCCCATGGAGTGACCGATCACCGCGCGCAGTGGTGGCAACTCGGCAGCCGCTTCCAGCAGAGCACGGGCAAACAGCACCACATGCGCCTGCTCGCCAGGCGAACGGCCATGGGCCGGGCCTTCCAGCGAAACCACAGTGTGACCGGTCTCGACCAAGGCTTCGATCAGCGCGGCGAACTGGGTGGGTCGCCCCTCCCAGCCGTGCATCAACAGCACCGTCGGCCCCTGCCCCCAGCGCAAGGCCGACAGCCCGAAGCGCAACGTGATCCGCTCGGCCCGAGCCAGCAGCGGCAGCTCCCACTGCTTGGGCGGCAGGTTGCGCGGGGTCATGAAGGCCCGGCGCATCTTGCTCGCGACATGCTCGGGAGCCAGGCGACCGAGGGTGCCATTGACGCCACGTATCCAGCTCAGGGTAGTCATCGCCTTGCTCCAGGGTTCAGGTTGCTCAGATCACCGCCGACTTGGCGGCACGCAGGATTCTGTCGGACAGCTCGGTGCCACCCAGGGCCCTGGCCAGGGCGAGGCCTCCGACCATCAGGGCGAGGTCGGCCAGGACCTTGTCGATGTCTTCGGGGCGCTCGGCCAGTTGTGCGCTCATCAGGTCGATATGCTCGGCCAGGACCTCGCGAAAGACCTCTGGCAGGCGCTGCATCTCGCTCAGGGCGCTAGGCAGGGGGCAGGCCGGCTCATCGCTGGCATCGCGGTGCTTGCGCGACAGGTAGAATGCCGCGACCAGCGCTCGGCGCGCCGCGCCGTCGAGGCTGGGATCGACCTGGGCCAGCAACCCCCGACGCTCACCCAGCAGTTGTCGGAAGGCCTCGAGCATCAGCGCATCCTTGCTGTCGAAATGCGCGTAGAACCCCCCTACCGTCAGGCCCGCAGCGCTCATCACCTGATTCACGCTGGGCTCGGCGGGCCCCTGCTGGATCAAGGCATTGCAGGCTGCTTCAAGAATGCGTTCGCGGGTCTTGCTCTTCTTGTCGCTCATCGCCCACCTCATAAAATATTATGATCGAAATATTATACTCATAATATTTATAGACAAGCGAAATCGCCACCCGTTGGTCGCAGGAGAGAAAAGCGTGTTGGAGGGGAAAAAACAAAAGGCCCATTCAATAATCGAATGAGCCTTTATAATCCCGCAAATGCGGGTAAAAAAATGGCGTCCCCTAGGGGACTCGAACCCCTGTTACCGCCGTGAAAGGGCGGTGTCCTAGGCCACTAGACGAAGGGGACTTGTAACCTTCGTGCAGATCCGTTTTCACGAATCCTGGCGTAATTGGTGGAGCTAAGCGGGATCGAACCGCTGACCTCCTGCATGCCATGCAGGCGCTCTCCCAGCTGAGCTATAGCCCCAGATTTCTAGCCTCGCGGCCCAGCGACATCGTTGATATCGCTTGTGTGAAACTGGCGTCCCCTAGGGGACTCGAACCCCTGTTACCGCCGTGAAAGGGCGGTGTCCTAGGCCACTAGACGAAGGGGACGAACCTTCTACCTCAAGACCCGGTTGCTGGACCCGGTCTTCTTCACAATCGATCATGCTGACTGTGAAGCGGAATTTGGTGGAGCTAAGCGGGATCGAACCGCTGACCTCCTGCATGCCATGCAGGCGCTCTCCCAGCTGAGCTATAGCCCCACAATGTCGCTTTGAACCTGATTCGCTTGGCTGGGTGCTTCGCGCTTCGTTTCGTTCATCGCTGTGGACGGGGCGCATATTAAGATCGGATCACCGAGCTGTCAAACATATTTTCGAAAAAATTTAAAAATTTTTGCCCGGATAACAATCACTTACCAGCCTGCATCGAGAAAAAGCCCGGTTTTACTGGGCCTGCGGGGTAAAAGCATCGCGGGGCAAGCCTGCCTTCACCCTGCCCCAGACAGCGAGGCACTGCGTGGAAGCGGGTTGCCCCATTATCGGCTCAGTGCAAAAACGCTGTCAGGCGATGCTGCCCAGCAGCTTTTCCCACTCCTTGTTCTCCTTCTTCGACACGCCGCCGAGCAAGTCCAGGGCCTGGCGCAGGCGGAAGCGGGTCAGGTCGGGGCCCAGAATTTCCATGGCATCAAGCACCGACACCGAGCTCGCCTGGCCGGTAATGGCGGCGAACATCAGCGGCATGGCATCGCGCAGTTTCAGCTCCAGTGCCTCGACCACGGCTTGGATGCAGCCGGTGATGCGCTCCTTTTCCCACTGACGCAGGCTTTCGAGCTTCCACAGGATCAGCTGGAGGACCTGGCGGACCTGGTCTGGCGAGAGCTTCTTGTGCTCGAAGAGCTTGGCATCAAGCTTCAGGCCGCCCTCGAAGAAGAAGCCGCCCAGCGGCGCAACCTGGCTGAAGGTCTCTACCCTGCCCTGCACGTGCGGCGCGATCTTCATCATGTAGTCGCTGTTGAACGCCCACTTCTGCACCCGTGCGGCAAACTCCTGCACCGACAGGTCACGCAGCCACTGACCATTGAGCCAGGAGAGTTTTTCGATGTCGAAGATCGGCCCGCCAAGGGAAACACGCGAAAGGTCGAAATGCTCGACCATCTCGTCCAGGGAGAACTTCTCGCGCTCATCCGGCATCGACCAGCCCATCCGACCCAGGTAGTTGAGCATGGCTTCGGGCATGAAGCCCATGCGCTCGTAGAAGGTCACCGAGGTCGGGTTCTTGCGCTTGGACAGCTTGCTCTTGTCCGGATTGCGCAGCAGCGGCATGTAGCACAGCTTGGGCTGCTCCCAGCCGAAGTATTCGTACAACTTGATCAGTTTCGGCGCCGATGGCAGCCACTCCTCGCCGCGCAGGACATGGGTGATGCCCATCAGGTGGTCGTCGACCACGTTGGCCAGGAAGTAGGTCGGCAGGCCGTCGGTCTTCATCAACACCTGCATGTCCATGCGATCCCACGGGATCTCGACATCACCGCGGAGCATGTCCGGAACCACGCAGACGCCTTCGCTCGGCACCTTCATGCGGATCACGTGGGGCTCGCCAGCGTCCAGGCGGCGCTGCACTTCGTCGGCGCTCATCAGCAGCGCACGTCCGTCATAGCGCGGGGTCTCGCCGCGTGCCATCTGCTCGGCGCGCATCTGGTCGAGCTCCTCGGCGGTGCAGAAGCAGTAGAAGGCGTGACCGGCGTCGACCAGCTCCTTGGCGTATCGGGCGTAGATGTCGCCGCGCTCGCTCTGCCGATAAGGACCGTGCGGGCCGCCCACGTCCGGACCTTCGCTCCACTCGATGCCGAGCCAGCGCAGGGCGTCGAAGATCTGCTGTTCCGACTCGCGGGTCGAACGCAACTGGTCGGTGTCTTCGATACGCAGGATGAACTCACCGCCGTGCTGCCTGGCGAAGCAGTAGTTGAACAGGGCGATATAGGCGGTGCCGACATGGGGGTCGCCGGTGGGCGATGGCGCGATACGCGTGCGAACGGTGGTCATGGACAGTCTCGAACTAGAGATGAAACAAAGGCGGGATGTTAACAGGGAGCGGGCGCCGGGCTCCAGCGATGGCGCTTTCGCCGCGTGAGACGAGGTGCCCACGCGGGACTGCGAGGCAGCCCCGCCTATCCTGACTCAGACCGTGATCAGCCGCTCACGCAACTTGCCGATCTCGTCGCGCAATTGCGCCGCGGCCTCGAACTCCAGGTCGCGGGCAAACTGGAACATCTTCTCTTCCAGTTGCTTGATGCGCTTGGTGATCTCGCCAGGCGAGCGCAGCTCTGCTTCGTACGCCGCTGCTTCCTCCGCTGCCTTGGCCATGCCCTTGCGCTTCTTGCTGCGCGAACCTGGCACCGTGGCGCCTTCCATGATGTCGGTGATGTCCTTGACTACGCCCCTGGGCACGATGCCATTGGCCTCGTTGAAGGCGACCTGCTTCTCGCGGCGCCGCTCGGTCTCGTCGATCGCACGCTGCATGGAACCGGTCATCCGGTCGGCATACAGGATCGCCCGGCCATTGAGGTTACGCGCCGCGCGGCCGATGGTCTGGATCAGCGAGCGCTCGGAACGCAGGAAGCCCTCCTTGTCGGCGTCGAGGATGGCCACCAGCGAGACCTCCGGCATGTCCAGGCCCTCGCGCAGCAGGTTGATCCCCACCAGCACGTCGAAGGTGCCCAGGCGCAGGTCACGGATGATCTCGACCCGCTCGACCGTGTCGATGTCCGAGTGCAGGTAACGGACCCGCACGTCGTGGTCGGCCAGGTAGTCGGAAAGATCCTCCGCCATGCGCTTGGTCAGGGTGGTCACCAACACACGCTCTTCGACCGCCACGCGCTTGCGGATTTCCGACAGCAGGTCGTCGACCTGGGTCAGCGCCGGGCGGATCTCCACCTGCGGGTCGACCAGGCCAGTGGGGCGCACCACCTGCTCGATCACCCGCCCGGCATGCTCGGCCTCGTAGGGCCCGGGGGTCGCCGAGACGAAGATCGTCTGTGGGCTGACCGCCTCCCACTCGTCGAAGCGCATGGGCCGGTTGTCCAGCGCCGACGGCAGGCGGAAACCGTACTCGACCAGGGTTTCCTTGCGCGAGCGGTCGCCCTTGTACATGGCACCGACCTGGGGAACGCTGACGTGGGATTCGTCGATCACCAGCAGTGCATCGGCTGGCAGGTAGTCGTAGAGGGTCGGTGGCGGCGCACCTGACGGCCGCCCCGAAAGGTAGCGCGAGTAGTTCTCGATGCCGTTGCAGTACCCCAGCTCCAGGATCATTTCAAGGTCGAAGCGGGTGCGCTGCTCCAGGCGCTGAGCCTCCACCAGCTTGTTGCCCTTGTGCAGGTACTCGAGACGGTCCTTGAGCTCGTCCTTGATCCCTTCAACGGCATCGAGCAGGGTTTCGCGCGGGGTCACGTAGTGGCTCTTGGGGTAGAAGGTGAAGCGCGGCAGCTTGCGGATCACCTCGCCGGTCAGCGGGTCGAACGCCGCGATGTTCTCGACCTCGTCATCGAAGAGTTCGATGCGGATGGCTTCAAGGTCCGACTCGGCCGGGAAGACATCGATCACATCACCGCGCACGCGGAAGGTCGCGCGGGCAAAGTCCATCTCGTTGCGGGTGTACTGCAGGTCGGCCAGGCGGCGCAGCAAGGCGCGCTGATCGAGCTTGTCGCCTCGGTCGACGTGCAGGACCATCTTCAGGTAGGTCTCCGGGCTGCCCAGGCCGTAGATGCACGATACCGTGGTGACGATGATCGCATCGCGCCGCTCGAGCAGGGCCTTGGTCGCCGACAGGCGCATCTGCTCGATGTGGTCGTTGATGGAGGCGTCCTTCTCGATGAAGGTGTCCGACGAGGGCACATAGGCTTCGGGCTGGTAATAGTCGTAGTAAGAGACGAAATACTCCACCGCGTTGTTCGGGAAGAACGCCTTGAACTCGCCGTAGAGCTGGGCGGCCAGGGTCTTGTTGGGCGCCAGCACCAGGGTCGGGCGCTGCACCTGGGCGATGACGTTGGCAATGCTGAATGTCTTGCCCGAACCGGTCACCCCCAGCAGTGTCTGGTGCGACAGGCCAGCCTCGATCCCCTCGACCATCTGGCGGATGGCCTCGGGCTGGTCGCCGGCCGGCTGGAAACGGGTAACGAGCTGGAACTCGGACATGAGGGACCTCGTGCTGTCCTGGCCAACACGCCAGGACTGTAAATTTAGCCAGTAGTTTATACCCAAGTGCGGCTATCCCGCGCTCCTTTCAAGGCCAGGCACGGAGCATTCCTGACTATGGACCGGAGAATTGGACTAACGGTCGAAAAATATTCGGCCAAACAGCAGGAAAACCTGTACCAGAGTGTCGCGGTGGCCGGCGGGTATCACTATACTGACTCCCCGTTTGCGCACCGCTTCAGTGCCTTCGGCTGGAGCGTGCAACCCCTATCACACTCCAATCAGAGTCAAGGTAACAATGAGCCTGTTTTCCGCTGTCGAGCTGGCACCCCGCGATCCCATTCTGGGCCTCAATGAAGCATTCAACGCCGATACCCGTACCGACAAGGTCAACCTGGGTGTAGGCGTCTACTGCAACGAGGAAGGGCGTATCCCGCTGCTGCGCGCAGTGATCGAAGCCGAAACCCAGCGTGCGGCCCAGCATGCCTCCCGCGGCTACCTGCCGATCGATGGCATCGCCGCCTATGATCAGGCCGTGCAGACGCTGCTGTTCGGCGCCGAGTCGCCACTGCTGGCCGCGGGCCGCGTAGTCACCACCCAGGCGGTGGGCGGCACTGGCGCTCTGAAGATCGGTGCCGACTTCCTCAAGCAGATCGCGCCGAACGCCGTGGTCGCCATCAGCGACCCGAGCTGGGAAAACCACCGCGCCCTGTTCGAGACCGCCGGTTTCCCGGTACAGAACTACCGCTACTACGACGCCCCAAGCAACGACGTCAACCGCGCCGGTATGCTCGAAGACCTCGACGCCCTGCCCCGCGGCTCGATCATCGTCCTGCACGCCTGCTGCCACAACCCGACTGGCGTCGACCTGAGCCTGGCCGACTGGAAGAACGTTCTGGAGGTCATCACGGCCAAGGGCCACGTGCCGTTCCTCGACATGGCCTACCAGGGCTTTGGCGACGGCATCGCCGAAGACGCATTCGCCGTGCGCCTGTTCGCCGAGTCGGGCCTGAGCTTCTTCGTCTCCAGCTCGTTCTCCAAGTCGTTCTCGCTGTACGGCGAGCGGGTCGGCGCGCTGTCGATCGTCACCCAGTCCAAGGACGAAAGCGCCCGCGTGCTGTCGCAGGTCAAGCGCGTGATCCGTACCACCTATTCCAACCCACCGACCCATGGCGCCAGCATCGTCGCCGCCGTGCTCAACAGCGCCGAACTGCGCCAGATGTGGGAAGCGGAGCTGGGCGAGATGCGCGGCCGCATCCACGGCATGCGCAAGCAGATGGTCGAGCTCTTGGCCGAGTACGGCGCCAAACGCGACTTCAGCTTCGTCGGCCGTCAGCGTGGCATGTTCTCGTACTCGGGCCTGAGCGTCGAACAGGTCGCCCGCCTGAAGAACGAGTACGGTATCTATGCGCTGGATACCGGGCGCATCTGCGTCGCGACCCTGAACCAGAGCAACATCCACGGCGTGACCAAGGCGATCGTCGAAGTCCTGTAAGCCTGATGAGCCAAGGGGAGGCTTGACTTCCCCTTAGCAATCAGTAAGATACGCAGCAGATTCCGCGATAGCTCAGTCGGTAGAGCAAATGACTGTTAATCATTGGGTCCCTGGTTCGAGTCCAGGTCGCGGAGCCAAACATTAAAAACCTCCAGTTGCGCAAGCGCTGGAGGTTTTTTCGTTTCAGCGCAGCGCATTCACGCCCAGGGTTGGCTACCGGGGGCTACGCCGCTAGAGCCCCTAGGGCAAAGCGCCGTTGCATTCGGCGCCAGCCACGCCCTTCAGATCGGATTGCGCCCGATGGGATAGAACTCGCCCCCGCTCCAGACCCCCAGCCATTGCTGGCCATCGATCTGCCGCGGCACCGCCAGCTCGACCAACTGGTAGAAGACATTGCGGTGGATCAGCGCTTCGAGGTTGCTGCGCACCAGCACGTAGGGCGCAGGCTCCTGGGTCTGCGGATCGGTCTCGACCCGCAGCGGATGGTTCGGGCCCGCCTCGACCTGGTCCTCGACATTGCTGGTAAAGCGCAGCACCTGCTGCTCGCCGCTGCCCTGCACGTCCAGGGTTACGGCAACGAAAGGCGCATCATCGACCTGGATGCCGACCTTCTCGACCGGCGTCACCAGAAAATACTCATCACCTTCACGGCGGATGATGGTGGAGAACAGGCGGACCATCGGCTTACGACCGATCGGCGTGCCTTGGTAATACCAGGTGCCATCGCGGGCGATGCGCATGTCGATATCGCCACAGAACGCCGGGTTCCACAGGTGCACCGGTGGCAGGCCCTTGCCCGTTTTGGGCACCTGCGCCAGTAGATCATTGGCCTTGCCGGTCTCCGTCATTACCCCTCTCCTCTTAGCGGCTCATGCCTAACAGGCTACGAGCGTAGTCGCGCAAGGGGGGTCCAAGCAAATCTTCCGGCCGGTTGTCGTGGAACGTCAGCAAACCGCCGCGGCTCCTGATACGGGTGGTATCGATCAGGTAGCGGGTGCTGGTCTCGATGAGCATCATCTGCACCACCCCGGAATCAACGCCCAGGCGATCGACGGCTTGTTCGTCGTACCACTCATCGCTGGTGCCGATGCGATCGTCGGTGCGGGCGAAGCGCGTGTAGAGCACGTAGTGCGCGCCCACCGAGCGGGCCTCGGCCAACGCCTCCTCGAGGCCCAGCGACCCCTGGGCGCGGCGCACCAGCGGGAAGTACTCGACGAAGGCCTTGAACGCCTCCTCGGCCACCACGTTGGGCCGCGGATATGCCCCCCGGCCTGGCGGCACGAAAGCGCCCTGACCGATGAAGATGAATGAGTCGGGTTGCAGGCGCACCGACAAGGACCGACGGGTATCGCTGTGATCGAGCAGGCCGGCATCGCTCATGTGATAGCGAATCCCCTCACCCATGTCACTGACATTCATGCAGCCGCCCAACGCCATCAACGTCAGCAGCAAGACCAGGCTACGCATCGTTCCTCCAGGAGCCGGCGACGGAAAACCGGCGAAAAGCGGGCAGATGCAGCTTTTGCGCCAGATCAGCCGCCTATGATCTTCATCACCGTCGCACCGCCGGAAAACGCCACGTCCTGCTTGTCCCCCAATGCCTTGAGCAATAGCCCTTGCAGGGCTGGGAGCGCCTGGTGCCGGGGTTTGTCGAGCAGATCGCCGATATAGTGACGGTTGCTCGAAGACAAACAGCCATGCAGCCAACCGGTGGATGACAGGCGCAGGCGCGAGCAGGTGCGGCAGAACGGCATGCTCTCGTTGGCGACCACCCCGAAGTACCCCCGTCCAGGCACGTGGTAACGCACCGCGGTGGCGTCCACCGGCGCATCGGCCTGCAGGTACGCATGGTGCTCGCCAATCAGTTGCAGCAACTGTGCAAGGCTGACGAACTGCTGCAGGAACGCCGTTTGGCCATGCGCCAGGTGCCCCATGCGCATAAGCTCGATGAAGCGCAACTCGAAACCGCGTTCAAGGCAGTAGTCGAGCAGCGGGACGACCTGGTCGAGGTTCTGGCCACGCAAGGGCACCATATTGACCTTGACCTGCAGGCCCGCGTCACTGGCCTGCTCCAGCGCATCAAGGACGGTCGCCAAGTCCCCGCCACGGGCAATGCGACGGAATGCCTGGGGGTCGAGGGTATCGAGGGAAACATTGATCCGGCGAACGCCAGCCGCCTTGAGCATCGGCAGCTTGCGCGCCAACAGCTGACCATTGGTGGTCAGGCTGATCTCTGCCAGCCCCAGGCCGGAAACGGCCTGCAGGAAGTCGTGCAGTCGCGGGCTGACCAGTGGTTCGCCACCAGTGATGCGCAGACGCTCCACCCCTGCCGCTTCGATCAGGTACGCCACACCGCGGGCCAGGGCCTGTGCCGACAGTTCGTCCCGAGCAGCGACCAGACGCTTGCCGTCCGGCACGCAATAGGTACAGGCGTAATTGCAGGCCGCCGTGAGGCTGACACGCACATTGCGAAAACGCCTGCCTTGACGATCGACGATCATGGAGCACTCCGGCATGGATGAATCGAGCATGGATGTGTAGCGCTGGCAGAACCTGACTCATAAATCAGGTTTTTGCAAGTATTCCTGCTCGTGCTTCGTCCACCGAAGCACTACCCCCGCTTGCGAAGGCCATGCCAGACATCCTAGCCCAGAGGCTCAGGATCACGTTTGCGCTTGTTGCCCATGCGCACGCCGATGTCCATCAGGAACTGGAAGAAACCTTCCTGATCTTCCAGGACGTTGCTCCAGAACGGGGAGTGATAGAGCGCCACGGCACCATGCACCAAGGCCCAGGCCGCACAGTAATGGAAATACGGCGGCACATCCTCGAGCTTGCCTTCGCTGATCCGTCCCTTGATCAACAATGTCAGGCGCTCGAAGTTGGATGCGCGGATGCGATGCAGTTCCTCGACCATTTCGGGGACCTGATTACCCTTGACCACCTTCTCTTCGAGGCGGTCGAACAGCCGATAACGCTGCGGGTCGCGCATGCGGAATTCGAAGTAGGCGCGCGACAGGGCTTCCTTGTCGCGGTCGACGTCGGCCGAATGCAACAAAGCGTTCAAGTCGCGCTCGTAGTCGAGCATCAGGCGCAGGTAGATCTCCGCCTTGGACTTGAAGTGCTTGTAGATCGTGCCTTTGCCGATGCCTACGGCATCAGCGATCATCTCGACGGTGACACTGTCTTCACCCTGTTCGAGAAAGAGCTTGAGCGCCGTATCGAGGATCTCTTGCTCACGTCGGCGAAACTCACGGATCTTACGAGGTTCTTTCTGCATAAGAAGGACTGGATCAAAAAACGAAGCGGATTATTATGCCTAACTTGCAGGAAATTGCACGGATCATCCAACGATGTCTATGTTTCATGATGAGTTCGGGTTCGCGCGTCATGCGCTGAGCGTTGCACCAATCGGCGCTGTATTCCAAATCTGTTTAAAAAACGATCAACAAATGCTGGCGCCCCGGCGTTCCTGGCCAATACTTCAAGTGTTGGCGCGCCACATCCCCCCAAATGGCGTGCCGATAAAGGTGCCCAGGGACCGTGTACCTTTGTTTACTCCTAATGGTCTTAACCCGGTTTCCCCCCCCCAGAACCCGGGTTTTTTTTTGCTCAAAAACAAGCGCCTGGCTTCAGCTCACACGTGCCAGCGGGAACAGCCGCTTGAAGTTGGCGGTGGTCTGCTCGCACAGTTGCTCGAGGCTTTCGCCCCGCACCATCGCCAGGAACTGGGCCACGTCACGCACGTATTCCGGCAGATTCGGTTTGCCACGGTGTGGAATAGGCGCCAGGTAGGGGGAATCGGTTTCCACCAGCAGACGATCGGCCGGCACCTGGCGAGCGACATCGCGCAGGGCTTCTGCGTTGCGGAAGGTGACGATGCCGGACAGCGAAATGTAATACCCCAGATCGAGGGCGGCCTTGGCCATGTCCCAATCCTCGGTGAAACAATGCAGGACGCCAGCCTGGGGCAGTGCCGCCTCACGCAGCAATGCCAGGGTGTCGGCCCGCGCGGCACGGGTATGTACGATCACCGGCTTGCCGGTCACGCGCGAAGCCTCCAGGTGCAGGCGGAAAGATGACTGCTGCAACTCGGCGGCTTCTGGCTCGTAGTGATAGTCCAGGCCGGTTTCACCGATAGCCACTGCATGGGGATGGGCGAGCTCCTGCAGCAGCCATTCCAGCGCTGGCGCCTCGCCGGGCGCCAGGTCCAGGGGATGAATGCCGACCGAACAGTCGACATCGGCATAACGCTCGCTCAGTGCCTTGACCGCCCCGGCATTGTCGGCGCTGACACCGATGCACAGGAAATGGCCCACTCCGCAATCGCGGGCAGCCTGCAGGGCAGCGTCGAGCGACCCTTGGTGGGCACTCAGGTCTAGGCGGTCAAGGTGGCAATGGGAATCTACAAGCATGGCGATACGGCACGTATGAGAGAAGAAAAGGACCGGGCTCAGCGCGAGCCCGGCAACTGGACCCAGGAAGCCAGCAGGGCTTCGAGCAGCAGGACGCGGTTGAGGTTGGCCTTGCCGAGCACTTTCTGGCGCTGGCCCAGTACCCAGTCCTGGATTGCCAGGACTTTGTCCTGACGGCTTTTCTGTGCCAGATACTGGATAACCTTGCGCATATCGCTCAAGCCTAACCCTTCTTCGTCCTGGGTCAATTGATAGCGCAGAATCAGGTGCGACCACTCGCAGAACCAGTCGAACAGCAGCAGCAGTGGCACACCACTCCAGGCTTCGGCCAGCTGGCTGGGCGATTGCTGCTGCTTGAGCAGCTTCTTGACGCCGTCGGTCACCAGCGCACGCTGCGCGCGCACGCCCTGTCCCTGTAAAGTGACGGCCATAAGCGGAGAGCCGGCGGCCAGGCTGAGCAGCTCGCTACGCTCGGCCTCGTCGCTGTCAGGCATGGCCGCGGCCAGCCAAGCCTGGCTCTGGGCGAGGTCTGGCTGGGGACAGGGTACTTGCTGGCAACGGCTCTTGATGGTCGGCAACAGGCGGCTCGGCTGGTGGCTGACCAGCAACAGCACGGTATCGCCGGAGGGCTCTTCGAGACTCTTGAGCAACGCGTTCGAGGCGTTGACGTTCATCGCCTCGACCGGCTCGATCAGCACCACCTTGCGGCCGCCCAACTGGGCGGTTTGCACCACGAACGAGACCAGCTCACGCACCTGGTCGACCTTGATCGGCTTGTCGACATCCTCGGGCTGCAGGATGTAATTGTCTGGATGACTGCCTGCCTTGAGCAGTAGGCACGACTTACACTCGCCGCAGGCGTCAGGCCCATGAGGGCGCTGGCACAGCAGGCGGGCCATCAGCCGTTCGGCCAGGGCACGCTTACCGATCCCCTGCGGCCCATGCAGCAGGTAGGCATGGGCATGCTGGTGGCGCCCGGCCAGCTGCTGCCAGAGCGCCTGCTGCCACGGGAAGGCTTCAGCCACGGCAGCGCTCCAGGATGCCTGGCAGCAGCTCATCGATGGCGCGCTGCACGGCGTCCAACGTCTGTGCGGCATCCAGCAGGCGGTAACGCTGTGGCTCACGCCCAGCGCGCTCCAGGTAGGCCTGGCGCACGGCCTCGAAGAAGGCCAAACCCTCCTGCTCGAAACGATCCAGACGGCCACGCGCAGCGGCACGGGCCAGGCCGATTTCCACCGGCAGGTCGAAGACCAGCGTCAGGCCGGGGCGCAGGTCGCCTTGAACAAACGCCTCGAGGGCGGCGATGCGCGCCACCGACAGGCCGCGCCCGCCGCCTTGGTAGGCATAGGTGGCATCGGTGAAACGGTCACACAGGACCACGGCGCCACGCGCCAGGGCCGGCCGGATCACCTCGGCCAGGTGCTGGGCGCGGGCGGCGAACACCAGCAGCAACTCGGTATCGGCAGCCATCGACTCATCGCTGGGTGCCAGCAGCAGTTCGCGGATGCGCTCGGCCAGCGGCGTACCGCCGGGCTCACGGGTCAAGACCACGTCCAGGCCGTGCTCGCGCAGGCGCTGCGCCAGGTAATCGCGATTGGTGCTCTTGCCCGCGCCTTCGGGGCCTTCCAGGGTGATAAAAAAGCCGCTCACAGGGAGTCCTTACAAGGGGTCATTGCGGCGCGGGCGCAGTGCCCGGCGCCGGGTCTACAGTCTCGGGAGCCGGGCTGGGCTCAGGTGACGGCGTCGCTTCGGGTGCCGGGTCGGCTGGCAGCTCGGACGGCGACGCCTCGCCACTTGCCTCCGGCTGCGTCAGCGGCGCGGGGCTGGATCGGTAATCAGTGCGGCGCTTGAGCTGGTATTCGCGCACCGCGGAATTATGGGCATCCAGGTCGTCGGAGAAGACATGACTGCCATCGCCGCGGGCGACGAAATACAAGCTGCTGCCCGAAGCCGGGTTCAGCGCCGCGTGGATGGCTTCGCGGCCGACCATGGCGATCGGCGTCGGCGGCAAGCCGGCGTTGGTGTAGGTATTGTACGGGGTCGGTTCACGCAGGTCGGCCCGGGTGATCCTGCCGTTGTAGCGCTCACCCATGCCATAGATCACGGTCGGGTCGGTTTGCAGCATCATGCCCAGGCGCAGACGGCGGATGAACACGCCGGCAATCTGCCCACGCTCCTGCGGCACACCGGTTTCCTTCTCCACCAGCGAGGCCATGATCAGCGCCTGGTAAGGATCACGGTACGGCAGGTCGGTGGTGCGCCCGGCCCATTCCTGGGCAAGCACTTCGTCCAGGCGCATGTACGCTTGCTGCAACAGCTCGACATCGGTCATGCCACGCACGAAGCGGTAGGTGTCGGGGAAGAATCGCCCCTCGGGGAAGACGCCAGTATGGCCCAGGCGTTCCATGACCTCGCTGTCGCTGAGACCGGCGAGCGTCTGCTTGACCTTCTCGTGCCGGCCTAACGCCGCACGCACCTGACGGAAGGTCCAACCCTCGACCAGAGTCACGCTGTACTGCACCACCTCACCACGACGCCAGACCTCGAACAGGTCTTCCACGGTCATGCCAGGGGCCAGGCGGTATTCGCCCGTATGCAAGGGGACGCCAATCATGTTGAACCGCCAATATAGACGCAACCAGAAGGCATCCTCCAGTAGCCCCTCCCCTTCCATGCGGTAGAACATGCGATTGGGGTTGGTGCCGGTGGGCACATCGAGCAATCGCTCCTGCGTCACCTGCAAGGGCTGCTCCAGGGTCGAGTTCAATTTCCAGGCTGACCATCCCAACGCCAGCCCGGCTAGAATCAAACCCATCTCCAGCAGCAGCAAGAATTTACGTCTCACGAATCAGGCATCCAGTAGCGTACGGGCAACGGCCTGCAGTTTACGGGTGAGCGGTCCCGGCGGCCAGTTCAGCGATGCGAAACCTGTAACCGGCCATATCCCATAGACGCTGTTGCAGACAAAGACTTCATCCGCCTGCGCCAGGTCCGACAACGCAAGATCGCTGACCTGCACCGCGATCCCGGCAGCGGGCGCGTGCGCGAGCAAGGCGGCGCGCATCACCCCGGCCACGCCGCAGCGGCTCAGGTCGGCTGTGCGCAACTGGCCTTCATGAACGAGGAACAGGTTGCTGTAAACGCCTTCGATCAACCGCCCCTGGGTGTCACGCATCAGCCCCTCGGCATGCTCGCTGTCGTGCCATTCGGCCCGGGCGAGCACCTGCTCCAGACGATTGAGGTGTTTGAGCCCCGCCAGCAACGGTTGTTCCGCCAGGCGCGTGCGACAGGCGAACAGGCGAACGCCCTGCGCGGCGTGTCGGGCCGGATAGGCGGGTAACGGAGCGCCCTGAAGTATCCGCCGTGGCGCGGCGCCAGCGGCAGGCGCATAGCCGCGCTGGCTGTCACCGCGGGTCAGAATCAGCTTGGCCACGCCCTCGCCCAGCTGGCTGGCGTAGCGACAGATTTCGTCACGAATCAGGGGAATATCGGCCTCGATTGCCAGGCGTCGGCAACCTAACGCCAGGCGATCCAGGTGATAGTCCAGCAAGGTCGCTGCGCCGGAGCGCACGGCGATGGTCTCGAACAGGCCATCGCCGTAGGCCAGGGCCCGGCTCTGCAAGTTGATCGCAGTCGCGGGCTGGCCATCGATCCAGCTCGGCATCAGCCGGCGAACCGGCGGAACACCAGCGAACCGTTGGTACCGCCAAAGCCGAAGGAGTTGGACAGCACGACGTCGATCGCCATGTTGCGCGCCTCGTGCGGCACGAAGTCCAGATCGCAGCCTTCGTCCGGCTCATCCAGGTTGATGGTCGCGGGGGCGACCTGACCGTTGATCGACAGCACGCTGAAGATCGCCTCGACCGCGCCAGCGGCGCCCAGCAAGTGGCCGGTCATCGACTTGGTGGAGCTGACCGCCAGGGCGTAGGCATGGTCACCGAACACGCGCTTGATGGCCGACGCCTCGGCCAAATCACCCGCCGGGGTCGAAGTGCCATGGGCATTGATGTAGCTGACCTGATCAGGATTCAGGCCAGCATCGCGCAGGGCATTGACCATGCAGCGGGCGGCACCGGCACCGTCTTCCGGTGGCGAGGTCATGTGGTACGCATCACCGCTCATGCCGAAACCGACCAGCTCGGCGTAGATGGTGGCGCCACGGGCCTTGGCATGCTCGAGCTCTTCGAGCACCAGGGCACCGGCACCGTCGGACAGTACAAAGCCATCACGGCCCTTGTCCCACGGACGACTGGCACGGGTAGGCTCATCGTTGCGGGTAGACAATGCACGGGAAGCACCGAAGCCGCCCATGCCCAAGCCACAGGCCGCCATTTCGGCGCCACCGGCGATCATCACGTCCGCTTCGCCAAAGGCAATGTTGCGCGCAGCCATGCCGATGCAGTGGGTGCCGGTGGTACAGGCCGTGGAAACGGCGTAGTTCGGCCCCTGCACGCCCAGATGGATGGACAGGAAACCGGAAATCATGTTGATGATCGACCCCGGCACGAAGAATGGCGAAATCCGCCGCGGGCCCTGCTCATGCAAGGTCCGGCTGGTTTCTTCGATGTTGGTCAGGCCACCGATGCCCGAGCCCATGACCACGCCAATGCGCTCGCGGTTGGCGTCGGTGACTTCCAGCCCGGCATTGCGCACCGCCTGGAAACCGGCCGCCAGGCCGTACTGGATGAACAGGTCAAGCTTGCGAGCTTCCTTGGCCGACAGATAGTGCTCGACCTCGAAGCCTTTCACCGAGCCGCCAAAACGGGTGGAGTAGGCAGACAGGTCCGTATGCTCGATCAGACCAATGCCACTGCGGCCAGCCAGAATGCCCTGCCAACTGCTCGGTACGTCCGTACCCAGTGGCGACAGCATACCCATACCGGTGACCACGACGCGTCTACGCGACACAGCACTCTCCTTATTCCATTGACTACGGTTCTTGCAAAGAAAAAACCGCACGCCAGCAAAGGCAGTGCGGTTTTTCCCGTCAAGAAGCAATGACTACAAACGTCTTAGGCCTGGTGGTTGGTGACGTAGTCGATGGCCGCTTGAACGGTAGTGATCTTTTCGGCTTCTTCGTCAGGAATCTCGGTCTCGAATTCCTCTTCCAGAGCCATTACCAGCTCAACGGTGTCAAGCGAATCGGCACCCAGGTCTTCGACGAAGGACTTCTCGTTAGTCACTTCCTCTTCCTTGACGCCCAGTTGCTCGGCGACGATTTTCTTGACGCGTTCTTCGATGGTGCTCATACCTAGTTTTCACTCCTAAAGGATATATGTCAGGCGGCTGGCCGGTGAGCAAGTTTATAGCAAGACGCCTGCTTTTCAAGCGTAAAGCGCCTTGAAACCTGAGACCTAACCGCGGCCTGGAATCTGGTTGCAGCTTTATAACGGATTTTAGGCTTCGAGTATGACTCTTTTTTTAAGCAATCCGTCACATTCAGTTGCAGAGTTACATGTACATCCCACCATTGACCGGCACGGTGGCACCGGTCACATAAGCTGCGCCGTCCGAAGCCAGGAAGGCAACTACCTTCGCGATTTCCTCGGCCTGACCCAGGCGACCCAGCGGAATCTGGGTCTGCAGGGCTTCGCGTTGCGCTTCGGGCAGCTCGCGGGTCATGTCGGTGTCGATGAAACCGGGGGTGACCGCATTGACGGTAATGCCACGGGACCCAACTTCACGCGCCAGCGCACGGCTGAAGCCTTCAAGGCCCGCCTTGGCTGCAGCATAGTTTACCTGCCCGACGTTGCCCATGGCACCGACTACCGAACCGATGCTGATGATACGACCCCAGCGCGCCTTGGTCATACCGCGCAGGACGCCCTTGGACAGACGGTAGAGGCTGTTCAGGTTGGTGTCGACCACGTCGAACCACTCGTCGTCCTTCATGCGCAGCATGAGGTTGTCACGGGTAATACCGGCGTTGTTGACCAGGATCGCAGGGGCACCGAAGCGCTCCTGGATGGCCGCCAGGGCAGCGGCGACCGATTCGTTACTGTTGACGTTCAGTTCCAGGCCAGTGCCAGTGATACCGTGTTCCTTCAGGGTCGCGGCAATGCGCTCGGCCCCCGAGGCGGAGGTGGCGGTGCCGATCACGACGGCGCCCAGGCGACCCAGCTCAAGAGCGATGGCCTGGCCAATGCCACGGCTGGCGCCGGTGACCAGTGCAACTTTACCTTGCAGGCTCATGCAAGTGTCTCCTAGTTCAAGCCAACGCCGCACGGGCGGCGGCGAAAGCGTCAGGGGTATTGAGGTTGTAGGTGCTCACGCCATCGGCGCAACGCTTGTTCAGGCCAGCCAGGACCTTGCCCGGACCGCACTCGACCAGCTGCACAGCGCCTTGAGCCGCCACGGCCTGCACGCACTCGACCCAGCGCACGGGCTTGTACAGCTGCTCCAGCAGGTCGCTTTTGAGGGTCGCCAGGTCAGCCGGCACGGCCGCGCTGACGTTCTGTACCAACGGAATTTCTGGCGCTTTCCATTCGACGGCATTGACCGCTTCGGCAAAGCGCTCGGCGGCAGGACGCATCAGCTCACAGTGCGATGGCACGCTCACCGGCAGCGGCAACGCGCGCTTGGCGCCCTTGGCCTTGCAGGCTTCCATGGCACGCTCGACAGCGGCCTTGGCGCCAGCGATGACCACCTGGCCTGGCGAGTTGAAGTTGACCGCGCTGACCACTTCACCCTGGGCCGCTTCGGCACAGATAGCGACGACGTCAGCGTCATCCAGGCCAAGAATCGCCGCCATGGCGCCCTGCCCGGCCGGCACGGCCTCCTGCATCAGCTGGCCACGGCGTTCGACCAGTTTCACGGCATCCTTCAGGCTCAGGCTGCCGGCTGCCACGAGGGCGCTGTACTCGCCCAGGCTATGACCGCAGACGTACGCCGGACGCGCGCCACCTTCAGCCTGCCACAGCCGCCACAGGGCGATGGAGGCAGCAAGGATGGCCGGCTGGGTTTTGTCGGTTTGGTTGAGTTGCTCTTCCGGGCCGTTCTGGATCAGCGCCCAGAGGTCGTAGCCCAGAGCCTCGGAAGCTTCCTGGAAGGTTTCGATGACCAGCGGGTACTGGGCACCGAGCTCGGCGAGCATGCCCAGCGACTGGGAACCTTGACCGGGAAAGACGAATGCGAGGGATGCAGACATTGAACAAGCCCCTAATGATCTTGTCGTCGGATACGGCGCGCCCAGCCGAAGGCTGGACGCGGGAACTGAAACTTGGATGAAAACAAAGACCAAGTGGTCACATTTAACCACTTCCTCGTCGATAAACCTAAAGCAACAGGTCTTCGAGACGCCCGTGCAAACGCTGCGGCAGGTTCTCCTGGATCTCGATCAGCGCACGCTCAATGGCGCTCTGCAGGCCCTGCACGCCCGCAGAGCCATGGCTCTTGATGACGATGCCCTGCAGCCCGAGGAAACTCGCGCCATTATGCCGCGCGGGTGCCAGGTCGGCCTGCAAGCGCTTGAGCAGCGGCATGGCCATGAGGCCAGCGGCGCGGGCCAGCAGGCCTCCTTTGAACAGCGCCTCGATACGTGCGCCGATCATGGTCGCCAGGCCCTCGCTGGACTTGAGCAGGATATTGCCAACGAAGCCATCGCACACCACCACGTCAGCCTCGCCACGATACAGGCCGTCGCCCTCGACGAAACCGATGTAGTTCAGCCCGCGCGCGTTCTGCAGCAGGCTGGCGGCAAGCTTGACCTGCTGGTTGCCCTTGATGTCCTCGGTGCCGACATTGAGCAACGCCACCCGCGGCCGACGGATACCCAGGGCCTGGGCGGCCACCGAGCCCATCACGGCGAACTGGTAGAGGTTTTCGGCCGTGCAGTCGACATTGGCGCCCAGGTCGAGCAACTGGCAATAGCCGGTCTGGGTCGGGATCGCCGCCACCATCGCGGGCCGATCGATGCCCGGCAAGGTCTTGAGCACGAAACGCGAAAGGGCCATCAGCGCCCCGGTATTGCCGGCACTCACGCAGGCATGAGCCTTGCCGTCACGCACCTGTTCGAGCGCGATGCGCATCGACGAGTCGGGCTTGCCGCGCAACGCCTGGGAGGGCCGCTCGTCCATGCCGATCACTTCGCTGGCTGCGATGATTTGCAGGCGCGCGCGATCCGCTGCCGAAAGGCCAGCGACGAGATCTTCAAGAAGGGAGGGTTGACCAACCAGGGTCAGGTGCAGCGAGGGTGTAGCCGATAGGCAAGCGATGCTCGCCTGGACAATGCTGCGGGGACCGAAGTCCCCGCCCATTGCGTCGATCGCGATGATCTGAGCGGACAAGGATTACTCGTCAGCGCCCTTGTCGACCACTTTGCGACCACGGTATACGCCTTCTGGCGATACGTGGTGACGCAGGTGAACTTCACCGGTGCTTTTCTCTACCGACAGCGCGTTTTCCGACAGGGCGTCGTGCGAACGGCGCATGTCACGGGCAGAGCGGGATTTTTTGTTCTGCTGAACAGCCATAATTGATTAACTCCTAAACGTTTGGGTCACGCTTTAACTGCGCCAAAACACTGAACGGGTTGGACCGCGATACCTCGTCCTTGCTCGGTTCGGGCTCATCGGCGCCCGCCGGCTGCTGGCATTCTTCCGGATGATGAGCAGGCACGATCGGCAGGGCGAGCAGCAACTCTTCCTCGATCAAGGCCTGCAGATCCAAAGGATCTTCGCCCAGTTCCAGCACGTCATAGCCTTTCGGCAACGACTGGGTATTCGCACCCTCCTTCACCACGGCGTAGGTACACTCGCTATGGATCGGCAGGGTGACCAGCTCAAGACAACGCTGGCAAACCATCTTGACCTCGACGTCGAGCTCGCTATGGATAACCACAGCGTTCTGTTCGTCTCGCTCAAAATCGAGCTTCGCCTGCACCGTACCGACATTGTCGGAAAGCGGGTCGCAGAGTCTTTCCAAATCAGCGAGTGGCAGCGAACCCTGGAGGGTTACGCCGCGATCAGCCAATTTGCGCGGGTCAACGTGAGGTGGAATCGGGTCATTCAACATAGGCGCAGCATTCTAGGGATGACCCCCGCCCCTGTCAAAGGAAATTCGGCGGCATCAAGGTGTTAGAATCGTTTTAATCTGTTCAGGAGTCTACCATGCTGCCCTTGCTACTGGCATCCAGCTCACCCTACCGGCGCGAACTATTGCAGCGCCTGCGCCTGCCCTTCAGCTGGGCAAGCCCCGACCTAGACGAGCGGCGACATGATGACGAGACGGCCGCCGACCTGGTCCGCCGCCTCGCCCGGCAAAAAGCCGAGGCCCTGGCCACCAGTCACCCCGGACATTTGATCATCGGCTCCGACCAGGTCGCGGTGCTGGGCGAACACGTCCTGGGCAAGCCCCACAGCTTCGAGCGTGCCTGCGAACAACTGCTCGCGGCCAGCGGCCAGCAGGTGACCTTCCTCACCGGCCTGGCGCTGCTCAATACAGCCAGCAGACACTGCCAGGTAGACTGCGTGCCCTTTACCGTCACCCTGCGCGAACTTAGCCTGGAGCAGGTCGAGCGCTACCTCAAGGCCGAGCAACCCTTTGACTGCGCCGGCAGCTTCAAGGCCGAGGGCCTGGGCGTGAGCCTGTTCCGGAGCACCCACGGTTGCGACGCCACCAGCCTGATCGGCCTGCCGCTGATCAGACTGGTGGACATGCTGCTCAAGGAAGGCGTGCGCGTACCCTGAAGACAAAAAGCCGCCCTTCAGGCCCAATGCTGTTCACTTAAAATCCTGGGGCCGCTTTTTTGCGGCCCTTCGCGGGCAAACCCTCCCCCACACGCCCCTGCATACCGCGGACGTGGCGACCGACCCGGCCCTGTGGGAGCGGGTTTACCCGCGAAGGGCTGCGAAGCAGCCCCAGTTGAGGTCACGCCTGGCTTAAGTGAACAGCGCTAAACCTTCAGGCCGGCTTTCTTGTACTTGGCGCAGTTCAGCGCAGGGACGGACCCTGGAAGCCCATCCACAGGGCCAGGTGCTCAGCCACGCTGGCACCCAAGCGCTTGGAGAAGCGGTCGAACGGCGATTCCTGCACGGTGAAGTCGACGATTTCCTTCTCCCCGACCAGGTCACGCGCCACGTAGCTGGCACTGCCCAGGCCATCCACCAGACCAAGGTCCTTGGCTTGCTCACCTGACCAGATCAGGCCACTGAACAGCTCGGGATGCTCCTTGTCCTTCAAGCGCTCGCCACGGCCTTGCTTGACGCTGGCGATGAACTGGCGATGGGTGGTTTCCAGCACCTGCTGCCAGAACGCGGTCTCTTCCGGCTTCTGCGGCTGGAAGGGGTCCAGAAACGCCTTGTGCTCGCCAGCGGTATAGGTCCGCCGCTCGACACCTAGCTTCTCCATGGTGCCGACGAATCCATAACCGGCTGCCGTCACCCCAATGGAGCCGACCAGGCTGGCCTTGTCGGCGTAGATCTCGTCCGCCGCGCTGGCGATGTAGTAGGCGCCGGAGGCCCCCAGGTCGCTGATCACCGCGTACAGCTTGATTGCCGGGTGCTCGGCCCGCAGGCGACGGATCTCGTCGTAGATATAGCCCGACTGCACCGGGCTGCCGCCTGGACTGTTGATGCGCAGGATCACCGCCTTGGTCTTGCGGTCCTCGAACGCATCACGCAACCCGGAAATGACATTGTCGGCACTGGCCGCCTCCTTGTCGGCGATCATCCCGCGCACTTCGACCAGCGCCGTATGGCTGGCACTGCGCGATGCCGCCTTGTCCATGTCCATCAGCGGCGAGAACAGCGCAAGGATGCCGAACAGGTAGATGAACGTCAGCAGCTTGAAGAAAATCCCCCAGCGCCGCGCGCGCCGCTGCTCCTGAACGCCGGCCAGCAGCGTTTTCTCCAGCAGCCGCCAGCTCTTGCGCTCTTCCGGGTCTTGGGCTTCGGGCGCTTTCCACTCGTCAGTCATTGCTCACCTATCCTGAAATCGAGAGTGCGCGAGGCTGACTCAGCCAGTCGCGCAGTTGCGAAAAATGATCGATGCACAATTGCGGGCCAAATTCACTCAGGGCCTGCAGCGACATGGCACCATAGCCGACCGCTACAGCAGGCATGCCCGCATTCTGGGCCATCAACAGGTCGAACGATGAATCTCCGACCATCAGCGCTCGCCCGGGTTCGACGCCGCAGTGCGCCAGGATCTCGTCGAGCATTTGCGGGTGCGGCTTGCCGCGGCTTTCATCGGCCGCCCGGGTGATGTCGAAGTAACGCTCCCAGCCATTGGCCCGCAGCACCCGATCCAGCCCGCGACGGGCCTTGCCAGTCGCCACCGCCAGCCGATAGCCATCGGCGCGAAAGGCCTCCAGCGACTCGATCACGCCGTCGAACAATGGCGAAGGCTGCTCATCCAGTGCCATATAGATGTCAGCGTAATGCTGACGGAAAACGCTGACCTGGCCCGCATCGAGGTGCGGATACAGCACGCTGATCGCCTCGGACAGCGCCAGGCCAATGATGCCCTTCACCGCATTCTCGGCCGAAGGCGCCTCGCCGGCACGCTCGGCCGCCAGGTTCATGGCTAGCACGATACGGCCGATGGAATCGGCCAGGGTGCCATCCCAATCGAAGATCAGCAGCTCGTAGTCAGGATGCACTCAGGCGCTCCACGGTCTTGGCCCACATTTCGTCCACAGGCGCCTCGAGCTTGAGTTCGCCGCCATCGGGCAGCGGCACGGTCAGGGCATAGGCATGCAGGAACAGACGCTTGCCACCCAGCTCACGGATCTCGCGGGTAAAGTCTTCATCGCCATACTTGCTGTCGCCGGCGATGCAGTGCCCGGCATGCAGGGTGTGCACGCGGATCTGGTGGGTACGACCGGTGATCGGGCGCGCCTCGACCATAGTGGCGAACTCGCCAAAGCGACGCAGGACGCGAAACATCGTCAGCGCCTCCTTGCCTTCGTCATTGATCTCGACCATGCGCTCGCCCGAGCGCAGGTTGCTCTTCTGCAGGGGGGCATTGACCTGCTTCTTGGCGGTCGCCCAATGACCACGCACCAGGGCCATGTAGCGCTTGTCGACGCCATCACCGCGCAAGGCGGCATGCAGGTGGCGCAGCATGCTGCGCTTCTTGGCGATCATCAGCAGGCCAGAGGTGTCGCGATCCAGGCGATGGACCAGCTCCAGCTCCTTGGCGTCCGGACGCATCTGGCGCAGCGCCTCGATCACCCCGAAGCTCAGGCCGCTGCCGCCATGCACGGCAATGCCGGCCGGCTTGTTCAGCACGATCAGGGCCTTGTCCTCATAGACAATGGCGGCTTCCAGGCGCTGCAACAGTCCCTGCGCCACCGGCGCCGGCTCGTCGCGCTCAGGCAGGCGCACCGGAGGGACGCGCACCACGTCGCCGGCCTGCAATTTGTACTCAGGCTTGATCCGGCCTTTGTTCACCCGCACCTCGCCTTTGCGCAATATGCGGTAGATCAAGGTCTTGGGCACGCCTTTGAGCGCGGTGATGAGGAAGTTGTCGATGCGCTGGCCGGCAAGTTCCGGCGCGACCTCGATCAGCTTCACGCCGGAGGTCGGGGGGGTATTGGTCGTCATTTGGGAATCATAACAATTTTTTATGGATTTGAAGCACTTAATGATTGCTGCTATAGTCGCGAACGCCGCCAAAAGCGGCAGGACAGCGGCATACGGCACAGCGCCGGCCCTGACCAACGCACATCTCGAGGACGCGAGGCCGTCCGACGGGGTTTTCGCCAGTTTACAGAAATGCCTGGAATCGCCACCAGCGCCGAGTTCAGAAGACCGAAAAAAAACGACAAGAGCGGTGTTTCACCCCCTTACCTGTTCTTTTTCGCTGCACTCTCCCCGCACCGTCGTTTCCACGCAGACCATGGCGAATGCTTCGGAAATACCTGCCTTGGACATGAATGCGCCAGCTCCCTGTTGGAGATGGCGATAAATGCAACCCGTTGCGGATTCAGCGCGCGGCAGCACCCGAATTATCAGGGATACGTGTAGGGTGGAGATGCACAACCATCGGACCGTGTAGCACTGCGTCCGGCCCACCGGCCTACTGTTTGGCTCGGCGAGCGGACCCGGTCTTGATCAAGATGCCCCAAGGGCGTCCACGGCCGAAGGCTGATTCCTCCTCCTGACTGAGTGCATTTGGCACCACAGCAAGCAGGACGCGTCGTCGCGACTTCGGCAGCACTGGGCAACCAGTCGGTACTGAACGTTGCTGGACACGGGGGTGGCTCGCCACCCTTTGCGCACCTGACACCGACCATGAGAAGTCGTGTGTGCCGAACGCCGTTTCCGGCAGCCCGGAAACCGACGGTACTACATGAAAAGAATGCTGATTAACGCAACTCAACCCGAAGAGTTGCGTGTAGCTCTGGTAGACGGCCAACGTCTCTACGACCTGGACATCGAGTCCGGTGCACGCGAGCAGAAGAAGGCCAACATCTACAAGGGCCGGATCACTCGCATCGAACCCAGCCTCGAAGCTGCCTTCGTCGACTTCGGCTCCGAACGTCACGGCTTCCTTCCACTGAAGGAAATTTCCCGCGAGTACTTCAAGAAGGCCCCCGAAGGCCGCGTCAACATCAAGGAAGTCCTGAGCGAAGGCCAGGAAGTCATCGTCCAGGTCGAAAAGGAAGAACGTGGCAACAAGGGCGCCGCCCTGACCACCTTCATCAGCCTGGCCGGCCGCTACCTGGTGCTGATGCCGAACAACCCGCGTGCCGGTGGCATCTCCCGCCGCATCGAAGGCGAAGAGCGCAACGAGCTGCGCGAAGCCCTCAACGGCCTGGTCGCCCCGGCTGACATGGGCCTGATCGTGCGCACCGCCGGCCTTGGCCGCAGCAGCGAAGAAATGCAGTGGGACCTGGACTACCTGCTGCAGCTGTGGACCGCGATCAAGGAAGCCTCGCTCGACCGCCCTGCCCCCTTCCTGATCTACCAGGAAAGCAACGTCATCATCCGCGCCATCCGCGACTACCTGCGCCAGGACATCGGCGAAGTGCTGATCGACAGCATCGACGCCCAGGAAGAAGCCCTGACCTTCATCCGCCAGGTGATGCCGCAGTACGCCAGCAAGGTCAAGCTGTACGAAGACAGCGTCCCACTGTTCAACCGCTTCCAGATCGAAAGCCAGATCGAGACCGCCTTCCAGCGCGTGGTCGAACTGCCGTCCGGTGGCTCGATCGTGATCGACCCGACCGAGGCGCTGGTCTCCATCGACATCAACTCGGCGCGCGCCACCAAAGGCAGCGACATCGAGGAAACCGCCCTGCAGACCAACCTGGAAGCGGCCGAGGAAATCGCCCGCCAGCTGCGCCTGCGTGACATCGGCGGCCTGATCGTCATCGACTTCATCGACATGACCCCAGCCAAGAACCAGCGCGCCGTCGAAGAGAAGGTACGCGAGGCCCTCGAGGCCGACCGCGCCCGCGTCCAGGTCGGCCGCATCTCGCGCTTTGGCTTGCTGGAAATGTCCCGCCAGCGCCTGCGCCCTTCCCTGGGCGAGAGCAGCGGCATCGTTTGCCCGCGCTGCAGCGGCACCGGCATCATCCGTGACGTCGAGTCCCTGTCGCTGGCCATCCTGCGCCTGATCGAGGAAGAGGCCCTGAAGGACCGCACCGCCGAGGTACGCGCCCAGGTGCCGATCCCGGTTGCCGCCTTCCTGCTCAACGAGAAGCGCAACTCGATCACCAAGATCGAACTGCGCACCCGTGCGCGGATCATCATCCTGCCGAACGATCACCTGGAGACACCGCACTTCGAAGTCCAGCGCCTGCGCGACGACAACCCCGAAGCGCTGACTGGCCAGTCCAGCTACGAGATTGCCGCGGCCGAGGTCGAGGAAGTCCCACAGGTCGCCGCCACCCGCACCCTGGTACGCCAGGAAGCCGCGGTCAAGACCGCCCCGGCCCGCGCCAACGCGCCGATGCCTAGCACCCCGGAGCAACCTGTCGCAGCCCCTGCCGCCCCCGCGCCAACCGTCCCTGAGCCAAGCCTGTTCAAGGGCCTGGTCAAGTCGCTGGTAAGCCTGTTCGCCGGTAAGGACGAGCCTGTTGCAGCGCCTGCTGCCGCGGCCGAGAAGCCTGCCGCCGAGCGCCCGCAGCGCAACGAGGAACGCCGTAACGGCCGCCAGCAGAGCCGTAACCGCAACGGCCGCCGCGAAGAAGAGCGCAAGCCGCGCGAAGAACGTGCCGAGCGCGCCCCGCGCGAAGAACGCCAACCACGCGAAGAGCGTGCACCGCGTGAAGAACGCGCACCCCGTGAAGAGCGTGCGCCACGTGAAGAGCGCGCGCCTCGCGAGGAACGCGCTCCACGTGAAGAACGCGCCCCACGCCCACCGCGTGACGAGCGTCGTGGCAATCGTGAAGAGCGCGTGCGTGAACTGCGCGAACCGCTGGATGCCACCCCGGCCGCCCCGGCAGCGCGCGAAGAGCGTGCGCCTCGCGAGGAACGTGCGCCGCGCGAAGAACGCGTAGTCCGCGAAGAACGTGCGCCACGTGAAGAGCGCGTTGCGCGCGAGGAACGTGCCCCACGTGAAGAACGCGCCCCCCGCGAAGAGCGCCAACCGCGTCCGCCACGTGAAGAGCGTCAACCGCGCGTCACCGAACAGGCTGAGGAAGCTGGCGACGAGCAACTGGCGAACGAAGAACTGCTGCAGGACGATCAGCCGGAAGGCACCGAGGGCGAGCGCCCACGTCGTCGCTCCCGTGGCCAGCGTCGCCGCAGCAACCGCCGCGAGCGTCAGCGTGACGCCAACGGCGAACTGATCGAAGGCGGCGAAGCCGAAGGCAATAGCGAAGGCACCGACGCAGGTACCGAGCAGCCCAAGACTACCGACCTGGGTGCAGACCTGGCCGCTGGCCTGGCCGTGACCGCTGCTGTTGCGACCAGCCACATCAGCGCCGACGCCGAGGCCCAAGCCCATCAGCAGGCCGAACGCGCCACTGCCAAGGTAGACGAAGCCGAACCTGCCGCCGTACCCGCGGTTACCGAAGCCGCTGAGCCCGTCACCGAGCAGGCCGCGCCAGCCGAAGCGATCCCGACTGCTGAAGAGGTGACCGTCGCGCCAGTGGTCGAGCAGCCTGTCAGCGAGCCAGTTGCCGTGGTCGAGCCGAGCGCCGAGCCGGTCGTCGAAGTGGTACCGCAGGCTGTCGAACAGACGCCGGCCATCGAAGCGCCAGTGGTTGAAGCGCCAGTCGCCGAAACCGCGGCTATCGAACCGCCTGCCGACCAGACCCCTGTCGTCGAAGCGCCTGCTACCGAAGCGCCTGAAGTCGAGGCGACAGCCTTCGAGGCTCCGGCTCAGGTGAGCGAGCAACCGGCTGCGGTGATCGAAGTCCAGCCAGAGGTGGTCGAACCAGCTCCGGCTCTGGCTATCGAGCAGGCGGCACCGGCCGTTGAAGCGCCCGCAGGCATCTTGCCGAACGGCCGCGCTCCGAACGACCCACGGGAAGTGCGTCGCCGCAAGCGCGAAGCAGAAGCTGCCGCAGCTGCAGCCGAGCAGGCCGCTCCAGTCGCTGAAGCCACTCCAGCCGTCGAAGACGCCGCCAAGGCCGAGCAGCAGCCTGAAGCCCTGGAAACCTCCGAAGAGCACAAGTCTCGCGGTTGATTCCAAAGGCTGAATGAAAAGCCCCGCCAGTTTGCACTGGCGGGGCTTTTTTATGGATTGCGATTAGGTTGTCTTGAGGGGAATGGCGTTCCAAAGCCCTCATCAGTCCATCGGTCAGTACAGGTTCGGCTCCATCTCCAGCGCCACACCAAAGCGCTCGAGAATATCCGCCTGGATCTTGCACGCAAGCTCATGCAACTGCGCGCCACTGGCCTGGCCATAATTGACCAGCACCAGCGATTGCAGGCGGTGCACGCCAGCATCGCCCTCTCTATACCCTTTCCAGCCAGCCTGCTCGATCAACCAGCCCGCCGCCAGCTTGACCTGGCCGTCTGCCTGGGGATAAGCCACCAGGGTGGGGTATCGGGCGCGGAGCTGTTCGGCAAGTGCGGCTGGCACCACCGGGTTCTTGAAGAAACTCCCGGCATTGCCCAGCTCGGCAGGGTCGGGCAGCTTTTCCCGGCGGATACTGCAGATGGCATCGCTGATCGCCTGCGCCGTGGGCTGCTGCACGCCTTGCTCCAGCAGACGCTGGCGCACGGGACCATAGTCCAGGTGGGCTTGCAGGGTGCGGTGCAAGGCAAAGCGTACGCGCAGGATCAGCCAGCGGCCCGGGTTGCGCTTGAATAGGCTGTCACGGTAGGCGAAGGCGCAGTCTTGCAAGGTGAAGTCCCGCAGCTCGCCGGTCTCTTGGTCCACCGCCGTCAGCCCGGCGAACAGGTCCTTGACCTCCACGCCATAGGCGCCGATGTTCTGCATGGGCGCCGCGCCGACCGTTCCAGGAATCAAGCTGAGGTTTTCCAATCCAGTAAAGCCTTGGCGCAGGCACCACTGCACGAAGGGATGCCAGGGCTCACCCGCCTCGGCCTCCACCACCACCCGCTCGCCGCTGTCCTCGAGCACACGCAGGCCACGGCTGGCCATGCGCAGCACCAGCGCCTGGACATCCGCGGTGAGCAGCAGGTTGCTGCCACCACCGATCACCAGCACCGGCAGATCCTCGGCCGCAGCGCCGGCCAGAGCCTGGCGAACGTCATCATCACTGCGCGCCTGGGCGAAATAGCGCGCCTTCACGTCGATGCCGAAGCTGTTGTAGGGCTTGAGTGAGACCTGCTCTTGCCAATGCGCCGTCATACCCGCTCCTTCAGTTCGTCCACCAAGCCCTGGCAGGCAATTTCGATCAGGTTCAGGACCTGCTCGAAGCCTTGTTCACCACCATAGTAAGGATCTGGCACCTCGTCCAAGGCGCCCCGGTAGCGGCGCAGGAACAGGTCGAGCTCGGCATGGGCTGCCTGCGGGCGCAGGGCCTGCAGGTGGCCAAGATTGCTTTTGTCCATGGCCAGGATCAGATCGTATTGGTCAAAATGTCCCGCGCTGACCTGCTGCGCACGCTGCTGCGACAGGTCATAGCCGCGCAGCTGGGCGGCCCGCCGGGTACGGGTGTCCGGTACCTTGCCGACATGCCAGTCGCCAGTACCGGCCGAGGCAACCTCGACCCGATCGATCAGCCCGGCAGCCCGCAATTGATGACGTAGTACGCCTTCGGCAGTCGGTGACCGACAAATGTTGCCAAGGCAGACGAACAGAACGCGCATCAGCCCTCCAGCAAGCGCCGCACGCGCTCTAGGTCTTCTGGGGTATCAACGCCCACAGGCGGGGCTTCGATGGCGTCGGCGACATGGATGCGCACGCCGTGCCACAGCGCGCGCAGCTGCTCCAGGGACTCGGCCTGCTCCAGCCAGCACGGCCCCCAGCTGACGAAGTCGTGTAGGAAACCGGCGCGGTAGGCATACATGCCGATATGCCGGCGATACGGCACGGCATGCGGCAAGGCGTCGCGGCGCTGGGCGAAGGCATCCCGCGCCCATGGCAAGGGCGCGCGGCTGAACGTAAGGGCCAAGCCGTTACGGTCACTGACGACCTTGACCGCATTGGGGTTGAACACGACCTCCGGTTCGGCGATAGGCTCGGCCAGGGTGGCGATACCGGCCTCAGGGTGGGCCGCCAGGTTGGCCGCCACCTGGTCGATGATCACCGGCGGAATCAGTGGCTCGTCGCCCTGGACGTTGACGACGATGGCATCGGCCGCCAGGCCCAACTGCGCCGCCACTTCGGCCAGGCGATCAGTGCCGGACTCGTGGTCGGCGCGGGTCAGCAGGACCTCGGCGCCAAACGCGCGGCACGCCTGCAGGATACCTGGGTCGTCGGTGGCGATCACCACCCGACTGGCCGCGCTCTTGCGGGCCTGCTCCCAAACGTGCTGGACCATCGGCTTGCCGGCGATCAGCAGCAGCGGCTTGCCCGGCAAGCGCGTGGAGCGCAGGCGGGCGGGAATGACCACAGTGAATGCCAGGCTCATTTGTCCAGGCGCTCATCGTCGGTCAGGGTGCGCGCCTCGCTCTCCAGCATTACTGGGATGCCATCACGGATCGGATAGGCAAGGCCCGCGCCCTTGCTGATCAGCTCGGTCTTGTCGGCGCTGAGCTTGAGCGGCCCCTTGGTGATCGGGCAGGCAAGGATATCGAGCAGTTTGGTGTCCATGGAAATTCCTTGAGGCCAATGGCCAGAAATGAAAAGGATCAGGGCTGCGGACGGTCGGGCAGCAAGCGTTGCAGCTGGCCGTCGAACCAGTCGACAAAGGCCGCGGACGGCACCGCGTCGACGGCCAGGTACCACCAGTCCTGCGCCGCGAAGGCCCGGCATTTCACCGCATCCTTCTCGGTCATGACCAGCGGCAGCGGCGGGTTGAAGGCCAGGCTTTCGGCGCTGAACTGCGCATGGTCGGCGAAGGGGTGCGGCAGCGGCTGCCAGTTTAGCCCTTGCAGGGTATTGAAGAAACGCTGGGGATTGCCGATGCCGGCCACCGCGTGCAGCGCCTGGCCCGCGGGAAAAAGATCGAGGCCGCGGCGCTCGCCGCTGCGCAGGTTGACCAGCGCGGACGGCCTGAGGCCAAAGGCGAAGCCCTGTTCGCGGTCGGCGCTGGCGCCATTGAACAACACTGCGTCGGCCGCCCGCAGGCGCTCGATCGGTTCGCGCAGTGGCCCGGCGGGCAGGCAGCGGCCATTGCCCAGGCCGCGTGCGGCATCGATCAGCACCAGTTCAAGGTCACGGGCCAGGCGGTAATGCTGCATGCCATCGTCGCAGAGGATCAGGTCCAGCGGCTCGCTGGCCAGCAGCGCCCGCACCGCCTGGGAGCGGTCTGGATCGATCATCAACGCTACCTGGGTACGCTGGACGATCAGCAGCGGCTCATCGCCGGCCTGCTCGGCGCTGTGTTCGGCCCGCACCCGCCAAGGCAGCCGCGGCGGCTTGGCGCCATAGCCGCGACTGACCACGCCGACACGCAGCCCCTGCTGCCGGCAATGCTCGATCAGCCAGAGGATCATCGGCGTCTTGCCGGTGCCGCCGACGGTGATATTGCCCACCACCACGACCGGCACCGGCGCTCGGTAACTGGCACTTTCGCCACTGAGAAACCGCGCGCGTTTGCGCTGCACCACGCACCGGTACAGCGCCTCCAGCGGACGCAGCAGCGCCAGCGCCGGGTGCCCGGTGTACCAAGCGGCGAGCAGGCGGTCGGCGAAGGCCATCAGGGTTTCCCCTGGGCCGCCTCGACGGTGGTCATGCGCAAGTGGCTGAAGCCGAGCTTGCCGGCGGCATCCATTGCGGTGACCACGGCCTGGTGGGGTGTTCTGCCATCGGCACTGATCGCCAGCGGCAGCTGGTTGTCGCCACCGGAGGCCTGCTCCAGCGCTTCGCTCAGGGTCGCCAGGTCGCTCTTGGGCAGCAGGTTGTTGTTCACCGAATACACGCCCTCGGCGCTGATGGTGATCTCGACCAGCTTGGCTTGCTCGTCCGTCGCCGGTGTGGCGCTGGTCGCCTCGGGCAGCTCGACGCGCAACTGGGTCTCGCGGGTAAAGGTGGTGGTGACCACGAAGAACAGCAGCAGGACGAACACCACGTCGATCAACGAAGCCAGGTTGATGTCGACGTTCTCACGCTGCCGATTGCGCCGAAACTTCACGCCTTGCCTCCGGCTACTTCGACTTCGCGATCGCCCTGCACCACTTCGACCAGCTTGATCGCCTCCTGCTCCATGCCCACCACCAGCTCATCGATGCGGCGCAACAGGAAACGGTGGAAGAACACGGCCGGGATACCGACCATCAGACCTGCCGCGGTGGTGACCAGGGCCTTGGAGATGCCCCCGGCCAGCACCGAAGCGTTCGCTGTCATCTGCGAGCCCATGAAAGCGCTGAAGATGTCGATCATCCCCAGCACGGTGCCCAGCAGACCCAGCAGCGGCGCCATCGCGGCGATGGTGCCGAGGGTGCTGATGTAGCGTTCCAGCTCGTGGATGACCCGGGAAGCGGCCTCCTCGATGCACTCCTTCATGATCTCGCGACCATGACGGGAGTTGGCCAGGCCAGCGGCGAGAATCTCGCCCAGCGGCGAATCGGCGCGCAGCGCCTTGAGCTTGTCGCTGGTGAGTTGCTTGTCCTTGATCCAGACCCATACCTGGCCGAGCAGGTGCGGTGGGGTTACGCGGCTGGCGCGCAGGGTCCACAGACGTTCGGCGACAATAGCCATGGCGGCGATGGAACTCAGAATGATCGGTAGCATCATCCAACCACCGGACTTGACCAATTCCCACACAGTAAGCATCCCCTTGAAAAAGTCCGCCACTCTACCATAGGACCGAGGGGCGCCTCATCTGCCGAAGGTCGCTAAACATTGCCTAGCCAGGCTCCCGCCAGAACCGTCGCTGGCTGCGTTGTCGCTCGACCTCCCCGCCACTGCCCAGGCGCAAGCGCAGCGCGCCGTGCAGGGCAGTGTCATGAATCAGCAGCCCATGGCGCCGGTAGCGCGCGATGACTTCGGCATGGGGGTGGCCGAAGCTGTTGTAGCGCCCCCGTGAGATGAGCACACCACGGGGCGCGGTGGCCTTGAGGAAGGCTTGCGTGGAAGAGGTTCGGCTGCCGTGGTGCGGGGCCTGCAACCAGTCGACACGCGGCGATGGCGTATCCGCGAGCCAGGCACGCTCGGCGTCGGCCTCGAGGTCGCCGGCCAGCAGCAGCCGCTCGCCCTGGGCCTCGACCAGCAGCACGCAGGAGCGCTGGTTGCTGTCGGGAGCATCGGCCCAGTGCCACAGCGTGAAGAGCACGCCATCCCATTGCCAGCGCTCGCCGCTGGCGCAGGGTTGCGCCTGCAGTGTGGCCGGCATGGCCTGCGCTTCGCCGGCGAGCACCCGGATGACGGGCAGGCCACGCTGGATGGCGCCAGCGCCACCGGCATGATCGGCATGGGCGTGGCTGATCAGCATCAGGTCGAGTTCGCGCACGCCTAGCTTGCGCAGGGTCGGCAAGACCACCCGCTGGCCCAAGTCAGCCTCGCCCAGGGCGGGCCCGGCATCGTAGAGCAAGGTGTGGTGGCGGGTACGCAAGAGGATTGCCAGGCCCTGGCCAACATCCAGCTGCAAGACCTCGACCTGGCCCACCGGGACCTCTTCGCTCGGCACCCACAAGGCCAGCATTAGTACCGCGCCCAAGCCGCGCAAGGGTACGCCACGAGGCAGCAGCACCAGCACGGCGCCTAGGCCGACCAGCGCCCAGGCCCACAGCGGCAGCGCCGGCGGCAGCCAGGCAGGCCGCCACTGCGCTGCCACCGCGAGCAGACGAAACAAAAGATCCAGCAGGCCACCGGCCAGCCACAGCAGCGCCTCGCCCAGGCCAGCAACCGGCAACAATACGGTGCCAAGCAAGGCCAAGGGCAGTACCGCCAGGCTGATCCAGGGCACCGCCAGCAAATTGGCCAGCGGCGCGCTGAAGCTGACCGGCAGGCCCAGCGCCAATAGCGCCGGCAGCAGCCCCACCGCAATCGCCCACTGGGCGCGTGTCCAGGCCTGCCACGGCCGCCAGGCGCCCAGACGCCCGGCGAAGCTGAACACCAGCACCGCCACCGCGGTAAACGACAGCCAGAAGCCGGGCAACAGGCTGGCCAAGGGCTCGACCAGCAGCACGCCGTTGAGCGCCAGCAGCAACGGCCAACCCGCGCCCAGTTGCCGGAAGCGCAGGCGCCAGAGCAGGACCACCGCCAGCATCAGGCAGGCGCGCTGCACCGGCACCTGGAACCCGGCCAGCAGGCCGTAGACCAGCGCTGCGGCCATGGCCAGGGCGCAGGCCCAGGGCAGCCAGGGCAGCCGCCGCGGCCACCAGCCCAGGCGCGCCAGGCCAGCGACCAGGGCGTAGACCAGGCCCGCCAGCAGGCCGATGTGCTGGCCGGAGATCACCAGCAGGTGCACCGTGCCGGTGTCCTGCAGCGTTTGCCAGTCCTCACGCGGCAGACCGGCGCCATCCCCGAGTACCAGAGCCACCAGCGCCGCCTCCCGGCCATGGGCCTCGACCGCCAGCAGCCGCTGGCGCAAGCCGTCGCGCCAGCTCTTGCGCGCTGGCGACACCAGGCTGCCGGCCTTGACTGTGCCGGTGGCGCCGATGCGCTTGGCCAGCAAGCGCGCTTCAGGGTCTGGCCCATGGGGATTGAGCAAGCCATGAGGGCGCTTGAGGGACACCGCCAGGCGCCAGCGTTCACCGCTGTTGAGCGCCGGAGGGTCGAACCAGCTCAGTTGCAGGCGATGGGGCAAGGCGGCACGCCGGGAATGCGCGTCGGCCAGCTCGAAGCGCACCGAGCGCGCGCCCTGCGCGGGCAGACCGACGACCCGCCCCTCAAGCCACAGGGTGCGCCCATCCAGCGCCGGTGCCAGGCGTCCGTCCATCGCCCCCTGCGCCGACCAGCAGGCCCAGCACAAGCCGAGCAGGAAGCAGCCCACTGGCCAGCTTCGCCAGCACAGGCATGCCAGGCCGGCAAGCACCATCAGGCAAAGCCATCCGACCGATGGCAGTGACGGCAGAAAACCCAGGCACAGTAGCCCGAGCGCGAGCGCAAACATCCCTGTGCGCATGATCACAGCCTCAACGCCAAAAACACCCCATCAGGCATAGATCAGCGATCAGCGTGGCTCGCTTAATATTTGTCACAAAGTCTGAATCAGGCGGTTATGCAAAGCGGTGCATACTGGCCCCCTCAACCCGCCGAGAGCCTACATGCCGCGCCGACTTTTCAAACGCTACATGCCGGATCCGACCAGCATTCGGGAACACAAGTCCCTGCGCTTTCTCGGCCGGCTGCTGCACGACCCCAACCTCTGGCACCTGAATCGCCATTCGGTGGCGCGGGCCATGGGTGTCGGCCTGTTTGCGGCGTTCATCCCGATCCCGATGCAGATGCTCCTGGCCGCGTGCCTGGCAATCCCGGTGCGCGGCAACCTGCCGATCGCCGTGAGCCTGGTCTGGCTGACCAACCCGATCACCATGCCGCCGGTATTCTTCTGCACCTACAAGATGGGCGCCTGGCTGCTGCAGATACCACCGCGCACCCTGCCTGAAGAGCTGACCTTCGAATGGATCACCGATCAGCTCTCGACGCTCTGGCAGCCGTTTCTGCTCGGCTCGGTAGTGTGCGGGGTTTTGCTCGGCGCCCTCGCCTATTGCCTGACCATGCTGTATTGGCGCTGGTGGGTAGGCCGCCAGTGGCGCCGACGCAAGCAGCGGCAGTCAGCTGCGCATGCCGCGGCCGCTGACCAGCAGGCGCACGCAGAGGGTGTAGAGCACCGCCGTGGCGACCAACATGAAGGTGATCGCCGTACCAATGCGGATATCCGAAACCCCTAGGATGCCGTAGCGGAACGAGTTGACCATGTGCAGCACGGGGTTGGCCAGGGACACGGTCTGCCAGAACGGCGGCAACAGGGTAATCGAGTAGAACACCCCGCCCAGGTAGGTAAGCGGCGTCAGGACGAAGGTCGGGATGATCGAGATATCGTCGAAATTGCGCGCGAACACCGCATTGACGAAGCCCAGCAGCGAGAAGATGGTCGCCGTCAGCACCACCACCAGCACCGTGATACCCAGATGATGCACCTGCAGGTGGGTGAAGAAGAACGACAGCAAGGTCACGATCACGCCCACCGCCAGGCCGCGCAGCACGCCGCCCAGGGCATAGCCGATCAGAATCGTGTGCGGCGACACGGGCGAAACCATCAACTCCTCGATCGAGCGCTGGAACTTGCTGCCGAAGAAGCTCGACACCACGTTTCCATAGGAGTTGGTGATCACCGACATCATGATCAGTCCCGGCACGATGTACTCCATGTAGGTGAAGCCACCCATGTCGCCGATCTGCCGGCCGATCAGGTTACCGAAGATGACGAAGTACAGGACCATGGTGATCGCCGGTGGCAGCAGGGTCTGCGGCCAGATGCGCAGGAAGCGCCGAACTTCGCGGTAGACGATGGTATTGAGGGCGACCCAATTGGTTTGCAGTTCCACGCTCATACGGCCACCTTCGCCAGGTTTTTCTCCACCAGTGACACGAACAGCTCCTCCAGACGGTTGGTCTTGTTGCGCAGGCTCAGCACTTCGATGTTCTGCAACGCCAGCTGGCCAAACAGCGCGGTGATGCCGATATCCTTGTCCACCTGCACTTCCAGGCTGTGCGGATTGATCAACCGGCACGGGTAGCCGGCCAGGTTTGGCGCCTGGGCCAGGTCATGCTTGAGGTCGAGCACGAAGGTCTCCACGTGCAGTTTGCTCAGCAGCTTGCGCATGCTGGTGTTCTCGACGATGGTGCCATGGTCGATGATGCCGATGTGGCGGCACAGTTGCTCGGCTTCTTCCAGGTAGTGGGTGGTCAGGATGATGGTGATGCCTTTCTGGTTCAGTTCGGTCAGAAAGCCCCACATCGAGCGGCGCAGTTCAATGTCCACACCCGCGGTCGGCTCGTCGAGGATCAGCAGGCGCGGCTCGTGGATCAGCGCGCGAGCGATCATCAGACGGCGCTTCATGCCACCGGACAGCGAACGCGACGGCACGTCGCGCTTGTCCCACAGGCCCAACTGGGTCAGGTACTGCTCGGCGCGCTCCTTGGCAAGCTTGGGCGGGATGCCATAGTAGCCGGCCTGGGTCACGACGATGTCGAAGGTCTTCTCGAACTGGTTGAAGTTGAACTCCTGGGGCACCACGCCAATGCTGCGCTTGAGCGCTGCAGGTTGGCGGTCCAGGTCATGGCCGAAGACATTCACCGTGCCGCTGGTCTTGTTGACCAGGGTCGAGAGGATGCCGATGGTGGTGGACTTGCCGGCGCCGTTGGGGCCGAGCAAGGCGAAGAAGTCGCCTTCGGATACTTCCAGATCGATGCCGTTGAGGGCCTGGAAGCCATTGCCGTAGGTCTTGGTGAGCTGTCGTATGGACAGGGCGGAACTCATAGCGGGTCAGGTACCGATGAAAGAAGGTTCAGGACACGCCAGGTCAAGTCACTGGCGCAGTGAGTGCGGCCAATGGTGCAAGGCCTTGGCACACAAGTACAGTCATGTGTATTGATAATGACTATCGAAGCGAGCGAGACGTTCAGCCAGAAGCCGTCAGGTCAGTGCCGTCATCACCGCGCTCTGGTAGGCCGGACGCGCCTTGAGGCGCTCGTACCAGGCTCGCAGATGGTGCATGTCCGGCCGCTCGATGGGCATCTCGAACCAGGCATAGACGAAGCAGCCCAATGGAATGTCACCCATGCCGATGGTCTGGCCACTGAGGTACGGCTGATGAGCCAGGGCCTGGTCGGCGATCGACAGCAAGTGGGCGCAAGCCTTGTGCGCGGCATTGATCGCCACCCAGTCCTGCTGCTCCGGCGCAGTGCGCAGGATGCCCCAGAACAGCGGGCGGAAAGGCGTGGCCAGGGAGGACGTGGTCCAGTCCATCCACTTGTCTGCCTCGGCGCGCTGGCGCGGCTGGTCCAGGTACCAGCCCTGGTCACGGCCGTACTGGGCACAGAGGTAGCGAACGATGGCGTTGGATTCCCAGAGCGTCAGCTCGCCATCTTCGAGCGTGGGCACCAGGCCGTTGGGGTTTCGCTCACGGTACTGCGGTTCATTGACCAGGCCAAAGGCGCCGCCGGCGTCGACCGACTCGAAGTCCAGCCCAAGTTCCTCGGCGCACCACAAGACCTTGCGCACATTGGATGAGTTCTTCCGGCCCCAGATCTTCAGCATGGCGATGTCCCTGATCAATGTAATGGATGCTCAGTCTACTCCAGGCGGGCCCCCATGATCGCTACCGGCCTCGAAATCTGGCGGCGGCGCTCTGGTTGCCCGCGTCGACACATGCGCTGGCAACCCTTCACGAACTCCTGCCGCCATACCCTGTCACTGAACAGACGAGGCTGTCTTGTGGATGCCGTCTACGCTCTGATGGCAGGCTTGATGCCCGATATTTCCACGGAGGATGGATTATGTTGCTGTTGTGGCTGGTCGTTCTGGTGATCGGGGTGGCGTACCTTGCCCACCGACGCATTTCACCGTTGCCCGCGCTTGGCGTGGTGGCGGCCTACCTGGTGCTGATGGGCGTCTTCAGCCACGCTCCGGGCTGGCTGCTGACGGTCTTCTGGGTGCTGCTGGCGGCCACCGCGGCATTCGTGCTGCTGCCAGAGCTACGCATCAAGCGCTTCAGCACCCCCCTGTTCAGCTGGTTCCAGCGCACCCTGCCGCCGATGTCGCAGACCGAGCGCGAAGCCATCGACGCCGGTACCGTGTGGTGGGACGGCGAGCTGTTCAGCGGTCGCCCGGATTGGCGCACCCTGCTCGGCTACCCCGCCGCGACACTGACCGAGGAGGAGCAGGCCTTCATCGATGGCCCTACCGAGGAACTCTGCGCGCTGGTCAGCGACTGGCAGATCGGCCAGGACCTGGACCTGCCGCCCGTGGCCTGGGATCACATCAAGGAGCATGGCTTCTTCGCCCTGATCATTCCCAAGGAATATGGCGGCAAAGGCTTCAGCGCCTACGCCCATTCCCAGGTAGCGATGAAACTGGCCACCCGCAGCGGCGACCTGGCCTCCACCGTCATGGTGCCCAATTCCCTGGGGCCGGCCGAACTGCTCCTGCACTACGGCACCGACGAGCAGCGCAACCACTATCTGCCCCGTCTGGCTCGCGGTGACGAGATACCCTGCTTCGCCCTCACCGGTCCGCTGGCTGGCTCCGATGCCGGCGCCATGCCGGACACCGGGGTGATCTGCAAAGGGCAATGGAACGGCGAAGAGGTCATCGGCCTGCGCCTGAACTGGGAAAAACGCTACATCACGCTCGGCCCCATCGCCACCCTCCTCGGCCTGGCATTCAAGGCCTATGACCCGGACCACCTGCTGGGCGAGCAGGAAGAGCTGGGCATCAGCCTTGCCCTGATCCCCACCGATACGCCGGGCGTGGAGATCGGCCAGCGCCACCTGCCGCTGGGCGCGGCGTTCATGAACGGCCCCAACAGTGGCAAGGACGTGTTCGTCCCGCTGGACTTCCTCATCGGCGGCCAGGCCATGCTTGGCAAGGGCTGGATGATGCTGATGAACTGCCTGTCAGTGGGCCGCTCGATCTCGCTGCCCGCGGTGGGTACGGGCGCTGCCAAGTACACCAGCCTGGTCACCGGCCAGTACGCGCGCATCCGCGAGCAGTTCAACGTGCCGCTGGCGGCCTTCGAAGGTATCCAGGAATCGCTGGCACGCATCGGCGGCAATGCCTGGCTGATGGACAGCGCGCGCCTGCTCACCGCGCAGGCCGTGGACCTGGGGGAAAAACCCTCGGTATTGTCGGCGATCCTCAAGTATCACCTGACCGAACGTGGCCGCGAATGCATCCAGCACGCCATGGACGTGCACGGCGGCAAGGGCATCATCATGGGCCCGAACAACTACCTGGGCCGCAATTGGCAAGGCGCGCCGATCTTCATCACCGTCGAGGGCGCCAACATCCTCTCGCGCAACCTGATGATCTTCGGTCAGGGCGCCATTCGCTGCCATCCGTTCGTGCTCAAGGAGATGGCCTTGGCCGGGCGTGAAGACCGCGACCAGGCGCTAGTGGAATTCGACCAGTTGCTGCTCAAGCACATCGGCTTCGCCGTCGGCAACGCCGCCAGTACGCTGGTGCTCGGCCTGGGCCTGGGGCGTCTGGAGAAAGTGCCGGGCGATGCCCTGAGCCAGGGTTATTTCCATGCCCTCAACCGTCAAGCGGCCGCGTTCGCGCTGCTGGCAGATCTGAGCATGATGCTGCTGGGCGGCGCACTCAAGCGCCGCGAGCGTCTTTCGGCGCGGTTGGGTGATGTGCTGAGCTACCTGTACCTGTCGTCAGCCGCGCTCAAGCGCTATCACGACCTTGGCTCGCCCGAACATATGCAGCCGCTGCTGCGCTGGGCCATGGAGGAAAGCCTGGGCCAGGCCGAGAAGGCGTTGGACCGTCTGCTCGACAACTTCCCTAACCGCTTCATCGGCTGCGCGCTGCGCGTGATCGTATTCCCGTTCGGCCGTCGGCATACCGGCCCCAGTGACGAGCTGGACGCCGAGGTGGCCGAGCTCATCGGCCGCCGCAAGGGCGACCCGGCGCTCGAAGAGTTACTGGCCGGCTGTTATCGCCCGCAATCGGCTGACGATCCTGTGGGGGCGCTGCAGCACGCCAGTGACCTGTTGGATGACAGCGCCGCGCTGCACAAGACCCTGCACCAGGCATTGAAGGCCGGCAAGCTGGGGACGGTGCCGGGGGAGTCGGCGATCGAGGCCGCGTTGCGCGCTGGCCTGGTGCAGCCTGAGGAGGCCGAGCGGCTGCGTGCCGCCGAAAAGGCGCGGCGCAAGGTGATCGACGTGGATGCGTTCAGCAAAGAGGAGTTGCTGGCGAGTGAAGGGAAGGTGCGGTGAGCTTCCGCCCCGCGCCGGCTGCACGGCAGTTCAGTAGAGCAAGCCGGTAGCAATGGGGCCAGACAGGTTTCGCGGCCGCGACAAGGCCGCAAAACCTGAATCCCGGTCTGTCAGGGGGGCGGGGCGTGGTTCAAAGCTGTGAGCAGCGCATCTACCTGGCCCCAGGCGAGCTCCAGGTTGTGCATGCTGTTGGTTAGCGAGTGCCTGAGATCGCCTTCGGGGCAGGCTTTGTAGGCGTCGTGAATCGAGTTGTACGACAGCAGGAAGTAATGGCAGGCATTCATCAGCACGTCCTGGATCAGAACATCACTGTTGATGATGGCTGCGGCCAAGGTGCCTGCCGGAGGGGCATGAGATTTCAGGAAAAGGTCTATAGGCGGGTCTGGAGTGATTTTTTTCATATTCTCGTCCTGTCTGAGCAGCAACCGCCTATTTCCACACAGAGGGTGGCAGCTGTACGCGGGGTGGAAAACTGGGCGACGAGAGATACCCAGCAGGCCATTACGCCTCCCACGTACAACTGCCATAACGGCAGATCTCTTGTCATAAAAGCCCAGGTTTCCACACCCGATCGCTGAACATTCAGCGACCCTTGCAGCCTAGGGGGAGCCTCTTTCCGGGGCAATCAGACGCGAGCAGACACGACTCGTAGGATATTTACCGCCGCCTTGAAGCACCACCCTTAAAATGTGGGACCGGCTCGCCAGAGTCTGTAGGATTATTCCTCTATCCTGTAGAACCACGAAAACCGCGTATACTCCGCCCCCGTTTTTCTGCTCATCGAGGACCCTTCCCATGGCCAACCCACACCTGGAGTACCACCTCCAACTCCTGCAGCACCTGCGCACCATCCTGGTGGCCCTGGGCGAAGCCGAGCAAGTGCCGGACGAAAGCCATGCCCTGTTCCTCGAACGCTTCGACGAATTGTTGTCCCAGTTGCCGCAAGATCCACTGCAAAGCCAGTACCTGGGCCAGGACCTGATGTGCCAGGTGATCCAGCGCTACCCGCAGATCGCCCACCTGGTGCCGCGTGACCTGTTGTGGTTCTTTGGCGGTGACTGCCTGCACTTCATGCCCGACGAGGAACTGGACCTGTACCAGCAGTTGGAAGAGCGGCGCTACGAAGCTGAACAGAACGATGAACCCTTCGACTGGAACCGGGAAAAGCAACTGCTGAACTTTTCAAATCGCGGCACCAGCCACTGATCCAGTTCATTGCTGCCCAGGCTTCTGGGCGGCGATCCATTTCGCACGCTAGCATCGGACAAACTGTCTCTTTTTCTCAGTGCAACGTAGGCTTTTCCTTACAGACCCTTCTCATAGTCTTCCTTACCCTGCTCCCGATTCCATCAGCCATGGTCAATACGGCCATAGCATGGAACACCCTCGTTCAAGCTTGGTTTTCATTTAGGAAGGCACATGAAAAAAACACTCTCGATCCTCGCCATTTGTCTGACCAGCAGCGCAGCAATTGCCAACACCGGACCGATCAACTTCACCGGCACGGTCAGCCCTGGCGGTACTTGCCCTATTGAGGTAGTGGCCCCTGGTACTGGTACCCGTCTGCCATTGCTGAATCTCGGTGATTTTAGGAAGAAGGACTTCACCGCAATCGGTCAGCAAACGCCAAGCATCGGATTTGCACTGCGGATTACCCCTGACGCTACCTGCACCATCCCCGCAAATTCAAAGGCCAACGTAACATTTACCCCGTCCTATGGCTCGGACGCTCAAGGGAAACTCTATGCCCTTCAGAGTGGCCTGGGTTACTCCACTGGCCTTGCATTGCAGATTGCTGACCAAACAGGTGCACCGGTTGAACCAAACACCAAGTCCACGGACTACCCGCTAAGCGACACTGATCCAACCGACATGATCTTCTCCGCCCGACTGCAGAGCACTGATGCAGCCGTGACCGAAGGCCAGGTTGCGACCACTGTCACCTATGTGGTCGCGGTCAACTGATCATCACCCCAGGCGCTGCTACTTGGCGCTTGGGGTTCTGCACATGCACGAAGTCTACGAAAGGTTCACCCTCTCGATGTCTATCTTCCACCGTCTCCTCCATTTGCGTCATCTCTCATTTGCAGCCTGCTTGGCAACCACCGTCCCGACGGCACAAGCAGCATTGACCATAAGCACCACACGCATCGTTCACGCCAGCGATTCGCGCAGCTCATCGGTGATTGTCGCCAACCCCAGCGACCGCGTCTTCGCCGCACAGGCATGGGTCAATACCGAGCAAGATGATACTGTCACGCCAGTGCCCATGATCGCCGCACCCGCTCTGTTTCGCCTTGACCCAGGCAAGGAACAGATGGTTCAGCTTAACCGGCTGCCTAATGACCTGCCGCAAGACCGCGAATCATTGTTTTATTTCAATGTGCAAGAGATTCCCCAGGTTGGGGAAACCAATACGAACATCCTCACCATAGCCTTGCGCACCCGCATCAAGCTTTTCTATCGCCCCAGCCAACTCAAAAGCCGTCCGGACGAGCACCTCAAAGACCTGAAATGGTCGGTGAAAATGCTCAACGGCCGATCTTATCTGGCAGTGGACAACCCCTCGCCCTACCATTTCACGTTCAACCGCCTGCAAGTTCATGCCAGTGGGCATGAAGAAAGTCCACAGGCCTCCGCAATGGTGGCGCCTTTCGCCCAGCAAACCTATCCGCTATCAGGTACACGATTAGCGCCCAACGCCAAAGTTACCTTCTCTATCGTCAACGATTATGGTGCGGTATCCAAGGAACAAACCAGCGACATTCATTAGTACCCGAATCAGGCGACCTATGAGCTGCAGTACGACGTATGCCGATTCAGACGGGCCTCTGCTCCATCCAGGCTGAATGTCGCCTCGACCGTCAGCCTGCTGTCACTTCAGCAAAAGTCCCGAGCAATGGCGAGCGTGACTGGCGCGCCCGGTCCAGCCTCCACCTACGCCACGTTTCGACAGTTCTATTACCGAACCATTGGTCACGAATCATCTCGCCAGAAGATACAGCTTCAGCGCATTCCCCCTTGATCGGCAAGCCTTTGACCAGGCGGTAATTCGCGTTCCGTATGTCAACTACCGACCTGTATAACGTTCGATTGAGTAAACGTTGCTTAACGGGATAGTGGTTTTTGACCTGCGCTGAGCCCCGCGCTCAATCCAAGTCAGCTGCTGTAGCCTGCCATAACACCCGCCAACCAGAGCCCGTCCACCGCCCTGAAGCCAGCGTGGCGTCGAGCCTTTTTGCCATGCCCTGTACTTAGCTACCCAACTTGCGCGCAACCAGCCGTGACTCGTCCGCGCGCATCGACATGTCTCAGCTGCAACGAGACGCGGTGCGCAAACGCAAAAAGGCCTGTACAGCGACTGACAGGCATCAGTCACCGTACAGGCCTGGGCCAGCGCAGCAATCAACCTGCGCGAAAGCGCATTGCAGATGCTAGACAGACCTGGCTGAAGGCTGGTAATGACCGCCACGGCGTTTTATCCATAGCGGTCGCTCGGTCATAGCGCTACGCCGGCTCCTGCTCGACCGGTACCGCCGTAACACTGCCGTCCTGGCTGGCCAGGCGATCAAGCGGGTCGTAACCGTACACTGCCTGCTCACCATTAGGCAGATCGACACTTTCGAGTTGACCCAATGCGTTATAGGCCAGTGTTCGTGCCTGTTCGTCCTGGATCAGATTGCCGTCGCCGTCATAGGCCAGCGCGATGCTGCTGGGATAGTCGGCGTGGCTGTTGGTGATACCGGTCAACTGCGCTGGGTCCTGAGGGTTGTCGAACGCGCAGTTCGCCGTATTTTTCTCTTCACGCCCCGCATCATTGGGGAACCAGGTATCGACCCGTGTGATGTTGTCCAGCGCATCGAAATAGAAGGCCTGGGCTGTGATGGTCTTACCGTACGGATCGACGGGTGACAATTCACCTTCACACTCGTAGTCCACCAGATGCCCACGTTCGTCGTACCAGTAGGTTTCCCAACGCAACGTTCGCTCGTCCTCGGTCATGAGATGGCGTTCGTTGAGCGCATCGACCCCGTCGTAGGTCTGTTTGAGCAGTTGGACCTCGTCCTGCATCTCAAAGCGGCGCTCGATCTCGCGATCGAAGTCATCGTAGGTCAGGAAGGTGGCCAGGCTCTGCGCACCGTCGGTTGTGACGTAGCTTTTCATGCGCCCGAGTTCGTCATAGGCAAACTGTGCCTTGGTGCTGCCCAGCTCGGTAATACTCAACCGCCCCTTGTCGTCATACGTATAGACCTGGGTATTGCCCAGCACATCGCTGTAGGTCAGTTCACGACCACGCAGGCTGCAGCGGTAGTGCATGGTATAGGTGACGCTGCCTTGCTCTTCCACGATGCGTGTTTCGGATTTTACCTGGCCGGTACTGAAGTAGTCGCGCGCCAATACCTTGCGGCCATTTTCCATACAGGTCTTCAGCCGCGCATTGTGCGAGTCGTATTCAAAATCGACGGTGCCATTGGGGATACGACGCTGCAGCGGTTCTTCACCCAATTGCGGCTGGTACTGGTAGTCGATCCGTTCCCCCCGCGGGGTGATCACCCAGCTCGGCTGGCGCTGGCCCGGCAGGTAATGGAGCACCCGTTTGCGCCCACCGGTGATGGACTCGATCATGCGATCCAGCCCGTCAAAGCGTTGCTCACCCAGCGGCTTGCCGTCGACTGCAATGCTGATTGGCAAGTCGTCGCTACTGTGCTTGGCGTATTCGCGGTGGACCTTGCTGCCATCGGCTAGGGTCTGATCGACCAGGCGGTCGAACGCGTCGTACACGGAGCGCACCGTGGCCTGACGAGCATCTACTTCGCGCACGGTGCGTCCCAGACCATCGTAGAAGTACTGGTGACGGCTGATACGGGTGCCCTTGGTATCTACCCGGTGTACTTCGATCGGTTTGTCGAATAGGTTGATCCACTGCAGCGTCTTACCCCCTTTGATCCTGCCGTCAGGGGTTTGCGACCAGCTGATGCGCAACGGGCACTGCTCATCCGCTAGCGCCTTGCCAGGCTCGACCGTTCTTGCGTGCCGAGGTGACCTGCGCTCGCTGTCGGCGACGAGCGCCCCAGGCATGGAGCCGATCAGGTCGGTCCGCTCCACATGCATGACGCCATCAGCACCTATCTCGGCGTAAGCCTGGTTCCAACCGTCATACTTGATGGTTCTGGGCAGTCCCAGATTGACTGGAATCACTGGACCTTCAGGGTTAGCCGGGTCGAGCTTGTCCAGCCAGTCATGTTCCACCTCCTCCACCAGATTGCCCAGCACGTCATACTTGGCGGTGTAATTGATACGGAATTTGGCCGCACGGGTGGCATCCTGGGCGTCGGCGTCATGGCGTTCGGTCCTGACCAGCCGATTGAGACCATCGAGCAAGGCCAGCGTGGCTACGCCTTTGACGTCGACTTCGATCTGCCGCGCCTGTTGCCCCTGGGTCGCGACCAACTCGTAGCTGTAGTTGCGCGACGCTCGATACGCCTCATTGTTGGGTGCCACCGTCTCCTGGGTGACCCGTCGTAGCTCGTCGTACTCGTAGGCGATTTCCACATCGTTGTCGTCGCGATTGAGCAGAGGCATATCGATCAGCATGCATTGACGAAGGGTGACATGCTTGGTCGAGTTGCGAGGCTCCTGCTGCCCTTCCACCGGTTCACCATCATCGAAACCGATCACCGTCTGCACCGTTTGCAGCACTGTGTCGTTCCCTTGGGCTTCGTACTCGAATTCGGTCAGGGTCGCGGTTTCTGGCTCGTCGTGCATGATCACCGTCTGCGTTTGCAGGCGGCCATGACGCAAGGCGTCGTGCTTGTTCGAGATATACGTGAACGTAGTGTCGCGCAGGACCGGCTCCACAAGCTGCGCACCGGTACCGGTCACCTCGAGCAACCTCTCCTGCCTGACTTGCAGCCAGTAGTCATCCAGCCGATGCAAGCCTGCACGCTGGCTTGATGGCAGGATGGAATCGTAGCTGGCGTAGCGGTAGTGCGTACGCAGCACCGCTGCCGCCGGCGTGCGCTCGAACTGGGTCGAAGGATACACCGTACGGTTTTTCAGGTTGCGCACGAAGCCTTGCGGGTCTGGTGGGCAATCGGTGCCTTCACCTGCAGCCGGATAATACTCGCTGACCGTGCGCGCACCGTTGGGCTGGATCTCCAGGGTCTGGTTGCCGAAATCGTCATACAAATATTCGCTGACCTCAGTACGCAGACGCGCTGGATCATCGCGCATCCTCCATTGCTCGGTAATACGCTTGGGCAATTGGAAATACGGCGGTTGCAGCTCGAAACCAACGGAAGCATCGCCATGATAGACAGTGTCGGTCTGGGTGACATGCCATTGCTGCTGGGGGTTGTCAGCAGTGTCGTAATCGAGCGTTTCACCCAGTTGCTCGGTTACCTGGCGGGTCATCAGATGATGGCGGTCATAAGTGCGTACGATCTTGCGCACCACCTCCTCCTGCCAGAACAGCTGCTCGGTGCTGGAGAAGCTATAACCTGCGCCAGCGTTGTAGAGGTTGTCCTCGCCCTCTCTCCAGGTGACCGGACTATTGCCTGCCATGAAGTTCTCGGCGCTGTACTCGTAACGCGTCTCAATAGCCGGTTGGTCGGCCTTTGGGTCGAGCACATGGCTTTTGACCCGCGGCAGCCGCTCACGCGGCGCACCCCTAGGCAGCAGGTGACCCGCATCATCGTAAGTGATAGTTTCAACGCTGCCGGTCGGCGTGGCCACGGTCGCCAGGCAGGTCATATTCTGCGTAGTGGCGTTGGTGAGGTAGGTAAAGCGCCAACTGCCCTGGTCCTTGGTCGGCAATACCACCTTGTCGACCAGCCTCCCGGTCAGGTGTATCGCGTAGGTAGCCAGTGCGCTACCGCCTGCACCCGCGTCAGGATGCAGATGTAGGTTATAGCGCCCGCTGCTGACGTATTCCACATGCAACAGGTGCCTACCTGCTGCATCCCGAATGCTCGCCAGGCACTGGTGACTACTGCCTGATGGGCGGGTATAGCTCAGCTCGATCCAGTGCCCCGAGGCTGCATAGACGCGATACGGCAGCGCTATGCTGACGTTATTGCTGGTCATCGTGCGCAGGTGTTCAACCAGGCCGGATTTGTGGACCACTCGGTAATTGCTGTCATCGTCCCGATAGAATTTGAAACTATCGAGTTTCTTTTCCCTGATGAGCGCTGGCTGGCTTTCCGTACTGGTGACCACGAACTGCTCACCGGTATGCAAAGACAGTGCTCGAGTACTGGGTACGTATTGGCTGAGATTGATGTTCCACCCTTTGCCAAAACCGCTGTCTTCCGTGTTCAGGGGATTGTAAGCCAATTGCAGGGGCAGCTCGGGCCCTTGCAACTGATTGGCCGGCAACCTGGGCAACTGGATGGCAAGCGTGTATTGGCCAGTGCGTGGGTCGACACTGTTATTGATGAAACTCATGAAATTGAAGGCGTTCGAGTGCACAACAGACGCTGTCGTCATCGTATTGATCTCTCTTTGATACGCGTTTGGCGGCGCCTGATCGCGACAAGGCGCCGCCCCTGTTTTCAGGTGCGCGGTGGTTGCTTCGAAAGGGTGAAGGTATTACGCCCGTCTCGCCCGGCGCCCTCATAGCTGATCTGCAGGTCGTGGCGGTTGCCCTGCTGGTCAAGCAGACGGAACTTGAACGCACGCATTAGATGTTCGCGTTGTGGCGCTTCTTCATCCGTCAGAATGTCCGGATCATCTGGCGTTTCATAACGCTGGCGGAAGTTCGTCACCCGGTTCAGGCTAATCAGCAACTCGCCATTGGCGGGGCGGCGGTTGGGCTGCACCTGCTCCAGCGTCAATCCACGTTTACCAGCCATGCGAGCCAGATTGCCGTCATAGATCATCTGCTCTTGTTCGCCGCCGAACATGAAGCCGCTGTAACTGCACAGCTCATCCTCGTACTCTTCGGACGCCCAGCGCATGACTGACTTGTTGTCCAACCCATCGACATCAATCTGCACAAACGGAATGCGCTTGTCCGCCAAGACATGGGTAAGCTTCCAGTAATCAACCGTCAGCGTCATGTAGTTGAATGTATCGTTGCCAACCACCGAGCCTTCTTGCTTGACGCGTTTGTCCCCGTCGGTCCACGGGTAATCCCTGGACGGATCGTAGGTCGGCAACGTACGACCCTGCACAGCCACTTTGCCGTTGTCCTGGCTCTGCGTCTCCGAGTTGAACCACTTGCCGCCCAACCCGGACTGCTTGAACATGGCATAGATTTCGACCGGGACCGTGGAAGTGGTCTGCAGCCAGTAGTTCCAGATAGTCCTGCCGTCGGCAGCAGGCACCGGCGTGGTGCTGGCGCCCGCGGCCTGCACCATCTCAAGCAGCGGATTGTGGCTGCGGCGCATGGCCCAGGTGCCCGGCGTACCTGGCACCGGCGGCTCTATGCCGACGTCCACCACCCTCAGTTCACCGCCACCTACGACGTAGAACTTGAGGGTTTGCAGCTCATCGTCACTGATCGGGCTGTGACTGCCATCCCCCGGATCCTTGGTGGCGATCTCCACCTGCACTTGAATCTGCTGCATGCCATTGGCATAGCATTGCGGCGCTGTCACTGTCCTGACGTAGAACTTATCCAGCGCATTCCAGCCTGCCACCGACGCCGAACGTGTGCCTTGACGTTGGCCGTGCTCGATGATGGCGTAGCCCGATACCCTGCCCCGCAATACCACCCTGACCACGCTGGCCGAAGAAACCGGGCTGGCCGGTGGTGTGTATAAGCCCTCAGGCGTGATATCGCCCTCGCCAATAACCGTCCAGACGAAATCGCTCAGCTCCAGTTTGTCCGGCGGCCTTGTACCGGTTTTGGCCAAGGCCTCGCGCCAATCTTCCGGTACCGAGAACTGAATGGCTTCAATCGCGTTCTGGCGTGCCACGTGAAAAGGTTCGACGTTCAACGAAGCGGGCCGGTTGACGATGATCACGCATGCCTCGGTGATGTAGTCGCGCCCATTGTCGTTGTACCGCACCCTCACGCGTTGTCGCTGAACAGGGGGAGCGGGATCAGTTGGGGTACCTGGTGTGAAGGTCGCCCGGTTGTCCTGCGCCCGCAACGTACCCAAGCCTTCGCCTTCCAGCGTCCAGGTCATGGCGCTACCACCGGCAGCAACGAACTCGATGGGCGGATCACCGATCGACCAGTTGACGGTTTGTGGCGCAATCGTCAAGGGTTGATCGGCTTCTACCACCAAGGCCGAGGCAGTGATGCCATCATCATCGTTTTGAGCATGGCCAGTCACCAGCACCATCTGGGTCTGCTTGACGAAATCCTGACTTGCGCGTGCGCGATAGACCCCTGCATCGATGCTTCCCGACGCCAGCGGGCGAAACAGGTTGCGCGCGCGCCATTCAATGGCCCCCGAGCCACCGGACATGCTGAACTGGCATTGCTCGGTGGCACCCAAAGCGGTAATGGCAGGCAGCAACTCACGGCTATGTGTACCACGCTCCAATACGCCGTAACTCAGCGACGCCTTAAGCCGATGGGTCTCCATCAGGCTCACCCGGCGTTCGTTACCCAGCCGCAGCGATTTCATGACATCCGCAGGCTCGCCCAGTTTCAGGTCTTGCAAGTCCTCCTGGGTCGCCAGCGCGACATCAGTGCTGTCGTCTTTGGGCAGTTGGTAAGGATAGTTGCCGGCTGGCAGGGTACCTGGGTCCCAGTCCACGCCGGTTTGCATGAACACTACAAGTGCACCGTCCCCTTCTGCGCCTGGCTCGCTTGCCCACGGCGCGGGCTGCGTGATCAGGTCGCCATAGGTCAGGCTCAAAGGCAGGTAGTTGCGCAGGTCGAACGAGCCCAAACGTAGTACGCGCCGCTCTTCGGGCTGCTCGACGAGCCATTGCTGCAGGCGCCTACCAATTTGGGTACGCTCGTAGCCCGTCTCGCCAAGGTTACAGGTAAACTGCGTAGCCTCGCCCAGGTCGAGCACGATGTGTCGCTGCAGCGCAACCGGGTCCAGTTTCAGGGCCAGCTGGCAACGCGCCTCCAGGGTGAAGCCCATCGACTCCCGAATGGTGAAACTGCGGTGGAACCTGGGTGGCTCGCCGGCCAGGTGGAGCCAGTAGCGATAATCCCCAGCCAGCAGGTTCATGCGAACGGTGACCCACCGATCGGTCGACACGGCATTCTCGAACGAGACCTGCGCAGGCCCGAGTACCAGCCCCTCGATTTCGATTAACTGGGAGTTGCCCTCATTGATAGCGAAGCGGTCATCGAAGGGCTCCAGATAGGTCAGTTTACTCAACGACGCGAGAAAGGCGTCCTGAAGGACGGTATTCAACGCTTTGCGCCCGATGGACAGCGCGGCGCCCCAGCCATGCAGCAAATCTTCGTCGCGCAGCCGCTGCAGCTGCGCCGTCTTGGAGTGATCGTTCGACATTTTATTTCACTCCCGGTTGCTTGGCAGCAATACCCGACGCTTCGATCAAGGGAATAGGCAGGATCTTGTAGTTCCACATCAAGTTACGGGTCCCGCCAAGCAAATCGATAGCCGCCACGATCAGATAATGATCAACCGCACTTGGCGAAAAGGTGTACTTACCTGTCGCGTCCAATTCGCCATGGCCGCTGACCTTGTGCCATTCGGTGTCCTCCGGCGGCAGCTTTTCAGACTCCCCGTCATCATTGGTCACCCAGAACTCAAGTTGCACACCACCGGCGATGGATTCGTACTTGAAGAAATAATCCTGTTTCGGCGATTTGGTGAGAAGCATCTCGCAGGTTGTCGTTTGGCCACCGGCTTGCGAAACCTCTATTTTGTCGACACGCAGCACTTTCTCCAGCCCAGAAGTGCCACCCGCTGGGAACTCTTCAGGGGCAAAATATCGTCGTGCAGCCTGCACATCTGGAGCATCTTCGTTCTCCAACCAGCCGCCGGCATTGCCAGAAATCTGCCAGTCCAGTGCCCCCCCGTTAGTGGATGCTGCCCAAACCAGATAGCCTTCACTGTCATCATCAGTCAGGTTGACCGTATTGACCTTGGGGAATACCGAAACCGGTGCCGCGACCAAATGAACCAGCGCCTTGCCGGTCCAAGAGCCGTTGGTGGCTGTAACGATGACGCGCTTGAAGGTAAAACCGAAGCTGGCAGCGGCTGGCGCAGTGTAGACGCCTGCAGCACTGATTTTGCCGACGAATTCTTCGCCGACAGGCTCGCCCGGCAATGGGCTCACTGACCATCGCAGGTTGCTGATGGAGGGGGTCACCGTGAAGCTGTGGCTGCCTTCGGCTGTCACTGCCACTTCACTGTGCGACAACTTGTACTCGGTCGCCTGGGCGCCCAAATCACCCAGTGCCGTCAGGTCACCGGGCATAGCGATGTCCCTGGGCACCACCACCGATTCGTCGCGAAACAGCAAACCATTTAAGCGGAACGCATCGATGGAGAAACCAAGCGCCTCGAAGGTACTGCGAAGGGACTCAAGACGTAGCGCGATCGACTCTCCCACCCCGAAGCAGCCTTGAAATAACCCGCCCCGGCCTTGTCTCCACTACCACTGACAAACTCGCTGCGCGAGTCTGCCTTTTTAACGTCGCCTTCAACCAGGATGATGGTGCGACCGTGCTCATCCTTGCCCAGCCTGGGCTTGAAATGACACTCCACGTCCCAGTGGACCCGGACACGTCCGTTATAGCGGACATCAGCCGGAGGGTTTGGTGGGTTGATGACCCTTGTGATTGCTGCGCCATCGAATTCAGTACTTCCCGCCCATTTCAACACGCTGGCGCCATTGCTCAGCTCGAGGGTCAACTTGGTCGCACTGGTAAAGGGTAGAAGTGAATCGTAGTATTCGAATCGCCAGCCGTCCCAACCTGGAACAGTGATCTGCGCGTCAAACGCTCCACCCTTGGCGACATAACGCTTGAACTTGCCAACAGACACGCCTTCAAGTTCGAGCGATCGTAGTTCTCTGGTGTCCTTGAGCGCTGAGATCATCATGCGCGTGACGATTTGCTCAAAACTGATCACTAAATTGCTCGAATACCCTTGCGGCAACAAATAAGGTATTTGCGTGTCATTGCTCGGCAAAGTACCTGAGCGGTCATTCAGCCCGATCAGCAATAACACTTCACCATCGCCAAAATTGTCGGCCTTACGCGCAGTAGCACCTGGCGCCGGTCGCGTCAATACGCGAAATTCCCCCGGTTGCAGCGGGTCGTCAGCGTTCTTGCGCAACTCGCCCAACTCGAAGGTCTTTTGCGCAGACGTCCAGCCTTTGATTTCCTTTTCCAGGTGTTCGCCCAGCTTGACGACCTCGTAGTTCGTATCCACACCTGATAGCTTGAAATCCGTAGCACCATTGCCCGCCAGATCAAGTTCCACCCTCCCGGCAGAAGTCACGCTGCCCGGCGTATTTCTAAGGTGGATAGTCATCGTCAGGATCGGCCCGACAAGGCCGTCGGCGATGCCCAGACGTTTGATTTCCGAACGCGTTGTACCTTGCGGCCTGGTATCCTCGAAGATATGCCCACCCACCGTGCGCATCAGGCAGCGGGCGCGCGACTGGGTAATGACAGCGTTATCGAACGACAGCCGTGGCTTGTCCAGTTGCATACCGCGCAGTTGATGGGTAGCACTGCTTCCCGTTGAGACCGAACTGTCTACTGGCGGAAACAGCGACGCTGCGCTGAAGCGGGAAATATAATCCTGCAGCAGCAGATAGTTAGTTTTGTTACGGTCAAACGCGCCTATGACATCCCAGCCAAGCGTCTGGGGCTTCTTGGCCATTTCTTCCAAAAATTCATCCAGCGATTGGATTTTCATTCAATTATCCTCAGGACACTTTATTTGTGTGAACCACGATTCGATCAGCGGAGCTACGCCCGAATCGAAACGCTGCTATCAGGCACCGCGTGGGTTGTCTTGCCGCCATCGAAACTGATCACGGCCTTCATGGTCATACTTGAGTTGATTTTTAAGCCTCTCAGGTCCCGCAAAGGGACCGTCGCCACGACCCTCTGCTGAGCGACCTCGGTGGCATCCACTTCCTGGGCGTCACGTAACGTTTTTTGGTAGATATCTCCACTGGACCGGACGCCGGTCACCTGGATCGTCACCTGATTACCGGCCGCCATGAATGGCCAGTTGTGCAGCACCAGCGAAGGGTCTTGTGTCAGACTGCCTATACTTAGCTGTCCCAACCCATCCGCTTCATGGCAGATCAACTGCTGGTAGTTCTGCCGTGGCACTGGCAGGATCCTCAGCCTGGTCGCCTGCGAAGGCAGTTCGCCGCTGTCAGTGACAAGGGTGTACGACACCGGGAAGCGCTTGGCCGAATCCGCATCGTTCTGCTCCATGTTGGCAGCGATGTATTGGGCGGGAATCTTGAACCGCAACGGTGCGTCCGGGCTGTCCGGTGCTTGGACGGTAACCCTGCCGGCATACGGGTCGCCCTCCCAATGCACCTTGACACTGTCTCCCTCCTGCACCACACCGGCTGGGATATTGACCCAGGCCCCGTTGTTGAACTCAGAGGCCGAACCAACAGCACCACTGGCCTCGGGGGTGGTCCTTTCTACGGTCGGCGCCGCGAGAGGCCCGCGTGCACGCTGAACCCTGAACGATAGGGAAGTCGAACTCAGCGCCCAGCCTTCGCGCGCGATCTGGAAGAACAGCTCGACTTCATCATCGACGCTGGCGGCCAGTGCCTTGGCGTCCAGATTGAACCGCATCAGGCCATCTGGCAGGCTGCTGGCATCCAGTCGCACCGCCAGAATATGGCGGTTTTCTACCTTCCCCCCACTCCAATGGCACAACACCAGATCACCCGCCATGGCCTGTGCAGGGCATCGCGCCTGGATGACCAGGCCGCTGGGAAAGGCGTCCGGGTCCAATGCATCGCCGGAAAAACCGACAATTTCCATGGCCGGCAAGCGCGGCTCGTCGGCCGGGACTTCCTGTACCGCAAATAGCTGGGTCGGTGTCTGCAGGGGGGCTGACGCGTCATTGAGCTTGACGAGGTAGTGCAGTTCGGCACGTCCATTTACCAAATCGCGCAACTCACTCCGGCGGATATCGCATTGCAGCGCACTGCCCAGGTCATCCGCCTGGGGCGAGCAGTCAAAGGACCTTTCGCGTACCGGGGTACCGTCCTCGTCACTGCCATTGAGCACCAGGGTCACCTCATCACCTAGCTGCATGGCTTGGTAATGCGGGACATACACAGTGACACCCGCGCTGCCCAAGTCGCTGTAATCGATGACTAGGTCATGGGATTCGAGCACTTGCACCACACCTAGACCCTCCTGATGGATTGGCCTGTCGCGCAACCCCAGGTAACAGAACTGGCGAGCCGATTCGTTCTGCTCGTCATTGATCTGATAGGAATAGAACGCCCAGCCGCCCTGAGCCCCGGCGAGCACGCGATTGGTAATGTCTACACGCATGCCTAGGCGCGGATCGGGGTTGACCACAGGCGTGATCGCACCAGTGTCGTCGAACGGCTCTCCATGCGGATCGGCCCCCCGCCAGACCACCTTGATCAGGTCACCCTCCTGGATACCGTCATAATTCACATAGGTGTCGAGATCGCCGCCCTCCAAGGCATCGACATCGATTTCATTCTCTGTCGTCAGCAAAGGTATATGCGGTAGCGGATAACGCGATGTTTCAGTCTGGGTGGCTGGCCGACCATCCAATTTTATTCTCCGGTTCATGTAGCAACACTCCACAGGTTTGATAAATTTTTACCCTGTGGCTCGACATGTGCCTACTGGCAGAAATGACAGGTAGCTTGAAATCGCCCGAGTGACAGACATCGACCTGATATTTGTATCAGGTGACGACAGCCTATACACCGACTAGGATCGAGTGTTGATTCATCCAAACTCACACCACGCCCTGGCATTTCTATCAGGTGCGCGAATTCACCCGCACTTTTATTCTGCCGACTCGCGTTCAATAACGACCGAGGACCGTCTGGTTCACCACCGCCGTACCACCGCCAGGTGCCTGAGCACACTGATATCAAGATCCATGTCTGGAGAAAAGAAATGTTATTCACCCGCCTCGATGAACCCTTGGCCCGAAAAAGCCTGATAATTTTTTCCATCGCCCTGGCCAGCGCCTGGGCAAGCAATTTGGTGCACGCCGCAACAACCGCGGCGAGTGAAACCGCACAAATAACCTTATATGGCAAGAAAGGGGACGTTACAGACCCCGAAAACGACAGTAATGCTAGCTGCACGATCAAGGTACTTCCCGCCGGTAGCAGCAGGACAGTTGATGTACTGCTCAGCAATCCTGATTCCGAATGCTACGGCCTGAGAGTCTCAGCCATATCCATGGAAAACATGCCGCCTGCAACCCAGGTACTGCTCACGGATGACTACCTGTGCGACACCACCTTGGGCAACAGCTTCGATGTCAAACGGGACCCGTCCACCAACAAGAACTTCTGGGTCAAACTGAAAACCGGAGCGGCTGGCGCGAAACTCGTCAAAGAAAGCATCAGTTCGCTGAATTTCAAAGGTTTTGCCAGCAATCGCTCACCGTCAGGAGACCAGATAAGCGAGGAAGTAAAAGTTGATGATTATGCCTTGAACGGCACAACTGAGCGCATGACCTATACCCTGTCTTGCGTGCGCATTACTACATCGACTAACAAAACGACCAAGATCGGTAGTTATTACGCAGCCCCCGCAACCGAGTGGCTTGCATCCATTAAAGAAAATGAAAGCGTGCGTTGGGAGTGCCCCGCGGGCCAAGTCATGACCGCACGCAGGCACAAGGGTGATGAAACAGCTGGCACACGTTACAAATGCACAAGCATCGATAACGTTGAGGTCGTGCCATCCGCTTGGTCGAAGATGTTTCGCGAGTGTGGTGTCAGGCTCGACGCCGAGTGGAGCAATAGCAAGAACAGATACAAGACATGCAATGAGAAAGCGACCCCTACCAACCACTGGGCAAACACTGACTATTACTACTTCACCTGCCCTGTCGATCAGGTGATGGTTGGCCGTGGCCATGGCTATTCAAACTCCAGCGACTGGCCGGAAGATGATACAGGCGACGATGACGGTAAGGAAAACGGTCGTACCGATTACCGTTGCGCCTCACTTTATCAAGGCACACCGTCCGACAACACGCGTATTACCGTACTGCCAGGAAAGTGGAGTACCCCCAACACCGAAAGCGGCAAAGAGAATAACGATGAAGGCTACAAGGAGCATAACGGCGAATTTGAATGCCCATTGAATCAGGTTCTGGTAGGCCGGGCTCACCGAGGTGACGAAAACAATCTGACCAGTTACCTGTGCGCCAGACTGCGCGCACCCGCCACCAACTGATCACTCGCTCAGGAGTCCGCGCCATGATCGCCACCCCCACAACGCACTCCAATGCGTTCAACTTTCTTGGTTTCATGCAAGGCCAGGTCGACCCGCGTACCGGCCAGTACACCCTAGGCATCGAGCTGCCAAAAATGGTCGCCAACGACCTTATCGGACCCAACCTGCCGCTGCGCCTGGATTTCAGCCCGCTCAGCGAGACAGACAGTGGCTTCGGCATAGGCTGGAGCATTAACCTCACGCAGTACGACCCTACCAGTAACGCCTTGTCGCTGATCACCGGCGAAAATTACCGAGTGACCAGCGACGACTCCAAACCTGCCCGCATCAGTGAACAGAAACTGGTGAGCTTTGAGTTCTACAAGGATGATGCGGACAACTACCGTGTCATTCACCGCTCCGGCATGATCGAACACCTGCGCACCCAGGTCAGCAACGGCCAACGCGTAGCACTGCCGCATCGGATATATGCGGTGTCCGGGCATTGGATCGAACTGACCTACACCAGACCCGAAAACCTCAGCCACCTGTGCCTGAGCGAAATCCACGATGCTACGGGCAAGCGCTTGTTGTGGGTGGAATATCAAAGCCTGAACCGTTACAACTTTCACCTGTATCCCGACGACGGGGCAAGCACCTTTGCCGTCGAACTTAGCGCGCGTCATGTCACCGATGTCGTGTTACCCGACGCGGGCAAGGCCAACTGGCACTTCGAGTACGTCAACAACGCCTCGACCCAGGGGATGACCTGCCTGAAGACCGTGCGCACCCCTACGGGAAGCCTCGAGACCCTCAGCTACGATGACGCTGGCCACCTGATGCCCTCGGGTGCTCCGAAAACCAGACTGCCCAAGGTCGGGCGCCACGAGATCGACCCTGGTTTCAATCAACCGAAGATGATTACCCGCTTTGCCTATTCGGCGGAAAACTTCATGGGTGGCAACAGTGGCCAAACTTGGACCGAGGGTCAGGATACGCTCTACAAGGTGCCAGGCAGCGCTACCTACTTCTATACTTCGACGCAGATACAAGAAGTCGGCGGGGAAGTGGTGCGCAAGGTGGTCAGCCAGTACAACCGCTATCACCTCATGACGCTGCAGAGCACCGAGCAGTACGGCACGGTGGCCCAAGTGCTGCCCGCCCAAGATGACGAGCTGGTCAAGGACTGGCATATCCACGAAACCCAAACCATCTACCACGAAGACCTGAAACAGGGCTTCGACCTGCAGCCCCGCTATTTCCAGATGGCCAAGTTCACAATCCAACGCTGGAAGCTCAAGGGCGACACCAACAAGCTGCGCCAGCAGGTCACCCTCACCGAGTACGATGAGCATGGTAATCAGACCCTGGAGGTCCAGCCCAACGGTATTCATACCGTCAGCGAGTACTACCCGGCTGAGGCCAGCGACGGCTGCCCGGCCGATCCGTACAGCTTCGTACGCAGCCTCAAGCAGCGCACTGTGTATCCTACCGGTGCCCGGCCCTCCTGGACGCCACCGCAGGACATGGAGGACACCCTGCCGACGCCTGTCACGGTCGAGGATGGCGCGCCGGTGCTCACCACCCACTATCGCTATCGCCTGTTCGATGCGCTGAGCGACAGCACCCGTCTGGCCAACATCCCGAGCCAGTACCTGGTCCCGGAAAGCGCCGCACTGTCCCATGGTCTTGGTGAGGCCGAGGTGACCTTGCAATTGACCGAGCAGGCCTACCACCATGCGCCGGATCAGCCCGCTCTGCATGGCCGTCAGATCTCTGAGCAACTGACCCTGTACAACGCCGAAGCCAAAGGGTTGCTGGCCAGTCAGGAAACAATCTCCACGTCCTGGCACTACCCTCGCGCCACCACGAAGAAGCGTGAAGCGCCGCTTGAAATCAAGGAAACCGCAACCTGTAAAGGCCAGCAGAAAAGTGTGGTCAAGACCTTGTCGAGCTTGACCGGTGACACGCTGACCGAGCAGGACATGCACGGTGTGGTAACCGCCTACGAGTATGATGCACTGCAGCGCGTGGTAAAACTGACGATTGGAGCCGGCAGCCCGAACCCGGCCGAGCGCACGTAAAGCTATCAGTTGGTCGCCAGCGCGGGGCAGCAGGCCAGCATGACGGAAACAGAGACGTCCGGCGTGATCACCTGCAGCTATTACGACGGCCTGAACCGGACCATCCGGCAGGAGCGTAAGACCAACGATGCGCAGCAACCCCAGCTTGTTTACGAAGCCAGCCATGACGAACTGGGGCAACTGGTCAATGAAACCGTCCATGATCATCACACCCGGCTCACAGCCGGCACGCTGGCAATCAAAACCGAGTACGCCTATGGACCCTGGGGTGACCTACGCGAAACCCTGAATGCCGACGGAACCCGGCAGCACAGCGCCTATTCGCCATTTGGCGGCCAGGGCGACATGACCGCCAGCTGGATGACCAGCGAGGGCCAGCCTACGCTACGCCAACTGCATACCCTGACCCAGGACAACCTCGATGACAAGCCATGGCAGGTCCAGCGCCTGGATGCCGAGGGTAAGGAAGCCGGGCGCCAGAACTTCTTCTATGATGGCGTCGGACAGAGCACACGCGAAGAACAACGCATCCGCGACCCGCTCAACCCCAGGCGCGAGCTGATGAGCACCACCCGGCACACCTACGATGCGCACGGGCGCTTGACCCAGACAGAGCGCCCGGACAAAACGCTGATGAGCAGAACATTCGCGGCGCACAGCCGTAATGAGCTAGCTGAAGCGTTGTTCGTACATGAGCGGCCGAATACGGACGGCGTACTTGCTTGCAAACGCCGTTTCGATGGCCTGGAACGCTTGGTGGAACTCTGTGCCGGACCGCGCCAGGAGACCTATGAGTACAAGGACAAGGACGGCAACGACAGCGAACAGATGCTGATGAGCAAGCGTACCACTGTCGCCAATCGGGTATTCAACTACAGCTACGACCCGAGCCTCTCCCTTGACCCCAAGACCATCACCGTGGGTAACAACCATCCCTCCCACTATGAATACGACCGCAAGACCACAGCGATCAGCAGCGCCTCGAACGACCAGGGCAAGCGCAACTATACCTATACCGACCAGGGCTACCTGCTCAAGGAAACCTGGGAGGACAGTGCGAGCGCCAGCCCCTATGTCTGCGACCACACCACTTCGCTGCAGGGGCGCCCGCTGCGACGCGAAGATAGCGACCAGCTGACGACCGAACATGGCTACGATGACAAAGGCCGCCTGAGCTGGACAACCCAGGGCAACCTGCGCGCAGAATTCACCTACGATGACGATGGGCGGTTGCAACTGACCAGAACCATCGACCAGACCAGCCTGCACCAGCTTGACTGCAAACAGCTTTATGACAGCCTGGGCCGGGAAGTCGAGCGCATTCTGACTCGGCATCACAGCCAAGTCGAAGCGATTGAGCAGCGCATTACTCAAGTCTGGCGCGATGATGACCTGCTGCACAGCCGTACCCTGCTGCGCGACGGCCAAGAGCAGTTGACGGAAACCTTCGAATACGACCTGCGCAAACGGCTTGAAAGCTACCTCTGCGAAGGCCAGGCCGAAGCGTTCCCCTGCAATGCCAAAGGGCGCCCCATCCAGGAGCAGAGTTTCACCTACGATCTTTTGGACAACGTCAGCCAATGCAAAACTTGGTTCGCCGATGGCAGCAGGGACACAGCCACCTACACGTGTGAAGGCTTCCAGCTGAAAAAGGTGACCCACACCCACGAAGACTATCCCGCCAGCCGTGATTTTGCGTACGACGAAGACGGCAACATGACCAACGATGAGGCTGGTAACCGGCTTGAGTACGACGACCATGGCCGCCTGAAGCAGGTATTGGACGCAACGGGTCAGCCCTTGTACAGCTACCGCTATGACGGCCACGATCACCTGGTGGGCGTGCGCGCTGGCAGTAACGCAGAGGTACTGCGCCGCTATCAGAATGACCAGCTGCACAGCACCGTCGATGGCAATGTGCTGACTCAGTACTTGTACGATGGTGAGCGCCCGCTGGGCCTGCAAGAGAAAAACGACAGCGGTGCTACCCGCCTGCTGCTGACTAATATGCATAAAAGTGTGCTGGGTGAAAGCACACAGGACGCGTTGATAGAGGCCGGGTACAGCGCCTACGGCGACACGCACCAGGCCACCCCGGCAAAAGCGCTGCACGGCTTGCTGGCCTTCAACGGCGAAGCCCGCGAACGCGCGCTGGGCTGGTACCTGCTGGGGCGTGGCTACCGCGCCTACGACCCAGGACTGATGCGCTTCCACTCCCCTGACTCGATGCCACCGGAGATGGCCGGCGTGAACCCATACCAGTATTGCTTGGGTGACCCGGTGAACTGGCACGATCCAAGCGGGCATCTGGGTGTGAGAGCACCAACGACGCCACCGGCAACCGGGGGCACGCGCAGGAAAAGGAATACCCCCATCTGGCAATGGATCGCCTTGGCAGGTGCCGCTGTATTCGCCCTGGTCACTATAGCGCCCTTTGCATTCCAAGCCGTCGCAGCCATAGGCACCATTGGACTGGCCGCGATGTCTACGGGAGCCAAGGCTGCCCTCGCCATCGGCGCTACAGGTACGGCCTTACAACTGGGCGGTCTAGGCATGCAAGCTGCCGCGATTTTCGAAAGTGATCCAGACAAGGCTCAAACGCTGATGACCTCGGCCAATATTATGGCTGGCATAGGCGGCTTCATGACAGGGGGCGCGGCATACTCTTTGAGATCTTCGGTGGCCGCCTTCAAAACTGCACAGCAGGCCTCGTCCGAGACGATACTGAAAACCGGGTTGGGGACATTGGAGCCTGCTGCGCGTGCCCCTTCCCTAAGCGGTTCTTCGGGACCCGCAACACTACAAGGTCGAGTAACGGCACTGGAACAAAAACTAACCGCTCAAGTAGTTGACACGAAAACACTGGCAGGCAAAGTAACCGCTCAGGAACAGAGGATTGTGGAAGTTGCTGCTCAGCGCGCCCAACCGGGTCCAGAAGGACCACGAGGACAAAGAGGACTACAAGGACTACGAGGACCACGAGGACCACGAGGACGCCAAGGACCTGAGGGTCCGCCGGCTCCCCCTCCATTACAAAACGCTGGGAGCTCGAGCTTCACACCCCAGGGAAATCTTTCCGCAACGCTCAGCAATCACCGCTCCACGGACGCGATGGTGAAGCAAAAGAAGACATAACGTCTGCCCCCGAAGGCTCACTTCTATAGAGGTGAGCCTTGCCGATTCAACCTTATGACGAACTAACCCCTCATCTCCTCAGATTTGTCCTACATACCATCCCTCCTCGTCTCACTAACCTTCCACCATTCTCTAGCTCAACCCATTGCGACCCGAGCGCGGAGCAAAGCGTTTCGCGGCCAGTCCACATCGCGTGGCAAATGACTGGCCATCAACCTTCGCCAGCCGAGACATCCCCATGCTACACGCCAAACGGCGTCGGCAGCCGCCGTCGCGCCTTCGTTTCGCCCCCTTTCTGGCTTTGGGCAGCAGTTGCCTGCTGCCACTCGCCCAGGCCGCCGAACCCGAACTGAAATTTCACACCGGCTTCATGCGCCAGCCCCCTGGCCAGTCGCAGGCCAGTGCCGAGTTGGCCCTGCAGGCGCTGGCCGCCCACCAGCCAGTGGCCGCCGGGCGTTATGCAGTGCAGGTAAGGGTGAACCTGGCCCATGCCGGCGAGCATAGCCTCGACTTCCACGAACGCGGGCAAGACCAGGGGCTCGTCCCCTGCCTGAGCGCCGAGTTGCTGGCCGAGCTGGGATTACGCCTGGAACGCCTGGCGAAACCTGTAACGCCAGGCGAGCAGTGCCTCGACCTGGCCACCCGCCTGCCCGGTGCCGAGATCGAGTTCGATAGCAGCCACCTGCAGCTCGACATCTCGATCCCTCAGGCGGCACTGCAGCGTGATGTGGCAGGCAGCGTCGACCGCGAGCGCTGGGACCACGGTATCACCGCCGGCTTCATCAGCTACCAGGCCTCCGCCCAGCACAGCAGCCAGCGCGGTGGGCCGAACCGGAGCCAGCAGGACCTGTACCTGAACAGCGGCCTCAACCTGGGCGGCTGGCGCCTGCGCAGCAACCAGAGCCTGCGCGAGGATGAACACGGCCGGCGGCATTGGACCCGCAGCAATACCTACGCCCAGACCGACTTGCCCGGCACCTGGGGCACGCTCACCCTCGGCGAAACCTTCAGCAATGGCGAAGTGTTCCGCAGCCTGCCATTCAAAGGCGTGCAACTGGCCTCTGACCTGGGCATGCTGCCCGATGTGCTGCAGAGCTACGCCCCGGTGATACGCGGTGTCGCCCAGAGCCGTTCCAAGCTTGAAGTGCTGCAGAATGGCTACCCCATCTACAGCACCTATGTCGCCGCCGGCCCCTACGAAATCGACGACCTGGGCATTGGCGGTGGCAGTGGCGAACTGGAAATCGTCCTCACCGAAGCTGACGGCCAAGTACGTCGCTTCATCCAGCCCTACTCGAGCCTGAGCAACCTGTTGCGCGAAGGGGTGTGGCGCTATACCGCGGCATTCGGGCGCTACAACGCGGTCAACGGCCAGGACCAGCCAAAACTGTGGCAGGCCACTGTAGCCCGTGGCATGGGCGGCAATGCCACGCTCTACGGCGGTGTGTTGGGCGGTGACTACTACCGCGCCGGGCTACTGGGCATCGGCCGTGATTTCGGCCATTATGGCGCCGTTTCGCTCGACACCACCCATGCCAGCAGCGATCTGGGCCAAGACGTGGGTACCGTCACCGGACAGAGCTTCGCCGCCCGCTACGGCAAAACCTTCCAGACCCGCACCAACCTGCGCTTTGCCGGCTACCGTTACTCCACCGAGGGCTACCGCGACTTCGATGAAGTCGTGGCCCAGCGCAATGCCGACCGCTACTACCTGGGTAACCGCCGCAGCCGCGTAGAAGCCGCGGTGCAGCAGCCGCTGGGCTTGCGCAGCTCATTGAGCCTGACCCTGACCCAGGACGATTATTGGAACAGCACCAGGCAGCGCCGCCAGTACCAGTTCCAGTTCAACACCCAGTACAACGACATCAGCTACAATCTGTTCGCCTCCCAGTCATTGAGCCGTGACAACCTCAACGATCGCATGGTTGGGCTGAGCGTCTCGATCCCGATCGGCCTGGGCAACAGCAGAGCCACCTTCGACCTGCAACAGCGCGCCGGGGGCCACAACGAACGCGTCAGCCTCAGTGGCAGCGGCCTGCAGAACCGCCTGGGTTATCGCGCAGCCATCAGCCAGGATGACCAGCGTCGCAATAGCCTGGAGTTCTCGGCAAACTACCAGACCGCCCACGCTAGTTATGGTGCTGGCCTCAGCCAAAGCCGCGACCAGCGAAATATCTCCGTCAACGCCAGTGGTGCATTACTGGCCCATGCTGGGGGTATTACCTTGGCACCCTACCTGGGTGAAACCAGTGCCCTGGTCGAGGTACCCGATATCGTAGACGTCGGCCTGGAGAATGCTCCCGGCGCGCGCACCAATGGCCGGGGATACGCCGTGGCACCACACCTGCGTCCCTATCGGGTCAACCAACTGAACTTGATCACCGAGCAACTTGGACCAGAGGTCGAAGTAGAAAATGGCACCCAACAGGTAGTGCCGCGCCGCGGCGCCATCGTCAAGGCGACCTTCGCTGCCCGTCAGGTCACCCGCCTGATACTCACCTTGAACGAACGCAACGGCCAACCGCTGCCGTTCGGCACCCAGGTCAGCGATGAGAACGGCAATACGCTGGCCACCGTCGGTCAGGGCGGGCAGGCGCTGATCGCTACCGGGCCGGACCGTCAGACCCTGACCGTGCGCTGGGGCAAGCAAGGGGATCAGCAGTGCCTGCTGGATATCGCTCCATTGCAGATGGAGCATCGTCAAGGCTACCGCCTGCAAACGCTCACCTGCCCGCCCCATTGAAGCCAACGCGCCGGTGACGGCGCCCCATCCGCGGATTTCCTCATGCCTGTAACCAGACCCTTTTGCACCGCCGCCGCCCTGCTTGCCCTCGCCAGCAATGTGCATGCACTCCCCAATTGCACCTGGGAGGGCGCGTCCGGCCCGATGAGTTACACCATCGACCTCGGTACCCCCTGGATAGCGCGCGATGCCCCGGTCGGCAGCATAATCGGCACCGTCCGCTCCCTGACCACGCCCGAGGCGCAGGGGCGTCGCATCCGCTGCGACAACGACGGCAGCGGCATGCTGGTCTTCCAAGCCACGCCAACTGCCCCTCTGCACCCAGACCCATTGCCACCGGTAAACGGCTGGAACGTCGATGGCAAGGTCATAGAAACAGGCATTCCCGGCGTTGGCCTGTACATCCGCCTGGGTTTCCCATTCAGTGGTGGCGCCAGCAATGCGTTCACGCCAACGGACGACGTGGCCATTCCTTACCGAGGTGAACACACTGGAGATGTGGGCGCTACGCCCCTCCAGATCAATTACCTATATTCCACCCACACGCTGATCAAGACCGGGCCGATCCCCGCCGGGCCACAAAACTTCAGCAAACAGATGGCTCGCAGTCAGATCACCGACCTTGGCGACGCACTAAACATCCATGTGAGCGGAGGGGTCCATCAGGCCCAGTGCACACTCAAGGCCAACCCGGTCAGCGCCGACCCGGTGCAATTGGGGAACCATTCCGTAGCGGACTTCAGTGGACCGGGCAGCACCACGACCGCGACGGATTTCCACATCACCCTCAGCGACTGCGAAGATGACCCCAACGGCAGTATCGCCCGCGCCTACATACGCCTCGAAGGCGCACGTACCTCGAGTCCCTTGCTGCCAGCGCTCGGTGTCTTCAGCCTGAGCAGCCAATCCACCGCGACCGGTATCGGCATCCAGGTGCTGCGTAGCGACAACAGCCCAATGCCGCTACAGCAGGACGAGCCGATCACGCCACTGGCCAGCGGCAACATGCGATTGGATTTCAAGGCACGCTACTACCAGACTGGTGCTCAGGTAACACCTGGACTGGCCGAGGGATCGCTGGACTTCACCGTCAGCTACCGCTGACCCATCAGCCCCCATGAGCACCGGCCAGTGCCCATGGGAGGATTGATACTTTCAGGCACGACAAAAACGAAGAAAGGGACTTTCGTCCCTTTCTTCGTTTCGATATTTGGAGCGGGAAACGAGACTCGAACTCGCGACCCCGACCTTGGCAAGGTCGTGCTCTACCAACTGAGCTATTCCCGCAATATGAAGCTTTACCGCTAATTGGCGTGAAGCGCCATGAAGACCTTCACCACCACTGCACCGCATGAACGCCACAGTATTTAAACTGGAGCGGGAAACGAGACTCGAACTCGCGACCCCGACCTTGGCAAGGTCGTGCTCTACCAACTGAGCTATTCCCGCAAATGGCGTCCCCTAGGGGACTCGAACCCCTGTTACCGCCGTGAAAGGGCGGTGTCCTAGGCCACTAGACGAAGGGGACACACAACGCTTTTCAGCGCACCAAGTAGTGAACCTCACGATTCAACCTGGATTTTCTTTTCCTGCCCTGCCGCAAAGCAGTGCCGGAGAAACTGGAGCGGGAAACGAGACTCGAACTCGCGACCCCGACCTTGGCAAGGTCGTGCTCTACCAACTGAGCTATTCCCGCAATGGCGTCCCCTAGGGGACTCGAACCCCTGTTACCGCCGTGAAAGGGCGGTGTCCTAGGCCACTAGACGAAGGGGACACGCTACTTCTTCACTCCTCGCGACGCTCTGCTGTGTGCTTTACGCTGCAAGTGGCGCGCATTCTAGGGATGCCAGGAAAAGCCGTCAACACTTTTCTATAAATTTATTTAAATCAATGACTTCCTTACCACCTGCGGGCGAACATCAAGCGCGCCCAAGGGTTGACGTTGATTTTCTGACGCCTTAAGGGCAATGTGCCATTAACGGACAGTGAAAGCCCCGGTATAACGGGCGCCAGCGTTCCGCCAGACAGCTCTATCCGCACCTGAGCGAACCCACTACACTCAATTTGTAAACTTCATTAATGAGGCGTTACCGGTGACTCCACTTCTGATCACCCTGCTTATCGTCGCGGGCATCGCATTATTGATCGTGATCGGCTACCTGAATAATGTAGTCGAAAGCCGCAAGCTCGAACGCGCCCGGCTGAAGCTCGACCTGAACGAACGCCTGCGCCGTTGTGGCGAGATCACCGAAACCTTCCCTGGCCAGTTGATGACCCCGGCGCTCAAGCTGCTGCTGACCCGCCTGGAGCTCAACATCAACCAGCGCCAGCTACTGCTGGACAAGCAAAACAGCGATCTGAAGGCGCGCATCACCGAACTTGAAGCCTTGGTGGCCCAGGGTGAAAGGCTGCCGGTGAACAATCCGCCGAGTCCGATCCAGACCGAGGCCAAGGCCAAGGATGTGCGTTTTTTACTTGAAGCCCTGCACAGCCAGGTTGTCCGTGCTACCCAGGAAGGCTTCCTGCCGTCCAGCGAAGGCAAGCACTGGGTCAAGGAAATCCGCCATATCCTGGTGATATTGCATATCGAATTCTTCAACAACCTTGGCCAGCAAGCCCTGCTGCAAGGCGATCCCGGCCACGCCCGCCTGGCCTTCGAGCGCGGCGTGCAGTACCTGCGCAAGCAGCCTGAGCCCGCCGTGTACGAAGAGCAGCTGGCGTACCTGGAAAAGCTCCTCGCCCGCGCCAACGCCCAGGTGCTCGACCAGTTGGAACCCGCGGCCGATGACGCCAACGAATTGAACCAAGGCCTCAAGACCGACGAGGAAGAAACCTGGAAGAAGAAGGTCATTTACGACTGAGGCAAGACCGCGGATCGACCGCGCGTCTCAAGGTTCACAGCGATCAAAACACCGACAGCTAATCAATGAGTTAGCAGATGGGACGCCGAACCGCGCGATCGGGCGTGCAGCAGCCCCAAGGCCAGCGCCTTCGAACAAGCCGATGCAACGCGATCGCAGGGGTTGGGGCCGCTGTGTGATTCTTAACAATCACTCAGTTCAAGGAACAACCCCGCCAACCTCTCCAGCCCAGCCTGGTCAGCTTCGCTGAAGCGCCCAAGCTTGGGGCTGTCCAGATCCAGTACGCCGATCAGCCGCCCACCCTTCACCAAGGGGATGACCAGCTCGCTGTTCGAGGCGCTGTCGCAGGCGATATGCCCGGCAAAGGCATGCACGTCCTCGACCCGCTGGGTCTGTCGGGTGGCCGCCGCCGCGCCGCACACGCCGCGCCCGAAGGGAATGCGCACGCACGCTACCTGCCCTTGGAACGGGCCGAGCACGAGTTCTTCATCGCGCTTGAGGTAGAAACCCGCCCAGTTCAGATCCTCCACCTGATGGTAAAGGAACGCCGAAAACTGCGCGGCGTTGGCAATGAAGTCACGCTCATCGGCGAACAGTGCCTGCACTTGCGCGGCCAGCAGGTCGTAGCCGTCAAGGCCGGCGCCACTGGCATTGAGGTCGATCATCGTTTTTGCTCCAGCAATTGCAATCCGACCCAGTAGCGGGCGAACTGGTAGGCACAACGGCCATTACGGTTGCCACGGCCGGTTGCCCAGCGCACGGCGAGGATGTCCAGCGCCTCGTCCCGTTGCCACTGCAGCCCGGCGGCACTGGCGAGCTGGCCGATCCAGTGTTCGACCACATCGAGGAAGTGCTCCTGGGAGAACGGATAGAACGACAACCACAAACCAAAACGGTCAGACAGGGCGATCTTGTCCTCCACCGCCTCGTTGGGGTGCAGCTCGCCGTCGACCATCTTCCAGTTCTCATTGTCGCTCTGCTTCTCCGGCACCAGGTGGCGACGGTTGGAAGTGGCGTACAGCAACACATTGTCCGGGGCCTGCTCCAACGAGCCGTCGAGCACGCTCTTGAGTACCCGGTAGTCGCCCTCCCCGGCCTCGAACGACAGGTCGTCGCAGAACAACACGAAACGCTGTTCGAGCTTGTGCAACTGCTCGACCACCCGCGGCAGGTCGGCCAGGTGGTCACGCTCGATCTCGATCAGGCGCAGGCCAGCGCTCGCATGCTCGGCCAGCAGCGCGCGCACCAGCGACGATTTGCCAGTGCCGCGCGAGCCCCACAACAAGGCATGGTTGGCCGGCATGCCGTCGATGAACTGGGCAGTGTTCCGGCCTAGTTGGTCGCGCTGCTGGTCGACGCCGATCAGGTCCGAGAGACGGATGTCCAGGCTGACCTCCAGCGGCATCAGGTAGCCACTGCGGCCATCGCGCTGCCAGCGCGCGGCCAGGCAATGCTGCCAGTCGATGGTGGGGCGCGGTGCCGGCAGCAAGGGCTCAAGGCGGGCCAGCACCGACTCGGCGCGTTCCAGAAAAGCAATCAAACGAGTGTCCACGACAACTCCTCAATACAGTACAAGGGCAAGGCTGAATAGGTGACAGGTCGTGCCAGCAGCCGAGGTCGATCAGCTATGCTTGCGCAGCGCACGGAACGTGAAACCGGCTCAGGGACTCATGGATATCAAGTTCACCCATCGCCTGTCCTACAAGCAAGCCCGGTTGACAGTCCTGGTCGGCTTCATCCTGGGAACCTTGCTCAGTCTCATCCAGATCGGTATGGATTATGCCAGCGAAGACGCCTCCATCAACCGGGAAGTGCGGGCATTGCTGCAAATCAGCCACAACCCAGCCTCGCGCATCGCCTGCAACATCGACGCGGAACTGGCCCAGGAGCTCACTGGTGGGCCGCTGTAAACGCCCGCGATCCTTCGCGCGCGGCTGATCGACAATAACGGCACGGTGATGGCCGATGTCTGGCGGGCGCATCAGGAGGATCGCTATTAGTCCTTCAGCGACTTCCTGGTCGGCGAGCAGCGCCAGTTTTCCGGACCGCCTGTTTCTCGGCCATATGCCCGAGGGCTACCTTGGCACCCTGTACCTGGACGTCGATACCTACGCCTTCGGCAGCTGACCGGCATCCTCGGGCCGCGGGCATGGACGACTACCTGGCCAAGCCCTTTCGCCGCGAGGACCTGCTGGCGCTGCTCGACCAATGGGTAGCGCTGGTCAGCGGCTGAGCAATTGCTCGATCGAGTCGCTCAAGGCCTGTGGCTTGGTACTGGGCGCAAAGCGGCTGACCTGGCCGCTGACCGGGTCGATGAGAAACTTGGTGAAATTCCATTTGATGTTCTGCGTGCCGAACAGCCCCGGCGCGCGCTTTTTCAGTTCGACGAACAAGGGGTGAGCGACCGGGCCGTTGACCTCGATCTTGCGAAACAACGGGAAGCTCACGCCGAAATTGGTTTCACAGAACTGCCCGATCTGCCGCGCGTCGCCCGGCTCCTGCTTGCCGAACTGGTTGCAGGGAAAGCCCAGCACCACCAGGCCGCGCGCGCGGTAGCTCTGCCACAGCTGCTCCAGCCCCTTGTATTGCGGAGTGAAACCGCACTGGCTGGCGGTGTTGACCACCAGCAGCGCCTTGCCCGGGAAGTCGCCCAGGACCTTGTGCTCACCGCCCAGGGTGACGCAAGGAATGTTCAGCAATGCATCGGCCATCAAGGTTCTCCGGTTCAGGCACGCGGCTGGAAGTCGAGGCACACCGAGTTGATGCAGTAGCGCAGGCCGGTCGGTGGCGGACCGTCCGGGAAGACATGGCCCAGGTGCGCATCGCACTGAGCACAGGTGACTTCGGTGCGGATCATGCCGTGAGTCGTATCACGCACCTCGACCATGGCGTTTTCGGCAATCGGCGCGTAGAAGCTCGGCCAGCCACAGCCGGAATCGAACTTGGTAACAGAGTCGAACAGTGGCGCCTGGCAACAGATGCAGTGATACACCCCATCTGCCTTGTGCGCGTTGTACTTGCCACTGAACGGCCGTTCGGTGCCTTTGAGGCGGCACACCTGGTACTGGGCGGGATCGAGCATCTCACGCCACGCTTCCAGGGTTTTTTCGATCTTTTGCATGACTTGACCTCAACAGGCTGAAAAACCCGCGCCCTGTCTTTTCCCTGGCGCGGGGGGCACGTATATTATTGCGTCTCTGTCCGGGCCATCAGTCTGGCACCCGCGACCTGCGCATTTCAAACCCTTTGACCACGCAACGCGGCGACTTCTCCAATCGGGATCACATCATGCAGTTCAGCAAATCGAACAAGCTCGCCAATGTCTGCTACGACATTCGCGGCCCAGTGCTCAAGCACGCCAAGCGCCTGGAAGAGGAAGGCCACCGCATCCTCAAGCTGAACATCGGCAACCCGGCACCCTTTGGCTTCGAAGCGCCGGAGGAAATCCTCCAGGACGTGATCCGCAACCTGCCGACCGCTCAGGGCTACAGCGACTCCAAGGGCCTGTTCAGCGCGCGCAAGGCGGTCATGCAGTACTGCCAGCAGAAGCAGATCGACGGTGTCAGCATCGAGGACATCTACCTGGGCAACGGCGTCTCCGAGCTGATCGTGATGTCGATGCAGGCCCTGCTCAACAATGGTGACGAAGTGCTGATCCCGGCCCCGGATTACCCATTGTGGACCGCCGCCGTGAGCCTGGCCGGCGGCAACCCGGTGCACTACCTGTGCGACGAGCAGGCCGACTGGTTCCCCGACCTTGAGGACATCAAGGCCAAGATCACCCCCAACACCAAGGCCTTGGTGATCATCAACCCGAACAACCCGACTGGCGCCGTGTATTCGCGCGAGTTGCTGCTGGGCATGCTCGAGCTTGCGCGCCAGCACAACCTGGTGGTGTTCTCCGACGAGATCTACGACAAGATCCTCTATGACGAAGCCGTGCACATCAGCACCGCCTCGCTGGCCCCGGACCTGCTCTGCCTGACCTTCAACGGCCTGTCCAAGTCGTACCGGGTGGCGGGCTTTCGCTCCGGCTGGCTGATCATCTCCGGGCCCAAGCAGCACGCGCAAAGCTATATCGAAGGCATCGACATGCTGGCCAACATGCGCCTGTGCGCCAACGTGCCGGCCCAGCACGCGATCCAGACCGCCCTGGGCGGTTACCAGAGCATCAATGACCTGGTGCTGCCGCCAGGTCGCCTGCTGGAGCAGCGCAACCGCACCTGGGAGCTGCTCAATGACATTCCCGGCGTCAGCTGCGTCAAGCCGATGGGCGCGCTCTATGCCTTCCCGCGGATCGACCCGAAGGTCTGCCCGATCCACAACGACGAGAAGTTCGTGCTCGACCTGCTGCTCTCCGAGCGCTTGCTGATCGTCCAGGGCACGGCGTTCAACTGGCCATGGCCGGACCATTTCCGCGTGGTCACCCTGCCGCGGGTAGATGAGCTGGAGCAGGCGATCGGGCGGATCGGGAATTTCCTGCGCACCTACCAGCAGTAAGCAGTGTCGGGCTGTGCGCGCCCGTTTAGGGTGTGCACAGCCCCGGAGGTATAGCTTCTTACATCCTGCAACGGTCTATCCCACGGGCTTGCGACTATCCTCTGTCATACTCGCCGATACACAGTTTGAAATAGTCGCTCGGTTGAATCGCCGTGGCGCCCCCCTTATATACCCCGCAGTACGCGACAATTTCATCCGTCAGGAGAACGTAACAACCATGATGCGCATCTTACTGTTCGTGGCCACCAACCTCGCGGTTGTGCTGATCGCCAGCATTACCCTGAGCCTGTTTGGCTTCAACGGGTTCATGGCGGCCAACGGGGTTGACCTCGACCTCGGTCAGCTGCTGGTCTTCTGCGCTGTGTTCGGTTTTGCAGGTTCGCTGATCTCGCTGTTCATCTCCAAGTGGATGGCGAAGATGAGCACCGGTACCCAGATCATCACCCAGCCACGCACCCGCCACGAGCAATGGCTGCTGCAGACCGTCGAAGAGCTGTCCCGCGAAGCCGGCATCAAGATGCCCGAGGTGGGTATCTTCCCGGCCTACGAGGCCAACGCCTTCGCCACCGGCTGGAACCGCAACGACGCCCTGGTCGCGGTGAGCCAAGGCCTGCTCGAGCGCTTCTCGCCCGACGAGGTGCGTGCGGTACTGGCCCACGAGATCGGCCATGTGGCCAACGGCGACATGGTCACCCTGGCCCTGGTGCAAGGCGTGGTGAACACCTTCGTGATGTTCTTCGCGCGGATCATCGGCAACTTCGTCGACAAGGTCATCTTCAAGAACGAGGAAGGTCGAGGCATTGCCTTTTTCGTCGCGACCATCGTCGCCGAGCTGGTGCTGGGCATTCTGGCCAGCATGATCGTCATGTGGTTCTCGCGCCGCCGCGAGTACCGCGCCGACGAAGCCGGTGCACGACTGGCCGGCACTGGTGCGATGATCGGTGCCCTGCAGCGCCTGCGCTCCGAGCAAGGGCTGCCGGTGCACATGCCGGACACCCTGAAGGCCTTTGGCATCAATGGCGGCCTGAAGCAGGGGCTGGCTGGCCTGCTGATGAGCCACCCACCGCTGGAAGACCGCATCGACGCCCTGCGCCGCCGCGGGCAATAAGCGATAGTGGTCGATGCAAAAAAGGGCGACTTCGGTCGCCCTTTTTGCATCTGGTGCCCGGTGAGGACTTCGTCCTCAACGCTGGACTCGGTACACCCGCTCGAACAGGCTGGGCACACCGGCCTGGAGGAACTTGGGACTGTCCTGGAGGATATCGCGAGCCTCGACCTGGCCGACACGCCAGCCGTCGAACAAGCGCTGCACCTCACCATCGCTGACGGCGAAGGGTGGGCCGTCCAGGCGCGACTGATCATAGTCAAGGGTCACCAGCAGCAGATCGCTGGCCGCTGGCAACAACTGTGTCAGGTGCCGCACGTAGCGCTCGCGCATGGCCGCAGGCAAGGCGATCAGCGCCGCCCGGTCGTACACCGCAGTGCAATCAGCGACATCCGCCGCCTCAAGGGCGAATACATCCCCGCACCAGAGCTCGATCTCGGCGCTGCGCCAGACCGTGAAGGCGCCGCGCTCGAACACCTCGGCCTCCAGGCCCTGCTCGTGGAAGAAGTCCAGCACTGCCCGCTCCGACAGCTCCACGCCCAGCACGCGGTACCCCTGCGCGGCCAGCCAGAGCATGTCCAGGCTCTTGCCACACAAGGGCACCAGCACCCGGCTGCCCGGCGCCAGCCCCAGCGAGGGCCAATGGTTTTGCAGGTAGGTGTTCACCTGAGGCTGGTGAAAACCGATCTGATTGTCTTCCCACCGCTTGTGCCAGAACGCAGGCTCCATGGAATCCTCCGGAAATTTCGTTTCAATGACCGCAAAACGTGAATGAGATCTCGACCCTGCAGCTGATCGACGATGTTGCCATCTTACCCTCCCGGCACTAGCTGGGGCGGGATTTCAGGGTGGCCGCTAGGCGCATGGCTTGGATTTTTGCAGCACCCTTGAGGCCGAGCACCGCCTGTGCGGCGCTCGGCCTCAAGGGCGCCCTAACACTAAAGACATGCCCCCCCAGCAGCCCAAAAAAAATCCCCGAACCAGTCGGGGATTTTTTTCATTCAGCGCGGATCAGTCCTCGCGGTACCGACGCAGCTTGAGCTGCTTGCCAGCGACGCGGGTGTCCTTGAGCTTGGTCAGCAGACGTTCCAGGCCGTCTTCCGGCAGCTCGATCAGGCTGAAGCTGTCACGCACCTGGATACGGCCGATGGCTTCGCGGGCCAAGCCACCTTCGTTGAGGATCGCACCCAAGAGGTTCTTGGCAGCGATGCCGTCACGGGCACCCAGCGCGGTACGGCAACGGGCACGGCCTTCGCCCAGCGGCATTGGGGCACGACGCTCGCGCTCGCCACCTTCACGGCGCTCGGTACGCTCACCGGTACCCGCAGTGCGCTCACGCGGACTGTAAGTCGGCACCAGCGGCTGCTCGCGCTCGACGGCTTCCAGGCTCAGCGCCTGGCCATTGGTGGCCTTGCGCAGCAGGGCCGAGGCCAGGGCGCGTGGGCTGCAACCCAAGTCAGCGGTCAGGCGGTCGAGCAGGTCACCATGGCTGGCTTCGGCATCGGCCACCAGCGGCGCGAGGCTCGCAGTCAGCTTCTTGATGCGCGCATCCAGCACGGCCTGGCCATTGGGCAGGCGCGCCTCGGCCACTTTCTGGCCGGTAACACGCTCGATCACCTGCAGCATGCGACGCTCACGCGGGGTGACCAGCAGCAGCGCACGGCCTTCGCGACCGGCACGGCCGGTACGGCCGATACGGTGTACGTAGGACTCCGGATCGTACGGCATGTCGACGTTGAACACGTGGGTGATACGCGGCACGTCCAGACCACGGGCGGCGACGTCCGTGGCGACGACGATGTCCAGGCGACCGTCCTTGAGCGACTCGATGACGCGCTCACGCTGGTTCTGGGCGATGTCGCCGTTCAGCGCAGCGGCCTTGTAGCCTTTGGCTTCCAGGGCGCTGGCCAGGTCCAGGGTGGCTTGCTTGGTACGTACGAAGGCGATCAGCGCATCGAACTCTTCGACTTCCAGCAGACGCAGCACGGCCGGGATCTTCTGGTCGGCGTGGACCATCAGGTGGGCCTGGTCGATCGCGGTGACGGTCTGGGTCTTGCTCTGGATCTTGACGTGCTTCGGCTCGCGCAGGTGGCGCTCGGCGATGGAACGGATCGAAGACGGCAGAGTGGCCGAGAACAGCACGGTCTGGCGGGTTTCAGGAAGGGACTTGAAGATGACTTCCAGGTCGTCCATGAAGCCCAGCTTGAGCATTTCGTCCGCTTCGTCGAGCACCAGGTGCTTGACGGTCGACAGGACTTTCTCGTCGCGACGCAGGTGGTCGCACAGACGGCCCGGGGTCGCCACGACGATTTGCGCGCCGTTGCGAATGGCTTTGAGTTGTGGGCCCATCGGGGCACCACCGTATACAGCCACTACGTTAACGCCCGGCGTCTGCTTGGCGTAGGTTTCGAAAGCGGTGGCTACTTGCAGCGCCAACTCACGGGTTGGCGCAAGGATCAGGGCTTGCGGTTCGCGCTTGCTCGTGTCGATCAGGTTCAGGATCGGCAGTGCGAAGGCAGCGGTCTTACCGGTGCCCGTCTGCGCCTGGCCGATCATGTCATGACCGGCGAGAATGATCGGGATCGACTGATGCTGGATGGCCGACGGCTCTTCATAGCCAGTCGCCATCACGGCAGCAACAATATTCGGATTGAGATTGAGAGCGGCGAATCCGCCGGTTTCCTGGGTCATGGGTCTGCCTCTAGGTGCATCCGCAAAGACCCATGCTCCAAAGCTGCACATGCCTTGAAAGACCTTAAGGTCACCCAGGCAGCTTTGGCGGCGGGGATTTGCGAAAACGATTGAAAAAGGAACGTCTTGGGAAGGTCCGACTAGCGGACGCGCAGCCGAAGCTGAATTCGGAGGATTTGCACCGCCTAATATGAAGGCCCGCTAAAAGACCGGCGCGTACTATACCTGAATTAACCCCGTGCGGTGAGAATTTTTTAGCAGCGTAAAACCAGTGTCCTGTCACTGGCGCGCAGGAGCTGAAACGGTTATCTAAAACCACCGAGCGCAGCCCAGCGGGCTGGGATCTCCCACAGGATTACGCCGAAAAACCAAGTCTGCAACCTGCTGATCTCACGTAGCCGGGCGAATCGACTTCATCAACGGCTCCAGCGAATACCCCAGCCGCGGCGCCAGCGCTTCAGCCCGGGCCCGCAGGCCAGCGTGGTCCAGCGTCTGCTCAAGGTCAGCGGGGACGATCAGGATCACGTTGCCTTCCTTGACTGGCAATTCCCAGTAATGCCGGTGGTAGAGCCCGCGCAGCAGGGCGGCGCCGAGCGGTTTGCCGTCATCGCCGGCCCACTGATTGATCACCAGCCAGCCGCCCGGATTGAGGTGGCGCTGGCACTTTTCCAGAAAACCCCACGCCAGGTGACCGACGCCCGGCCCATGGTCGGTATAGAGGTCGACGAAGATCAGGTCGGCAGTCTCGGCGCTGGGCAGCAATTCCAGGGCATCACCGACGCGGATGTACAGCCGCGGGTCGTCGTCCAGGCCCAGGTATTGCATCGCCAGGCGCGGCACGTCCGGGCGCAGCTCGATGGCCTCGACGTCTTCGAGCGGCAGGAACTTCAGGCAGGCCTGGGTCAGTGTGCCAGCCCCAAGACCGAGGAACAGCGCGCTTTCCGGCTGGTCATGGCAGAGTGCGCCGATCAGCATGGCGCGGGTGTAGTCGTACTCCAGCCAGCTGGGATCGGCGGTGAACACGCAGCTTTGCTCGATCGCCTCGCCAAATTCCAGGAAGCGATAGTCGTCGACCTCCAGCACGCTGATGGTCCCGAACGCATCCTCTACCTGAGCCAGCAGGCGCTCTTCCCGTTCCACTGCAATACTTCTCCCGGGACCTTGGTGCCCACGCAAAACGGCTATTGTCCGCCAACACTGCCAGTGCAACAAGCGCGCTGCCACCTGATACCATGAGCTCACGCCTGATTACCCACATGACCGAGCCCGTGATGAACCAACCCTGGAGTCCTGATAGCTGGCGCGCCCTGCCGATCCAGCAGCAACCGACCTACCCCGACCCCGCGCACCTGCTCAAGGTCGAGCAGACCCTGGCCAGCTATCCGCCGCTGGTGTTCGCGGGCGAGGCCCGCGAGCTGCGCCGCCAGTTCGCCGAGGTAACCCAGGGCCGGGCATTCCTGCTTCAAGGCGGTGACTGCGCTGAAAGCTTCGCCGAGTTTTCGGCGGCGAAGATCCGCGACACCTTCAAGGTCCTGCTGCAGATGGCCATCGTCATGACCTTCGCCGCCGGCTGCCCGGTGGTCAAGGTCGGACGCATGGCGGGCCAGTTCGCCAAGCCGCGCTCCTCGGACGACGAGACGCTCGAGGGCGTGACCCTGCCAGCCTACCGGGGCGACATCGTCAATGGCATCGGCTTCGACGAAAAGAGCCGCGTGCCCGACCCTGAGCGCCTGCTGCAGGCCTACCACCAAGCCACCGCCAGCCTCAACCTGCTGCGCGCCTTTGCCCAGGGCGGCTTTGCCGACCTGCACCAGGTGCACAAGTGGAACCTGGACTTCATCGCCAACTCGGCCCTGGCCGAGAAGTACCATCAGCTGGCCGACCGCATCGACGAGACCCTGGCCTTCATGCGCGCCTGCGGCATGGACAGCTCGCCGCAGTTGCGCGAGACCAGCTTCTTCACCGCCCACGAGGCCTTGTTGCTCAACTATGAAGAGGCTTTCGTGCGCAGTGACAGCCTGACCGGCGACTACTACGACTGCTCGGCGCACATGCTGTGGATCGGTGACCGCACCCGTCAGTTGGACGGCGCCCATGTCGAGTTCCTGCGCGGGGTGCACAACCCGATCGGGGTCAAGGTCGGCCCGAGCATGGACCCTGAACAGCTGATCCGCCTGATCGATCGGCTCAACCCGGACAACGACCCCGGCCGCCTCAACCTCATCGTGCGCATGGGTGCCGGCAAGGTGGGCGACCACCTGCCGGGGCTGATCCGCACCGTCGAGCGCGAGGGGCGCCAGGTGCTGTGGAGTTCCGACCCGATGCACGGCAACACCATCAAGGCCAGCAGCGGCTACAAGACGCGCGATTTCGCGCAGATCCTCAGCGAGGTCAAGCAGTTCTTCCAAGTGCACCAGGCCGAGGGCAGCTATGCCGGCGGCATCCATATCGAGATGACCGGGCAGAACGTCACCGAGTGCATCGGCGGTGCCCGGCCCATCACCGAGGATGCCCTGTCCGACCGCTACCACACCCACTGCGACCCACGCATGAATGCCGACCAGTCGCTGGAGCTGGCCTTCATGATTGCCGAGACCCTCAAACAGGTGCGCCGCTGAGCGAGGCGCGCTGCAGCGCCTGACGCAATCGCAGCGCGGCCTGGCGCGGGCAGTTCAGTTGCACCCGCCCTAAGCCGAGCCAGGCTGCCAGGCGCAGCAGGTGCTCGGCCAGGGCCTGGAACCCCGCCTCCTCCAGGCCTGGCGACTCTTCATGCACGGCATGCACCGCCAACCGGTCATGCGCGCGCTCGGCGCGCAGGTCCAGGCGCGCGGCAATGCGCCCCTGGTGCAGAAACGGCAGCACGTAGTAGCCAAACACCCGTTTGGCCGCTGGCGTATAGATCTCCAGCCGATAGCGGAAGCCGAACAGCCGCTCGGTGCGGCTGCGGTCCCAGATCAGCGAATCGAAGGGCGACAACAATGCACTCGCCTCGACCCGCCGTGGCACCCTTGGCTTGGCCAGACAATAGGCCGGCTGCGTCCAGCCCTCCACCGTGCAGGGCTGCAGGCGCCCATCGGCCAGCAGCTCGCCCAGCGCAGCGCGGGCCTGGGCTGGGCTCAGGCGAAAGTAGTCGCGCAGGTCTTGCCCGGTGGCCACTCCCAGTGCGCCGGCGGCCTGCAACACCAGCCCCTGCTGGGCTTCGGCCGCGCTGGGCGCGGGCTGCTCGAGCAGCGTGGCGGGCAGCACCCGCTCAGGCAGGTCGTACAGGCGCTCGAAGCCACGCCGGCCCGCTACGGTGACCCGCCCGGCGGCGAACAGCCATTCCAGGGCATGCTTTTCAGGGCTCCAATCCCACCAGGGACCCGCCCTTTCCTGGCGCGTGGACAGGCTGCCAGCGCCGAGCGCCCCCTGCTCGTGGACCGCCGCCAGCACCCGTGCGATGGTCGCCTGCTGCTCCCGGCCAAACTGCGCCAGCTGCCGATAGATGCCCTGCCCCTGCGCCGCCTGCTCCATGCGCCAGCGCATCAGCGGATAGAGTTTCAGCGGCAGCAGCGACGCCTCGTGCCCCCAGTACTCGAAGAGCTGACGCTGCCGACCGCGTCCCCAGGCCAATTGGTCGAGCATGGTCGGGGGATAGTCGCCCAGGCGGGAAAACAGCGGCAGGTAGTGGGAGCGCACCACGGCGTTGACCGAGTCGATCTGCAACACGCCCAGGCGTAGCAGCATGCGCTTGAGCGCCGCCGCCCCCGGCGCAGCGCCCGAGCCAGCGCCAAAGCCCTGGGCAGCCAGGGCCAGGCGTCGGGCCTGGGCGAGGGAAAGGCTGAAAGACATGCAACGCTCCTTCGAGGGTGCCCTTCTACCTTAGCAGTGTGCTCAACCGCTGACTGCGCCCCGCCTTATTTACGCAGCGGATCATCCCAGAACGGCCGCTCCACTTCCTTGATGATATCTGCACGGCTCAGGCCGAGGTCGCTGAGTGTCGCATCGCTCAGACTGGCCAGCTCTCGCCGCTGATGGTACAGCTCATGCCAGCGCGCCAGGCGCTGCAACAGGGCATGACCTTGTTCAACCAGAGACAGGCCATGGAACGTCGGTTTCAAATGGGGAATGTGGCGGATTTGACCTTTCATCTTGTTGCCCTCCGTAAGGATGGCGTCAGTGTCTCGCCAGGCTTAAGATCAATCCAACGAATGTTTCTTATGCCTTGCATCTAGGAGATTGATGCAATGTCCCAGTATCAAAGCCTCGATTCAGACGTGCTGCGCACCTTCGTCGCCATTGCTGACCAAGGTGGTTTTACCCGTGCCGGGGAAGTGGTCAATCGCACCCAATCTGCCGTGAGCATGCAGATGAAGCGCCTGGAGGAAGACATCCTGCAACGCCAGCTGTTCGAGCGTGATGGGCGCCAGGTGCGGCTGACCGCCGAGGGCCAGGTCCTGCTCGGCTATGCACGGCGCATCCTCAAATTGCAGGGGGAGGTGTTCAACACCCTACGCATGCCGCACATGGTCGGCCTGGTACGCATCGGCACGCCGGACGACTATGCCATGCGCTTTTTGCCGGGCATCCTGTCGAGCTTCGCCCAGGCCTACCCGCTGATCCAGGTGGAGGTGCACTGCGAACCGTCGAAACAATTGATGCTGCGCCAAGACCTGGACCTGACCATTGTCACCCGCGAACCGGGCTATGAAGTCGGCCAGCTGCTGCGCCAGGAGCGCCTGGTCTGGGCCGCAGCCCAAGGCTTTTGCCCACATGACCAGCGGCCGATGCCACTGGCGATGTTCAACACCGACTGCTTTTGCCGCTCCTGGGCCTGCAACGCACTGGATGCCATGGACCTGAACTACCGCATTGCCTACACCAGCCCGAGCCTTGCGGCGATATTTGCCATCGTCAGCGCAGGCCTTGCGGTGACCGCGCAACTGCAGAGCCTGATCAGCGGCAATTTGCGCATCCTTGGCGAAAACGAAGGCCTGCCACAGCTGCCGCTGGCCAACGTAATGCTGCTGCGCAACCCGCAAAGCCAGTCCCCGATCACTGATTGCCTGGCCGGGTACATTGTCGAGGGCTTTGCGCTCTGAGCTCTGAGCTCTGAGCTGCAAGCTGCAAGCTGCAAGCTGCAAGCTGCAAGCAAGAGCAAGAGCAAGAGCGGTCCTGCGCTGTCCATGCTTTTTCTTGCAGCTTGCAGCTTGTAGCTCGAATACGGCTAAAGCTTGAGGGCGAGCATGACCGCGCAGATCACCAGGAACCCGCAGAACAACGCACGCAGCACTCTCTCTGGCAGTGCATGGGCCAATTTCACGCCCCAGCTGATGCTCAGCAGGCCGCCCATTGCCAGGGGAATGCCCATGTGCCAATCAACGGTGTTGTGCCAGGCATAAGTCAGCAGGGTGACCGTGGTGCTGGGTGCGGCCAGGGCCAGGGACAGGCCTTGCGCCACGACCTGGGTGGCGCCGAAGACGCTGGTGAGTATCGGTGTGGCAACCACCGCTCCCCCGACGCCGAATAAACCGCCCATGCTCCCGGCGAAACTGCCCAGCACGGCGAGCCAGGGCCAGGCATAACGCAGTCCGGGGCTGGGGGCGGCGGTGCGCATGAACATCCGTGCGCCGTTCCACAACGCCAGGGCGACCAGGAAGGCTACAAAACCCAGGCGCATGGCCTGGGCATCGAGACCCACCGCCCAGATCGAGCCGAACCAGGCGAAGACGAAACTGCACACGGCCAGCGGCAAGGCGTGGTGCAGTTCGATACGGTTGCGCTGGTGATAGCGCCACAGCGCCAGCAGCACGTTGGGCACCACCATCACCAGTGCGGTGCCTTGGGCCAGCTGCTGGTCAAGGCCGAACAGCACCCCCAGGGCCGGAATGGCGATCAGGCCGCCGCCAATGCCGAACAACCCACCCACCGTACCCAGTGCGGCACCCAACCCGATATACATCAACCACTCGATCATCAGTGCCTCATCCGCTCGTTCAATACGCGCATGCTACCGGGGTGAGGCTTGGGGGGAAACGCTCAGCCGAGCACAACGGCTGGGCTTTTTCGCTGAGGTTGGTGCTTGCACGAGCCCTTGCATCTCACCTGGCGGCTCGGCCTGTTGCTGAAAGTGCTCGAAACCGAACGAACTCTCGCGGCTGCTTGCTGCTCGAATTTCTCAAGAGCCGTTTCAGTCCGGTGCCACCGTGGGCCCTGGCATTGCGCAGCGAGCTGCGATGGCAATAAATATTCCTGATGGCTTGCGTGCTAATTTTCACTACAGAGATTTTTCAAGGACCTGCATGAACGCCGATACCCAAGCCCCCTGCGATGAGTTGCTGCTGGACAATCAGCTCTGCTTCGCCCTGCACTCGACCTCGTTGTTGATGACCAAGGCCTACAAGCCGCTGCTGCAAGCCCTCGGGCTGACTTATCCGCAATACCTGGCCATGCTCGTGCTCTGGCAGCAGGACGGCCTGACCGTAGGTGAGATCAGCCACAAGCTGCTCACCGATCCCGGCTCGCTTACCCCCTTGCTCAAGCGCCTGGAAGGCGAAGGCTTGCTCAAGCGCACCCGTAGCCGGGAAGATGAACGGGTGGTGCTGGTGCAACTGACCGATCAGGGCCGCGCCCTGCAGGAGCAGGCCAAACGCGTCCCCCCTTGCATCCAGGCCGCCAGCGGCCAGAGCTCGGAACGCCTGCGGCAGCTCCAGGCAGACCTGCTGGAACTGCGCGCGCAGCTGCAAAAAAACCTCTGACCTGCTTGCGTGACCGCTGATACGGCGGGCCACAGCTGGCATCGGCGGATATGCCGTGGCCTGTAGCGGCCGGCCTGAGGCCGCCGCCGTAGCGTTTACGCGGGCGCAAAAAACCCGGCCATGGCCGGGTTTTTGACAGGCAGCGCAGGATTAGACCTTGGCGCGACCTTTGTACGAACCGCCTTCGCGAGTGTCGATCTCGATCCAGTCGCCGATCTCGATGAAGTCGGCAACGCTCAGCTCGGTGCCGTTCTTCAGTTTGGCAGGCTTCATGACCTTGCCCGACGTGTCACCGCGAGCGGAACCTTCGGTGTAGTCGACCTGACGTACGATGGTGGTCGGCAGATCAACCGAAACCAGGCGCTCTTCGAAGAACACCGCTTCGCAGACGTCGGTCATGCCTTCTTCGATGAACGGCAGAACAGCTTCGATATCCTCGGCGTTCAGTTCGTACATGGTGTAGTCGGTGGTGTCCATGAAGGTGTAAGTGTCACCACTGATGAACGACAGGGTCGCTTCTTTGCGATCCAGGATCACGTCGTCCAGCTTGTCGTCCGCACCGTATACGGTTTCAGTCTTGTAGCCGGTCAGCAGGTTCTTCAGCTTGGTCTTCATGATCGCGCTGTTACGGCCCGACTTGGTGAATTCAGCTTTCTGAATCAGCCAAGGATCGTTGTCGATACGGATCACGGTACCGGGTTTGAGTTCTTTACCAGTTTTCATACGGGATATCCGAATTTGGATGGATTTACAAAAATCGAGGCCGCGTATCATATCCAATTTCGGTAAAACTGTACCAGCGCCATGGCAAGGTCCGGCCGAGCGGCCTGGCGCGCGCACCATTGGCGGGCATGCTGCTGCAGTTCATCCCAGTGCGCCAAGGCCCCCTGCCAGGCCATGGCCATGTCGCGGTCCATGTTCCAGGCGTGCCACAGGCCGAGCAGCGCCACCGCGGCGGAATCTGACAAACCCTGGCGATAGTGGGCGAGAAACGCCTCGAGTTTTTCCCAGTGGGCGTTCTCCTCCTGGATGTAGATATGCCAGAGCATCGGCCGTCCCGCCCACTGCGCCCGCACGAAGGAATCCTCGCCGCGCACGGCGTTGAAATCACAGCACCAGAGCAGCCGGTCGTAGTCGTCCTGGCTGACGAACGGCAGAATCTGCACGGTCAGCGCGCCGCGCAGGTGCACTGCGCCCGGCGTCAGCGCCGTTTCGCCCAACCAGGCGCCGACATCGCCAAGGACGCGCCCTTCCGGGACCAACAAGTGTGTAACGCAGCTGTCAGCGGCCAGGGCATCGAGCCAGGTTCCCAGCTGCGGGTTCTCGTAGGCGAACAGCGAAATCAGCCGCGCATGGGCTTGCGGCTGGACACCCAGGCCCTGCAAGAACGCCGCGCGCGCCGCGGGGTCCTGCTCGAATGCCGCCCGCCGCGCCAGCAGCGAGCCTTCGCGCAACAGGCCGCCGGTCTTCTCGGTGAAGCCAGGAAAGAAGAACACCTTGCGCAAGCCATTGGTCTGGGGCGACGGCAACCCGTGGCAACCCTCGACCCAGTCCTCGGCGCTGAGGTATTCCAGATTCAGCCACAGCGGCGGCACAGGCCGGGCGCGCATGGCGTCGATGTAGGCGGCCGGCAGTTGGCAGGCAAAGGCGCCGATCACCACGTCGGCGGGCGTGGCCGCCTGCCAGGGCGCAGGCCACCGACGCACCTCGACGCCCTGTTGCCACTGTTGCGCGGCTTGGACATCGGCCTGCGGGCACAGGCGCACGAAGGCCGCAAGGTCGTCCACCCACAAGCGCACGGCCAGGTCGTGCTCGGCCACCAGCTGCCGCGCCAGGCGCCAGGTCACGCCGATGTCGCCATAGTTGTCGACGACAGAGCAGAAGATATCCCAGGTGGTTTTCATGCCAAGCCCTCGCGCCACACCCAAAAACCGCCGATTCTGCGGATAAACGCTCGTTGACGAAAGCGCCGGGGCCGAAAAAAACCGCCACCCATGCGACAATGGCGCCCTGCTCTGCCAAGGAGGCCACGCCATGCCCCGCCAACGTCCACTGAAGATTGCCTTCAAGCCCCTGCAGCTGATCCTCTGCGTGGCCCTGGGCCTCTGGCTCGGCGCCGTGGCCATCGCCTTGAGCCTTTGGCTGGCCTGGCGCCTGTGGCCCGAGCAAGTACGGCCAGTGGCCCAGGCCGTTGTCCCGTCCGCCAGCATGCCCGCGCCAGCGCCCGACGCCCAGGCCGAGATGTTCGACCGCTACAATGCCATCCTGCAACAGCAACAAGACCAGCAGGCCGCCGAAGCCGCCCAGCGCAACCCGCGCAACCTCGGCAACCCCACGTGTCAGTTCTGGCTGCAGCAGAACCGCAATGCGCCGACTGACAAGAGCCAGGCCAACGTCCTCGAGTACTGTTACCGACCATGAACAAGGCCGAGCTGCTGCAGCGTATCGTCCAGACCCTCGAACACGATGTCGAAGTGCTTCGCCGTGCCGCCCAGACTGCCTACGAGACGGCCACCGCCGAAGAAAACATCGCCGAGAACAAATACGACACCCTGGGCCTTGAGGCCTCCTACCTCGCCACCGGCCAGGCGCGCCGCGCCGCGGAAATTCGCCAGGCGCTGCTGGCGTACCAGCAGTTGCGGGTGCGTGACTATGATCCGGCGCGGGGCATCCAGGTCAGCAACCTGGTGACCCTTGAGGACCCGCACGGTCGCCAGCGCCTGCTGTTCCTCGGCCCCGAAGCTGCCGGCCTGAAGATTGGCGAAGGCGATCGGCAGGTCACCGTCATCACGCCACGCTCACCGCTGGGCCAGCAGTTGCTGGGCAAGGTCCAGGACGATGACGTCAGCCTGGTGTTGGCTGGGGTGATGCAGGTGCAGGTGGTGGTTGCCGTGGTGTGAACGTCACTACAGGGATTGGCGCCCTGCCTGCGCTTTACCGATTCTATCGACCACTATTTGCCTGACGAGACATCCATGCCTACCCCGCCCTTGAGCCGTGCTCTGATCCTGCTGATGGCCACCGCCACCGGCCTGGCCGTGGCCAGTAATTACTACGCGCAACCCTTGCTGCACAGCATCGCCGAATACTTCGGCCTGAGCACGGCCACTGCCGGCAGTATCGTCATCGCCGCGCAGTTGAGCTACGGCGCCGGCCTGTTGCTGCTGGCGCCGCTGGGCGATCTGTTCGAGCAACGCCGGTTGATCGTCAGCATGACCGCCATCGCCACGCTGGGGCTGCTGATCAGCGCCGTCTCTCCCAGCCTGCCCTGGCTGTTGCTGGGCACGGTGCTGACCGGGTTGTTCTCGGTGGTGGCGCAGATACTGGTGCCCATGGCCGCGGCGCTCAGCGCACCGGACCAGCGCGGCCGCGCCGTCGGCACGCTGATGAGCGGCCTGCTGCTGGGGATCCTGCTGGCGCGGACTGCCGCAGGCTTCATGGCCGAACTGGGCGGCTGGCGCAGTATCTACCTGCTGGCCGCAGCGTTGATGGCCCTTTGCGCCATCGCCCTGTACCGCAGCCTGCCAGAGCACCGCCAGCACGCCGGACTGAAGTACCCGGCGCTGATTGGCTCGGTGTTCCGGCTGTTCGTCCAGGAGCCGGTGCTGCGCCTGCGCTCGCTACTGGGGCTGTTGGCGTTCAGTCTGTTTGGGTTGTTCTGGACGCCGCTGGCGTTTCTTCTCGCCCGCGAGCCGTACCAGTATTCCGATGCAGTGATCGGCCTGTTCGGCCTGGCCGGTGCCGCGGGCGCGCTCTCGGCCAATTGGGCCGGGCGCCTGGCCGACCGCGGCAAGGGTTCGCTGGGGACCAGTGTCGGCCTGGTGGCCCTGCTGTTGTCCTGGGTGCCGCTGGGCTTCGCGCAGCATTCGCTGGTGGCACTGCTGGTCGGCGTGCTGCTGCTCGACCTGGCAGTGCAGCTGGTCCACGTCAGCAACCAGAACGCGGTGATCGCCCTGCGTCCGGAGGCACGCACTCGCCTCAATGCCGGCTACATCACCTGCTACTTCATCGGCGGCGCCCTGGGCTCGTTGCTCGGTACCCAGCTGTTCCAGCATCACGGCTGGCCGGGCATCGTCACCGCCGGCCTGGTGATCGGTGCGGTGGCGCTGCTGGTGTGGGGCTTGGCCGAACGCAAGCGGCTGGCGTCCGTTCAAGGCGCTTCTGCATGACCCCGCCCCGCCCCCGCCTGCCCCTGAACCTGCTCGGCCTGAGCCTGGCCCTGCACGGCACCCATGGTCTGGCCCAAGGCGCCGTTACCCTCGACCCATTGCAGGTATCGGAGGTCTATGGCGATGACGGCTACCAAGTGCGCCAGGCCAGCGTCGGCGGATTGCAGCCGGCGCCGTTGCTCGATACCCCGGCATCGATCAGCGTGTTCAGCGAGCAACTGCTGCAGGACCGCCAGGTGCGCCAGCTCAGCGAAGTGCTGCAGAGCGATGCCTCGGTGGGCGAGAGCTATGCCCCGATCGGCTACTACGAGAACGTCAATGTGCGCGGCTTCGAACTCAATGCCGCCAACAGCTACAAGGTCAATGGCCAGACCATCGCCGGCGAACAGAACGTGGCGCTGGAGAACAAGCAGCAGGTGGAGCTGCTCAAGGGTTTGTCCGGGCTGCAGAGCGGCGTTGCCGAACCTGGAGGCCTGGTCAACTACGTGACCAAACGTCCCGAAGACGTGCGCAGCCTGAGCGTCGCGAGCAACGCCCAGGGCGAGCGCTACGTCGCCGCCGACCTGGGCGGCTGGTTCGGCAGCGAGCGCCAGTTCGGCCTGCGCGCCAACCTGGCTCATGAAGCTATCCGCAGCTACGTCGAGCACGCCGATGGCAAGCGCGACTTCGCCTCCCTGGCTTTCGACTGGCAGATCAACCCCGATGCCAGCCTGCAACTGGACGTCGAGTACCAGCAGCGCGAGCAGCGCTCGGTGCCCGGCTACCAGCTGCTCGGCGGCACCGCCCTGCCCCATGGGGCCGATCCCGAGGACCGCCTGGCCTACCAGCCCTGGGCCAAGCCGGTGCAGATCGATTCGCTGAACCTGGGCGGGCGCTTCGAGTACCGCTTCAGCGACGCCTGGACCGGGGGCCTTAGCGCATCGCGCAGCAAGGTGGTGATCGATGACTACAGTGCATTCGCCTGGGGCTGCTATGGCGCGGCCAGTTGCGCCGACGCCGCGGTACCGAACTACTTCAGCCCGCAAGGCGACTATGACATCTATGACTTCCGCAGCCCCGATGACACCCGCCGCGTCGACGAGACCCAGGCGAGCCTGAACGGCCGCTTCGACGCCCTTGGCCTGGGTCATGACCTGACGGTCGGCGCCAGTGCCCAACGGCGCACGCTCGACCAGCGGCCCTACTACAACGAGTGGGTAGGCAGTGGCAACATCGACGCCGATGCTCCGGTGGTAGCGCCGTCCGAGCGCGGCGTCGGTGCCAGCACCCGCCGCCTCGACAGCCGCCAGTACGGCCTGTTCATCAGTGATCGCGTCAGCTTCAACGAGCGTTGGCAGACGGTTATCGGCGCCCGTGAAGTGCGTCTGGACGAAAAGACCTGGGACGAGACCGGCACCGCTGGCCGCCATACCCGCGATTACCAGTTGCTGCCCAACGCCGCACTGATCTACAAGCCCCGCCCCGACACCACCCTCTATGCCAGCTACAGCAAAGGTCTCTCGGCGGGCGGCACGGCGCCCTGGTTTGCCAGCAACGCGGCCCAGATCCTCGCCCCGACGCTGTCGCGCCAGCTGGAGCTGGGCATCAAGCGAGACTGGCAGGGCCTGAGCCTGAGCGCAGCGCTGTTCCAGATCCGCCAGGCCTATCAATACGCGCGACCGGGTGCAGGCGGCAGCTTGACCTACGTACAGCAAGGCCAGCAGAAGAACACCGGGCTCGAGCTCGGCGCCAGCGGCTGGGTGACCTCGCGGCTGCAGGTCCAGGCCAGTGCCGCGGCCCTTCGTGCACGGGTCAAGGGCAGCGGCACACCTGCCTATGAAGGTCACCAGGCGCTCAACGTGCCGAACTTCAGGGCCGCCGTGCAGGCCGACTACAGCCTGCCGATCCCAGGCCTGGCCCTGCTCGGCGGCGCCCGCTACAGCGCCAGCAAGTATGCCGACCAGGCAGGGGGCGTGCAGGCTGGCGGCTATACCGTGTTCGATCTCGGCAGCCGCTACCGCACGCGTATCGCCGGTTACGACACGGTGCTGCGCCTGACCGTCGACAACGTGTTCGACAAGCGTTACTGGCGGGATGTGGGGGAATACCTGGGTGACAACTACCTGTTCCAGGGCGCACCGCGCACGGCACGGTTGTCGGCTTCGGTGAGTTTCTGAAGCAGGGCTGAATGCTGGGTGTAGCGGCGAATGTGCCTGCCATGCACCGAGGGTGTCCAGGGCGCTGCGCGCCCGTAAATCCGGCTACCGTGATCTGTCTGATGCGGCGCGGTAGCAGGATTTACGACCGCTGCGCGGCCGATCGCGGCACAAGGCCGCTCCCACATCTATGGTGGACTGGCGCCGCGCTTGCAGGCCTTGTTCTCTGCGCGACAGCGCAGCCCAGCGGGCTGGGCGGGCCCTCATAGAACAAACGCTAACGCTTTGATTTAGCTGACCTACAGCATCTTTTTGCAGAGGCAGTATTTTCAGCCGCACAACAAAAACCCCCGTACCTTTCAGTACGGGGGTTCTGTTGGAATGTGGCGGTGAAGAAGGGATTCGAACCCTTGATACAGTTTCCTGTATACACACTTTCCAGGCGTGCTCCTTCAGCCACTCGGACACTTCACCGGATCTCTTCAAGCTATTCAGCCTGTCGAGGCGCGCTAATGTAGTCGAAAGCTTTTCATATGGCAAAGGTTTTTTTCAGAATTTTCATGCGCTTAAGCCAATACGGCAAAAACACCCCGCACACAAGGCGATGCTGCCAATCGATCCCGCGCTTGTGCAGCAGCCAGCACCCGGCCCCCGCCACGCAAGGCATGGCGGCCGATGGCTGACCGGCCAGTCAGCCTTGGTGCTTTACCTGGCGGCGAGGCCTCAGTAACGTCAGCACCACGCCACCTAAAGGACTCTGTCATGAGCGAGCTCATTACCTATCACGCCGAAGACGGCATCGCCACCCTGACCTTGAACAACGGCAAGGTCAACGCCATCTCGCCGGACGTCATCACCGCGTTCAACGCTGCCCTCGACCGCGCCGAGCAGGACCGCGCGGTGGTGATCATCACCGGTCAACCCGGCATTCTCTCCGGTGGCTACGACCTCAAGGTGATGACCTCCGGTCCAAGGGAAGCGGTCAGCCTGGTCACCGCCGGCTCAACCCTGGCCCGACGCCTGCTCTCGCACCCCTTCCCGGTGATAGTGGCCTGCCCCGGCAATGCCGTGGCCAAAGGGGCCTTCCTGCTGCTGTCGTCCGATTACAGCATTGGTGTCGATGGCCCCTACAAGATCTGCCTGAACGAAGTGCAGATCGGCATGACCATGCACCACGCCGGCATCGAACTGGCCCGCGACCGCCTGCGCCGCTCGGCCTTCCACCGCTCAGTCATCAATGCCGAAATCTTCGACCCGCAAGGTGCCCTCGACGCCGGCTTCCTCGACAAGGTGGTCCCGGCCGAGCAACTGCAGGAGACAGCCCTGGCCACCGCGCGAGAGCTGAAGAAAATCAACATGCTCGCCCACAAGAACACCAAGCTCAAGGTGCGCAAGGCGCTGCTGGACAACCTGGACGAGGCGATCCGCCGCGATCAGGAACACCTGGCCTGAACTTCCCCCGGCTCCCAGGCCCTTTCCCACGGGCCTGGACTGCTTCCCAGCGTTGCCCCCTTGAGTGCACAGCCGTACACTGCGCCGCGACTGTCTGGTGTGAGCCGTATCATGCTTTACCTGATTCGCATGCTGCTTTTGGGGCTGCATTTTTCATTGGTCGGCGTGCTGGGCCTGGTGCTCGGCCTGCTGCGCCCTTTCAATCCGGATAACAGCCGTCTCTTCGCCCGTCTCTACAGTTTGCCGGCGACCTGGCTGTTGCGCCTGCAGGTCAAGGCCGAGGTCGGCCCGTTATCAGACCAGCCGCCAGGCTGCGTGATCGTTGCCAATCACCAATCCAACTTCGACCTGTTCGTGCTAGGCCATGTGGTACCGCGGCGCACCGTGGCCATCGGCAAGAAAAGCCTGGGCTGGATCCCGCTCTTCGGCCAGCTGTTCTGGCTTGGCGGCAACGTGCTGGTCGACCGCACCAATGCCTACCAGGCGCGCCGGGCGCTACAGACCACCACGCGGATCCTGCGCGACGACACCTCGATCTGGATCTTTCCCGAAGGCACGCGCAATCCCGGCGAACAGCTGCTGGCCTTCAAGAAAGGCGCCTTTCACATGGCCATCGAGGCGGGCGTGCCCATCGTGCCGGTGTGCGTCAGCCGCTACGCCCACCGCCTGAGCCTGAACAGCTGGCGCCGCCGCCAGGTGATCGTCCGCTCATTGCCACCGATTGCCACCGCCGGGCTGAGCCAGCAGGACATTCCCGCGCTGGTCGAACAGTGCCGCACGCAGATGCAACACTGCATCGAGCGCATGGAAAACGAGCTGACGCGCGCCTGAGCGGTTGCTCTCTACCGCCACACAGACCAAGCTGTGGGGCGTGAGCAACCGAAGAAGCGAACTACCATGGGTCGAGTCGTGGCAGCGGCGGTGTACAGCGCCGGTAGAAAGGTCACCAACATCAGCATCGACGAAGGCAGCGAGTGGGCTCGCAAGCCGGGGCACTTCGTCTGGATCGGCCTGGAAGAGCCCAACGCCGAGGAGTTGTCCAGCCTGCAACGCCAGTTCAACCTGCACGAGCTGGCGATCGAAGACGCATTGGAGAAGCACAGCCGGCCAAAGCTTGAAACCTTCGGCGACGCGCTGTTCATCGTCACTTATTCGCCGGTGCGCCATGAAGGCCGGCTGGAATTCATCGAGACGCACATCTTCGCCGGTAACGGCTACATCATCACCTGCCGCAATGGCCACTCCAAATCCTATGCCCTGGTGCGCCAGCGCTGCGAGGCTCGTCCGCTGCTGCTCGAACACGGTGAGGATTTCGTGTTGTACGCCCTGCTCGACTTCGTCACCGAGAACTATCAACCGGTAAGCGAAGCCATTCACGACGAGATCGAGGCATTGGAGAGGAGCGTGCTCAGCGCCTCGCTGACGGAGGAGGATGTCCAGCACCTGCACAGCCTGCGTCGCGATATCCTGCGCCTGCGCCGCTACGTGGCGCCCATGGTGGAAATCAGCGAAGAATTGCAGCGCCTGAGCTTCCCCTTCATCGACAAGAACATGCGCCCATATTTTCGCGATGTGCAGATCCACGTTACCCGACAGATGGAGGACCTGGCCAGCATCCGCGACATTGCCAGCCAGACCATCGAGATCGGCATGTTGCTGGAGTCGTCCCGACAAAGCATCCTGCAGCGCAAATTCGCGGCGTGGGCGGCGATTCTTGCCTTTCCGACCGCGGTGGCGGGGATCTACGGAATGAATTTCCAGAACATGCCGGAGCTGGAATGGCACTACGGGTATTACGCCGTGCTCGGGGTGATTGCCACCGGATGCACGGCGCTGTTTGTCAGTTTCAAGCGTTCGGGGTGGCTTTAGGGTTTCCGGGGCTGCTACGCAGCCCACTCAAGGACGACGCCCCATCGCTCGCAACGCAACGCCCACGCGGCTATGCACTCAGGCGACGTTTGCCTTCGCCGAGTGCCCGACAAACCGCATCATCCATTCCCCCACCAGATCCCCCTGATGCCCCTGCTCAAGACTCGCCAGGGCGTTCTGGTACACCTGGTCCCCCAGATACTCGTGCCGTGCATCGAGCAACGCGCGCGAATAGTCGTGGACGAACTCCGGATGGCCCTGGAAACACAGCACCTGATCGCGGATGTGATAGGCCGCGAAGGGGCAGAAATCACTGGAGGCGATCACCGTGGCCTCTTCGGGCAGTGCGGTGACCTGATCCTGATGGCTGATCAACAGGGTCAGTTCGGCCACGTTCGGGTCCATCCAGGGCGCGTGCGCCGCCAGTCGGTAACGGTGGATGCCCACGCCCCAGCCCTGGCTGGCGCGCTCAGCCTTGCCGCCGAGCAGCAGTGCCAGCAATTGGTGACCAAAACACACGCCCAGTAGCTTGTCACCGCGCTCGAAGCGGGTCAGCAGATAGGCCTTGAGGGTCTCGATCCAGGGATCGGAACCGAACGAATCGGCCTTGCTGCCAGTCACTAAATAGGCATCGAAGACTTCCTGTTCATCCGGGTATTCGCCATTCATCACGTTGTACACGCGAAACTCGGCAGCGATGGGCTGGCGGGAGAACAACTGTTCGAACATCCTTCCATAGCCCTGGTACTGCTCGGCGAGCTCCGGTCGCAGGACATCGGTTTCCAGGATGCAGATGCGTAACGACATAGGGATAGTCCTGAACGACATTGACGGGATTACCTTGTAAAGCCTGCCGCGAAAGGGCCATACACGCAAGTGGCGTGCGCTGACGAACGGTCGCCAAGGGTACATTGGCGCCCGGGATGGGCGCGCCCCTCTAGCTGGAGGGATCGTTGAGCTATGGCTCATTGCCTCATAACCGTCAGCGTTTTCGAAAGCCGTATTAAGAACAAAGAGTTCTCAAACATGGATAACGTTCACCCTACTGTTGGTTGTATATCCACACTTACGAGGCTGCAGGGCAGGCGTGCGCGAGCGCCGTTGCGATCGACCCGCATCACGACAAGGAAGCCAACGGGCATTCAGGAATAACAACAAGAAGGCGGTCAGCCATGTTCAAACATCCCAAATTTCGTCAGGCCGGGCTCATTCTATTTGCCACGACGCTGCTGCTGATTCTACCGAACCTCACGCGCCTGTTCGGTTGAAGCGCCTGTGGCACAGTCAGGCCGCACACCGGTAATCTGCCGACCCTGATGGTTGGAGATTACCCATGCGCCACGGCTTCATTCTGCTGCTCACCTCGCTTTGCCTGCCCGCATTCGCGGCGCAGCTGACCCTTGAACTGGGTGATAGCAACCGCCAATGGCAGACCGAGGCATTGCTCACGCACCCGCAGGCCCAGAACATTCGTATCGAGCAGGACGTGACCTACAAGCGGCCCATGCACTACCGCGCCGTGCCGCTGGCCGTCCTGCTCGAAGGCGTACGCACCAGCGATCACCTGCAGGCCGTGGCGCTGGATGGCTTTGCCGCCGAGATGCCCGCCGGCCCGTTGCTGCGCGAAGGCCCCGCGCGTGCCTGGCTGGCCATCGAAGATCCTGCCCATCCCTGGCCGACGCTGGGCAAGGACAAACCTGGTGCTGGGCCCTTCTACCTGGTCTGGACCGACCCAGAAACCAGCCATATCCGCCCCGAACAATGGCCCTTCCAAGTCACCAGGATTCGGCGCCTGCCGGCGCTGGCCGAACGTTTTCCAGCCTTGCTGCCAGCGTCGCACCTGGCCGAGCACGACCCGATCCGCCAAGGCTTTGCGCTGTTCCAGCAGAACTGCCTGGCCTGCCATCGCCTCAACGGCGCTGGCGACGCGCAGTTTGGGCCGGACCTGAACCTGCCTCATAATCCTACCGAGTATTTCCAGCCGGGCTTTTTGCGGCGCTTTATTCGCGATCCGCAGAGCCTGCGGCAGTGGCCGCAGGCGAAGATGCCGGGATTTGCGCCAAGTGTGCTGAGCGAGCAAGAGCTCGATGCCTTGCTCGCCTACCTGGCGCATATGGCCACACGCAAACCCTGAGTGCGTCAGGCGACCAGCCGGTCTTGCTTGACGCCCCATCCCTCGACCTCGCCACCGAGGGGTTCGATCACGGCCTCGAATGCCTGCTCGAACGCCCCGATGCCGCCATAGGTGGCGTACATTACCTTGCTCAACTCCAGGTGCCAGGCGCCGTCGTCGAGCCTGCTTACCCAGGCTTTGAGCGACTCACCGCGGAACTGCCCCGCCGCTTCGCGGGCTCCGGCCTCATCAGGGAAGACTGCGTAGAACTCGATCGGATGGATACGGGTGAAATCGAAACCGCCAGCTTTCATCTGGCGAAGGACACTGCTGCTGATGTCGTCGTTCTGGCTGCTCATGATTCGTCCTCCGGCATAACGATGGATAGACTTTTCGGTGCAACGCACCTACCGGGCACGACGGACGTGCCAGGCAACTCGAGCTGATGCAAGACGCGATGGAAAGGCGCGCGGCCCGCAGAAAAGACCGACGCTGGGGTTGAGGTTAGCGTCTGCACAAAGCCTGCGCCAGCAGGCGCGCGTTCAAGGCATTTCGCGAATGGACGTGATGGACACGCCGTTCTGCTCCTTGAGCCAGCGCGCGGTGGGAGATTGGGTACGATCCTGGAAATCGTTGAGGTCCAGCTCATCCATGACCGGAAAAAGCTGCGAACGGATCGCGCGCGCTGCTTCTTCTTCGCTCGGCACTTGCTCCGAGGAAATCAACAGCGAGGTTGGCTCGCCTTTCTGGTCAGCAAAGATGACTTCCCACTCTTTCATTGAATCGCCCTCAATCAAAGAACATCAGGTTGAATGACACTGGTTCACGCTTGACCCCTGCCCCAAGGTGAATGTTCAGAGAGAGTTGCCACGCGGACATAAAAAAGGGCTCGCCGGTCACCCGGCGAGCCCCCGTCATACGGCGGCTTGGCTTATTCAGGCATGCCGTGAACGACACCGGCGGTGTTGTCCAGCAGGCTCTTGGTCGCCGTCTGGATGTACGCCTCGAGCTTGTGCAGCAGCTCGGGCTGGTCGGGGCTTTCGATCAGCTCGGCCTTGAACTCGCGACCCAGCTGGTAGCGGTACAGGCGCGGGGTCATGTCCTTGGACTCGATCAGGATACGGTCGCCCTGGACCAGGCCGACAATCTGCTCGCTGCCCGAGGGCTTGATCATGCCAACGCCCGGGTCACCGGCCGGCAGGTTGAGCAGGTCGCGGCCCCAGCACTGATGGCGGGTCTCGCCGCCCAGGCGACCCATGATGGTCGGAACGATATCGACCTGGGTACCGACCGTGTGGCTCAGCGCACCGAACTTCTGCTGGATGCCCGGGGCAATCAGCAGCAGCGGGACGTTGAAGCGGCCGAGGTCGAGCTCGGTGACCTGCTGGTGGTTGCCAAAGCCATGGTCGCCAACGATCACGAACAGGGTCTCGTTGAAGTACGGCTGCTGGCGCGCCTGCTCGAAGAACTTGCCCAGCGCCCAGTCGGAGTAGCGCATGGCGGTGAGGTGCTCGTCGAGGCGACCCTGGCCGGTAACGGGCTCTACCGGCAGATCCTTGGGCAGGGCATAGGGGGTGTGATTGGAGAGCGTCTGCAGCAGGGCGTAGAACGGTTTCTTGCCGTCTTTTTTCGCCAGCTCCTGCGCCGCGCGATCGAACATGTCCTGGTCGGACACGCCCCAGGTCGGATCGGAGAACACCGGATTGACGAAATCGTTGCGGCCAATGAAGGTGGTCATGCCCTGGTTGCCGAAGAACCCGGACTGGTTGTCCCAGGCGAAGTCGCCGTTGTAGACATAAACATCATCGTAGTCGCGGGCGCTGAGCAACGCTGGCAGGCCGGACAGCTTATGGCCGCCCTCTGGCGCCTGCATCAGGTACTCGAAGCCCGGCAGGTTGGGGAAGCAAGCCATGGTGGCGAACATGCCCTGGTGGGTATGGGTGCCGTTGGAGAAGAAGCGGTCGAACAGCAGACCTTCCTTGGCCAGTTGGTCGAAGTAAGGGGTGATGTTGTCCTGGCTGCCCAGGGCGCCGACCGAGTGACCGGCGAAGCTCTCCATGAGGATCACCACGACGTTCTTGATCGGCAGGCTATGGTCGGCCGGTGGCGCGAAGTCGCGGCGGATCGCCGCGCTGTCGGCGTCGACCAGCGTGTCGTTGGCGGTCAGCAGCAACTCGCGCACGCTCTGCTGGGCTACTGCCGGGTCGAGGGTCGACTTCCAGATGTTGGCGCGGTCTTCGCCGAAGCGGCTCTTGGCGGCGTCGATCAGGGTCAGGGTGCCGTTGAGGCCCAGCTGGTTGACGAAGTTCGAGTCGGTGGTGAAGGCATCCCCCCAACGCATCGGCGGGCCCTGGCGCAGGGTGCCACGGGCGGCGACCACGGCCACCAGCAGGATGACCATGAACACCGCCAGGCGGTTGTACCAAGGGGTAGCGCCGACGCCAGCGGCGTTCGTGCCGCGGGTCAGGCGGTCGATGCCCTTGAACACCAGGCTCAGCAGCCAGGTACCGAAGACCCAGGCCAGCAGGTAGCGGACCACCGGGAAGCCATACCAGAGCATGCTCAGCACGGTCTTGGGGTCTTCCTTGACGTACTGGAAGACCAGACCATTGAGGCGCTGGTGGAACTCGCGGTAGAAGTCCAGTTCCATCATGCTCAGGAACATCACCAGGCTCGAGGTGAGGGTCAGCCACAGGCGGAACACGCCCCGCGCCGCCATTGCCCGCGGCACCAGCACCGCCAGCAGCAGCGGAATGCTGAGGTAGACCACCACGCGCAGGTCGAAGCGCAGGCCGGTGAGGAAGCCCTCGGCGACGGTGGCGTACGGCGTATCGCCGATCATGTCGCTGTTGTAGATCAGCAGGGCCAGGCGCACCAGGCTGAGCATCAGCATGATCACCAGGGCGCACAGCAAGGTGTAGGCCAGGTGAGATTTGAGGGTTGGAGAGAACGGGCGCGGCACGCCCCGTTGCTTCAAGGCATCCGTGTAGGCCATGAATGGGTAGATCCTAGGATTCGGGTTTGCGAGAGGACGCTATCGGCCAACGGCGTAATGTGCCTGAAGTGTCGGGACTTGGCACCACAATTAGGCGAACGCAGCATTGCGCGGCGCGGATTGTCCGAGATTGGGTGTGAAAATTTTGTCGACCAACGGTTGGGCGCGGGTTTACCGGCCGTCGGTCTGTTAGGACCCTGTAGGAGATGGCCCTGCCCGCTGCTAGAACCGCACATTCCCCCGCGGGCCTGCAATCGCCCAGATGATCAGCCCGATGACCGGCAACACCAGAATCAACAGGACCCACAGGATCTTGCGACCCACAGTGGTGCCGCTTTTGAGAACGTTAAGGATGGCCCAGATGTCCAACGCAAGGATGATCAGGCCGACCAGGCCATTGAAAGTGGAACCCATGCTGCCGCTCCCGCATGTCCTATATGCTCCAGAGCATAGCGTGCTATAGCGACCATAGAGGGAATCTTGGCTGCCCGGTCAGCGGGATGGATACACTGCAAACATGCCACAGTCGACGAGGTTCGCATGCCCCCTGCCAACACACAAAGCGCCACCCCCTCTTCATCCTCCTCATTCTGGGGCGCATGGTGGCAGCACGCCTTGAGCACGCCCTGGGTCAGCGCCGGCCTGGGGCTGAGCCTGGTGGTGATCGTCGTGCTGCTGCTGGCGAGCATGTGGAATGCGGTCAACGGCGACCACGCGCAGAACCTGCACCTGGCCATGCTCGGCGGCCTGGCGGGGTTTTCTGCCACGGCGTTGGGCGCGGTGCTGGCGGTGGTGCTGCGTGATGTCAGTGCGCGCAGCCAGGACGTGATGCTCGGCTTCGCCGCCGGGATGATGCTGGCCGCCAGTTCCTTCTCGCTGATCCTTCCCGGGCTGGACGCAGCGCGCGAAATCACCGGCAACGGACCGACCGCCGCCCTGATCGTGGTGCTTGGCATGGGCCTGGGCGTCTTGCTGATGCTTGGCCTGGACCGGGTCATCCCCCACGAACACGAAAGCACTGGCCCATGCGGCCCCGAGGCCGAACGGATCAACCGGGTCTGGCTGTTCGTGCTGGCGATCACCCTGCACAACCTGCCCGAGGGCATGGCGATCGGCGTGAGCTTCACCAATGGCGACATGAGCATCGGCCTGCCGCTGACCAGCGCCATCGCCATCCAGGACATCCCCGAAGGCCTGGCAGTTGCCCTGGCGCTGCGGGCCACGGGCTTGTCGAACCTGAAGGCGGCGCTGGTGGCGATCGGCTCAGGGCTGATGGAACCGCTGGGCGCGGTCATCGGCTTGGGCATCTCCACTGGCTTCGCCCTGGCCTACCCAGTGAGCATGGGCCTGGCAGCCGGGGCAATGATCTTCGTGGTGTCCCACGAGGTGATTCCCGAAACCCACCGCAACGGCCACCAGACCGCCGCTACCCTCGGCCTGATGGGCGGCTTTGGGGTGATGATGTTCCTCGACACCGCACTCGGCTAGACGTGCACGGCAACCCGCAGCGCTTCCAGGGCGGGCGCTGCGGCGATGCCCACTTCGGCACTCAGCGCCAGCACCCGCGCCAGGTCGTTCTGGCTGACCATCACCATCTGCAACTCGTCGTCGAGCAACTGGCTGAAGTTCACCAGCACATACCCCCCCGCCTCTTTATTCAGTGCGCTCATCTGCACCTGGATACGGTTCAGCGCAGTCAGCGGTTCGGTCTTGGCCAGCTGCTTGGCCTTGAGGGTGAAGGGAATGCTCTTGTCGAAGGAAGACGTGATCTGCTCGAACAGCGCCTGATAGCTGTCAGCCTGGAACAGTACGGTATCCGGCAGGCTACCGACCACGACCCATTCACCCAGCGGAATCGGGAAGCTGTCGTCGTAGTTGATGTCAGGGTTGGCGGCGAGGAAGCCGGCCGGGTCGGCGTAGGCCTGCGCCGCTTCCGTGGCGACGCGCTCGATGTCCTCTTCGCGCATGCAGCCGGCACCGATGAGGCCAATGAGTTCGAGCAACTGGTTTTTCATGAAAGGGCCCTGCGGCGGTAAAAAAGTCGCCAAGGATAGCCGCAAAAGCCCTGCAGCGGTTAGCCGACCAGCGCCTGGAGCTTGGCGGCGGCATCGCTGGCGCCCATGGTCCTGGCCGCGTCCAGGGCGTTGGCGCCCCGCGCGTCGAGATGCCTGGGATCGGCACCGTGCTCGAGCAGATAGTCGAGAATGTCCAAACGGTTGAACATGGCCGCCAGCATCAACGCTGTGCGCCCATCCGCCGCGGCGGCGTCGACGTCCACGCCGTGCTTGAGCAATAGCTGGATCATCGGCAGGTCGCCCTTGAACGCCGCACCAGCAATCGGCAACTGGCCATTGTCGTTGGCCAGCAGTGGATCGGCGCCGTGCTCGAGCAGCACACTCACGGCGTCATGATGGCCGTGGTAGCTGGCGAGCATCAGCAAGGTATCGCCCTTGTGATTGCGCAGGTTGGGGGTCAGGCCGCTTTCCAGCAGCCGCCCGAGCATCTGGGCATCACCACGCCGGGCGCGATCGAAAACCTCATCGGCAAAAGCCGCGGCTTCATCTTCAGTCATGGGTGCGGGTTGACGTTGGTCGGACATCGGGAACCTCCTGGCAAGTGGGTACGCCCAAGTCTTAGTCAGGCACCGTGCGCGGGTCAAAGGTTCAGAATCAATGGGCCTGGAAGGCTGCAGCTATGAGCTACGCCAGCTCCACCGTGCAAATTGCACTGTGCAAAATGCACGGCCATGCACAATGCACGGGGCAATGGATTTTTTTCTTACGCAACAGATTGATTTTAAAGGAATTTCTTAAAGCCAAAAGCTGGCACGGTCGCTGCACTCATCAGTTCATGTTCTGCAAACTTACAGTCAGGAGCTGATATGGACCTCATTCAGGAAAAATTCGCCTCGGTGTTCTCCGCCTACCAGGTTACTAGCCAGCCGCGTCCGGACGGTGGTGTGCTGCTGACCCTGCGCGCCGCTGATGGCAAGGTGACCCGCCGTGTGTTGTCCTACGTCCAGCTGCACAGCGCCGAGCAGCTGTCCTGGGCGATCAGTGCGATCCGTCGCGACTTGGCCGAACAGGCCAGTGAATTGCCCGTGATCTCGATGTTGCAAAGCCAGCAGCGCTTCGCCCTGCCGACTTACCGTTGAGCGCGGCCCCCGTTCGCGGGGCAAGTCCGTTTCACGAGTGCCGGACTCAATGTGCCGGGTGCTGCGTGGGAGCGGGTTTGCCCCGCGATCTTTGTAGCATGGGTGAGTGTCATGAGCGGCTTGCACGGTCTTTGTCGAGCGGGCGCAGACGTTAGCAATCGTCCAGGCGTGGGAAGCGTTCAGCGATACCCTCACCGGTAAAGCGCCCTACTCCCCCCTGCGCCGTAGTGAACAACCGGATCGCCACGCAACGCGGCTGCTCGCCCAGGTCGAACCAACGCGGGGTGCCGGCAGGCACGACGAGCAAGTCATGCTTATCGCACAATACGACATACACATACTCGCCCAGGCGCAGGCTCAGTTGCCCGCGGCCGGCGACGAACCAGCACAACTCCTGTGCATCCAGAATATGCTCCTGGCCTAGTGCCTGATGCTCGCCTTCATGGCTGAGCACGGCGTGGCTCAGGTAACCGTTGGTGGTCATCAGGGCGTCGACTTGCTCACGATGGGCCGCGATCGCATCGCCCTCGAAAGCGCTGGCCTGCCGACGCTCAAGCCGCACGCCCTGCTCGGCCAGGGTGGCGGCGATGTCATCGTGGTGGGTCAGTACCTTGTTCGGCAGGTCTGGGCTTGAGATCGGGTAAACGCTGAGAAGGCTCATCAGGTAGAGGTCCTGGTTTCTTTCATTCGGGTCGCAATGATAACGGCTGCGAGCAGCGCGGCGACGCTGGCCATACCAAAGGTGAAGGTGGGCCCCAGCAATTTCCAGCTGTAGCCCGAGTACAGGGCACCCAATGCCCCGCCGGTACCGGCCAGCGCCGCATACAGGGCCTGGCCCTGTCCCTGCTGGCGTGCCCCGAAACTGGACTGCACGAAGGCGATGGCCGCGGCATGGAAGCTGCCGAAGGTAGCCGCATGCAGCAACTGGGCGAACAGCAGCACGCCCGGCAGCTCGGCAAAACTGCCCAACAGCAACCAGCGCAGCGCCGCCAACAGGAAACTGGCCAGCAGCACCCGGCGCACCGAGACCTTGGCAAAGATCCGGCTCATGGCCAGGAACATCAGCACCTCGGCCACCACCCCCAGCGCCCAGAGCATACCGATGGTCCCGCGGGCATAGCCCAGGTGCTCCAGGTGCAGGGTCAGGAAGGTGTAGTAAGGCCCATGGCTGAGCTGCATCAGCCCCACGCAGGCATAGAAGGCCGCGACACCGGGCATGGACAACTGCTTGAGAAAGCCGCCGCTGCCAGCGCGCTCGGCCTGTTCCACCGGATGCGCGTTGGGTACCCAGAGGCTGGCGGCGACGATGCCGGCCATGATCACCACCAGCGCCACCGGATAGATATCCAGGCTCAGCCACTCGAACAGCCGCCCCAGGCCGACCACGGTGAGAATGAAGCCGATCGACCCCCAGAGCCGCACCTGGCTGTAGCGTGAAGTCTGCCCGTGCAGGTGCGCGAGGGTGATCACCTCGAACTGCGGCAGTACCGCGTGCCAGAAGAACGCATGCAAGGCCATCACCAAGGCCAGCCAGGCATAGCTCTTGCCGACGAAGATCAACGAGAAGGTCGCCAGGGTGGCCAAGGCCCCGAGGCGAACGATCAGCAGCCGCTGGCCGCTGCGATCCCCGAGCCAGCCCCACAGATTGGGCGCGATGCAACGCATGAGCATGGGGATGGCCACCAGCTCGCCGATGCGCGCCGGGGAAAAGCCCAGGTGGTCGAAGTACAGGGCCAGGAACGGCGCCGTGGCGCCGAGCAAGGCGAAGTAGAACAGGTAGAAGCTGGACAGTCGCCAGTAAGGGATCGGCGCCACGGCTCAGCGAGCCGTAGCGCGAATGCTGGCGGACCGGATCAACGTTGACCCAGTACCGGCGTACCGACGCGCACGTCGGCGTTCTGCGCACGGTGGCGCAGCAAGTGGTCCATCAGCACGATGGCCATCATCGCCTCGGCGATCGGCGTGGCGCGGATGCCCACGCACGGGTCGTGACGGCCTTTGGTGATCACCTCGACCGGGTTGCCTTCGACGTCGATCGAGCGACCCGGGGTGGTGATGCTCGAGGTCGGCTTGAGCGCCAGGTGCGCAACGATCGGCTGGCCGGAAGAAATGCCGCCGAGGATGCCGCCGGCGTTGTTGCTGAGGAAGCCTTCCGGGGTGAGCTCGTCACGGTGCTCCGTGCCACGCTGGGCGACGCTGGCGAAACCGGCGCCGATCTCCACGCCCTTGACGGCGTTGATGCTCATCAGCGCATGGGCGAGCTCCGCATCCAAGCGGTCGAAGATCGGCTCGCCCAGGCCAGGCATGACGCCTTCGGCGACCACGGTGATCTTCGCGCCGACCGAATCCTGGTCACGGCGCAGCTGATCCATGTAGGCCTCGAGCTCCGGCACCTTGTCCGGGTCGGGGCTGAAGAAGGCGTTGTCTTCTACCGAGTCCCAGGTCTTGAACGGGATCTGGATCGGCCCGAGCTGGCTCATGTAGCCGCGCACGACGATGCCCTGGGTGGCCAGGAACTTCTTGGCGATGGCACCAGCGGCCACGCGCATGGCGGTTTCCCGCGCCGAGCTGCGGCCACCGCCGCGGTAGTCGCGGGTGCCGTACTTGTGGTGGTAGGTGTAATCGGCGTGGGCCGGGCGGAACAGGTCCTTGATCGCCGAATAGTCCTTGGACTTCTGGTCGGTGTTGCGGATCAGCAGACCGATCGAGCAGCCCGTGGTGCGGCCTTCGAATACGCCGGAAAGGATCTCGACCTCATCCGCTTCCTGGCGCTGGGTGGTATGCCGGCTGGTGCCCGGCTTGCGCCGATCGAGATCGTGCTGCAGGTCGGCCAGGGAAATCTCCAGGCCCGGTGGGCAACCATCGACAATGGCGACCAACGCCGGGCCATGGCTTTCGCCAGCGGTGGTGACAGTGAACAGCTTGCCGTAGGTATTGCCGGACATGCAGGACGCTCCGCGAATCAGCCTGATTTGAACAAGGCGGGCAGTATACGTAATGCGAGGGAGGTAAGACAAAAAACCCGCCATGGTTGGGCGTGTAGGCGCTGGCTTATCCTGCTCACCGCCCTGAGGCGCTGGCTTATCCTGCTCACCACCCTGAGGCGCTGGCTTATCCTGCTCACCGCCCTGTAGGAGCTGGCTTGTCCTGCGATTGGCCGCGAAGCGGTCGTAGACTCTGCGAACGCAGTCTGCCTGGAACACCGAACATACCGACTTTCCGACCGCTGCATGATCGACCGCGGGCTCGCGAACCTTCTTACACCCGTTCAGTCCAACACGCATTCCCTCCTTGATGGCCCTATGATGCTGCGCTTCATCGCCCTGCTCTTCCTGACCTGTGCAAGCCTTGCCCAAGCTGCCACGCCCACCGTGTTGCAACGCCCGATCAGCCTCGACACTGGCCAGGGCACGCTGCAGGGCAGCCTGTTGTTGCCGCGCGGTGACACGCCGCCGCCGGTGGTGCTGATCATTGCCGGCTCGGGGCCCACCGACCGGGACGGCAATAACCCGGCTGGGGGGCGTATCGACAATCTCAAGCGCCTGGCGCTGCTGCTGGCTCGCCAGCACATCGCCAGCGTGCGCTACGACAAACGCGGGGTGGCGGCGAGCCAGGCGGCGACGCCGGACGAGCGCGACCTCAGTGTCGAGCGCTATGTCGCCGATGCCGTGGCCTGGGGTCAGAAGCTCAAGGCCGACCCGCGCTTCGGCCCGGTGATCCTCCTGGGCCACAGCGAGGGCGCGCTGATCGCCAGCCTGGCCGCCGAGCAGGCCGGCGCCAGTGCCGTGATCACCCTCGCTGGCAGCGGCCGCCCGGTGGATCAGGTGCTGCGCGAGCAACTGGCGCAACGCCTGAGCCCCGCCGACCTGCTCCGCGGCAATGCGTTGCTCGACCGCCTGCAGGCCGGGCAGACCAGCCTCGACGTGCCCGGGCCACTGCGCGAGGTGTTCCGGCCCAGCGTCCAGCCGTACCTGATTTCCCTCTTCCGCCAGGATCCAGCAGGCGCGTTTGCGCAACTCAAGATACCCGCGCTGATCGTCCAGGGTCGCAACGACGTGCAGGTGGAAGTCGAGGATGCCCAGCGCCTGCAGGGCGCCAAGCCGGACGCGGAGCTGGCGCTGATCGACGGCATGAACCACATGCTGCGCATCAGCCCGCGCAACATCAGCCAGCAGCGCGACAGCTACAACAATCCCGAATTGCCCCTGGCAAGTGAGCTAGGCACCAAGATTGTCGATTTTATCAGGCGCCTACCGTCGGCTTGAGCAGTTGGGTTCAGGTCTTTGCCGGTGCTGCCGATAAACCGGTGATGAAGACTTGATCGCTGGGAGTCCAGTGCCAGTCACTCAGCATGTATGTGCCTTGGTTCTTTCGCGGGCAAGCCCGCTCCGACAGTGTTCACGTCAGGTCCTTTCTCGGGCGTGCAGGCGGACCTGTGGGGGCGGGCGTGCCCGCGAAGAGGCCAGTGCAGACGCTGCATGGCTTGACTGACTGGCACTGAATCATGCCCGCTATTGAACAGCCTGCCGCGCACCCGCCCGAGGAACGCCTGATGACCGATGCCACCGCCGCCGAGGCGCCCGAAGCGCCCGACAACCCAGAGATCGCCCCCCTGCCCTGGGCCGACGTTGCGCCTGAACACTTCCAACTGTTGCGCCTGGCGCCCTTGCCCACCGACCGCAGCAGCGGCGCGCGGCCGCTGCGCTTCGTGCAGTTTGGCTACGCCGAACGGCATGACAAGGAACACAGCCTGCTGCGTCTGAAGATCCGCCTGCCAGGACAAAAGGTGCGCAAGGAACAGAACCAACTGGACGTCTGGGTCGACCACATCGAGCAGCGGGTCAGGATCGGCGCCGCCAGCGGCCTGCAACTCGAGCCGCTGAACCGCGGCCTGGGCCGCTTCCTGATCGCCCAGGCGGTGCAATGGGCCCAGCGCAAGTGGTCGCACTACCAGGTCGAAGGCATGGCCCTGCCGAGCAAGGATGCTCTGAACGAAGACACCCGCCTGCGCCGTGACCACGTGCTTGGCAGCCACGGGCTGGTGGTCGAGTATGCCGATGTCCAGCATCTCAAGGCGCAGGTCGATGCGATGCCGGTGAGCCAGCTCAAGGCCGGCTGGAACACCGACAAGGTGCAGCGAGTGGCCATCATCGAAGCCGCCGGCATGCTCCAGCAGGCCGAGCAGAGCCTGCAGGAAAAGGAAGCGCAGCTGCGCGAGCGGGATGAGCGCGTGGCCAAGTATTGCCGTGAAGACAGCGGCTTGCGCTTTACCATCACCTGCCTGGTGGCGTTTGCGGTGTTCCAGGCGGGGTTGCTGATCTGGATCGCGACGCACTGAGCCGCCTGGCTGTCGTCATTCACACCTGGCTTTGAGAGCACCTGGGTTAGTCCAAGGATCGCAGGCTAGGGCCGGCAGATGCCCCAATACTGTGGAGCGGCCTCGCGCCGCGATCGGCCGCGCAGCGGCCGCAACCCTGCAACCGCGCTGCATCAGACAGATCGAGGTGGCTGGCTTACGGCCGCTTCGCAGCCGATCGCGGCACAAGGCGCGCTCCTACAGGCTGATGCCGCGCTTTGCAGGCCTTGTTCTCTGCGCGACAGCGCAGCCCAGCGGGCTGAGTGGGCTCCTACAAGGTTCATAAGCCCGGTATTCCGACCGGCTCCGCCACAGCGCCAGCGTCGACTGCAGATACCCTATACTGCCAAGCGCCCCCAAGATGTGGGAGCGCGCCTTGTGCCGCGATCGGCCGCGCAGCGGCCGTAAATCCGGCTACCGTGATCGGTCTGATGCAGCGCGATTGCAGGGTTGCGCCCGCTGGATGGACTGCTCAGCAGTCCCCAAGCCCCTCAGACTCGCGACGCGAACAACGCCTGATGCTGTCGGCACTGCTCGGCGGTGAGCATGAACACGCCATGCCCGCCGCGCTCGAACTCCAGCCAGGCGAAGTCGACCTCGGGGTATAGCGACTCCACATGCACCTGGCTATTGCCCACTTCGACAATCAGCAACCCCTTCTGGGTCAGGTGGTCAGCGGCTTCGGCGAGCATGCGCCGCACCAGGTCCAGACCGTCTTTGCCACAGGCCAGCCCCAGCTCGGGTTCGTGCTGGTACTCGGCCGGCATGTCGGCGAAATCCTCGGCATCCACGTACGGCGGGTTGGACAGGATCAGGTCAAAGCGCTGCCCCGGCAGGTTGGCGAAGCCATCACCCTGCACGGTGTAGACGCGCTCTTCCAGGCCATGACGCTCGATGTTCTGGTTGGCCACCTCGAGCGCGTCGAACGACAGGTCAGCCAGCACCACCTCGGCCTCGGGGAACACGTCGGCCGCGACGATGCCAATGCACCCTGAGCCTGTGCACAGGTCGAGAATGCGCGCCGGCTCATCAGCCAGCCACGGCTCGAAGCGTTTCTCGATCAGTTCGCCGATAGGCGAGCGTGGCACCAGCACGCGCTCGTCGACCAGGAACGACATGCCGCAGAACCAGGCCTCGCCGATCAGGTAGGCGGTGGGGACGCGGTCTTCGATGCGGCGCTTGAGCAGGTGCTGCAAGCGCACCCGCTCATCGTCCTCGAGCTGGCAGTCCAGGTAGCTGTCGGCGACTTCCCAGGGCAGGTGCACGGCGCCCAGCACCAGCAAGCGCGCCTCGTCCCAGGCATTGTCGGCACCATGGCCGAAAAACAGCTCGTGCTCATGGAAGCGGCTGACCGCCCAACGGATATGGTCGCGCAAGGTGCGCAGGCGAGATGTGATCACGAGAAACTCCTTTGAAGACAGTCCGAAAGTCTAACAGCCCTTGTCGAGGAAAAGGTTCCTAAGAGGCCTGCGCAGCCGCCGCAGGCCAGTAATCATGCAGCTTGCACTGTCAACCATTCACATCCGCGCCAAGGCAGGGGACAATAGGCGACAAAAGCCCTATCCAAAGGAGCCCTTGATGTCCGTTCCAACGACGATGTTCCGCCTCAGTGGTCGCGACTACCCGCCGGCCAAGCTGAGCCAAGCCAGCCTGGTTATCATCGATGCGCAGAAAGAGTACCTCAGCGGTCCGCTGGCGCTGTCAGGCATGGACGAGGCCGTGGCCAACATCGCCAAGCTGCTCGAGGCGGCACGCAAAGCCGGGCGCCCGATCGTTCATGTCCGCCATCTGGGCACCGTGGGTGGCCTGTTCGACCCGCAAGGCAGCCGCGGCGAATTCATCCCGGGCCTGGAGCCACAAGGCGACGAGGTGGTCATCGAAAAGCGCATGCCCAATGCCTTCAAGAACACCAAACTGCATGAAACCCTGCAGGAAAAAGGCCCGCTGGACCTGATCTTCTGCGGCTTCATGAGCCATTCCAGCGTCAGCACCACCGTGCGCCGCGCCAAGGACTATGGTTATCGGTGCACCCTGGTCGAGGATGCCTGCGCCACCCGCGACCTGGCGTACAAAGGCGGGGTCATCCCGGCCGCGCAGATCCAGCAGTGCGAAATGGCGATCATGGCCGACAACTTCGCCTGCGTGGCCCCCACCGCCAGCTTGATCTGACTGACCAGCCGCCCGGCAGACGGGCGGCACCTGCGGGCCGGGCGCAGGGTCGTATTCGCATATGCACAGAGGAAGTCGGGATGAAACTGTCCAATAGTTTCAACGCCAAGCACTTGCGCCCCCGCCAACCGCGCAACTGGGGCGCGCGCCTGGCCGCCGCCCTGTCCGCGCTGCTGGCGACGCTCGGCATCCTGCTGGCCATGGCTGGCTTTGCCGGACTGCTGGGCAACTACGAGGCCCTGGCCGAACTCAACGCCAACCGTCCGCTGTCGGTCATCCTTCTTGTGGTGGGGCTGCTGATGCTCTACTTCGGCGTGCGCTTCTGGCGTCGCAGCCGCATCCGGCTGCGTCGGGGACGAGAGCTCAACCTCTCGCCGCACCTGATGAAAAAGCACGACTGAGGGAGGCCTACTGCCCCTTCGCGGGCAAGCCCGCTCCCACAGAGTCAACCGCCAAACGTTAGAGCGTCTTTGTTCACTAGGCCAGCAAGTTCACAGTTCATGTGGGAGCGGGCTTGCCCGCGAAGAGGCCCTCACGGTCACCCTGGGACTGTACGTCACCTGGGAGTCGCGTAAACTACGCCGCCCACGTGGAGGCACGCATGCAAGACGACGATTTTTCCCTGTTCCGCAGCGAGGTGCGGGGCGTCAAGCCGATCAAGCACGACCGCGCTGAAACCGGCAAGCCCAAGGCTGACCGCAAGCAACTGGCCGGCTTGCGCCAGGCTGCGACCTTGCGCACCAACCAATCGTTGGTCATCGACGGTCTGTCGGACCAGTTCGTGATCGACGTCGGTGCCGAGGATGCACTGGAATGGCGACGCGACGGTGTCCAGGAAACCCAACTGCGCAAGCTCAAGCTCGGCCAGATCGGCTTCGAAGGCAGCCTCGACCTGCACGGCATGACCGTGGAACGGGCCCGCGAAACCCTCTGGGCGTTCATTGCCGAAGCCACCCAGCTGGAAGTGCGCTGCGTGCGGGTCACTCACGGCAAGGCGGCGCGCCTGGATGGCAAGCGGCCGATGATCAAGAGCCACGTCAATACCTGGTTGCGCCAGCATCCGCAAGTGCTCGGCTTTACCTCTTGCCAGCCGCGCCACGGCGGCACGGGCGCGGTCTACGTGATGCTCAAGCGAACCATGCTCGAAGGCCGCGACGAATAACGCCAGGCTTGCAGCGTCGCCGTTGCCGCCGTACCCTTCCTCTTTGCGATTAATCCCCCACAGGTAGATCCATGTCCCTGGAACAGAACTACACCGAGATCCTCGGCCAACTCGGCGAGGATATCTCCCGCGAGGGCCTGCTCGACACGCCCAAGCGGGCCGCAAAGGCCATGAAGTACCTTTGCCGCGGTTATGAACAAACCCTGGAAGAGGTCACCAACGGTGCCCTGTTCAGCTCCGACAACAGCGAAATGGTCCTGGTCAGGGATATCGAGCTGTATTCGCTGTGCGAACACCACATGCTGCCGTTCATCGGCAAGGCCCATGTGGCCTACCTGCCTGCCGGCAAGGTGCTGGGCCTGTCGAAAGTTGCGCGGATCGTCGACATGTACGCCCGCCGCCTGCAGATCCAGGAAAACATGAGCCGCCAGATCGCCGAGGCGATCCAGCAGGTGACCGGTGCCGTCGGTGTGGCGGTGGTCATCGAGGCCAAGCACATGTGCATGATGATGCGCGGTGTGGAGAAGCAGAATTCGAGCATGGTCACCTCGGTGATGCTCGGGGCGTTCCGTGAAAACCCCGCTACCCGCATGGAGTTCCTCAGCCTGATCAAGTGATCGGCCTGGACCGCAGCCGACCCACGAGGTCGGCTTTTTTCTGCACCATTGAAAGATCAGGAGTTAGCCATGATCGTCAAAGCCCTGCGGGTCGGCCTCGGCCAGCTCATCGTGTTCGGCGACTGGATCAGCCGTCCGGCCAAGCGCAGGCGTGATCCTGCGGCCCAGGCGCAGGTTGACGCGCAAGCACGCAACCTCAGCCTGTATCAGTTCCACGCCTGCCCCTTCTGCGTCAAGACCCGCCGCACCCTGCACCGCCTCAACGTGCCCGTGGCCCTACGCGACGCCAAGCACGATCCCCAGCATCGCCAGGCCCTGCTTGAAGGCGGCGGCCGCATCAAAGTGCCTTGCCTGCGCATCGAAGAAGAGGGCAAGACCACCTGGATGTACGAGTCCAAGGCCATCATCGCCTACCTCGATAAGCGGTTCTCGGCGGTCTGAGCCTCCCTGCAGTAGCGGCTCGCCCCCGGGACGCCGAACTGCGTGATCGGCCGTGCAGCGGTCGGAGAACCGGCATTTTTTTGGTGTGCCAGGCAGATCGCGTTCGCAGGTTTTACGGCCGCTGCGCGGCCGATCGCAGGACAAGCCAGCTCCTACAGGGACGGCGTCGATCCAGTATCGAGGCATACCCCGGCATCGTTTCAGTGAATTGAGGCATCCACAGATCCGAGTCGATCACACGATCTGCGGTATGCAGGATGTGGGAGCGGCCTTGCGCCGCGATTGGCCGTGCAGCGGTCGTAAAACCGGTATGTGTACTCCTTCTGGCCACCCGCGCCAACCAGGCCTGCAGGTCAAACTACCCTGATCCTACATCACCCCTGCCCCAATGCAGTTGCAGATCTGGCATCGATAGACGGCGACTGTACGGCTAAATGCAATCGCTGCTGTACCGCAAGAGTCCAGGCCGTGCGCGTTAGTCTGAAAAAAATGCTTACACCTGTACAAGGATCGACTCAATGACCGATGCCACTTCCGCGCGCCTGCGCCCGCTGGCTGACAGTTCTCCCTCGGCGGTGGTTGCAGGCTTCATTGCCATGCTCACCGGCTACACCAGCTCACTGGTGCTGATGTTCCAGGCTGGCCAGGCGGCCGGCCTGACCAGCGCGCAGATTTCATCGTGGATCTGGGCGCTGTCGATCGGCATGGCCGTCTGCAGCATCGGCCTGTCGCTGCGCTACCGCACGCCAGTGACCGTGGCCTGGTCCACGCCGGGCGCCGCGCTGCTGATCACCAGCCTTGGCGGGGTCAGTTATGGCGAGGCCATCGGCGCCTACATCACCTGCGCCGTGCTGGTGCTGATCTGTGGCCTCACCGGCAGTTTCGAACGCCTGGTCAAGCGCATCCCGGCTTCACTGGCCTCGGCGCTGCTGGCCGGGATCCTGTTCAAGATCGGCAGCGAGATCTTCGTCGCCGCCCAGCACCGTACCCTGCTGGTGCTGGGGATGTTCTTCAGCTACCTGCTGGTCAAGCGCCTGTCGCCGCGCTACTGCGTGCTCGCCGCGCTGATGGTGGGCACGGCATTGTCCGGTGCCCTCGGCCTGTTGGACTTCAGCGAGTTCCGGCTGGAAGTGGCGACGCCGGTCTGGACCACGCCGAGCTTCTCGCTGGCCGCGACCATCAGCATTGGCATCCCGCTGTTTGTAGTGGCCATGACCTCGCAGAACATGCCAGGCATTGCCGTGCTGCGCGCCGACGGCTACCAGGTGCCCGCTTCGCCCCTGATTTCCACCACGGGCTTGGCCTCGTTGCTGCTCGCCCCGTTTGGCTCCCATGGCATCAACCTGGCCGCTATCAGCGCCGCCATCTGCACCGGGCCGCATGCCCATGAAGACCCCAGCAAGCGTTACACCGCGGCGGTCTGGTGTGGGATCTTCTACGGCATTGCCGGCGTATTCGGCGCGACCCTGGCGGCGCTGTTCGCCGCGCTGCCCAAAGAGCTGGTGCTGTCGATCGCCGCCCTGGCGCTGTTCGGCTCGATCATGAATGGCCTGACCGTGGCCATGAGCGAAGCCCGAGAGCGGGAGGCGGCGCTGATCACCTTCATGGTCACCGCCTCGGGCCTGACCCTGTTTTCGATAGGCTCGGCGTTCTGGGGGATCGTGGCGGGGATAATGACGTTGATGATCCTTAACGGGCGCAAGGGCAATGTATAGGTCTCCCATGCCCACCGCCCCCGCCCGCCTGGCCTTCGCCCTCTGCCTGATCACCCTGGCGGTGAACCTGCAGGCGCCGCTGTACATCGCCTATGCCGAGCTCTCCGGCCGCGGGGCAGCCGCCACGGCCATGGCATTTTCCGGCTACGTGCTGGGGGTGCTGCCGGTGCTTTTGCTCCTGGGCGGCCTGGCCGACCGAGTCGGGCGACGGCCGCTGATTCTCGTGGCCTTGGGCTTGTCGATGCTGGCCACGCTGCTCATGCTGCTGGCCCCCAGCCTGGAAACCCTGGGCCTCGCACGCCTGTTGCTGGGCGTAGGCACAGGCCTGGCCTCGGCCACCGCAACCGCCTACATGAGCGAACTGATGCCGGCCAGCGACAGCAGCCGCGCCGCCACCTGGGTCACCGCCAGCACGTCGCTGGGCTTCGGCCTTGGCGCGGCGCTGACAAGCCTGTTTTTGCTGCGCGGTCCAACCCTGACACCCGGCAGCTTCTACCTGCAGCTGCTGCTCGCGGCCCTCGCGCTGCTGGCGGTCTGGCGCCTGCCCGATCAACCGTCGGCGCGTCACAGCGCCATGCTGCGCCTGCCCTGCTACCCCGCCGGCAGCCTGCTCTACGGCTTGGCGATCCTGCTGGCCTGGGCCTGCGTCGGACTGGTGATCGCCCTGCTCCCCGGCATTCTCAAACAACACGGCTTGAGCGACTGGTCCGGGTTCTCGACCTTCTGCGTCATCAGCTGTGGACTGTTGTTCCAGCCCATGGCCCGACGCCTGACCGGCGCCAAGGCCACTTTGCTGGGGTTGCTGATCCTGCCGTGCAGCTATGCGGTGATTGCCTGGGGCGCCGAGCGCGGTCAGCTGCTGACCGTCCTGCTCGGCGCGGTGGCGGCCAGCAGTGCCTGCTATGGCTTCATCTACCTGGGAGGCCTGAGCGCAGTGAACACCTTGGCCGGCGCAGAAAAGACCCGTGCCAGCGCGGGTTTCTTCCTACTGGCCTACCTCGGCTTCAGCCTGCCGGTGGTCGCCGCCGGGATGCTCAGCGACCGGTTAGGGTCGGGCGTCGCGCTGTGGGTATTCGGCCTGGTCCTGGCGCTGGGTTGCGGGCTTGTGGCTGGGCCACTGTGGTGGCGTATACAGCGGCTGACTCCTACTCCTATGAGCCGCCCAAGTGAATAAGACGAATCGTAAAATTTGTAGGGAAAGTGTTGAACAAGTGTAACATTGCTAAAAGCCCGAAGATGGCACTGTGATACCAAGCTGGGGAAATTGTGATAACGCAGCACAAAGATTGGACGGATGAGTTTCCGCACACACTTACACACCGTCGCGCCGTTCTGCACTTCAAAACGCAGTTACCCGTCCAAACCTGCCAGGCTTTCGAGCGTTTGATCGCCCAGTCACCTGCCGCAAAGCGGGTCAGCGAACCCCTGGCCTGCCCGCATAGCGCGCTGTTCACCAAGCGTCAGCAGCTCGATTCGCTGAAAAAGAAGTTACGCGTGCAGTGGGGCAACCCCAAGCGCAATGGCATGTACGACTGGACCATCGAAGAGCTGATCAACACCAGTGAAGCGCACAAGCGCGGCGCCCGGGTCCCTTGCCTGGTGGGCTACGGCTACAGCCGCTCACGGTTCGGGCTGATCGATGATGTTTTCCTTATCACGCAACTGCTGACCGGCCATGTCGACGGCATGACCCTGTTGCGGACCGATCCGCAAAAAGTCGCCACGCTGATCGAGGCGGCATTCGAGCTGCTGCATTCGCTGCACCAACAGGGGATCGTCCACATGGACCTGTGGGCCGCCAACGTCATGCTGCCCGAGCAGGGCGACGGTCTGGCACAGGCCATCGACCTGGAGAACAGCTTCTCGGTGCCGACGGCATTTCTGAGTGAAACCCTGGGCTTCCAGTTCGGCTTCTTCTATAACCGTGAGGTCTATCGGTACATCACCGAAGCCAACTACGACGCTTTGGTCGAACAGGCGCTGGCCAACTACCCAGAACTTGAGCGCGCGAGGTTCTCCAGGGTCTATGACATCAGCAAGCATCAGGACATCGGACGCCTTGAGCGCCGCGATGTGTTCCTCAAAGGCCTGTTGGCGCGCCGCTGGTAACCTGATCGCCTACCCCCCACCCACTACCGTCAGCGTAGAGGGTCATCGTCGGTGGCGATTCCAGGCGCGCCACCGAAGCGGTTATTGACGGCGCCTTGCTGCAGCTGGAGGCAGTATCACCCCACGTAGTTGAGCTTGAATCGGTCCAGATGATTATTTGGGCGCCAGAAGATCATTGGCATCAATCATTCGCCATTCGCCATGGCCGTTGAACCTTGCCGATTGGTCACTGACAGACTATCTACAGTCATTGCCCACCATTCGAGCGTCCATCATGACCCAGACCAACCGCCGCTTCCTCCTCACCAAACGTCCCGTCGGTGCCGTGCGCCGCGATGACTTCACCTTCGACGAAATGTCCGTCGCCGAGCCAGGCGAAGGCGAGGTCGTGGTAAAAAACCTCTACTTGTCACTCGACCCCGCCATGCGTGGCTGGATGAACGAAGGCAAGTCCTATATCCCACCGGTAGGCCTGGGCCAGGTCATGCGCGCTCTGGGCGTCGGCGAAGTGATCGCCTCCAATCATCCGGACTACAAAGCCGGTGATCACGTCAACGGCACACTCGGCGTGCAGGACTACTTCGTCGGCGAACCCCAAGGCCTGCACAAGATCGACCCCAACCTCGCTCCCCTGCCCGTCTACCTTTCGGCCTTGGGCATGACCGGCATGACCGCCTACTTCGCCTTGCTCGAAGTCGGTCAGCCCAAGGAAGGCGATACCGTGGTCATCTCCGGTGCCGCCGGCGCGGTCGGCAGCATCGTCGGGCAGATCGCCAAGCTCAAGGGCTGCCGTGTGGTTGGCATTGCCGGTGGCGCGCAGAAATGCCAGTACCTCAAGGATGAGCTGGGCTTCGACGGCACCATCGACTACAAGGCCGAAGACGTCCTCGCCGGCCTCAAGCGCGAATGCCCCAAAGGCGTCGACGTGTACTTCGACAACGTCGGCGGTGACATCCTCGACGCCGTGCTCAGCCGAATCAACTTCAAGGCCCGTGTGGTCATCTGCGGCGCCATCAGCCAGTACAACAACAAGGAAGCGGTCAAAGGCCCGGCCAACTACCTGGCGTTGCTGGTGAACCGCGCGCGCATGGAAGGGTTTATCGTCTTCGACCACAGCGCCAACTATGGCAAGGCCGCCAAGGAAATCGCGGGCTGGCTGGCCAGTGGCAAGGTCAAGAGCAAGGAAGATGTGGTGCAGGGGCTGGAGAACTTCCCGGAAACCTTGTTGAAGCTGTTCAATGGTGAGAACTTCGGCAAGCTGGTGCTCAAGGTCTGATCAGATCGCCGCTCATCCTGTGGAGCGGCCTTGTGTCGCGATCCTGTGGAGCTGGCTTGTCCTGCGATCCTGTTGGAGCTGGCATGACTGCGATCCTGAGGGAGCCCGCCCAGCCCGCTGGGCTGCGCTGTCGCGCAGAGAACAAAGCCTGCAAGCGCGGCCCAATACTCTGTGGGAGCGCCGAACCGCCGCCCCCACAGGGTTCAGCTAAATCAATGAGTTAGCGTGTGTTCTATGAGAGTCCACCCGCCGCCCTGGCGCCGCGCTGTCGCGCAGAGAACAAGGCCTGCAAGCGCGGCACCACTGCTCTGTGGGAGCGCGCCTTGTGCCGGGACGCCGGACCGCGCGATCGGGCGCGTAGCGGCCGTAAAGCCAGCC